>MWVY01000247.1_pt1 | contig 12858 bp, 16 predicted proteins | sample 1047251 | NCBI WGS metagenome assembly MWVY01 (sample SAMN06349983, study PRJNA376086) | soil metagenome | isolation source: MS7-5 sample Antarctic (ecotone) soil | place: Antarctica | collected 2015-01-13
CGCGCGGCAAACGCAACAAAAAAGAAGGTGCGGTGCAGGGAACTTTTCGCCCGTTTGAAGATATCCGCGGCTGGCGTGAATATGTCGGCGATTACAAACCGATTCTGCTTATTCGGGCGACTCCTGCTTTAGGCGAATCATTCTGGGGCGCGGTCGGGCGCGGAGTCGCGGCAAATTACGGAATCCGCACGCAGGCGAAACTGCGCTTCAAAACGGATTTTTATAAAATGCGTTTGATGTGCGGCGACAGGGAAGTCGAGCCGATCCACCCGGCAAAGATCGCTCATATTTTAAGCGAAAGCAATTATCTGATTTCGGTCAAGGACGCGACTTACGAGGGTTTCTACTCTTACCCGGCAGATGCCATAACACCGCAATGCGGCAAAGTAACGCTTGAATTGTTTTCCGAGAAAAATCCGACTGAAGCCAAAACAAAAGTTTTGGATGAGAAAACAGTCACTAAGATAGCCGCCGATTTCGCTCCTTATCTTGATTCTCGTCCAAGATAAACGATTCATCTGGTTGCTGAGTATAAAGGTGCGCCCGCACTGTAGACGCGGGCGCATCACAAACCAATAAACTTTGGGCTTTTGAAAATTGGCTCGCTTTTACAATGTAGGTTTAGATATATTGATTTGGCGCTTTTGTTTTACAGAATTTTTTGAACACCCTTTATTTATGTCACATACCCAAGAATTTCCCCGCTTCGTCATTGAAAAACTGGATTATTACGTTTATCTGTTGATTGACCCTGAAACAAACCAGGTTTTTTATGTCGGCAAAGGCGTAGGCAACCGAATTTTCGCTCATATTAATGCAGCCATATCGGATGCATTGCCGGGCGACAAACTCGACAAAATCCGAAGCCTTCAGGCGCGCGGGCTTGAACCCGCGCATATTATTCATCGCCACGGTTTAACCGAAAAGGAAGCGTTTGAAATTGAAGCTGCGCTGATTGATTTTATCGGTTTGAGCGGACTGACCAACCAGGTGCAGGGTTTTAATTCGGACGACCGGGGAAGAATGACTGTTGCCGAAGTTATTGCCAAATACGAAGCCCCGCCCGCTGAAATTAATGAACCGGTCATCTTAATTACGATAAACCGTCTGTACAGGCGAGGAATGAGCGGCGAAGAACTATACGAAATGACGCGCGGCAAATGGGCTATCGGTCCGCGCCGCGATAAAGCTAAATACGCTTTCGCCGTTTATAAAGGGATTATCCGCGAAGTTTATGAAATAGACCGCTGGTTGCCGATCAGAATCGACGATAAAGAGGCACTGCGGAAATGGCTTCCGGTTGAAGAAAAAGACGCAGAAGTGAAGTTAAAAAATCGCTGGCAATTTGAAGGGAAAGTTGCAAGAGATTTACAACATTACGTCGGTGCCAGCACAGAAAACTATTCAGTCGTTGGCGCGCAAAATCCAATTCGTTATGTAAATTGCTGAAAGAAGTTCTAAATCTTTATTTAGAATTAAGGGAAAAAGTGACACTGCAATAATAAGTATAGAACAAAATTATTACGATTTTAATAAAGAAGCTCAGGCTTTAATTGATGAAAATCGGTTTGAAGAAGCGATTCTCTTGTTGAAGAAAGACATCAGAGAAATCCCTCCTAATTGGAAGCCCTTTACCGAATCGAATGATTCTATAAACAGATTTTTTTGGAATCAGCCTGAGTTTTTAAGTTTTGTTGAATACTACCGGGCGAAATTAGATAAAAGTGTTTTCAGGCGATTTCCTTCATATTCAAAGGCGCACTTTTTACTGAGCTTTATTCTCTCTGATTTAGGCAGATTACGCGACGCTCTCGGTGAAATCGAAAAGGGACTGGTTCTTGAACCTGACCATCCTCGCCTGCTTTGCGAAAAGGCTTATATTTTGGGTAAGTTAAGTGATGACGAGTCCGCTTTATTATGGCTCGAACAAGCCGTTAACTCCCGTCCCTGGAATACAGTCGAGCAAAAGACACACGCTCTCAGCGAAAAAGCAACGACTTTGATGAATTTGGAAAGGTTTGTAGAAGCGGAAAACTCTGTCAGACAAGCTTTATTATTAAAGCCCGATGAAAAGAAATTAAAGGAAAAACTCGAATTTATTTTAGGCTATAGGGAAATATATTCTGAAACAACTCTCGCCCGTCCCTCGTTCGGTGGCACTCGCCGTATCGCGCTCCCGAACCGCACCAGCATTGCTCTGTCGGTTTAATATTAAAAAATAGAAAGCCCTTGTCGTGCCACATCTCGTCGCCCAGCCAAACATCGGTTTGCTGCCAGACGTTCCATTTGACGAGCCAGACCGCGACCTGATCGGTAAACTCGGCGACCGTGTGCGTCTGCCAGTCCCAAACTCCTTGCCACGGCGGGTAAGCGCAGATCGCGCCGTCGCCGAACATATGCTCGCGCTCTTCCGGCGGTATCACCGGGTTAAGCACGAACGCGCGCGGGTGGCGGCTTCCGCAGCCGTAAGTAATTTTGATTTTGAAAGCCCGATCGGGTTTCTTTAGTTTTTTTATCCACTGGAGTTCCTGATGTTTTCTTTGGCAATTCGGGTGATGAATTATCTCTCCGCCCGGCAGAATCCTGACGGCGCGATTCTGCGCCAAATCCGCCAGCAGAAATTCCAAGTTTTCGATACTGCGAACTGGCTGTATCCAGCCTTGCCAGACAGCTTCTGCGCCGGTCCCAATCGGGCGACCGCCGACGGAAAAGGTCGGGTAATTAGCCTTCATCGCCCGGACGCTTTCGTTCATTCTTTCGGGAGAAAAATCCATTCGTTGTTACTCGCCAAAAGACGGCGACGGGTTCACGTCGCGCCCCGGAAGCCAAATTCTTGGATAACAGTTGTTTGTTTTTTCTTCTTCCGGCAGCTCGCCGAAAACTTTTTTCCAGCCGTCCTTTTCGATTGTGTCGAGCGTCGTCCGCGCCGCGCTCGACAACTCGTATTTGACGGTCGCATTGAAAAGCTCGGATAAATCATTGCCGTATGGATTAGCCGGGTCTTCGACCGTCATATCTTCGACGTTATCGCGCACTTCCGTCCAAAAGTGAATCAGTTGTTCGGTAAGCGGCAGATTCTTCTTTCCTTTTAATAAATCAATCGCCAGCAGTTCGAGAATAAAATGGCGAATCGAGAGAATATTTCGCTTTCGCCAGAGTTTTTCCAGCCGAATCGCATCCTGTACGCCGCTCGTCTTGATGTGATTGATATGAACGTCGAGATTGGTTTTCTGCCTTCCTTTTTCGCCCGAACTGCGATAGAGAAATACGTCGTCGCGGTCTTCATCCACGAAACGCCCCAGCACGATGTCGGTATGGTAATCCTCAGCCCAGTTATCGGAATTTTTGCTTTTAAGTCTGATTGCTGATGGTTTCCGTTCAATCAGATAGTCATCTTTAAAAACATCGGCTACCGAGTCGTAAATTTCCTGAAGTGTGTCGCCTGCGGAAGTGTCGTCGTTGTCGAAATAACAAATCACGTCAAGGTCGTAAGCCTCCTTAATCATGGTTCCCTTAGCTTTCGAGCCGCCGTAGCGGATGCTCGGACCGCTCCCGAATTTTTTACGCAGACGTGATTCCGCGTCGTCGCGGCGCAAGCGCAATTTTTTCATCTCGTCGCCGTCAGGGTCTAATGTTTGTTGTTCCAAAACTTTCTTCAAATACTCATTGTCAGTCATACTTATTCACCTCCAAAATCATTCGATAACCGCCGTGGCGTTTGTCATCGTCATAAATCGATAAAATCGGGTCAATTTTCGGCATCAGTTCACGCCCGCACAAAACTGCTAAGGGCGCAGGAACTGCCGGAAATAAATGCAGTTTTTCGAGCTTTCCGTGATTGCTTCCTATTTCGCGCAGGGCGAGTTGATAGATGTCCTTGAATGCCGTCAGGTCTTGTTTCTGTCGCAGAAAATTGGGATTCGGACTAGCGCTGTCTAGTGTGATTTCGTAAACGCTCGCGTCTTCGGCAATTTCCGCCGGCAACTTTTCGAGATGGATTTTACCGCTCAACGATAAAACTAAAGCGACTTTATCGTCGTTTGTTCCTTCACGGATTTTTTCAAATTTATACTCGGCAAGTTTTCCGTCGGTCTTCCAAGTCCAGTTTTCCGCGTCGCGGTGGCGCTGAAACAAATCGGTCGGAATTTTGTTGCCGAGCAGATTTCCGGCGAGAGCGAGAAGCGGCATCGGGGCGAGCGCGAAAAGCGAAACGTGATTCGTCTTCTCCGCTTCGACGACATCGGACACGACACGCTCAATTTGACGTTTAATCTCTTTTGCCGCCACAGTATAAAAAGCGTCCCCTTCGTCGTTAATCTTCGACAAGTCAATCTCAGTTCCGGCGCGGTTCGCCGGATAGCGCGGCGAGACCGCTTCGTGAATTTCCGCAGCCGAAAGTTTTACGGTTTGACCGCCGATTCTAGATTTAAGGACGACGACCGACGTTTGACGGTCGGGCGAAGCCGATGTCAGCCAGAAGATTCTTTCTTCGTGCGCTTTTTTGTAATTAAGCAAAGTTTCGCGGCTGTATTCTTCCGGGTGGTCGTCAACTAATTTATGGCAGCGATGGCAGAGCAGCATCAGATTGTCCACGTTGTTAATGTCAATCGGTCGCTTGTCCGTTTTGCCGCGCGGACCTTCTTCGCTGAAGGCGATGATATGCGCCATCTGTCCTAAATTTATCGTTTTGTGAGTCAACTGATGGCTCAAAAGATATTCATTGCAGCCGTCAAATTCGCAGCGCCCGCCCGCCCGCACATAAAGAAGAAGTTTATTGTCCGGCTTGATTGCGCGCGTAACATCTTTTACAGTTGACTCGTCGGCACTCGCTTTCGTCGATGCTTTTGTTTTTTTATTTGTTTTTTTCTCAGGCATATTTTTATGCTTTCTCCAGCCTCCGCTACTCTAATGCTCGATTTTTTTACCCTTCGGACATTTTTTTGTCCGAAACCCAAAATTTTCGAGTATTTATAAACTAGAGGCAGTGCAAACGAACGAAAATGGAAGTAGCCACTGAAAACTCTCGAAGAATTCCACCGGAAAAAGCGGCATCAGTTGACGAAATCAACGATGCTATTACTTCTTTAACTGCCGAAGAAATCAAACGCTTGGAAAAATTTGCCCGGTGGCGAATCAAAGGCTTGGGCAGAAAGAAAATGGGACGCAATTGGGAAGTTTTGCTCAACGAAGCGGTCGTCGCTTTTTGTTCCGACACCCGCCGCTGGGACAAAGAACGGGTTGATTTCGTTAGGGCGATGACTCAAGCGATGCGCAGCATTTCCGACAACTGGCGACGCACTTTCGACGAGGACGAGCCGCGGCTAGAATCGGAAATGATAACAACGTCGCTCTACGGCGAAGAATCTAACCCGTTGTCCATGGTTGCCGCGCCGAATTGGAATAAACAAAAGGAACTCGAAGCCCAAAAGGACATTGAAATCATCGAAAGTCTGATGTCGAAACGCGTCCTAGCCTCTCTCATTGTGGCGGGTTGGAAAGATATTATGACCGGTGCGGAAATCAGAAAGGAACTGGATATTTCTCAAGAAGATTACGACAAGGAAGTAAAATGGATTCGGCGGACGGTGAGAGCCGCTTTTAAGGAGCGAGGCGATGCTTAACGAAAACGATAAATATCAAGACGAATTGGCGAACATTATGAATGCCATTGCCGATTCGGTTCTGGAAATGGCGGACGAGGAAATTAGAGAAGAGCTAAACGAAGAAGAGGGCAACACGGAAGTCGTCAGGCAAATTCTTTTAAATTCCGTAACCGCCTGTCGGCAAAAAAAATTGCGCGAGGCGCGGAAGCAGTACGAAAAAAATATTTTTTCTTTTCAGGAAACGAAATTCGCTATGCCCGAGTCGCCCGACGAAAAACGCCAGCTCATTCAAGCGATGCTGGGAAATCTCGCCGCGCAGAATCAAGTGCGCGTGACGGCGCAGTTCAGAGAATTTGAAAATCTGCCCGACGAAGATTTAGACGGCGTTCTGCGGCAGATTTACGCCCTTCAATCAGCCGAAAAAGCCGACGACAATCAGTGACCGCCCAACTCTACAGCCCCGAAAAATTATTGAAGGAACTCGGCATAGCCGCGCCCGATGAAATTGACATCGAAGCCATCGCCGAATTCTGTCAGGCGACCGTCATCCCGCAAAAACTCAAAGGCAGCGCGGCAAGAATTATCGGTATCGGCAATCGCGCCTTTATCACCGTAGATAGCGATTCTCATCCCGCGCGGCAAAGATTTTCCGCCGCGCACGAACTCGGTCATTGGATGCTCGACCGCGGCAAAATGGCGAGTTTCGTTTGTTCAGAGAAAAATTTCGTTAGCGACTGGGCGGGCGACAACCCGGAGCGACGCGCGAACCGCTTCGCAGCGGATTTGCTGCTTCCCAAATTTATGTTCGAGCCGCACGCCAAAAACAAAGAAATCACGTTTCAAACTGTCCGTGAAATTTGCTCGCTTTTTCAAACCAGCATTACCGCGACCACCATCCGCCTCGTCGAACTTGGCTCGTTTCCGGCAATCATAGTTTGCAATAGCAAACAAGGTCGCCGATGGCAAATTCGCGGAGCCGACATCCCTTATGTTATTCAGGTTCGAGATGCACCCGGCGAATACACCAACGCTTTTGATTTACTGCACGGAAAAGTTTCAACTTCAAATCCCGGAAATACTCAAGCGAGCGATTGGGTGACGCATCCGCGCGCTCGTTATTATTCAATTCACGAAGATTCCATAAAAGTAACCGAGGATTTGGTTTTATCTCTTTTATGGTGGAAAGATGAAAGGCAATTGCTAGATTTGGAGGAAGACGAAGATGAATAATGTGGTATTGATTCAGATTTATAGTCCCTTTTTTAGTTTGCGAAAATGATGAAAGTGATGAGTTTTAACTAAGAAATTCGCAACCCAAGATGGTCGCACGGTGCGTCTGTCAAATCCTGCTCAACTCCAAGATATTTCTCAGTCGTTTGAATCGAATCATGTCCCAAAGATAATTGAATCTGATCAATCGGAGAACCGCCTTTATGAGCTAACTTTGCAAATGTTCTTCTCAGGTCGTGCGGCGCGATTCCTTGATTTTCTAATTTAAATGAAGTGGTAAGCGAAATCCAAACACAACAGAAAATCAAATTTTACACGACCGGCTATGCGAACAGGGACATTAACGATTTAAAGCCGATGCTTAACACGCTCGACGCGGTGTTGGTTGACGTGCGATTTTCTCCGACCAGCGAAATAATGCGTTGGCGGCAGATTTATCTTAAAGCTCTCTTACGCGAAAAATATCACCATCTTTCGCATCTCGGCAGTCGTGTGTTCCGTGAAGGAAAAGCCCAAATTCAAAATCTCGATCTAGGTATAAAAATTCTCGTTTCTTTCAATACAAACGCCATTTTGATGTGCGAATGCGCTGACCCGAAGAAATGTCATCGAATTATCATCGCTCAGGAACTCAGGCGAAAAGGTTTTGAGGCGGTAGAATTGGAAAATTGGAAATCAAGTAAGGCTGTTATTTAAAAGAGTTTGCCGGAAAAACTCGTGTTCAAATATTGTATTAAACGGATTTCTGGAAGGTAAGTGATAAATCTGTTACTTTGAAATCACCTCTTTAACACACATTAAATGAAGTATGACAACTTCGCTGGATCAAAAAAAGGATTTACTTTGCCGGGCGATTACTGACAAGTATCTCGTCCAGTTTAAGTATGCTGGACGCTCACGGATAGTTGAGCCTTTTTGTTGCGGAATAAGCGCTGCGGGAAATTATGTTTTGCGAGGTTTTCAGATTCGCGGTGCTGACAAAACTAAGCCTCTTTGCTGGAGACTGTATGAACTAGAAGAAATATCACAATTGAGCGTTACCCAACACAGCTATAAAGGTATGAGATCAGACTATAATTCTGAAGATACTGCAATGACAAAGATTTTTTGTCGAATTACATAACCAGTTTATGGGAAAAGCTTTATCTAATCTGCCTGCTCCCGTCGGGCATACTATGGGCGGGGGTTCGCCAGAAACGGGCGGTGGTGCGGGAGACGCCGCCATAAATTTTTAAGCCTCGATTAAGCTATTGATAGGTTTTGGAAAAACCCCGCGCAAATTGATACATCAATTGTGATAAGTTATTTTAGATACTCAGTAGTTTCTAAATTTTAAAACAGGACAATTATTAATTATGGCAACAAAGAAAAACGATTCGGCAAAAACAACGGGCGGTGCAGCTAAAAAAGCGGCATCAGGCAAAACGGCTTCGACAGGCGGAAAAGAAAAATCATTGACCGAGTTAGTCAGCGCGCTCGCAGAAACAACAGGCATCACGAAAGCCAAAGCAAAGGAAGTATTAGACGCTCACGCCGAGCTTTTAATTTCCGAACTTAAAGATACGGGAAGTGTTCAACTCGCCGGAATCGGAAAACTTAAACTCGGGCAAAGGGCAGAGCGACAGGGACGCAATCCTTCAACCGGTGAAGCGATTACAATCAAGGCAAGCAAAACGGTTAAATTCTCGGGCGGCAAAAGGTTTAAAGACAGTTTTCAGTAAATTTTTATAAAAATATAATTGAAATTGATAAAGAAAAGATCGGTTATTCTGCCGGTCTTTTTTTATTTACTGCGATAAAATAGTGTATAAAATTGAGCAGAAATGATGATTAATTTGAACAATATCCGAAGAATAAATTGATTGATACAGAAAAAGAAAAGTGCCGGACATTTTTGCTAATATTATGATATGAGCAGGAAAAGGCAAAATATAACTTTGCCGGCGGACTTGATTCTCGATGTTCGTATCTTTGCCAATGCCAAAATCGTTTACGCGGTGCTTAAAACGTTTCCGACGAATAAAGTCAAAGCCGATTCGCCGTCTTCTCTTTCTTCCACCGCTACTGCGACATCAGTCACGGTAACTCACAGCGCGATTATCGAAAGAACCGGTTTATCCCGTCACACGATAGTCAAATCGCTTAACCGGCTTGAAGCCGCGGGCTGGATTTTTCAGGAAAGAAGTCTCGGTTCCGCCAATACATACTTTTTTACGGCACCGGTTGTATGAGCAAAAATAAACAGCGACTAAAACCTTGATATTTAAAAAGTGTTAGAGAAACCGGCAACGACGGAAGCAATTATTTAGTCGGCGAAAAACTAAACATAATCCCCAATTGCTTTAATTACAGATTGATAAAAGAAAGGTTTTTCTATCTGCTTTACTACTTCATTTGCTGCCAGAGCCACTCGCCGGTGACGGTCGATTCCAATCGCCTTGTTTCCGTAATTCTGACAAGATTCTCCTCGCATAAAATGTTAATCGCCATTTTGACTGTCTCCTCATCGGGTTCAGCGTCCGTGCCGAGCCTCCGGTCAATAATCCAACCCGCGAGTCCGATGCGCTCACTGCCGGTCGATGCCGCCAGAGCGTCAGGGCTATAACGCGTCGGCAGTTCGGTAATGATGCCGAGCAGTGCGATTGCCGTTTCCGACAAATTGGATTGTGCAGAAGAATTTTCAGCCGGTAACGGATCGGCGGCAGTAAGGGTTTCAACCTCTACCGGTAAACTGTCAGCCGGTAAATCATCGAGCGGCAGCAAATTCTGAGTTGAAACGGCAGGAGGCATCAAACGATAGTTGCCGCTGATCCCTCGCTCCAACTGATTTTCATACAGGAGCAAGGTCGCAAACGGATCGAGCGCGGCGTAATATAATTGCCGGTTATCGAGCGGGCGACGACTCCAATCGCTCGTCCTCGCGGATTTGTCGAGATGAAACCCGAGATGATTATCCGCCTGCGCTTTAAGCGAATATTTCAGCTCTCCCGAGCGGCGGGCGGCAAGCATCGTATCGAAAATTGGGTCAAGGCTGAAATTGTAATGTTTTTGGAGACGCGTCGCATCGAATCCCGCGTTATGTATAATTTTTACGGCGGCGGATTTTTCGAGCGGCAGGCGCAGCGGCTCCGGGTCAAAATCAGCAAGCGCGTCGATGATGAAAACTTTTATTTTATCCTTGGCACGAAAAGCGATTTGAATCAGGGCAATCCGCTCGCGGTGTCGGTTCCACCAATCGGTTGTCTCGATGTCGAAGGCAAACGCGGGGAGCGTGACCAGCACTTCGCTCAAACGATGCAGTTCACCCGCATCTTTAATAATTTTAAGAGTAAAATCAGGCTTCGGCATCGGGGGTTAAACTGAACAGCCCGGAGATATATGTTTGTTCGCGCTCACTTTGATATTTTGTACTGACAGTCCGCTTTTTGCCAATCAGCCGAGGAACTTAAAAGAACGGTTATTGCCCCAATCAGCTCCAGAAAGATGATTTTCATTTTGAAACCATCAAAAAACAACCTTCATATTTGTCCTGTAAGCGCTTTTTTCAAGACGATCCTTATCATTCCATTCCTTGATTTTGAATCATTTTAGGAAAAACCACCAAAAACTAGAATTATTTTTTCAGCGCGTCCCGAATGGATTTTGAATGTTTATCCTTTTTAACTGCGAGTCTTTGCACGTAGATTTGCGTCGTTTTGATATTCGAGTGTCCGAGAGCTTCTTGAGTTTCCGCCATCGATTCCGAATATTCCGAGACGATTTTGGCAAACGTATGACGTAAGCGATGAATATGAAAATGAGAAATCCCGGCTTCCGACGCGTAAATTTCCATCCGGCGGACAAATCCGTGCGAAGTTAAGCCTTTATTTTCCCCGGATTTTGCGCCTTTGTCGTGCCGCAGCCACAGCGGTTCGTCGTTCCCGAAAATATCAGTTCGGTTCGAGGCGGCAAGATAATCAAACAGAGCCTTTTTAGTCGTTTCGTCATCGAGCTCAAAGTTGAGGAAAAATCCGCCCTTCACCTTAGCTTTGATAAAAAATCTGCCGTCTTTAATTTCAATGCTGTTTCCGCGCAGATTAATAATCTCGGCGCGCCGTCTTCCCGTTGCGACGTAAAACTGCAGGATGGCATAATCTCTCAGATGAACGGGTCGCTTATCAATTGTGTGATTTGCAACAACGTCAAGCAATCTTCCCAGCTCTTCGCGCGATAAAGCCTTGACGCTTTCCGATTGAAAAGGCTTCCCAGCTTTCGGCAACGAAACTTTTGCTGGATTGATCGGAATTAATTTCATCATTCCGACTTCATTTCTCAAATATTCAAAAAATTGCGCGAGCGCGGAAATTCGATTATAAATCGTCCCGTCAGCTAATCTATGAGTTTTCAAGTTCCAGCGCCATTCTTCAACGTCTGAAGGTAAAACTGTTTGAGCGGATTTTCCGCAAAAATCAAAAAAATCGAAAACGGCTTTCGATTTATCATTGCGAATATCGTTGCTTCGTTTTAATGATGGATTGACGGTTCTGGTCAGCCAGCTTTCGACGACCGCATTAACATCGAGCGCGAGCGTAAAATTGTCGGCATCTAAAATTTGAAGTTCTTCGGAAGTTTTCACAAACGGATTTTAGCTGAAATATTTCCATAAATCAAGATTACACATTTAGTCCCAATGTGTAACCGTAACCGCATTGGCTGCTGAGAATGGCATCCGCGTGACCAACGGCTTGTTTTTAATAATGTTCGAATAGAAACCGAAACATATTTTTTCACCGTTTTGACATTTTTCAATTACAGCCCGGTCGACCATTTATTTGGAAAGAAAACAACTCAATTTTCGATAAAAAATTCCTTGATGAAATCCATTGGACTTTTTGGAAAACAGTTTCATCAAGTCGCAGAAAACGTTTTGTGCGGTTGCTCGGAATTGTTTAGTTGTCATTGGTGAATTCCTCGGAAAAAACTTTTTTCTTCTTCGATTTGTGTTTTAGTTTTGCGGTAAAGAAGAACGCCGCGCGTAAAAACTCCTGTTGCCAGGATAATAAATATCCAGCCGCACAGATCGAAAATCAGGTAAGAGTCAAACAGTTTCATAAAGGCAAGCGCCGAAACCATCAAGCCGATTGACGCTTGCGTGTGCGAAAGAAGAGTCGCGGAGTTGGACAGTTCTGTTCTTAGAACCGCTAGTTGAAATGTTGTTGAATCGCTTTTTTCAGACACAATTGATTTTTCTACCTCTATTCTAATTCCTTTTCCCGATTTCGATATTTCCTGAAAGTTTTTTCGGACAATTCGCCGTATTTCCGCTTCAGTTTGATAAAAGTATTTGAAAGGTGAATTTATTCCGTAACGAAGGCGGTCAGAAGTGTCCGGGAATTTTTTTCGATAGTTTGGGATTAATTAAAAAAGAATGTCCTATGAAAAAATTAAATTCCAAAAACGAAAAGGGCGAAGATCTTTCAGCCAACCTGGATCTTCGATCGCATAAGAGTCATTACCCAAAGCGGGAGCTTAAACGTAAAGCCTCTTTTAATAGCCAGCTGCCGGCGCGCTTTCATTTTCCCGCAGCTATGTGTTCCAATTACTTAATCAATCAAATCTTAAAAGTTTGCAGCCTACTACTAAATATGAAAATAAAATCTGTTGTCACAATACTACTAACTTGTCTTTTAACTTCAATGATCGTTAACGCTCAAGTAAAATCGCTGGTCGTTAATGATGTAAAAAGAAGATATATTGTCTACGTTCCGAAATCTTACGAAATCAAAAAGGATAAAAATTTTCCTGTCGTTTTTAATTTTCACGGCGGAGGAATGACCATGGCGGAGCAAATGCTTTATACACAAATGAATAAAACGGCGGATAAGTATAATTTCATTGTTGTGTATCCGCAAGGCATTAAACAAGATTGGAATGTCGGTTTTGAAATGTCTTACACGGAAGGAACTGACGATATAGGATTTATTGATTCTCTTCTGACATCGCTTGCCAAAGACTACAGAATTGATTCCAAAAAAGTCTATGCTAC
>MWVY01000248.1_pt1 | contig 12853 bp, 12 predicted proteins | sample 1047251 | NCBI WGS metagenome assembly MWVY01 (sample SAMN06349983, study PRJNA376086) | soil metagenome | isolation source: MS7-5 sample Antarctic (ecotone) soil | place: Antarctica | collected 2015-01-13
AAGTTACGATTGCCCAGCGCATCGAACGCGGACAGATAAAAACCCGCAAAGCTATTTCACGCTCGCCGATTGCCGTCGAAAGACTTCTGCAAATGGGCGAAGACCTCGAAAGCGGCAAAGGAAGTATTCGGGAAACGGTTACGTTTTCCGAGCAAGCGGAACTGACGGGCGAGGAAGATAAAGCCGAAGAATACTTGCGTTGGACGCTCGAAGGTATTGAAAATATTCACACAAATTACAAGAAAGCAATTAAGGCTTTAGGCAATTTTCGGGAAGAACAAAAGAAATCAAAAGGCAAGCCAAGCAAAAAACTCGCCGCCTTAAAACGCCAAATGGCGCGTCTTCGTTTGGAAGTTTCTCAGGAAATCAGAAATCTCAGTTTGACCGAGCGAGCTTTGCAGCGACTTATTGGCGCAATTCGCAAAGTTGCCGATGAAATCCGCAAGGCAGAACGCGACATCAACAAAGCGGAAGAAAGGCTCGAAAGCACCGTTTCCGCCGAAGAGAAAAAAGAACTCAATCGTAAAATTGCCGACGCGCGGAAAACATTGGCGGAAATTGAAGAAAAATATCATCTTTCGACCGTGGAAATTAAACGTTCTTTGCAAACAATTTTAATCGGCGAGCAGGCAACCGGACAGGCGAAACGCGAACTTGTCGAGGCAAATTTGCGCTTGGTCGTTTCGATTGCGAAAAAATACACCAATCGCGGTTTGCAGTTTCTTGATTTGATTCAAGAAGGCAATATCGGTTTGATGAAAGCGGTTGATAAATTTGAATGGCGGCGCGGTTATAAGTTTTCGACGTATGCGACGTGGTGGATTCGCCAAGCAATCACACGGGCAATCGCCGACCAAGCGCGGACGATTCGGATTCCCGTCCATATGATTGAAACCATCAACAAACTGATTCGGACTTCGCGTGCGCTTGTTCAGGAACTCGGACGTGAACCGACTTCGGAAGAAATCGCCAAAAAAATGGACATTCCGGTTTCAAAAGTACGGAAGGTTTTGAAAATCGCGCAAGAACCGATTTCGCTCGAAACGCCGATTGGCGAAGAAGAAGATTCTCACTTGGGCGATTTTATCGAAGACAAATCTATTTTGAATCCGGCGGAATCGGTAACGTTTTCAAACCTTCGGGAAATTACCGACGAAGTTCTTGCAACCTTAACGCCGCGTGAAGAAAAAGTTATCAAAATGCGTTTCGGACTCGGAAATACCGGCTCGGAACACACTTTGGAAGAAGTCGGACAGCATTTTGCCGTAACCAGAGAGCGCATTCGCCAGATTGAAGCCAAAGCGTTGCGAAAACTGCGTCATCCGTCGCGTTCACGCCGTTTAAAAGCGTTTTTGGAAGGCAAACAATAAAGTTTTGAGTTCACGCTTTAGCGTGTTGCCGAACGCAGCCTAAAGGCTGGACTCTAAACAAATTTTTGATTTGCGATTTGCGATTGCTTTTTGGCGGTTGCAAGTCGCAAAATAGTTTTGGGAGAAAAGTTATGGACACTTTAGTTTTAGAAAAACCGACCACGACAATCGAAGAACTTATCGAAAAACTTTATCAAACTGAAGGTAAAGCGGAGATTATCAATGGAGAAATAGTTGAATTTATGGCAACAGGATGCGAACCCGGTATTGCCGGTTTGAACATTGCTTTAAGTCTGAAAATGTATCAAAGAGAAATCAAACGCGGCATCGCTTTTGGCGACAATATCGGGTTTATCGTTGATCTGCCACACCGCAAATCGTTTAGTCCTGATGCCGCGTATTACATTGGCAAACCGACGGGAATGAAGTTTCTGCAAGGCGCGCCGATTTTTGCCGTTGAAGTCCGAAGCGAAAACGATTACGGCAGCCAGGCGGAAAAGGCGATTGCCGAAAAACGCGCCGATTATTTTGCCGCGGGAACTGAAATTGTCTGGGACGTTGATTTACAAAGCGACGAAGTTATCAAATCTTTTCACTGCGACAGTCCTGCTAATCCGAAAGTTTTCCGGCGCGGCGACGCTGCCGATGCCGAACCTGTTTTGCCGAAGTGGAAAATGGCGGTGAACGAATTGTTCGATTAAGTTATTTACTCCTGAAAAATGTCTATTACAATACAAATTTTTTGGCTTTTTATATTAGCAATGGTCGTCGCTTCGATTGCCTGGACGGTTACGCAGGAAGAAATTTTTAAGGAATGGCGCGAATATTGTCAGGAGAATTGCGATAGTTGTGAATCGCTTCCAAAACGCAAATTCTTTTATGTTTTTACTTGTGGATACTGCTTTAGCCATTGGATAACTATTTTGATTTTACTGCTGACAGGTTTTCAACTGTTGATTGAAGATTGGCGCGGATATATTCTCGCGTTTTTTGCGATTACGTGGCTGGCAAATCAATTGATGAGTATTTATCGCCGTTTGCGTGTTGACATTGAACATGAAGATGCGCTGGCAGAAGAAGCCAAAAAACGAATCGAAGATTAAAGGCATCTACTAATCGCAAAATTCCTTCAAAACAGTTACCTTGACAAGTTTCACTATTATTTTTCCAAAATAAAAGGTAAAATGATTGTTTTGTTTAAGCTATGAGCAAACGCATCATCGAAAGTTATAAAAATAAACTCGCAAACGAGGAAGGCTTCACGGTTAAACACGGTGCGCCGCTTCGTATTGCACTATGCTATCCGAACACTCACGCAATCGGGATGGCAAATCTCGGACTTCACACAATGTATGAACTCTTCAATAAAATACCCGAAGTTTCCTGCGAGAGAGTTTTTTTGCCGGATGATTTTGAGATGCACGAGTATGAAAAATCGCGGACACCTCTGCTTTCTTTAGAAACACAAACGCCGATTAAAAATTTTGATGTTGTCGCCTTTTCAATTTCCTTTGAAACCGATTATCTGAATATGGCGCGAATGCTGCAATTATCGCAGATTCCCGTTTGGGCAAAAGACAGAAATCATTTTCACCCTTTAATTGTCATGGGCGGTGCGGCTTCGTTCTTAAATCCCGAACCGATTGCCGATTTTACGGATATTATCGCCGTATATATTCTCGCGTTTTTTGCGATTACGTGGCTGGCAAATCAATTGATGAGTATTTATCGCCGTTTGCGTGTTGACATTGAACATGAAGATGCGCTGGCAGAAGAAGCCAAAAAACGAATCGAAGATTAAAGGCATCTACTAATCGCAAAATTCCTTCAAAACAGTTACCTTGACAAGTTTCACTATTATTTTTCCAAAATAAAAGGTAAAATGATTGTTTTGTTTAAGCTATGAGCAAACGCATCATCGAAAGTTATAAAAATAAACTCGCAAACGAGGAAGGCTTCACGGTTAAACACGGTGCGCCGCTTCGTATTGCACTATGCTATCCGAACACTCACGCAATCGGGATGGCAAATCTCGGACTTCACACAATGTATGAACTCTTCAATAAAATACCCGAAGTTTCCTGCGAGAGAGTTTTTTTGCCGGATGATTTTGAGATGCACGAGTATGAAAAATCGCGGACACCTCTGCTTTCTTTAGAAACACAAACGCCGATTAAAAATTTTGATGTTGTCGCCTTTTCAATTTCCTTTGAAACCGATTATCTGAATATGGCGCGAATGCTGCAATTATCGCAGATTCCCGTTTGGGCAAAAGACAGAAATCATTTTCACCCTTTAATTGTCATGGGCGGTGCGGCTTCGTTCTTAAATCCCGAACCGATTGCCGATTTTACGGATATTATCGCCGTCGGCGAAGGCGAAATTCTCGCGTTTCAACTCGTTGATGCGATTCTAGAACACGGTAATAAAGAAGATATTTTATTAAATCTCGCAAAAATCGGACGCGGATTTTATATTCCTTCGCTTTACGATGTGATTTACAATGATGACGGCACGGTTTTCGATTATCTGCCGAAAGAAAAAGGCGTACCGCGTCGGGTCGGACGTGCGCTTGCTGCTGCAAACCCGAAGGAAGGAACTTTGCGCCGCGCAATCAAGCGAAATGAAACCGAAGTCGTTGATTTTCTGATGAATCAAGACGTTTTTGCGCCGTCAACTTCCGTTTGGTCGCCGAAAGCCGAAATGGGCGACAGACTTCTTGTTGAAATTTCGCGCGGCTGTTCGCAAGGCTGCCGCTTTTGCTGGGCTGGCTATAATTATTATCCGCCGCGCGTTGTTCCGGCAAAAGATATTTTGGCAAAAGCTGCGGAATGGCGCGGAAAAACAAACAAAATCGGTTTAGTTTCAACCGCCGTTTGCGACCATCCCGAAATTTCCACGATTTTGAGCGAACTAAGAAAAATGGATTATCGCATCTCGGTTTCATCGCTTCGCCTTGACCAAATTTCCGAAGAATTATTGGACGCGCTGGTCGAATCAAAAGACCAGCAAATCGCTGTCGCACCCGAAACCGGTTCGGACCGGCTGCGGCGCGTTATCAACAAAAATCTGACAAATGATGAAATCGTGGATATTTGCGGCGCGGTTTTTGACCGTGGAATGTTGACCGTCAAACTTTATTTGATGGTTGGACTTCCGACGGAAACTTACGAAGATTTAGAAGAAATGATTGTTTTAGTAGAAAGAATCAAAGATCGAATGCTCGAAGCCGGAAAGAAATTTGGACGCGCCGGGAAAATTATTCCAAGTCTAAACGGTCTTGTGCCGAAGCCGAACACGCCATTTCAGTGGGACGCAGTTTGCGACGAAAAAGAATTGAAAACTCGTCTGAAATGGGTTTCTAAAAATCTGGCAAAAATTCCGAATGTCGAAGTTCGCGCAATGAGCGCGCGCATCGCGCACGAACAAGCATTATTTTCTTCCGGCGACAGAACAATTGCGAAAGTTATCGAATCAGCCGCGAGAAATAAAGGAAACTTAAAAGAAGCATTGCGCGAAACTGGCATTGACGCGGCATTTCATACAAGTAGAAATCGCAGTTATGACGAATTTCTACCTTGGTCAATTGTAGATTCGGGGTTGTCATTTGAGTTTTTGAAAACCGAACACGAAAAATCGCAGGCAGCACTTTCTTCAAAACCGTGTCCGGCAGTTGAAAAATGCACAACGTGCGGTGTTTGCCCGACAACTTGGCTGGCTGACGCGCCAAACGGTTTGGTGCAGCTGCAAAGCCTCAGAACTCCGCGAGTTTTATCGGCAGCCGTTTAATCCGAAATCGGCGAATCGTTCTCTATCGGTTGTTCGCTGACACAAGAGCCAACTGAAGTTGGAACTCAAAACGCGCTCGTAAATCCAATCCAAATCCGCATCTGAAGTAAATTTATTTATGCAGAACTGTTTCGAGAGATTTTTCGATGGCTGATTCGGGAATATCTCTGGTTTGCCGGATTACCGGTTTGCCGATTTTTTCCAAAAGAATAAATTGCAGCGATTCTCCGATTGCCTTTTTATCAAACGCAAAGGCTTCAAACACTTTTTCAATCTTGATATTGCTTGTGTCGGGAAGTTTTCCGACCCGGCGCAAAACATCGTTTAATAATTTTAATTCTTTCTTGTCAAGAATATTAAGTTTTTTTGATAATTCGGCAGCAAATAAAATTCCGCAACCGACCGCTTCGCCGTGTTTGAAGTATTTATAATCGGTAATTTTTTCGAGCGCGTGGGCAAGCGTATGCCCGAAGTTTAAGATTTTACGCGATTTAGCGTCTATTCTGGCGACACTTTCGCGTTCGTCTTGCATAACGATTTCCGCTTTGAATCTGACTTGCGCGGCAAGCAGGTTTTCCAGTTCGACGAGAAATTTTTTGTCGGAAAAATAATTTTTGAAATTCGCGGGCGAGTAATTTCTTAAAAATTCGGCGGTTTGGTCAAAAAGTTTTTGATTGGCGATTGCGCCTTGTTTGACGGCTTCGCAAAATCCGGCAACGAGTTCGCGGCGCGGCAAAGTCTTTAATGTTTCAATATCAATCAGAACTCCGTTTGGTTGATAAAACGCGCCGATAAGGTTTTTGCCGAATTCAGTGTTGACGGCAGTTTTTCCGCCGACCGAAGAATCAATCATTGCCAGAAGCGTTGTCGGAATTTGCAGAAAAGGAACGCCGCGCAGGTAGATTGCCGCCGCAAAACCCGCCAAATCGCCGACCACGCCGCCGCCGAGTGCAGCCACCGCGTCGGTTCTTTTTAGTTTGTTTTGGCTGAAAAATTTTAGAGCTTTTTCGAGCGAGCGAAGATTTTTATACTTTTCGCCGTCGCCCATTTTCCAAACAAAAACTTCAAAACCGGCATTTTCAAAACTTTTTTTGACGACTTCGCCATACAAACCAAAAACCTTCGCATTAGAAACAAGCGCGATTTTTTTTGTTTCAGGCAAAAGACATTTGTTTGCCCAACGGCTGCAATTATTTAGCAAATCGTGTCCGATTTTTATTTCGTATCGGTGCGAACTGCCGTTTAGTTTTACGGAAATGTTTCCCATTTAGTGCGGCTCTAACTTTTATATTTTTAATTTTATTTCTGCCAAGTTTATTGTTTGAGATTAACTTAACTTTTCGGATTTGCCCAAGCGGAAAGAAAAAAGCGGTTTAAAAGATAGAGCAGGCGAAGCAACGTGGAAGTGTACCGCACCTGCCAATTCGTGATTACTGTCCTCACCCCAGCAACCACTTGAAACGGAGGATTTACCTACCGTTTCAGTTAATCAAATATACAATTTTTTGATTTGCTTTGGCAAGCAGAGTTAATCTATTTTCGGTTTTTAGGGTAAAATTAAAAAATCCGAGACTGTTTCGAGTTGGATTTCAGGAAGACTTTCCTCAATTGCTTCCTGCATTTTTTGACGCGCTTCGGAAATTTTATTTAATTCCGACTCAAAGGCTTCCTCGCGCTGTTCGGCGGATTTCCATTGCGCGTAACTATACCAAATCCCGTCGCTTCCGCGATGCAGACGCGAACCTAATGAATCGTATTTCTCAAGAAAATAAGTCGTCCTTGCCAACCAGTTTTCGATAAACTGCTGTTCAAGATTTGAATTAACACGCCACCGATATAGAACAATAAACATAAATTTTATCAACTTAAACTCTTTCTGATAACTTCTGCCAAATGGTTTGCCTGCGCTTCTATTTCCGCTTGATTTTCCCCTTCAATCATTACCCGCGCCAGATTTTCTGTTCCTGAATAACGAAGCAATAAACGTCCTTTGCCGCCAAGTTGGTTTTCGATTTTCGCGGCGGCTTCGGCAATTTCCGCGATTTCTTCAAACGGACGTTTTTCTTTGACTTTGACGTTGACCAGAATTTGCGGAAAGCGCGAAAAACCCGCCGTCATTTCCGACAAAGTTTTGTCGTTTTCCCGCAACGCCTCAAGCAAAAACAGCGTCGTCATCAGCCCGTCGCCGACCAAACTTTTGTTTGGAAAAATAATATGTCCCGATTGCTCGCCGCCAATGCTCGAATCTGTTTTAAGAAGTTCCTGCAAAACGTATCTGTCGCCGACCGCCGTCCGTAGAAGTTTAATGTTTTTTGAATTAAGCGCGATTTCCAAGCCGATGTTGCTCATCACGGTGGCGACAATCGTTTGATTATTTAATTTGCCGCCCGCTTGCAGATGGTTTGCCATAATCCATAAAACCGCGTCGCCATCAACCAAATTTCCCTTTTCGTCAACAAATAAGGAGCGGTCAGCGTCGCCGTCAAATGCGACACCGAAATCGGCTTTTTCTTCCAAAACTTTCTTCTGCACATTTTCAAGATGCAGCGAGCCGCAATTTTCGTTGATGTTGCGCCCCGTCGGTTCGCAATTAAAGGCGACGACTTTCGCGCCGAATTTTTGAAAGAGTTTCGGCGCAAGACTCGATGCCGCGCCGTTGGCGCAATCTATTACCATTTTAAAATTTTCGAGCGAGAGCGTTTCGAATTCGCCAGCCAAATAATTCAAATACTGATTTTGCATCTCAACGGCTTTGGAATTTTCAACTTTGAATTTGGAATCTGGAATCTGGAATCTGGAACTTTCAAAAACATCTTTCTCGATTTCTTTTTCGATTGCTTCGTCAATCTTTTTTCCTGTCGGCAAAAAAATCTTGATGCCGTTATCTGCAAACGGATTATGCGACGCGCTGATGACAATACCGGCATCAAAATCAAATTCTTTTGCTAAAAAAGCAACGCCCGGCGTGGTGATAATCGCCGCCGATTGGCAATGTGCGCCCGCCGCCTCTGCGCCTTGGCAAAAAGCTGTTTCAATCCGCGCGCCTGATTCGCGCGTGTCGCGTCCGGTTATGAAGCGCGGCTTTCGCCTAAGTTTTTCCCGAAACTGCCGCGCCAGTGAATTGCCGATAATCTCAATCGTTTTTTCATCAAGCGGAAATACGCCCGCCAGCCCGCGCATTCCGTCCGTTCCAAAAAGTTTTTTCATAATTGTTATTCGATTGCAGGAATTTTATTTATATCGTAAAACCCGTCATAACGACAAATACGACATATCCATCATGGAAAATTGTTGCATCTATAAAATTCCGCGCGGCATTTGACAACCTTTTATCAGATAAGCGAATCTTTATAATTGTGAGTTTCCAAGAAGTTGCAGCGACAATCTCGCCTGAATTTTCAAAACTTCAAAACAAACATTATGAAATTAAAAGTTTTAATTGGATTCAGTGTCTTTGTCTTTTTGACAATTAATGTATTTTCTCAAACAGTTGAGCAGTCGCCCCCGCCGACGCGCAGTCGCGTTATCAACGCAGATCCAACGCCTGTGCCGACTCCGGCGCAAAAAGTGGTTGTCATACCCGACAATCTGTCTTCGCCGACTCCGACGCCTGCGCCCAAGCCGTCGCCAGCACCGCTGCAAAATCCGGTTGTGGTTGGAAATCCGAATAACCCGGTAACAGTTTCAACGGCGCAGCCGACCTTTTATAAGCCTCTGAGCTTCGGTGAAATTAAAAGGAAAATCGCCGAAGCTAAACGGCAAATGACGGCGCGTCCGATTTCTACCGCGATTACCGACAGTTTTTTGATAACCGATGTCGTCCGAATTGCGTTTTACAATTACAAAACTGCGAAGATTGATTATGTTGTGATGACCAAAGATGCGTTTCTGGCACGCGGCGCGGAAATTTTTTTGACGACCGCGAACGGAAATTTTGTCAAAGTTCGCGTCGTTCGTCCCAACGGTGTCAATACGCCGGTGATGATTATTGACACGGATAACAAAGCGCACCTTCCGCTTCTGGTGCAGTATCCGGTTGTTCGTAATGACGTATATATGGAAACGGCTTATTATATTTCGACGCATCCCGGCATTGTTACGCCGGAAGTCGTTAATGCCGGCAGAATTTATATACGGAACACGATTGATGTGGCGCGGGAAAACCTGCGTAAAAAAGGCTATAATATCGCGCCGCAAGTTACCGATATGGCGGAACGTCTGGCGATTGTCGAGCATGTTGACCACTTACGTTTCCGCACCGAATATCAGCCGAACATTTACAACGACATTTTCGCGCTTTACGCACTGAACGAAGGACAAACTTATCGTTATTCGGTCAGCAGCGCGGGCGCGGGCGGAATGGTGCAGATGATTCCTCCGACATATCGAATGATTCGCGCACGTTATTACAACATCGGTTTAATGCCCGATTTTGTCGAAGGAATGAGAGATCACGTCAACGCCGCCCAAGCGATGCTGCTCTATATGCAGATGACTTGGGATGATTTGATTACTAACGACACAGTTTCCGCCGCGATAGAAAACGGCATCGCCACGCCAGCCGAGCTGATGTCGGCAGGTTATAATTCAAATCCCGCTCGATTGTCCGGCTATATTAAACGCGGCGGCGCGGGTTGGCGTAATTTGATTCCGCGTGAAACCCGGGTTTATCTGCAAATCAACGCCTCAATGGACAAATATGTACCGGTGTCGCCAAGAGCAAAATGAAGAAATAATGGTTAATTGTAAATGGATTAGTGTTAAGAATTGGTTTTCCAGATTTACTACTTACTAATTTTATGGAAGAACGCTTACAAAAACTAATCGCGCAGGCAGGCATCGCATCGCGCCGAAAAGCTGAACAACTTATCTCAAACGGTGAAGTTACCGTCAACGGCGAAATTGTTACGACGCTCGGCACAAAGGCAAATCCCGAAAACGACCACATCAAAGTTGGCGGCAAACTCATCAATCCGCTGCTCGAAAAGCGCGAAAATGTGTATATTCTGCTCAATAAACCGAAAGGTTATTTATCAAGCGCGGCAGACCCCGAAGGCAGAAATCTCGTAACCGATTTAATTCCGCCGAATCTTGGCAAACTTCATCCGGTCGGGCGGCTTGATTACAACACCGAAGGTTTGATAATCCTGACTAACGACGGCGAATTTACTAATTTTGTCGCGTCGTCAAAAAAAATCCCGAAAGTTTATGATGTCAAAGTCAAAGGCTTGCCGAATGAGAACGCGGTCAATAAACTACGGCGCGGCATTAGATTGGAAGATGGTTTCAAAACTGCGCCCGCCGAAATCAACGAGTTAAAATCTACAAAAAAAAACGGCTGGTTTGAAGTTACGCTTTACGAAGGACACAACCAGCAAATCCGCAAGATGTTCGATGCCGTCGGTCATTCGGTCGTGAAATTAAGGCGCATGCAGATTGGACATATCACCGATAAATTACTGCCGGTCGGCGCATATCGCTTGCTTTCACCGCAAGAAGTGAGAAATTTCAAAAATCTCCCGCTCAAGAAAAGTTTTGAAAAGTTTTGAAAAGTTTTGAGTTCAAACTTTAGTTTGCCACGCCCGCGCGAGTGCTGCGGAAAGACACGCTGAAGCGTGAACCCAGAACTTTAAGAATTTACGCTTGCAAAGCACTGGTAAAATACTCTCTTCAAACTCAATTCTAGACTTTTCGCACGCAAAGCAGTTATGATTAGTTATCAACCAAAATTTTAACGCTGAAAATTTGTCAAAATATGAAGTTTGCCGCCACGGAAAAAGCTAAACTATCCGAAAGAATTTCCTCAATGGTCGGGTCGGAAACGCCTTTGCGCGATTTAGCCGGAAATTTGTCGCAGGTGGCGCGTTATGCTCTGAATGAAGCCAATACTTTGATAGTTGAAAATATCAAAATTCGGCTCAAGCGTCTGCCGAAAAATCTGGAAGGTTTTCGGCTCGTCCATCTTTCCGATATTCATCACAGCCCTTTTACTGATATTGAACATATTACACGCGCCGTTGCAATTTCCAACCAGTTAAAACCGGATATGTTTGTTTTAACTGGCGATTATGTTTCGCACGAAGCCGAATATATTGCGCCGATGGCTGAAGTTTTGGGACAATTGGAATCGGAGTTTGGGACTCACGCTTGTCTCGGCAATCACGACCATTGGACGAATGCCGAAATGGTTACGGATTTGATGCGCCAAGAAAATATCAATGTTTTGATTAACGAAGGTTTTCGTTTTGCGGCAAAAGACGCATCGTTCTGGCTTGCCGGAGTTGACGATTATATGGTCGGCAAAACCGATCTGCGTTCCGCGTTGCGCGGTTCGTTTCCCGACGAGATGAAAATGCTACTCGCGCACAATCCGATAATCGCCGGACGCGCGGCGCGTGTCGAAGTTGATTTAGTGTTGAGCGGACATACGCACGGCGGACAAATAAAAATCCGCAACGAAGAAAAAAGAATTTTGCCGCGCCGAAAATTGAAAAATGGCTTGTATCGGCGCAAAGACACGCAAATTTATGTTACCCGCGGCATCGGCACGGTCGTTTTGCCGGTGCGCTACGGATGCCCGCCGGAGATTTCCTTAATTGAGTTAATTTGTGGTTAATTGTAAATCGTTAATTGTTAGTTTTACAATTAACGATTTACAATTAATTATGTCTTCAAAAGTAGTTACCGTTCCTAACCTGCTCACTTTTCTGCGAATGGCTCTTATTCCGGTCTTCGCCACTCTTTTATTTTACGGTTACAGCAATTGGGCTTTATTAGTATTCATTGTCGCCGGTATTTCCGACGGAATTGACGGATTTGTGGCGCGCCGTTTTAATCAGGAATCAGAACTCGGCACAATTCTTGACCCAATTGCCGATAAACTTTTAATGACGACGGCTTTTATTATCCTGACTCTGCCGAATATCTTTCCGCCGACCCGCCATCTGCCCGTTCCGTTTTGGGTTACAGCCGCCGTCATCGGACGTGATGTTTTGATTATTGCAGTGGCGGGCGCGATTTTTATTATCACTGAATTTCGCGGCTTTAAACCGTCTTGGCTGGGCAAATTAAGCACGCTTGTTCAGGTTTTCGCCGTTGGTCTGATTCTTCTTGCCGCCGTTTTTCCGCAACTCAGAAGTTTTTATCTGCCGACCGTCTACACAACCGTTTTTGCATTAGCGTTTTTTTCGGGCGTTCATTATATCTTTTTCGTGGCGCGTTTGATGAAAGATGCCGATTCTACAAAAACTCCCGGTCAATAAATGTATCTAATGCTCTCTTGCTCAATTAAACTTGACAAAGACACACTCAAGTCTTATAATCTTTTTAGCACAAATAAGCTAGAGTTTTCTTTTTTATTATAAGGTAAAGCGTAATAATTCATAGTTTTGGAGATTTTAATTTGGAGATTTTAAAAAATGAGTAAAATTATAGGAATAGATTTAGGAACGACAAACTCGGTCGTTGCCGTAATGGAAGGCGGCGAACCGATTGTTATTACAAATTCGGAAGGCGGACGCACGACACCTTCGGTCGTGGCGTTCACCAAAGACGGAAACCGTCTGGTCGGACAAGTTGCGAAAAAACGGCGGCAAGAAGAATCAGACCAACGGCGAAAACCTGAACAAGCGTGCTTAATTTGCCCAGCCAAGACGGTTTAAAGCCGCGAAATTCAGTGATAATAAAAATCGCGC
>MWVY01000249.1_pt1 | contig 12849 bp, 20 predicted proteins | sample 1047251 | NCBI WGS metagenome assembly MWVY01 (sample SAMN06349983, study PRJNA376086) | soil metagenome | isolation source: MS7-5 sample Antarctic (ecotone) soil | place: Antarctica | collected 2015-01-13
CGACAAGACCGCCGTAGCGGTCGCATAGCAACACCCCCACGTCTTTGCCCGGAAAGCTTGTGACGTGGGGGTGTTGAAGAAAAGGACTACTGTGATCGTAGCACAGCACCCCACCGATTGTACCCCCTTCCAGAGTCGTTGCCGCATGCGACGGCGCAGCCGTGTCGTCGCCCTAACCCTCGCCGCCTTCTTCTCACGCCTCGCAAGCGTGGGGGGAGGTGCGCGATGAGCGCCACACTCGCGTCCCTGGCCGAAGAGTTCGCCATTGAGTTGGCAGCGTTAGCGATGTCGGGTGACGATGCCACCCTTGCCCGCTCCACAACCGATGTGCTCCTGCTCGGCGAGCAATGGGGAGCACATCCTCAATGCATGACGAGGCGTCCGCGCTTCCCCTCGCCAGATCGAGCACTCGATCTGGCCGCCGAGTTCGCTCGTGAGTGCGACCGGATCATCAGGCACACCGGAACCCCCGCCCTCGAGAACGCCGCGACAACCGCGCTGGTGATTATCGAGCGGCTGGACCTGCGGTTTGGCGGGTTTGAACCGTCGTTCGAGTGGGACGATGCCGAATCCGAAGCGGTGCCGCTATGACCACGCTGGTTGCTCACCGTCGTGGCCGCGGCAAGTCCGCCCAGAACCTCGAGCTGATCGGCGCCGCCAGGAGCATCCTGGCCGAGATCCAGCCCGCCAGCGTGCGGGCGGTCTGCTATCGCCTCTTCACCGCCGGGCTCATCCCCACCATGTCGAAGAACGCCACCAACCGCGTAGGTTCACAGCTCACCTGGGCCCGCGAGCAGGGCATCATCCCCTGGGCCTGGATCGCCGACGACACCCGCACCATTGACCGGCCAGCAACCTGGGACAGTCCCGCCGACCTCCTGGAGGCTGCCACCAGCCAGTACCGCCGCGACTGGTGGCAGCAGCAGCCCGCCAGGGTGATCCTCTGCTCGGAAAAGTCCACCGTCGCGGGCACGGTCAAGCCCGTCACCCAGCGGTTCGGCGTCGGCTTCCTCTCGCTGCACGGCTACAGCAGCGCCACCCTGGTCAACGACCTGGCCGACCTCTCCGTCGAAGACGCACGGCCGCTCACGCTGCTCTACATCGGCGACTGGGATCCGTCCGGCCTGGACATGTCCGAACGGGACTTGCCGGGCCGCCTGGCGCGCTACGGGGGACTGGCCACCGTGGAACGGATCGCCCTCACCGCGGCCGATGTCGCCGACCCGAGACTCCCGAGCTTCGAGGCCGAGTCGAAGGCGAAGGACGCCCGCTTCGCCTGGTTCACCGCTCGCTACGGGCGCCGCTGCTGGGAGCTGGACGCGCTCAGCCCGGTGATCCTCCGTGATCGGGTTGAGCAGCGCATCCGGTCCATGATCGACCCCGAAGCCTGGAACCGCTGCCAGCGAGTTGAGCAGGCCGAGCGCGACACGCTGCACGAGATCGTCGGCGCCTGGCAGGGAGGCCGGCAGTGAGCGGGGAGTATTTCGAGGCTGGCCTGCAAATACTCGACGTCAACGCCACCGCTCTCCCCACCGAGATGCGCGAGCGGCGGCAGTGGGTCGCCTGGAAACTGATCAAGCGGAAGCAGGACAAGAAGCCGACGAAGATCCCGTACAACCCGGCGACCGGGACCAACGCCAGCACCACCGACCCGACGACCTGGGGGACCATTGACCAGGCCCTCGATCGACTCAGCCAGGGCGGCTACGACGGGATCGGCTTCGTGTTCGCCGAAGATGACCCTTACACCGGCATCGACCTCGACCAGGCGCTGCACGCCGAGACGGGCGAGCTCGAGGCCTGGGCCCGCCCGATCGTCGATCGCTTCGCCAGCTACACCGAGATCAGTCCCAGCAAGACCGGCCTGCACATCATCATCCGCGGCATGGTGCCGGATGGCCAGGGGCATAAGGTATCACTCCGCAAGACGCCCCTCTGGGTCGACAGCGCCCATCCGGACGCGGCAATCGAGATGTACAGCGCCGGGCGCTTCTTCACCATGACGGGGGGGGTGTGGCATGCCTGAGTCCGTCATCGCCTCCCGCCAGCGCGAGCTCTTCGCACTCTACACCGCGATCACCACGCGCGGCCCTGCTGCGCCACAGCGAAGTACCACGCCTGCTTCGCCGCCGGTCGCCCTGAGTGACGACGACGCCGAGCTGTTGGAGCTTGGCAAGCAGCGGCTCGGTCCGACCTTCGGGCGGCTCCTCCAGGGCGACCGGAGCGACTACGGCGACGCCAGCGACGCCGACAGCGGCGCCATGAAGGATGTGCTTCGGCTGACCGGGATGGATGCCGACCGGACCGAGCGCATCCTGCGGGGGCTGCCGCTCAAGCGGGACAAGTGGGACACCCGCCGCGGGGAGAAGACTTGGCTCCGCTACTCCATCGACCGGGCGCTTGAGCGTGGCGTCGAGCCGCTCGACTCGTCGACCTGGACCGAGCACAAGGCGGACCCGGCAAACCTCGCCGGGCCGCTCAACGGCTCCTGCTCGCCGCACTGCACCCGCCACCTCCAGGTGATCGAGACGCAGAAGAAGATCATCGCCGAGCTCAGGACCGAGCTGCAGCACGCCCAGACCGCCGACACCGCCAACGGCAAGCGGCTTGGCCACCTCAAGCGCTTCCGCCAGACCTCGACGTTCTCGGGCAAGCGGAAGGACACCATCGAAGCGATCGGCTTCGTCGTCGAGCGCGCCCGCCAGCTCGGCAAGTCAGAAGAGCCGCTCTATTACGGCGACCGGACCGAGCACAAGGAAGGCCGCGACCCCGGCGGCCTGGCCGGAGCAGCCGGCACGTCTCCCCAGACCGTAGGAACGGCGGTCGACCTCCTCCGAGCTGCACGTGCGACCAACCCCGATGCCGTGCCCTGGCGATTCATCACCTACCAGGACGATCGCGGCTTCCCGCGCGTGAAAGTCGCGTTCGACCCAGACAGCACCCTCGAACGCGACCTCGCGCGGCTCGCCGCACTTCCGAAGGCCGAGACCGTGAGGAAAGAGCCACTCCGCTGCCCGGACTGCCCCACCGCCAAGCTGCACGTCAGCAAGTCCTGCACGCGGTGCGGCCAGGTCGTTGCCGAGTACACCGAAACCCCGCCCCAGCCCAAAACCCTTGTCCAAACCTTAGACAAGGACTCAGCCCCTTCAGCCCCCAGCGTGGATAGCGTTACTCAGATGTCAGAATTCTGGACAAGGGATCCCTTGTCTAAGGCTGCAACAAGGCCCAGAGCAGGGCCGTCGATAGATCCCGAGCGGCTGGCGGTCGCCACGGCGACGGTCGTCAGCGATGAGGACATCCCGGAGTGGGTAAAGCATGGCGACTGGGCTACCCGTGCGCGCTGGGAGCGGCAGCAGTGGTCAGCCGCCGGAGGCGATGGATGAACGGTATCACCGCGGCATTGACTGGCCGGATCGGGAAGGATCCCGAGCTGAAGTACACCATGTCCGGCAAGCAGATGCTGACCTTTACCGTGGCCGTGGACGAGTCCAGCCGTCAAACGGAAGCGCGGCCCGATCCGCCCGAGACGACCTGGCTCAAGGTCACTGCCTGGGAAGAGACCGCCGCCCGCCTTGAGGACGAGGGCAAGCTGAAGAAGGGCGCGCTCGTCTATGTCGAGGGCCGACTGAAGCTCTCGAAGTGGCTGACGGCGCAGGGCGAGCAGCGGTCAGGGTTGGAGCTCAGCGCCTGGACGGTGCAAGTGATGGGAGCCATCGGCCGCCGCCAGGGCGAGATGGTGCTGGCGAGGGCCGGGGGAAATGATGCCCGAGCGTGATCGGCAGATCTACCGCCAGTGCCCAGCCTGCGGCGTCGTGCGGGCCGCCGCCGCGATCAAGCGGGCACCGGGTGTCGGTCGGTTCGGCGTGCCTGTGCAGAGCCGCTGTGCCAATTGCGGGCACGTGGCGTTGCGGGCCGATTTCCCCCTGACCGACCCGCCAGCCGAAGGCGGGGATGGCGGGGGTGCGTTGCCCAACGAACCAGGAGCCAAGTCGTGAGCAACCCGGCCTGCCGAGCCGAAACCAAGGCGGGTGCGAGCTGCCGGGCGATGCCGCTGCCGGGCCGCGACGTGTGCATCATGCACGCGCCAGACATGGCCGAGAAGATCGCGGCGGCACGGATGAAGGGCGGCACGGCGGCGGCCAAACTGCGCGTCCTGCAGGGCAAGCGGCTGCGTCTGGACTCGCCCGCGGCGCTGGCGAAGTTCATGAGCGGCCTGATTCAAGACGTGATGGCCGGCACGCTGGGCGTCGACACCGCGCGGACCGTCGTCTACGCCGTCTCGGTCCAGCGCCAGGTGGTGGAGCACGCCGAGAAGGCCGAGCTGGAGAAGCGGCTGGTCGAAGTCGAGCGGTTGCTGGCGCAACGGCGGCTCGGATGAGCGCGAGCGTGCTGCACCGCATCGAACGGGCGTATGCTGCCGCCACGGCTCGCTACGGCCCGCTCGTGACGCCAAGCGCGGTCGAGCTGTTCACCGCGGCCTTCGGCGAGCCCGACCCGTGGCAGCAGGCCGTGTTGCAGTCCGACGCGCCGCGGCTGGCGCTCAACATCACCCGCCAGGGCGGCAAGTCGAGCGTTGCCGCTGCCAAGGCCACCCACGCGGCGCTGAGCACGCCTGGTGCGCTGGTGCTGGTCGTCAGCCCGTCGTTGCGCCAGAGCGGCGAGCTCTTCCGTAAGATCATGGACGTGTACGGCGCGGCGGGTCGACCTGTTCCACCCGAGAGCGAAACGAAACTGACCCTTGACCTGGCCAACGGATCGAGAGTGGTGAGCTTGCCCGGCAAGGAGGGGACGATCCGGGGCTACAGCGGTGTGAGCCTGCTGCTGATTGACGAGGCGAGCCGTGTGCCTGACGAGCTGTACTACAGCGTCAGGCCCATGCTGGCGGTCAGCGCGGGCCGCCTGGCGACGCTCAGCACACCCTTCGGCAAGCGCGGGTGGTGGCACAAGGAGTGGACGGAGGGCGGCGAGGGTTGGCGGCGCTTCGAGGTGCCGGCGACCGATTGCCCACGGATCAGCGCCGCGTTCCTGGAGGAAGAGCGCCGGTCCATGGGGGCCCTATTCTTCGCATCCGAGTACGAATGCCGGTTCGTCGAGACGGTCGATCAGGTGTTCAGCCACGAGCTGGTGATGGCGGCCGTGTCGGACGACGTGCGGCCGCTGTTTGAGGAGGCGGTCGCATGAAGATCCATGTTGCCGGGTTGGACCTGGGGCAAGCCCAGGATTTCACGGCGCTCGCCGTGGTCGAGTCGCGGCCTACCGCGTACGTGCAGGACGTGACCACGCAGGAGCCGGAGTACCACCTGCCCATGGACAGCCGGGTCGAGGTGATCGGGCCGCCCTACAGCCATGAGGTCCGCTACCTCGAGCGGGAGCCGCTCGGGACCAAGTACACCGCTGTGGTCGCGAAGACGGCCGGCCTGTTGGCGAAGCTGCCCGGCAGCCTGCTCGTGGTGGACTGGACCGGCGTCGGCCGAGGCGTGGTCGACATGTTCGAGCAGGCGGGCCTGCAGCCGTACGCGGTGAACATCACGAGTGGGATGGCGGTCACCGGCGGCGGGCGCTTCTGGGGTGTGCCAAAGCGAGACCTGGTCGCGTCGCTCCAGGTGGCATTCCAGGCCGAGCGCCTGAAGATCGCGAAGGCCTTGCCACTCGCCGACGTGTTTGTCAAGGAGCTGCTCGACTTCAAGGTGAAGATCACCGCCGCGGCGAACGACACCTATGGCGCCTGGCGAGAAGGCCAGCACGACGACCTGGTACTCGCCGTCGCTCTGGCGGTGTGGCTGGCGGAGCAGGCTCTGGGAGCGGCTGCTCAGGCGCAGCAGGCCGAGATCGCTGCTGAGGCATTCGACGACGACGTTCGGGTCCATATCAGCCCATTTTGAAGGGAGAAAGACGATGACCTACACCTACCGGTCAGACCCGGCCACCCAACGCCTGCTGCGCGAGAGCCAGCAGGTCATGGAGAAGAATGCCGAGCTGCTCCGTCGGCTACCGGGCACGACCGGCCGGGTTGCGCCGGCCACGCCGAGCGGGCCAACCCTCGAGGAAGCCCAGCGGCAGCTTGAGGACGGGGCTCGGCGTCTCGGTCGGTCGCTCGATTGGTCCGAAGCCGACGTGCAGCATTTCGTGTGGGGCCGTGAGGGGCCGCCACGTGGCCGGCAGGCTTTCGGCCAGGTTCAACTGACCGAATCGGGCCCCGCTGTCGCGACGGCTGTGCTCCAGGAGGCGGCAGCTCGTGGCACGACGCTGCAGTTGAAAATCCTGGATGCTGGCTGGGGCTCGAGCGGGTATTACTCGGAGGCTGTGCTCAAGCGCGACGGACCGAAGGTGTTCAAGCGTGGCACGCAGATGTACCTTGATCACCCGGGCGCGCACGACGAAGCGAACCGTCCGGAGCGCAGCGTCCGCGACCTGGCCGGGGTCCTGGAGACCGACGCACGGTGGGACAGCTCCGGTCTGGCCGGCCCGGGGCTGTATGCGACCGCGAAGGTCTTCGCTAACTACCGCGACATGCTCAAGGACATGGCGCCCCACATCGGTGTGAGCATCCGTGCCCTCGGGAAAGCCGCCGTGGGTGAGGCCGAGGGGAGGCGCGGTCCGATTGTCGAGGAGTTGATCCAAGCCCAGAGCGTGGACTACGTTTCTGCCGCCGGCCGCGGCGGAGCCATCGTGTCGATGAACGAGGCCGAGGCCAAACTCGAGGCGGCCTTCACCCGGCTCTTGGGGAGTGCGGAAGCGGGGCGGATTGCCGCCCGGGGGAGGACGGAGCGATGGTAGCGACGGCGACCAAAGGATCTACCGGTGTCGATCTCGTTGCAGCGGCGCGTGAGGAGGTGGCTCGTCTTCGCCGGGCCGAGCTGGAGCTGAGCGAGCGACGGATGGGGCTGGCCGCTGACCTCGGGTCACTCGAGCAAGAGGCGGGCGCGGCCACGCTCGACACGCATCTGGGCGGCACCGGCACCGCGGCCGAGACGATCCAGCGACTGGTCAAAGCACGGGCGGAGCTGGATGCGCTGGACGCGGCGATCACGGAAGCCCGGAGCCGGCGTCGGGAGGCCATTCCGGCGGCGTGGCAAGCCCAGGCCACGCAGCTGCGCCAACGGGCCGCCCAGTTGCTGGCCGAGGTAGCCGAGCGGCAGCCAAAGACGGACAAGCTGCTCGCCGAGCTGGCGGCGTGGGAACACTGCGCTTACGCGCCGACCCAGGCTCTCCAGGCGCCCCTGAACGGCGAGCAGCTTGGCGGCGCGCCGTTCGTGCGGTTCATCTCGACCCCCCGAACCGTGCTGCTCCAGACGGAGGCCGCCCAACTTGAGCAGCAGGCGGTTGCGACGGAACGACAGACGATCACTGACCGTGGAGCGGTGCTGGGCAGGTCAGCGACTGAGCTGATTGAGCAGCTCCGGCAGTGGGACCCGATGCGCATGGGCCTGGCGCTTCCTGCCGCCGCGGCGTGGGCGGAACGGGCTGTGGCAGCGCTCCAGGCCCGCCTGGCTAGGCTGCAGGTGCAGCCGCATCACCCCGGCTACGGCTCGCCGCCGTTCCTGGATCTCATCTGGGCGGGCGACGACATTGATGAGTCCCGAAGTCGGGCCGCCAGCCCGGCGCTCGACAACTGATGAACACCGAAACGCCGGCCGCCGTCTGTGGGAGGACGGACCCGGCGCCAGCCCGGCCGCTCTGCGTTGCCGTGTCTCTCCTTGGGCACGGCAACGCCGCGGCGGGGCGCCTGAAGGGAGGGGACGGATGCCACGCTCACTGCTCCATCCGCGCCTGGCGGGCTCCATGGTGGCTCGGTTCGACCGGACGGCCACGGCCCTGCGGCGACGGAAGGCCAAGCAGCAGGTCTCAGTCTAGATTTATGTACCGGTAAATCTAGACTGATCACGAGTGAACAGCCCTGTGGCGTGACAGAAGGCGGGTTCCGGGGACTCGGTCTCAGAGATCAGGGCAGAGCATTAGTCTTCGGTCGACTGGAAGCTGACTTCGTAGACACGGGCCGTTGGTAGCCCGCTGGCACCGCGTTCGACCAAGGTTGCCCGCATCTTTTTGGCTTGCTCTTCTGTTGCGAGCAGGTCCTCTTCAGTCTCCCAGAGCGTAATGCCCAGGCCACGGCCGTTCTCGCGATCGACGAGGTAATACATCCCCTTGAAGCCTGACCGTCCTTGCATGGCAGGCAAGGCCTGCTCGCGGGCGACGCGAGCCGACTCCTCGATCCGATCGGGTGGTGCCTGTACGGTGGTCACGCGTGCGAACATGGCGGCGCTCCTCGGGCTGGGATGCCCCTACTATGCGCCCCCGCCCGGCCCCTGTCAACGACGATTACTCATGAGAGCCAGTGTTTCCTGGCCAATGAGCAGCAGGCCGAGGCATGTTTCGAGGCTAACGCTACAACCGCAGAGTCTGCGGTTGTTCCCGAGCCCGCCCCTCCTTCGTAGCCGACACCGCCGCGAAGACGAATAGGAGCGAGCGGCTCCGGGTCATCGGCGCAGAGGCGTTGGGGGGTTTTGAGGTCAGCGCCCCAGCCAGCGCCGCCACCACGGCCGCACAGCGGGCGCTGAGACCGCCTCGGCCGCGGGGGTGGGCTCAACGGCCACCGGCGCGGGCTTCGGCGCCTCGAGGGCGAGCTGGAGCTGCTGCACCTGGCCCATCAGCATCTCGGCCCGCGCCTGCCACATGGCGGCGGCTTCGGCCTTCGCAACCAGCTCGACCTGAAGCTGCCGATTCTGCTCGACCAGGGCGAGCATGGCGCCACCCTCGGCGCCTACCGTGGCGCCCACCCTGGGTGCGCCATCCACCCTTGCGGGCGCGGAGGGTAGCACCCCGGCGCTCACCAGCCACGTCGGACCGTAGCGGGTCTGCTCCTGACGAGATGACAGCCGACCCCGCTTGACCTGGCGCCTGAGCGCATCGACCGAGATCCCACTCCGCTCGCTCGCCTCCGCGAGGGTGATCCACTCGCCGTCGTGGCCGTTCGTCTCCGCCATTGCACCATCCCGACACCCAGGGTAGCGACGCAAGGGTAGCGCGCCGGAAGGGTGGCGATCACCCACCCTGGCACTACGAGAGGGTCACATCGCGCTGCACGCCCTCAGCCGCGCGTGGCGTCGATTCTGACGGCGCTCGGGGCCGAGCCACCCTCTGGGTCATCGCAAGGGGTGTTCGGGGCAGCAAACCCCCCCGGTAGGCGGACGGTCCTACCGGGGGGGAGGAGGTGCCGGGCGGCTCTTGCAGGACACCGGTCCGGCACTTTTACGCTAGCAGATCAGGCGGCCGCATCGGGCTCCGCGCGGAGCTTGTACACCCAGGTTGTTTCCTTGCCGGTCCCCGACGTGGCCCGTTCAACCGCCGCGACGACGATCTCGCACTGCGGATCGTAGCTTCGCATCGCGTCACCTAGCAGCTCGGCCGAGGCTCGTGTCGAACTGTGGCGCAGCGCCTCGATGGTGATTGGTTCGGCCGGGCCGGCCGGCAATCCGTCCGGTCCAAAGCGGAGGACGAGCGCACAGCGGCCGATCGCCATATGCAGTGTGACCGCCTGCTCGCCGAGATCGCCCAGGTGGTTGAGAATCCAGGTTCGATACGGAAGGTCCAGGTCTCGATTCTCTGGTCGGGCGGCTTCCCCGATCGCAAAGGTGTACGCCTGCCCGCCGCCCCGCGCTGGCTGCGCTCCCTCATACCGTCCCTCACGCTGAGCCCGTCGCCGTTCTTCGCGGTTCATCATTTCCTCCTGGTGAGAACATAGTAGGGCCGGGCATACTGCCCGGCCCCTTTGTGTGTCGCTGGCGACACACGCTCAGGCCGCCGGGTTGGGGTCGGCCAGCTCCTCGGGATCAGCGCTGTAGTCGTCGAATGCCTGGCGCAGCTTCGCGGCCGGGTCCGGGCTGCCCACCAGTGTGATGCGCGTTAGCTCGACGAAGCCCGTCAGTGTCGACACGACCTGGCCGCGCTTGCTCGGGCGGATATCGTAGGACCGGCCGTCAACCTCCAGCCCGACGGGCTCCGACCCACGGAAGTACACCGTCGCGTACTCACGGCACGGGAAGGCGCGGGTGTGGACGGTGCGCAGCGTTGCGACCAGTTCCTCGAGGGTGCTGGCCGCCGTCTTCAGCAGGTTGTCAGCGTCGCTCATGGCGCGATCGGCCCGGCCATGCAGGTGTCGCACTCCTCGCGCCGATCCTCCCAGATGTGGCGGGCGACCAGGTCGAAGGCGTCGGAGAAGCCCGGCATGTGCAGCTTCATGGCCTCGACGAAGTAGGCCTCGTGCTCCAGCCACTTCCCGCCAAGCTCCAGGTCGAAGCTCGCGGCGGCCTGGCGCACCCGCTCGTCAGCGGCCATGAGCACCTGCCACGGATCGCCCTGATAGTGGTGCATGTCCCGGCACTGCCGAACGGAGGTGACGCATGGGCAGGACGGCAGGGGGGTGGGTGCGTCAGTGGATAGCGCCTCGGCGGGCGGTTGGGTGAGGGAGTCGATAAGGTCGCGGTTGAGGGGCATGGTTCCTCCGGGATGAACGGCCGATCAAAGTCGGCCGATTCGACTTTGATCGGCCCAGCGGCTTCAGCTTGCGACGCGGCCCAGCAGGGGCACGCGGACGGGCGACGGGGCGCGCGTGGCGACGCTGTGCTCGCGGCGCAGGGTGGCGGCGAGCCGGCCGAGGATCTCGGCGCACTCGTGCTGCTGGGCGGGGCTGAGCTGCTCCCAGCGGTCGCGGACGCGGACGAGCAGCGCGGCGGCCTGGCCCTTGGCGGTCAGGCCTGAGCGGGGGCGAGTGGTATGCTGCGCGGTGTCGGGGCGGTTCATAGTAGGCTCCCTGGCTAGGCGGCGCCGGGTCTCCACTACCCGGCGCCGCGTTTCGTTGTGTCGATGGGCGGCTGGCGGGGCCGCGTTACTCGCCGTCCACCCCCCAGATCGAGTCGGCTAGCGCCACGAGGCGGGCCCGCTCGGGAGCGGCGATGGTGCCGCCGATGCTGGCGTCGCGGGTGAAGCTCGGCGCGCGCTTGGATGCCTTGCGCTTGGGCTGGCGCTCGGCGTTGACCTTGGCCACGTAGAGCGCCGTGGCGACCATGTGCTTGCAGGTGGCGCCGCGGTGGGTGGCGTCGGGGCAGCTGCACGCGTCGGGGCGGGCCCAGTACACGCGGCCGTTGCTGCCGGGCACCACGTAGTAGCGACGGCCGTCCGTCTTGCTGGTGATCTTGAGCCAGCGGTCGGCGGTGGCCAGCAGCTCGAGAGCCCTGGCGGTGCGGGCGTCGGTGGTCGATACTTGGATCGTCATCGGGGGCTTCCTCCCTGGTGATGCGCCCCGTTCGGTGTTAGTAGCACCGGCGGGGCTCTCTCTTATACACTCATAGTAACAGACTCACGAACCGCTGTCAAGAGTTTGATGCTAGCAATATTCGCCCGGTAGTGCGATACTATGAGTAGGACAGGAGGCAACCGCGTGATGAAGACGATTCAGCAGTTACGGAAAGAGCGGGGCTGGACGCAGCTCGAGCTTGCCAACAAGCTCAACGTAACCCCGTCGACGGTCTACAACTGGGAGCACGGCAGATTCGAGCCAACTGCATCGAAGCTGCGGCACATCGCCCACACCTTCGAGATCAGCATGGACGAGATCGAGATTCCAGCCTACACAGAAGCAAAAACAGCGGCCTAAGCAAGTAGGCCGCTGTCGATCACCCTCCCCTGATCGAGCAGGAAAGGGCTACTACGATTCTACAACCCACGACTGAGGCCGCCATCCGCAGCGTCATGGCCGAACTGGGCATGACGGTCGAGACGGGGTGGTTTCGCCTGAGGACGGACGGGCCGCTCACCCCCGACGATAAAGCCGGGTGCGTTGCCGCGACCCAGTTGATCGAGTTCGACATGCGGCCAGCGTCTCGGAACCTCGCAGTCGAGATGAACGCGACGTTCGGCGGTCCATGGCAGGGGTTCACTATCGACGGCTGGGGCGATGTCCCCGAGCAGCCTCCCATCCAGGACCGAGAATACTCCTGGGCTTTCGCAAGCCAACCACTCGGGTATGAGCACTTCCTGCCGCCCTTCGTGCGCTTCTGGCGGATCCGGGCCACCCATCCCGACACGCCGCTCTACGCCGGCATCGAGTGGCGACCGAGCTATCCCTGGCCTGATGGCGTCATCGGCAACTACCCGCACCAAGAACCAACCGACGCTCAGCAGCAGCTTGCCTACCGTGGTCTGGACCTACTCTGGAGACATGGCAAACGCACGCGGCGGGGGCCGATCCCCGACTTGACCGACGAGGAGCTCGACGCGGCACTGCTGACGGCCATCCGATCAGAGTGGGCTCGTCTCCGGGACCGACCCACCCTCTATCAACTCGCGATGTACTTCGACAATCACCCGGCACTCCCGCGGCAGACCGAGGCCAGCCTGGGGAAACGAATCGGGCGAGCCAAAAATCCGCCGATCAGTCTCGAGGACCTCTACCGTCGTGCGCGGCCACCGCAGTAATTCGTCGGTATATGTCCGCTCCGGGCGTGCCAGCATGACATGGAGCGGCGAAAGCGACCGCACCATCCGGAGGCCCGCATGGCAAACCTTCGACTTGACGTCGACTTTGAGACCTACGAGCGGCTCGTTGAAGTGGCAGTCTCTGAGCGCCGCCCGATCACCTGGCAAGCCGAGGTGGTGCTGCGCCGTGCGCTCGGCCTGCCATTCCCACCTGAGCAGGAATCCGGCCCACGACCTGCTGACCGTGCCGACAAGACCGCCGTAGCGGTCGCATAGCAACACCCCCACGTCTTTGCCCGGAAAGCTTGTGACGTGGGGGTGTTGAAGAAAAGGACTACTGTGATCGTAGCACAGCACCCCACCGATTGTACCCCC
>MWVY01000250.1_pt1 | contig 12824 bp, 21 predicted proteins | sample 1047251 | NCBI WGS metagenome assembly MWVY01 (sample SAMN06349983, study PRJNA376086) | soil metagenome | isolation source: MS7-5 sample Antarctic (ecotone) soil | place: Antarctica | collected 2015-01-13
TGCATGGGGTGGGTCAGGCTGCATGAGGGGATGTCTCGTGCACGGCCTCTATGGGGGTTCCATGCGAGAGGCCGATGCCAACCGCAAGCCAGCGGTGTCCATGCGGACAATCAACATTATCCGCAAAGCACCCCGATCCATTTCGATCATCACGAGGTTGAACGCAGCGAAGTCGCTATGATCGCGGGGGTCTCGCCATCACAACGCCTTCGATCGTGAACCGCTAAATCTCTCATATTGAGAGATTCGGCTTCCCGATGATTGTAAGGTGCTCACCCGCCCACTGGCCCGGCGTCGAGGTTCGGCCCAACTCGGCAAAAGACAAACCGCAACCTTGGCGACGCCGGGCCAGTGAGCGCGTGATTCAGGATGCCGCTGCTTGGGCCAGTCGCCCCGCAATCATCGACTCGAACTGACCTCGACTTCGTTGTTGTCTCCATGCAGCGGCCTCGCCGTAACGATCTGTGTCCCAATGGAAATGCGCCTCGACAATGGAGCCGGCAATCGCAGCGGCATCCTGCGCGTAATGTGGGAACGCCTCCCGTTGGATCAGGATCGCGGTGTCGATCACATCGCGGTGCTGCGCTGTGCGAATCTCGTCGACGGCGTAGATCGTGGCGTTGACCGCTTCGATTGATTCGAGAACCTCGAGCGCCGTCTGTGCTCCATATCCGGATTCCGCTTGGAAGAGATCGGTCCCGAAGAAATGCCGCGTTGGGCATTCTTCGGGCGACAGCAACGCCGCCACGGTCTCCAGTCGTCGACGTTGATTCATCCGGTCCACCCCTTTCTGGTAGCGGCCTGTCGCTCCAATTCCTCGAGTCGACGTTCAAGCTCGCCGGTGCTGCGGATCGCAACCACCGTCCTGGCGATGCCCGCCATTGAGGTACCGACGCCGGGCTCCATCTTGCCGGCGGCCACCTGGACCAGAGCCCGGCACAACAACGCGTCGAGGTCATCGATCGTCAACGCCGCAGCGGCAAGTTGCTTCCTGGCGCGGGCGCGGTTCGATCGGGCAGCACCACCCTTCCGACGCCATTCCTCACGCTCTGATTCCCGGTTCGGGTCATGCCAGCGACAAAACGTTGCGCCGGGATCAGGCGTCGCGCTGCATGGGTTTCCGTCGCGATTGGTTCCTAAGCATTGACTAAGCATTCGTTAGCTACTCCTCCTTTTCGTCGGGCATGTTATGCAACGCCCGAAGTAAGTCGCTGATGCTCGGCTCCTGGTTCCGGACCAGGCGCTGGCGACCGGGTTGATCGTCCCGGTCGCGGTCACTGTAAACCTCGTGCAGGGCGGCGCTCACATCGGCCACGGTCGCCCCGGAGGAAACACGGAGCCGATCCTTCGTGGCAACGCTGCGGATCAGCTCCGACAATGTTGGTTTGGGCTGATCAGTCACTTCGATGTCCTTCCAGCCAGGTATTCGGCGCGGCGTTGGTCGATGCGTTGAACCGCTTCGTCTTGAAGTTCGAGGCTTACTTGATCAAGGATCACCGCAACGTCGACGCCGAAGGCGAACGTCGGAGCGGGCGTCTCGCGCATGTTGACGCCGTGGAATCTTCTCATTCGCCCTAACCCTTCATCGATCTCCCACGCTCGGATAGACGCGTCGACCCAGCCACGGTTGGCGACGAAGACGTCTTCTCCATTCCGAACGGCTTGGTCAAGCGACTGGTAGGCATCGGCAACGGTCGTTACCGCCTGCTGGCGAGCATCCGGCCATTCATCGGTGAGCAAATCCATGTAGGACTTATTGGCGCGGGCACGCTCTTGTTCGGCCCGCAAGCGTGCGGCATCGGCGCGGGCTTTGGCGGTTTCCGCCGCCGCCATGGCTTTCGCCGCAGCGACCTGGGCCTCGGCTTCGACGCGGGTAATGTCGCTCAGAGTTTCGGTGGTCATGGTTTCAATCCCTTTCAACTTGACATTATGATCGTGCGAGGTTGGCCTGTAAGCTCCTGAAAAGCCTGTTCAGGACTCCCAGCACCTTACGATTTCGGCGTGTCGTGCATCATCAACTCCCTCCCTGCGATCGCCAATTCCACACGTGTGGCTGTGGTTGGCTGCGATGCTTGCGGCCACGTTCAGGCTTTGGCAGGGGCGCATGCACTTCACGGTCACGATCACGATCGTGCTGCCGGGGAATAGGTTGCGGGGGAGCGCTGCGCCTCTCCTCGAGGCGTCGGACGATGGCGAGGATGTCTTGGATGTCACTGATCACGTTTTTGCTCCTTCGGTGCGCGTTCGACAAGCTCATAATCGCGAGGCGCTGGGCGGGTGATACAGTGCGGCACCCGACTCCCCAACAACGGCGGGAGATCAACGCTGCCCCCTCCGTGTTCGTGGCGTTTTCCACAATACGGACATTCGTCGACTGTCAGCACCCATATTTGATCACGCGGAGATCGCGACTTCCGGATCACGACTTCGGCCCGAACAATGCCGGATTCCTCGACACGCTCATGCAACGACTTGTTCATGCTGTTGTCTCCTCTGACGAGTGGTGTATGTCGGTGTATGTGGGTGTATGTCCCCACCCACGCTATATAAAAACATTCACACTTTTTCGCATGGGGTAGCGCTGCAACATACACTGACATACACCGACATACACCCTCAACGTGTCCACCGATCATTTCCCGCCACATTGTCAGGATCAGTCTCGTGGAACGCGTCGAATGGATTGCCGCCTGGGCGGCTTTTGACCAAGCGCCAGCGCTTCACCCGTTTGACGACACCTGATTGCACAATTCGACAATCACCGATCACCCGATCACGTTGATTGCCAAGCTGGCGCCCGAACGTGATCCGCTGTGCTCGATCCGAACCCTTACCGAGGTCGATTCCCTCCGTGTCCATCGCGATCTCGAACAGGTCGGAGACACCGACCTCGGCCTCTCCGAACCGCTCGAGCCAGGAGCCCACGAACTGACGCCATACCGCCGTTTCGATGTCGGCCGATTCGTAAAACGCTTCGAGGTTCGCAAGGAACCCATCGACGCCGATGTGGGCGAGCAGACCGGAATGGAGGGTTGACCATTCCTCAAATGAACCGAGTCGCTGGGTTCCACGTGGTTGACCGGCAACGACCCACGACTGGATCAGGGTGAGCGCGGCATGGACAAGTCGTGGTCGCTGGGCATCGACCCAGCCGCGAAGGTCCTCATGTCGGAATCCAGTTCGTTGCCAAGGTCGGTCGACTTGGGGATCGAGCCTAATTCTGATCGTACGGCGTGCAATCTCGGTACTCATGGTGGGATTATTTGCGGTCACTATCCAGAGGGCGCGAGCGGGAACCGAGATGTCCTCGTTCACGCCCAGTCGACGTGAACTCCATCGAGTCATCGTGAGGGCGGTGGCAAGAGCGCCGGAATCGAGTGCGGCGGTCACGTTGTCAATCACGATCGCGAGCGGGGCCTTCACGAGTTTCGTCGCGATTTGCTTCCGCCATTCGTCGTCATCGCGGGGAGCGGGTGTCAGCTCGAAGTGATCCCCGATCGCAGTGCGCAAGATCGCCTCCGTAAGCAGTCCTTTTCCGGAGCCGGGCGTCGGACTCTCGATCATTCGGAGCGGGGTCGGGCCATTGATCATGTCGCGGACGTATGGGTCGAGAAAAAGAGCAACGGCGTTGGCTCGCTCGCTCGCGCTGACGAACGGGAACTCGCCCAGCAAGCCGCCAAGGATTAGCGACTTGGCCTGTTCGACATCTTCGTCGGTCGGTGACTCGGGCACGGCTGGCACATAGAACCCCGGAGCGGGGGCGTAGAACGTCTTCCCCTCCTCGTGGTATCCGGGCCGCACCTGAAGGACGCCATTGGGCGCGAACGTTGGTGTCTGGACGATGGAACGGAGTGCCGGCAATGGATAGGCTGGCGCCGCCAACATGTCCTTGATGACTCGTGTTGGCGGAGAGGCAGGCTTCAGGCCACCCTTTAGGGTCGTCCGGAACCATTCTGCTGACCGTGCCATCTCGTGGCTGAGTCGATCCTCGGTAAGCGGTTGGGGTGTTGGGTTGGTTTCGTTTTCGGCGAGTCCGACCCGAACCGGTGTCTCACCGAACCGAAAGAGTCGTGGCGGATCATTTGATCGCTGGAGGGCTTGCCATGCCAACCCAGACGTGACCTCGAGATCGTTATTTCCGGCATCGATCGCGGGGCGCTGGCGGTCTTCCGCGCCGTCGTCGTCGTGCTGTCCGTTGGCTGACCGGTTCCTGTCGGCGAATACGGGCGGCGACCCAGGGTCGTAGCGCGACCCGTCGTACATGGCGATGACGCGCTGTGCGTCGTGGTCAGACTTGCGGTCCCGGTCGCGATCCTTGGCGCTCCAGGCGGCCGAGCCGCGCAGGATACGCGCGATCTGATCGGGGTTATCGCTATAGAAACATGCCCTCGTGGCGAGGGAGAATCTGGCCTCGGAAGATGAAGGGAAGTCACACAAGTCGCCATCGAGCAGGCGACCGGCCATCCCGCCATCGTTCTGACGACGCAGGCGGTCGATGATGTCCTGGTCTTCGAGGGTAAGGTTCGCTGGCGGTGCGGTAGGGCGTGGTGGCTTAGGCGGGAACAGTTCGTTATACCAGCTGGTGAGCTGCTGTTGGCAGTTGCGGATAGTCTCGCAACCGGGCAGCGTGCGCCCCGTCATCACGACGAAGCGTTCGTCGTCATACACCTCGATGTTGCCAGTTCGGCAGCGGTCGCCGGGCTTTACGCCACGCCCCAGGCCACGCAGTCCGGTACCGCTGAAGCTCGTTTCCCAATACATAGGAAAGCGGCCAACGACATTCTGTGCCCATTGCTCGATGACGCCGCTTTCGGGATCCACGCAGTTATCGAGGTCGGCCGCGAAATACGGATCTTCATTGGTGAGCACGAATCCGGCGCCGACTGGCGAACGCTTCGCCGCGAGTTCGTAGGTGCTCCAGGTGCCGGGATCGGTGGAGCTGCCATCTTTCCTGGTCTTGGCGTCGATCGGCTTTTTGCTGAACTTGCCGTCGGGTTTGAGCACGGCACGATAGGCGAGCCACTGATCCATGGCACGCAGTTCGGGAGGGATAGCGTCTGGTCGGAAAGTGGTGTATTCTGTCTTTGACATTGTTGGTGTCCTTGTGTGAAGCCCGCCCCTTCCGATTGGTGTCTTGGGGGGCGGGCTTTTGCTATTTAAGCCGCGACTACGGGTTCGGCCCGGGTTACTGGTTCGATCCTGGTGAGTTTGGGCAGGTCTCGCAGATCGATCATCCGCTGGCGGCGGTCGTGGCCATTGATGTAGGCCTGGACGCCGCCACGCTGGACGCGATAATTGAGCACCCTCGGCGACAGTCCGGTGAGATCACGCACTTTGCGATAACTGATCAGATTGCTCGTATCCACCGTTGCCCTCCACTGCGCTCGTTGACCATTGCGCTTCGTTACACCTAAGTATACCACGAAAACGAACTACGTAAACGATCACCTGGTGAGGGGCAGATCGTGATGATAGTGAAGGCGTTCGCCGGCCTCGTCGTGGAACGTCACGGTGACGATCGCCGCATCTGGCTGGGTCGCATCCGCAAGCTTGCGGAGCGCGGCGTCAAGCTCCGCTAATGTATCGGTGAGGGGGTCGCGAAACTGCACGCTGTTGATGGCGTGAGCGCGCATCACGTGAGCGATCTGCTCGAGGGTTCGGCCGGCGTCCTGGAGTTGTCGAAGGTGAACGATCGCGGGCACGATCCAGGCGGGGTACACCGGGCGCGTCCTGCCGTTGTGGTGCATCCGGATCGGTCGAGGGATCACCCCATTTCGGCGCCAGTGCTCCAATGTCGCCGCAGTCACATCGACGCCCCAGTCTTTCAGTTCATCAAGAAGCTCATCATGGCTGAGCAGTTGGGGTGCGGGTGCCCCAGGTGGCATCCAGTCGCGCCAGCTCTCGCGTTTTGTAGTCGGTGGTGTATCAGTCGTGGGCATTATTTGCCCTTCCTTGGTGGTTGGAGTATTTTGGGACTAGACGCAAAATACTCTCGATCAGGACGCCTTGAGTCGGGCCCATTCATTGAGCACGTCCTGGAGCGAGTCAATCTCAACTTCCTCTGTGCGCTGATACCGTGTCCAGGCATCCTTGTCGGTGATCATGCTGACGATCGCCGCTTCCACTCGATCGCGGACAACGACGGGGCTGAGTGCATCAACCTCCCAGCATTGGTGCCCGATGTGATTCACGAACCATCGGTATCGTGAATCACTCTTCTTGTCCGCGGCCGGGAATGAAGTCGTCATCAGTTCCGGCCGACGAAGGTCATCATCCACGAGGGCGAGGCGGGAAATTTCGACATTTGCACCGAACTCGTTCAGGCGTTCCGGAATATCCCGCTCACTCATGCACATGCCGGACGGGTCCCAGTCGCCAATGTAGAAGACTCGGAGCGGTGCCTCGGTTGTGCTCGTGGCATCAGCGATGTCTTTCATGACCGTGGTCGACCCAAAGCCGTGCATCACCCGAAACCCGACGCCGTATCGATCAAGAACTGGCCCGAGGGTGCCTCGCATGGTTCCCTTCTCGGACCAGATTTCAACGAGTTGTGGTTGTTGGACCCAAAGGTCACGCCGATAGGATCGCTTTACTGCCTGGGCGAAATCAGTTGGGTGATTCCACTGCGGAGCACGTTCAAGCTCCCGGGTTTCATCAACAATCCATTCCCATGGAATGAAACCGTCCTTGCGTGCTGCGGTAAGGATTCGGCTGATCTTCCCGGTCGAATTGGTCGACATGTTCGGAATGGCCTTGAGCACGAACAGTCGATAGCAGACCGCCCGAACGGTGGCGGGATGAATTTCTTCAAGGATGGTGTAGCACTGGTCGCGAAGGTCCAGCGTCTTTTGTGCAAGTCCGCGACCCATCACGCGGCTCCTCCTATTAGAATGGTGGTGTCCTCCACCGGGTACGAACCGGTGTCAGGCACTCCGACCCTAGCCCGGTCTATTCGGGCTAGGGTTTTTCCCCGCTCATCTCCAAACATGATCCAACTGGGCTCTACTCCCAGCACCTCAGACAACTTCCTCACCGTGGTCAATCGCGGTCGACTCTCCTGGCGATTGTTTTCAATCCTGGAGATTGTCGCGATCTGTATGCCAGCCTTTGCCGACAACTCACTTTGAGTCATGAAACGCTGCTCGCGCGCGTCCTTCAACCTGCCACCGATAGACATTTTGACTACCTCTCTGTAACGCAAGAGTAACTCTATGCATTGTACACTACTTGCGCTAATGTACGCATGGTGTTATAATGAAATTGTCAGTACGGAGTGCCTGACACCTACTCGTATCGCCGATCGGGATTCGTACTCCCGCCGGCAAGCCCAAGGAGGCATCATGAGCACCGCCCAACTCCCCACCACCGTCACGTATGTCACCGGCCAGCGTGTGCGGATCGTCAATGGCCCGCTGTGCGGGCGGACGGCGACGGTGATCCACCACGATCACGCCGACGGGGTCCAGTTCCCGATCGAGGCGCGGACGGGCCGCGTCGGCACAATCACGAACCTGTTTGCGGTGAACGAAGTCGAGACCTGGATGGAGGATGATTGGGCGCGGACGTGCGCCGAGATGGAGTTGGATGTCGCGCACGACATGGACGATGAAGGAGCCTGATCATGGCAATCGATCTTGAAGCCCTACCAGCAATCGGCAGTCGCAGCGCGGAAGATATCCTCGAGCTCCTCGCAAAGCCGTTCAAACCTGAGGTGATCCGCAGTCGCAGGATCGCGGGTAAAGATGTTCGCTACCTGCCGATCACCGCGGTCGTCGAAAGGCTGAACCGGGCATGCAACAGTTGGTCGTTCCGGATTGTTGGGCATGAAACGATCACAATGATGCTGAACCGGCGACCGGAGCCGAGAGAGACGCCGGTGTTCGTCGTGACCGGCGAACTTGAAATCCCCGAATTGGGGGTAAGGCAGGGGCTCGGCGTGCAGGCGATCGATGACGGTGGCGGCGAGGATTTATTGAAGGGCGCATCGTCGGACGCGTTGAAGAAGGCTGCCCAACTCTTCGGACTGTGGCAGCCGCCGCTGGACTAGCAAAGGAGCACCCGATGACGTACTGGATTCGTTGGCAAAGTGCGGACGGCACGGACGGGCCGCGCATCGGGCCCTTCGAACAGCGCCGGGACGCTGTTCGCCGCATCGAGGCGGACATGGACCGATTCGCCGTCGAGCTCGAACACGCAGCCGGCAAGCCGGGGGAGTGGGCATGGGAGAGGGCCCACCAGGTCGCCGCGCTGTACCGTGGCGACTGGCTCGATGAGACACCCATTGGCTGCTACATCATCCTACAGGTTGCGCCACACTAGCGACCGACCTCGATGTATGCGATCATCTTCGCCGTATGAACGTACCCCCGCTAGACACACCGTCACATACCGATCGACCGCACACCGGCATACCGGTATATGACGCGGCACACCTGCTTGGAATCAGCGAGAACGCGGTACGTGCCCGGTTGCGTCGCGGCACATTGGTAGGCGTGAAGCACGATACATCATGGTCTGTGCTGTTACGTGACACGGACATCCCGACGGTCACATCCTCGGCCAAGAGCGATGCACCACGGCACGTCCCGTCACACACCGCAGTACATGACGAGTTGATAGAGGAACTGCGAGCCGACAAGCGGTATCTCCAGGATCAACTCGATCGTGCTCTTCGGCAATTGGAATCCGAACGTCAGCGATCCGACGTGCTCCAGGCATTGGGCGCTAGCACGACGTCAGACACGGCCACCAACGCGTCAGGATCGCCTGAGAGCGATAGAAGCCCCTCTGCAGGTGTCCTAGCATGGATGAAGCGGCTGCTGGGCGGGTAGGGGCGGAGTGAGGCCCAACGTCCTCCTGGGAAACCATGGTAGAATGGGGGCCTCATTGCACAGAGGTATCTGTCCGCAGCACCTCTTGCGATCGAGTATCGTCCGCTGACCTGGCTGAAATCCTCGGTCTCGTCTTGGGATACAAGGAGTCAAAACACATGACTGACAACACGTTCGATCGAATGAGCCGAACCCTTGCCGGCACCACCTCGCGGCGTCAGGCCCTCAAGCTGCTCGGTGGCAGCCTCGCTGGTGGCACTCTCGCCGCGACCGGCGTCATTGGCCTCAACCAGGCCACCGCCGCACCGAAGACAGGTGGTTCGCTAACGGGAACCGTAACGGGCACCGTGGGAAGTGTGGCCCAGACGGGCACGTTCACCGTAACCCAGTTCGTCAATCAAGGTGGACAATTGTTGGCAGTCGGCACGTTGGCGCTTGGCACAGTCAACCAGATCGTTTCCGCGTTGGTTACGGGCGCCACTGGCACATGCGAAATCCTTGACCTCACGATTGGCCCGATTCACCTTGATCTGCTTGGCTTGGTGGTCACCACGAATGCGATCCACCTCAACATCACGGCTCAGTCGGGCCCCGGCAAGCTGTTGGGTAACCTACTCTGCGCCGTGGCCAACCTCCTCAATGGCAGCGGCCCGCTGGGCGCGATTGCCGGGCTCCTCAACCGGATCCTTCGCGCACTCGGCGCCTAAGGCTGCGGACGCACATCATATCCATCGGCAAACGACTCAGGGGCGGCAGCCATGCCGCCCCTGTGGTTGTGTCCGGGACAGTGCCGCCGGACACGGTTTCCCACGTAGCCGCACGCTCCAGATTGAGCGCAAGTAGCTACACCAGAATCATATGCTCCTCCTCCACAGCCGGTCCTGAGCGCTCGAGGTCAGACACGCGGCGCGGAGGGGATTGCATGGGGTGAGTCAGGCTGCATGAGGGGATGTCTCGTGCTCGGCCTCTATGGGGGTTCCATGCGAGAGGCCGATGCCAACCGCAAGCCAGCGGTGTCCATGCGGACAATTTACCTTATACGAAAACCACCCCGACCCATTCTGATCGTTGCAAGGTGAGGCGCAGCGAAGACGTTGTGATCGCGGGGGTCTCGCCATCACAACGCCTTCGATCATGAACCGGGAAATGACGAAAATTTCGTCATTCGGCTTCCTGATGATTGTGAGGTTGGACTCGCACCCACAGCCCGGCACGAAACGAGCTCGCTGGCAGCTTAGCACCAGTCAAAAAACCAGCGGGCTTACGTGCCGGGCTGTGGAGGCGCGTGCCTGCTCAGAACATCCGCACCAGGCGTTCCAGGGCCGGTTGGCGCAGTCTGCCCTCAATCACCGATTCAATGCCGTGACGCGCGCCCAGGGCGCGCCAGGCCTGCCCCTCGCCTTGTTGGTCGCGATTCATGTGCCAGGTAGCTTCGCAGATGAGCCCGTCGATGGCGCTAGGCGTCTGTGCATGATCCACGTGCCAAGACTGGGAAACGAGAATCGCGAAGTCAACCACATCGAGGCGGTGCTGGAGCCGGACCGCGTCGTAGCGGGCGATTGCCGCGTTGACGTGCTCCACGTCGTCAAGGATGGCGGCAGCGGACTTCCCGCCATACCCGGCCTGGGCACGATGCAGATCCCCGGCAAAGAAGTAGTGAGTCGCGGGCCCATCGGTGGAGCGGTCCGCGAGGACGCGCTCAAAGTCCGCAATGCGGCGTGCGGGTGAACTCATCCAATCCTCCTAATCAGCGGCTGTTGGGCATCCTGGAGCGACTCCTCCAACGCGTCCAACCTTTCGTATAAACTTGCATCCTTTGCAAAATCGCGCGGGAACCGCCGCTCCAATAACCACGCTGCCGCTCGCCAATCATCGGTCGCGGCACGGCTGATCAGGCCGCTAAGACGTAATGCTGACTCACCCCGCGCGCGCGTAAGTTGCGCCGAAAATGACGCCTTGAGCGCCTTGTCAGCGCCCCGGGGGAGCTTCCCCGCCTGCCAGCACGTAAAAGTCGTCTCCGAGATTCCGGCGGCTTCAGCGGCAAGCCGAAACGGCAGGCCGGCGCGAATGCCAACCATGAGCGTATTAACGGTTGCCTCGGTGAACTTGGTCGGCGCGGCCATCAAGAGCCATCCTCGTGGCCGCCATCTTTGAGCGACGTCCAGGAGTACGGCTGATCGGATTGTTCCTGTTCGCCCCTGCCACTGGCACGTCTGATCGCCTGGTTCAGGCTGTCGCGATCAGCGGCTCGATCGGCGGGATCGAGGCTTGTCGAGGGCACCCAACTGATCTTGTTCTGGCGCTGACCGCTACGAACGAAGGTCTCGAATGCCTGCTTGTCCGACATTTGTTTCGCGTTGCTCATGACGATGCCTTTCCAGCCAGGTAGCTAGCGCGGCGTTGGTCGATGCTTCTCGATCGCAGCGTCCTGAGCCTCGAGGGAAACCTGATCGATGATCGCTGCAATATCGATACCGAAGGCGAACAATGGAGCGGGCGTCTCTCTCATATTGACGCCGTGAAACCGTCTCATCCGGCCAAGGGCTTCGTCGATCTCCCAGGCCGCGATGCTCGCGCTGACCCAGCCACGATAGGCGACGAACACGTCGTCGCCGTTCCTCACCGCGAGGTCAAGATCCTGGTAGGCGTCGGCAACGGTTGTTGTCGCCTGACGGCGCGCATCCGGCCATTCTTCGGCGAGCAGGTCCAGGTAGGACTTATTGGCGCGGGCACGCTCATCCTCCGCACGTTGGCGTGCGAGATCGGCTTTGGCGCGGGCGGCTTCCGCAGCCGAAGCGGCTTTCGCCGCGACGTCGATCGCCTCGGTTTCGGCGATGGTGATCTGCTCGAGCGAGGCTGTTGTCGTGGTGCTCATATTTTCCTTCCGATCTGGTTCAGCTTGACAATACGGACGCGTCAGGTTGCCTTCTAAGGCGTTGGAATAGGGTCATAGGACTCAGGATACCTTCGACATCCGGCGGACCTGGAGCATGGTCACATTTTTTCCGACCTCCAATCCCATCCATGAGGTTGGGGCTGACTGCGATGCTTGTGGCCACGTTCAGGCTTTGGTAGGGGCGCATGCACTTCACGGTCACGATCACGATCGTGATCACGTTGACGAGAAAGAGGTTGCGGGGGAGTGTTGCGCTTTTCCTCGAGCCTGCGGACAAGGGCGACGATGTCTTGGATGTCACTGATCACGGTTTGGTTTCCTCCTCAATAGAAGCGATCAATTCATAATCGCGAGCGTGGCTCAGGCAATGACTCAGCCGATGCCCTAACGCCGGCGGGTGATCAATCGAGCCACCACCATGATTGTGTGGACGGCCACAGTGGGGGCAGCGATCAAGGGTCAACACCCAATACCGATCGTAGCGGGATCGCGACGGGTGAATGTGAAATTCAACCTTGGGGGCGGCAGCGGCGTTGGTGGCCTCGACGCGCTCCTGCAACGTCTTGGTTATGGCGTTGGCGTTGGTCATCATGATGTCCACCGATCCAACCCAGCCTCGCCGGGATAGAGCGATGCCCAGTGATCAGGTGGCGCGTCGGGGTCGGGCGGGTTCCTGTGCCGCATCTTGCCGGATAGGGTATTGACCACAGTGTGGTTATCTATAGATGGAGCATCTTGCGGCATAGGACTGCCGGGCTCCTCAGTCTCACTTTCGTGCCTAAAAGCATCATGCTGGATAGGCTTCGGGGCGCGGATGAACTCCCGGGTTGGCGTCCCGATCTCGATGTCGTTTATCCCGAGCGACGTGTGACATTGGGCGCATTCACGGGTAACGCGTCGTGTTGTTTTGGTGCGGCGGATGATTCCCGCGAGCGGGTGGTCGGGGCAGACGTTGCGGTCGGGCTTCCCACCGTGCTTGGGCGCGGCGTCCGGAACGAGCGCGCCGAGGATGTATCCGAATGCGGAGGGCTCGACTCCAGGACCGATCCACACTTCCCGGTGTGGTGTGGTGATCTCGCCTGTCGACTCATCGACTG
>MWVY01000251.1_pt1 | contig 12816 bp, 25 predicted proteins | sample 1047251 | NCBI WGS metagenome assembly MWVY01 (sample SAMN06349983, study PRJNA376086) | soil metagenome | isolation source: MS7-5 sample Antarctic (ecotone) soil | place: Antarctica | collected 2015-01-13
GCGGGAGCGGACAGCCTCCGCGGAGATACCGAGCTCGCCGGCGGCCTCGGAGACGGACAACTTCCGTCCGGGCGGTGTGGTATGGGCGTCCTGACGGTCCTCTCCCATGCGGGCATACTAGACCCTTGCCGAGGCCCGCGCAGGCCGGGAGACGGCAACCTCGCTTGTCTAGCAGCGCGAAGATGTTGGGACGAGCGCTAGTCGGGTAAGACAACCAGATAAGGCGAGCAGAGGGGGAGTGTCAGCGCTCGTGCTACCGAATGCTTCCCAAAGTAGGGTAAAGGTCGCCAGTCGCCCATTGGGCGATTGAGGCGCGGCCTAGCCCCCACGGCGGTCCTCCATTTCCTCCAGGAGCTCGATCTGGCGAAGAACGGCCGCTATCTCGTGGTCCAGATCCGGCTCCTCTAGAAAGTGGTCCGCTTCGGGTGCGGGCCCTACCTCATCCCCGGCCTCCAGTCGCCTTATGTGCTCCTCTAAGGCCCGTATCTCGTCCAGGGTGACGCCACCGGGGCGGACCGGGGCCGGCGGCGGTGTGCGCGCCTCCAAGATCTCCAGGCGCCGCCTAATGGCCATGTCGGTCCGGCGGCATTAGGTGGCGAAGATCTACCCGGTCCCTACTGACGGCCAAATGACCGCTTTGGGAGTAGAACGCCTGCGCCTCCTCGTCGTGGACAAGCTCGTCCCCGCCGAAGCCGACTTCCATCCAGTAGAATCTCTCTGCGAGGATTTGGCGGGGGTCTGTTACCGGACGCCCATCCACCGCGCAAACCACGTCGCCAGTCTCCGTTATCTCGAAGATGGGCTCCTCGTCTCTGCCACGACAGTAGTTGGTGTGTTCGGCGTCCCGCCGGAGGGCCCGGCGCCTCTGCTCCACCTCTGCGGGCGCCTCCTCCGGTTCGGCGTGCTCGCTTTCCAACTTGCTCAATCTTCTATCGAGGCTCATCCGGCCTTCCTTCCTTGTAGCGTCGCTTCGAGGTCCTCCAGGCGTTCCACCAACTCCTCCTGTTCGCGGGCCGTCAGCCCGTCCCTAACGCACGCCCTGGCGCCGTTTAGGAGCTGGCCCGCGACCGCCCCGGCGCCGCGTTCCACCTCGCCTTCGAGGACCATATCGGCCAGCTTCTCAAAGCGTCTCTGTAGCCGCGCGAGTTCCCCAGAGGGCCTGCCCCGGCCGCCGCGCTTGCCGCCCCTGGACGCGTTGCGCCGGCGCTCCTCCGCCCGCCCCGGATCGTGGGCGTAGCAATGGCTTTGCCCCGGCCCAACCACCACGGCGCAGCGCCCGCCATCCCGCTTTATTCCCGCGCATTGGGCCATCAGCTACGGCCCCCCCCCCCCCTTAAGCTCGTCCAGCCGCCGACGAATGGCGCTGTTCACGGCCTCCACTTCTTCCCGCTCCTCTTCGTCTAGCTCGTCCCGGCGAAGGGCGGCCAGCCGATCCAGGTGTTCCCTCATGCGCCCCCTTGCCGTGCTCGACGACGGCAACGGTTCGCCAAGGGCGTTCGCCCGCCGCGCCAGCCCTTCGAGGGCGGCGATGCGCCGAAGCATCCCCACCGCCCTACCTCCCCGCGGCGGCGAGGCGTTCGGCCACGTCCCCGTAGCTCTCCAGGGCGTAGACCTCGCCGGCGTTCCTGCCGCCCCGCCTGAGCGCTTGCGCCAGCCCGCCGACCTCGCGGGCCTCCTCGACGCGCAGGCCCGTCTCCGCCATCTGCCGGCGCCGTGAATCGCCCTGGAGGTAATCGCGCAGCTCGTCCAGGGCCTCCGATGCGCCCGCCGGAGTAACGTCCATCCCCCGCACCCGCCTCTCTGCGGCCTGGAGGTAGCAGAACGCGGACGCACGATCCCCGCCCGCGAGGACCGCCCGAAGGCGCCCGGCGAGGTCTTTATCGCGCAAGCCTTCCACGTCCTCGCTCACGAAAATCCTCTTCGCCCCGGCCCGCTCCAGCTCGTCGGCGCGTAGCAGGTCGGGGGGGTCCCCGTGCTCCAGGGCCGCGAGTTCGCTTTCGGCTGCCTTGGCCTCGCGTTCGGCCTCGTCCGCTACCCCGACGAGGGCCTCGCGGTAGGACTCCGCTATCGTGCCCTGACGCTCGGCGTGCTCGTCCTCACCGTAACGCTTGGAGCCGTCCGGCCGGTAGAGGGCCTCGCGTTCCCGGTCGCGGGTCCCTTCGGCGTTGAGGGCCCTTTCGCGCAGCTCGCGGGCCTTCGTGGTGGTGGGTTCGTTCATGCGGTTCTCCTCACTTTGTCGGTTCCTTCTTCTGTCCCGTGAACATTCACGCCGCATCGTCTGCCGCGATCCGCGCCTCCGGGTGGCGCATCTCACGAGGCTCGTCTACCTCGGCGTACCCGAAGGCGAGATCCGGCCCGTAGTTCTGGAGCCTCTGGAGGCCCTCGTGCGCGTCGGCCCATTCGTCCCACGCCTTGCGGGCGTCGGGGTCGTTGTCCAGGTACTTGTTGACCACGCCGACGTCCCCGGCCTCGTTGGCGCGGTAGGCGACGGCGCGGGCCAGCGCCGCGTCCCCGGTCAGCACGGCCCGTTCCAGGCGGGCGTCCAGGGCGGACGTGTCCCGGAGCCCCTCGACGCTATCCAGGGCGCTCCGGTAGTTCATGGCGACGAGGGCCTTGTCCGCCCCGGGCATCGCGGGGGGCTCGAAGGCCCTCCGCCCCTTGCTCGCGGCCCTCTCTGCCGTCTCGGCTTTCATGGCGTCCAGGACGCGCTTTTCCTCCGCCTTGAACCGGTGGTAGAGGGGGGCGATGTGCCGTGCCTTCGCCCCGTCGTTGTAGTCGCGGTCCGCCCTCACGCGCTCCAGCTCCCGCTCGTAGTCTGCTTTGCGCTGCCTGAGTTGCTCTAGCTTGTTCATGATCTCTTCCTTTCGTCGGTGCAAAGCTCTTCGGCCCTGCGTTCGTAGTCCTGTGCAATACGTGCGTGGCTCTCCGCCATGTTGCAGAAATGCGCGTACCACGCCGCCCCGTTTCGCCGCCTGTTCGCCTCGTGGTGGCGCCTGACGCTCATCTTCCACAGCTCCTCGCGGGCCTGCGGGTCCTCGCGGTGGTCGGTCGAGGCCCTCCGACTAACGAGCCGGTCCAGCTCGGCGTCTACCATCTCCGTCATTCGCTCCGTCCTCCCGCCTCTCCCCTCGGTTACGGCTTCATGTTCTTCAGCTTCGGCTTGATGTGCTTGTTGGCCGGGCAGTTGCCCTTGCCGGGCTTGATCTTCTTGCCCTGGACCGTCTGCTTGACGTAATCGTTACCCGTCTTCTTGATGGTGTTCCTCGATAGCCTTTTCGGCATGTGTTCCTCCCTTCGCTAGCTTCGCTAAGTCCACGACACCCCCTCCAGCTCCTCGATCGTGGCCGCCCCCTCTACCTCCGCCTTCTTTGCGAGAGCCTTCTGTCCGGTGTCCACCACGGTCGGGAGCCGGGGGTCGGGAGGGATGTTGAGGGCCTCGCAGACTTTCAGGACGTGGGAGGCGACGAGCAGGGCCGTCTCGTCGCGGCCGGCGTTCGGCGTGAAGAGGGGCGCCAGGGCATCTATCGCGGCACCAGCCATCTCGCCCACCTTCGCCGCCTTTAGGCCGGCGAGGATCTCCGCTTGCGGCTTGCCCTCCGTCCACCCGGAGCCGGTCCAACGGGGGGAATGGAAGCCTTCCGGTGGGCGACTCTCTATGCACCCGACCGGGAGCGGGGCGCCTTCTTTTAGCAGCACGTCCTCGGCGAAGTTACCCTGTCCGTCCAGTTTGCTTACGGCCCTCATACGTCGCACCTCACCTCTACGTTTACTTGGACATTTGTACCGTTGCCCAGCCCGATGATTACGGTGCCTTCCGGTTGCATGACAGCGGTTCCGACGCCGCCAGGACCGCCGACTGCGACGGAGAAAACCCTCTCGGCGGCGGGCCGGTAGCCAACCGGAAGGGTGAAAACGACCGTGTTGTTCGCGCCGTTTTTCACAGAGCCTCTTATTACTACATCGCCCGTGGGCGTCTTGCGAAAGCTCATATTTTGGCGAGGAGCGCCATAGTTTACCCACCCGTTCGTCAGTGTTGGCGTGATCCACGCCTCCGGGGTAAGCCTCCGGTCCAGCTCCTCGCGTAGCCTGAACACACTCACCAGGAAGTCGCGGAACGCCGAGCCGGTTACAACCGTCTGGATCTCGACGTCTGTGCCGATCTCGCCTATGCCGGCGGCCGTCTCGCTCGCCGCCCCCGCCGCGGTCCCTGAGATGTTTACCTGTGTCCTGCCGCCCACCGAATCATCCGAGACGATTACCCCGGCTCCGGTGAAGTCTATGGCCGGACGGTTGGTGGCCGCAACACCCTCATCACGAATCACCCGTAGCCTGGCATCGTTGGCAAGCGCGAACCCCGTGGACTCTACGCCATCAAGCGTGTCGGCATCGAGCCCGGAGCCGGCCCCGTCCACCTCAAGGAGTTTGGCGAGGACGGAGGCGGCATCGTCTCCTGAGAGTGCGGACCACGCAGCGCCCGAGTCTCGGTATATAGCGCCTTCATTAGAGACGTAGAGCCGCCCCGGTTGGCCCGCAGGCGGGCGGGCGGAAAGAGGGCCGCCCCCTATGGCCGGGACGCCGCCCTGCGCGTGTACGGCGAAATATTCGGGGCTCATGCGCCTCCTCCCGCGTCGGTTCCGGTGCGTAGCGATGTGTTCACTGTGTTGCTCCCTTCACTAGCTTACAAACATTTGTTTGCACACTGTAGTTTGCAGTAGCGGGTAAAAAGAGAGGGCCCGTCCCTAGCGCATAGGCCCGGCTCCGCTTGGCGCTCGTCCAGACGCCCGGACAAGTCGTGCCAGCGTGACACTTCGGCCCTCATTCGTCTCCTCCCGGGTGGTTCCTAAGCCAAGCCTCTCTCAGCTGGGCGGCGCGCTCCTCTCGACTGGGGCCGGCGAGCTCCCTGATGCGCGCCCCCAGGCGTTTGTCCCGCTCGAAGGCCTCCGGGTTGCCGGCCATGACCTCGGGGGCCAGTCGTAAGCGCTCGTCCTCTAGTCGCCGTACCTCATCCCGCACCTGGTCGGGGTTCACGCCGCGGCCCTCCTCTGTGCGGCCTCGAGAACGTCCAGGGCGATAGCGAGCCCGCAGTCCAAGAACTCCTCTACCTCCCGAAGTCCCGACACAGGTTCCCTAGCCGGCGGCCACTCCCCGCCGCACCACTCCTCAAGGAAGGCGACGAGCTCCTCGCGCCGTGCCTTGATGCTCGCGGGAAGGGGACCGGCGAGCGGTTGCGGGCCCTCCGTCTCTAGCCGGCCTTCCACCACGCGAGCGGTGTACCTGCCGAGGGTGAGGCAACGGAGGATCTGTATCGTGGTCTGCGGCTTCACCAGGACTCCCTAACCGACTTGCGGCGGGCTTCGGACTCCTCGCCCGGTGACGGGGTGACAGCAGTGACAGCAGTGACAGCATTTTCTAGAGTTAGGCGGAAGGGACGCGCCGCCTTTGTCCTCTTCAATTCTTCGAACGTAAGCGTCGGCGTGCGCTTGCATATCGCTCGCGCTGCTTTGCTGAGATCCTCGGGTCGGGCGGGCTTATGGTCACTGATAAGCACATCGTAGAGCTCTGAGGCCATGCCCTCCCAACTGCCCCCTTGGGATATAAGAAACTCTCTCAGATCGGCTGCTAGTCTGTCTGACGGGCTGTCACCGTAGAGGCCCGTGTAGACCCGGCGAACGTGGTTCTTGAAGTACGCCAGGAGCTTCGCCGCCCCGGCCATATCCTCCCGGGTGACCCTCTCCGCTATCCCCGCCTGTCCCTGATCGTCCAGCTCGGCAAGCCGGGCCATGGCGAGTATCAGGGCGAACCTGGCCAGGTAGGCCTCGAGCTTGCCCCACGACGGCCGCAGCCTTTGCGGGAACCCGGGCGATTCCAGCTCGTCGTGGAGTCTGTTGTACTCCGCGATAAAGAGGGCCTTCGCTTCGCCCGTCATGGGAACCCGCGACGGGAAGGGATCCTCGTCGTCGTTGGCGTGGCGGAGCTTGTAGAGGCTGCCGATGATCCGGGAGTACCCCTCCCGGACGGGATCGGATATCTCGTCGTCGGTCCACCTCCCTACCCGCGGCTTCGGGTAGGCGGGGATGAACCTGTCTATCAGGCCGTCGCCCCGGTCTTTGCCGAAGTCCGGCAACACCTCCGGCTGGATCCCGCCGATCATAGATACGAACGGGCGGGCCACTATGACGGGCTCCTCGGAAGATTTGCGGTCCACGGCGACGGGCTGGTTGGTGTGGACGGAGAGCCAGAATTGCCGGTCGGCGCCCTTGCCGCCCTGCTTGTACTGGTTCATGGCCCCGAGCCACCCCGACAGCTCGTCCTTGATGATGAGCAACCCGCGCCGGTTTTCGTTGAGGATGTCCGCCAGGCGCTCGACGGTGGTGTCGTCGGCGTATGTGCGCCCCAGGACGGGCTTCCTGGGCTTCTCGTCGTCCTGGTTATCCTCCTGCTTCCAGTTGGCGAGCTTTACCTCGTACTCTTCCTTCTGGCGCTCGTACTCGGCCTTGTGGGCCATCTGGCGTTCCCGGACGGGCCTCAGCGCGAGGTTCATGGCGGGTGACTTCTTGCTGGCCGGCCCGCCGATTATCATCGCAAAGACGGCCGCGCCCTCGGTCCAGTCCTTCTTTATGACGATGCGCCTCGTGTCGCCTATGGCGGCAGATACAGCAGCCAATGTAGAGAGACCCAGGTAATCCACGGGGCATCCCACGCTCGCCGCGGCTTCTCTGACGAACTGCCGCAAGGTGATCGGGATGGCGGCGATCGGGAACTCTTCCGGGTCCGGAAGATCTACTAGATCCTGGAATTTGCTGTCACTGCTGTCACTGCTGTCACCGTTGGCACTGCTCCCGCTGGGGGCCTTCTCTTCGCTCTGGTCCTTGCGGTCGTAGGCGTCCGGTTCGTAGTGCGTTCGTAGATCCTGCCACGTGTAGCCCTGGCAGCTGTTGTGGTGGCAGCCGGCCCCTATCTCCCCAGTCGGTTGTTGGACGATGTACGCCGCGCTGTCGGCGTGGCCGTTCCACGGGCATTCTTGGAGGATGTAGCGCCACCCGCCGTTCTTCCATGGGCCCTCGCGCTTGACGGGCACGTCGTGCCGGCCGATCCAATCCATCAGGTCAAACGGCTGGCGCCCGTTGCCGCCCGAATAGACCCGGAACTTGCGCGGCTCTTCGGGTTTCATCGCGGCCACTTTGGCCAGCTGCTCCCTGGTGACTGATGCCGGCTTTTCCGGGATCTCGAGGAGCTTCGACGGGCGGTGCGGGCGGCGGGGAAGGTCGTCGCCCTTCTTGGCGACCGTGCCGTAGAACTTCGTTATGCGTGCCGCGTTCTTGGTCGTGGTGTCCACTTCGACCGAATCGTCCGAGAACTTGAAGTCCAGGGCTTCGAGCACGCCGGCGACTAGCTCTAGGCCGGCCTGGTCGGCGGGGAGGTCTATAAGGTAGAGGAGGTGGTGGCCGTTGCCGGAGTCTCCGTCGATCGGGTCCGGCCAGCCTTGTTCGCCCAGATAGTCTTGTATCTCGCGTGTCTTCCGGCGTGCCTTCTCCTTCTCTTCGTCTGTGCTCGATATCCCCGCCACGCGCTTGCAATCGTTGTCGATAAACAGGTGCGTGCGGCGTTCCACGTCCTTGTCTGAGGTGGATGCGTCCCGGCCCTTCATGCGTTCGATCCGGTTGTAACGCCGGTAGGCGATTTCTTCGGGGAGCTTGTTGAGGGTGATGTAGACGTCGTGGCCCCGCTCGTCGTGCCTGGCGGCGGCCTTCACGAGTTCCTCGTGGTCATCAAAGTAACCGGAGAACGTCGCGCCGTCCTTGAAGGTGCGGAGCTCTACGACGTCGCCGGGAGAGAAGAGTGCTTCTACGGTCCGGGTAAGCTCGGCGTTGCTCATACGATGCGCCCCGGGCGTTCGTCCTGTAGAATCACGCCAGATCCTTTCTTTGCGGGTGGGTCTGTTTGATTTGGCCGGGTGTCTGCCCGGCCTCTTTCTATGCCTCTATCCACTTGCGGCCTCTCATGTTTGGGGGCGCACAAACATATCCTTGATGTCCGTGATCTCGCCAGCGTCCATACGCTCTAGGGCGTCGCGGAGGACCTCGCGCACGCCTTCGTCCTTGCACTGATCTGCCAAAAACTCGAGGACCGCCGCCTTCTTTTCGGTGGATAGGTCCTCTAAGGCCCAATCTATCTCGCTGATCCGCACCATGAGCTTTGCCAGGCCGCTCCGCTTTCCCGGCGGACCCTCTCCGCTTTCCAGCAGGGCCTTGTACTCAACGTCCAGGGCGTCGGCTATCTTGACTAGTGTCTGCGCCCTCGGTTCTTGGGCTCCCGTTTCGATGCGGCTCAAGGTGCCTTGCCCGATACCGGATTCTTTCGCCAGCCGCGACTGGCTCCAGCCCTTCTTTGCTCGGAGTTCTACGATTCTTAGCTTCACGGCTTCTCTTGTCAACATATAAGGAATTATGCCGTTCTATTCGATAGAAGGCAACCCCACGCGGATAAAACTGCCGAAAACTCAATTTGCGGGCCGCTAGAGGGCGTCGGACGCAAGATGTTGTGTTGGGCTAGTCCTCGATCAACTCGCGGGGCCACTCCTCCGGCCTGAGAAACTCCGCGGCGTCCACCTCGAGCCCCGCCGCCAGCGCCCGGATGTTAGCCATCCGGGGGGACCTCGTAACCCCACGCTCGATGCGCCCGATGTGGTCGGGGTCCATACCGACGATCTCCGCGAGCTCCGGGCGCGACAACAGTCTGCGTTCCCGTAACCGCCTCAGCTTCTCGCCGTCCACTTCCACGGCTGCCATTGTAGGCATATCCCGGCCTCTCTGCGACGTTTGCACGACACCCGTATTCTACTTGATGCCCCACATTTGTCTACAACTAACCGCCTAATGCCTTGACAATGCCTTGTTTGTCCCCGATAATGTAGCTACAGACAAAGAAACGGCCCCCACGGTGAGCCTCGCAAGCAAACACCGTAAGGGCCTCGATCAGAGGGAGAGACCCCAATGACCGTAGCGACCAGTGTACCGAAGGCTCCCCGCCCCGACACCCGCCAATCCCGCGCCCTGGCCCTCTACCGCGAGCGCCGGCAGGATATCGTCCTGATAGGCCGCGACCGCTACGAGGTCCCGAGTCAGGACGGTACGCGCGTCTACGAGGTCGTCTACGGCGGCGAGGTCGAGACCTGCGCCTGCCCCGACTTCGTCTATCGCAACGTCTCTTGTGTCCATCTTCTGGCCGTGGGCGCCTGCCGGGCGAGGAGGCGCGGCCAATCCCGCGTGCCCGACCACGAGCTAATCCGCCTGGACGCCGCCGCCCACCCGGACCGGCTCCTCTCCGAGCACGAGGCCGCCGCCCGGAGCATCGTCGGCCGGACCTACCGCCGGGACCTCTCGCGCATCTCGCCGGCAGCCATGGCTGCCCTCTCCCGGGACCTCGAAGCCGAAGACCTCGGCCTCTAAGTGTCCCGCGCGGGACATATTCGCGGTCCACCATCGGCCTTCCACCAACGGCCAGCGCTGACCGTTTTTGCAAGCCGGCTGGAAAGCGCGAGCGCTCGCGCAATTGACGAGTAAGGGAGAAACGAATGACCGAACAGGAGCACGAGGCCAGGGTACAGGCGTGGATGGATGAGGAGGGCGAGGAGCCGACGCCGTTCGGTAAGGCGGTCTACGAGGTCTGCCGCCGTCACGGCATCGAGACGCCCGAGCATCTGGACCTGACGCAGGAGGACCACCGGGTGGCGCTCGTGGACCACTGCGACGGCGTAGAGGACGCCGACAATCCTCTCGGCCTGCCGACGGCCGTGGCCTACGCTATCGGGCTGGACCCGGACACCGCGACCGGAGAGGACCGCGCGGATCTCGACAGGATGGCTAGGGCCTGGACCTTCGGGGACCGTCTCTAGCTAGCCCAGGCTTTCCAGAACCACCACGGGCCGGGGTATCCTTCGTGAGCCCCGGCCCGCTTACTTTGGAGGTAAAGAGCATGACGGAAGGGCGATGGAACGACGAGGGATTCTGGGACTGGGGCCACAACCTCGAAGGACGCGAAAAGGGTAAGCCGGAGCCCACCTCGGAGGCGCGGGCGGGTCTGCGGGCGTTCCTGTCCGCCGGTGGGGCCGTCGCCGACGACGAGGTCGCTAGGGTCCTGAAAGACGCGATCCCCGCGTTGGCCGTCCGCGGGCGCTGGCGTTCGTGGGCGGTGGTCATGCGCGCGCTGGGCAACAACGACGGCAGGATTCTTAGGTACCTCACGGATATACACCGGGATCTAAAGCGCGGAGTCTCCGAGTTTTTCTCGGCCGTTCAAGAGTCCGGGATAGACGTAGACGACTCGGCCCTCGTAACCGCGATGCTGGAAGTAGACGAGGCGCGGCGGGGTCACGACGAGATCCCCTTCTAGCGCCGAAAAGGAGATGTAGATGGAGCACAAGCAGGTGCGGTTCCTTACGCCGCACTTCCCGAAGGACAAGATCGACCAGGAGGTAGAGCGCGAGGACAAGATGGTCCGTTGGGCGGACTCGCTCTACCTCAACACCGTGCGCATGACCGCGGCGGCCGTGCTGGCTGAGTCGGGAACGTTGGAGAAGGCGGCGAGCCTGTTGGAGACGGTGGGGTTCCGGGTCCCCGCCGGCGTCCTGCCCGACGACGAGTTCTACGACCTCGGTGATGAGGAGGCGCTTCAGGCTTATGTGGAGCGCGACGAGGAGGGCATCCGCCACGCGCACAGGTCCATCGGGTTCTACCTAGCCGGGACGGGGCGGAGCATGGACCCGAAAGAGGACTTCCTCCAGCCCGCGGACTAGCTCCGTGAACATCGACCTCTCCAACCACGCACGCCGGCGGCTTCGGGACAAGGGCCTCACCATCACGGACGTCCGCAACGTGCTCCAGGGCCGCGGCCCCTCCCATCCGAGCCCGAAGAAGCGAACGGAGAAGGGCCGGGCGATAAGTGGCGAGAGAATCGACGTCGTGTACACTGAAGCCAAAGCGGGAGAGTTCCGCATCGTATCGGTCGTCACGCCGGACCGAAGGTAAAGGCGTTCAGCTTATGATGAGATTCGAGTACGACGAAGAGGTCAACGCCCTCTACATCTACGTCCGGGAGATCCCGGCCGGCGTCGTCGCCCGCCAGGTGGAGCTGCAGGAAGGCGTCTACCTCGACGCGGACGAGGACGGCCGTACCTTCGGCATAGAGTTCCTGGACCTCGACAACTTTCGCGAGTGGCTGACCCGCCACGGCGGCCGGGTAGAGATTCCCGAGCGCGTCGAGGACCTGAGCCTAGCCTAGCGCCAGAACCTACCGGGCCGGGTATCCTTTAGGGTGCCTGGCCCCTGTCTTTGCCGGGCGGGGAGGTTAGGGTGGAAGACAAGGATCGCAAGAACCTCACCGTGGTGGAGGTGGCCGAGTATCTAGGCATCACCCGTTCGACGGTCCAGGAGATGGTGGACCGCGAGAAGATCAAGGCCGACAAGTTCGCCGGCGCAGTCCATATCCCCCGCGAGGAGGTAGAGCGCATAGAGCGCGAGACCGCCCCGTGAGCCGGCCCTACCGAGGAGAAGGGGGCAGAACCGTGGAGGACGTGCACGTCTACGTCGACAGGCCGACGGGAAAGGAGGACACGGCCCTTGAGGACCTTGGGGAGGCCCTGAGGAGACTCGACCACGTCTCCGGCGTCGACCTCAACCCGTCGGGCAACGTGGTGGCCGTCTCGTACGAGGGAGGGAAGGCCGAGAGGGACGCGATCAAGCGCGCGGTCGAGGAGGCCGGCTACGCGGTCTCGAGGCTCTCCGTCAGGTCGAACTTTGAGGAAAGACAAGGACGCGGCCTCTGGGACATCTGAGCCCCCGAGACGACGGGTGGCGCAGGTAGGAGCAGGAAGGTCGCAACGCTCTTTCTGGCCGGGGTATCCTTCGGGGCTCCGGCCTCTGCCGTGGCGAAACTTTGCCGGCCCCGCGGCGTAGTCGTGTGCAGCCGGGGCCCCGAAGGACCCCCCTCCTGTTCGGTCCCGGCTTTCTCTCTGCCCCGGTCCAACCGGGCCACACCACAAGGGCGCGTAATACCTCCGATGCGTATTATGCGGAAGTTGGCCACCGGCCCATACGCTATACTTTGCTCACCCGGGCAACTCAAACAGCCGACCGAGTCCCGGTACCCTCCTCTACACCCAACACCCCCACACAAACCACCCCTTCACTTCCCCATGCCTGCGTGGTGTTGATCAACAAGCGTGAGGAGGAAGAGGTGCCCCGCAAAGACGGTAGGGAGGACTTCCGGCGGTGGCTGTACGACGCCTGTACGACGCCGGAGCAACGTGAGCGTGGCCGGGCCGCTAAGGAGGCGGCCGAGGAGGAGCGCCGGCGTCGGCGGCTCCACAGGGCCATGGGCAAGCTGGGCGTGTCGCCGGCCGAGGCCGATGAGGGCTTACGGAGACTGCTCAAACTCTTCGAAACCAGATGACCGTTTCGCCCGCGTAACGGGCCGGGTATCCGCGGAGATCCTCGGCCGCCAATTGGCGACTCCCCCGGTCCTATACCCTACGCACCCCACGGCCGCGGGGGCGGCTGTTCTTACCGATAATACCCCCCGACGGGTATTACGCCCCCTTGTGGGCTAGGCCCTCCGGACCGGGGCCGAGCGGCATTCATACGCTTTGGCCGAACTTCGCAATCGGCGCTATGTTCTCGGAAGTTCGGATGCAGGATCCCGCATAGCTTCGCTTCGCCCCGGTCCTATAGGGCCAGAAACGCCCCCGACGGGACCCCCTCCATTGGACCGGCCGCGACAGGAATTTGCGCGGTGGATGGATATGCGCGTTCGTGGATG
>MWVY01000252.1_pt1 | contig 12791 bp, 10 predicted proteins | sample 1047251 | NCBI WGS metagenome assembly MWVY01 (sample SAMN06349983, study PRJNA376086) | soil metagenome | isolation source: MS7-5 sample Antarctic (ecotone) soil | place: Antarctica | collected 2015-01-13
AAAAAGGCGAAAAAGTCGGCATTCTTTCACGCGGTTACGGGCGCGAGAATCCAAAGCAAAGAGTTGTTGTTTCCGACGGCGAAAGGATTTTGACCACCGCACGGCAAGCCGGCGATGAACCGTTTGAATTAGCTAATAAACTTTTAGGAAAAGCAATTGTTATCGCAGACGCAAATCGCGCGGCGGCGGGAAATTGGGCACGTGAAATGTTTGGCATCACGGCTTTTGTGCTTGACGATGCGTTTCAGCACCATAGGGTCAAACGCGATTTGGATATTGTAACGATTGACGCGAGCAATCCGTTTGGTAATAAAAAGCAACTTCCGTCGGGAATTTTGCGCGAATCTTTGAAAAACCTGAAACGCGCCGATGCGATTGTCATTACGCGGGCAAATTTGACAAAAGAAATTTCAAATGTGAAAGCTCAAATTTCAAAATATAATCCGAATTGCCCGATTTTTGTTTCAGAAAATAAAATTGCAAAATTAACGAAATTGGATAAATTTTCAGCGACGGCGCAAACTCCGCAAAGGGCAAACGACGAAGAACAAAGGACAAAGGACAAATCACTAGCTTTTTGCGCACTGGGCAATCCGAACAATTTTTTTGAACAATTGCGGCGCGAACATTTTGATTTGGTTTCAGCCGAAACCTTTCCTGACCATCATTTTTACACACAAAGCGACATTTCAAAAATCGAAAAAAAAGCAAAAGAAAACGGCGCGGAAATTCTTCTGACAACCGTCAAGGATGCCGTTAAGCTAAAAGATTTAAAGCTTTCTTTGCCTTGTTTCGTAGTTGAAAGCAAGATGATTTTCGATGATGAAAGCGGATTTCGTGATTTGTTAATTGCAGTTTTGGAAAATGAAAACAAGATTTAAAGCTGCTGCGTGCAATCAAACCGTTTGAGTGTGAAAAATTAACCATTTGGCATTTGCGACATCTGTTTTTCAGTGATTTTGAGACCGCGATTTTATGGGAAAGTTTAATTTATCGTAAAAAAATTAGATTGTTTTTCTATGCAAGTTCTATTTTTTAACGCTATAAGAAACTTAAAAAACCTTTTCTGCATCAAACTTTAAGTTGCAAGAAGTCATTATAGAAGATTAAGATTTCCAATAAGTTTTTTATTATTTTTTATTATAAGGAGCAAAAAGTGAGATATTCAAGCTTCGCAATTTTTTTAATTGCAATTTTATTTTTAACAAATCTGTCGGTTTTCGCGCAAGAAACCGAATTAAAGGTTGTTGATGAGGTCATCGCGCAGGTCAATGACGGCGTGATAACGCTGTCGCGGGTGAAACGCGAAATGAACGAAGTGGTTAATTCTTTTGTGCAGGAAGGAAAATCACGCGAAAAAGCCGAAGCCGAAGTTAAGGGCAAGGAAGGTGAACTGATTGCTAATATCATCAATGAAGAACTTCTTTTGCAAAAAGGTAAAGAATTCGGGGTTGAATCCGATGTTGAATCGCAAATCAATCAACGGCTTGGCGAGATTATGAAACAGCAGAACATTAAATCGCTGGACGTGCTTTACCAAGAAATGGAAAAAAGCGGTGTTAATCCACAGGAACTCCGCGAAGTTTGGCGCAAACAATTTACTAGAGATATAGTTCTCCAAAGGGAAGTTGATTCAAAGATATATTTTGGCTGGAAGCCGAAAGAAATTAAAAGCTACTATGAGGCAAACAGAGCAAAATTTACTAAACCGGAAACCGTTACCATCAGCGAAATTTTCCTGAGTTTTGCCGGGCGCGACGAGGCGGCAGTCAGAGAAAGAGCTCAAAAGCTCGTTGCCCAACTGCGCAGCGGTGCGGATTTTGCCAAACTTGCGGTGGAAAACTCAGATCGTCCCGACGTGGCGACGACAAAAGGTAAAGCCGGAACGATTAATATTAAGGAATTGGATGCGAGATTTGCCAAACCTTTGGAAAATGTAAAGGTCGGCGGTGTCAGCGACCCGGTTGAGGTTGTCGAAGGAATTGAAATTTTTCGCGTTGACGAGCGTTCAAAAGCCAGCAGTGAATCGTTTTTTGACGAAACCGAAGTCCGAAAAGCGATGACTTATGAAAAACTACCCGAAGAACGCAAAAAGTATCTGGCAGCCTTGCGCGACGAGGCTTACCTAAAAATTAACGAAAAATATCGTCCGATAGTTGCGCCGTTTCTACCTTCGCAGGAAAGAAAAGCCGAAACCAAGAAAAGCGAAAAATAAGTTACTAGTGGTAAGTGCTAAACGGTAAGTGGTAGCGGTTAATTTCCACTTACCACTTACCGTTTAGCACTAAAGAAGATGCGTCTTGACCTTTTTCTAAAAGCCAGCCGTTTAATTCTGCGCCGAACTCTGGCGCAAAAATTTTGCGATGCCGGATTAGTAAAAATCAACGATTCAGCGGCGAAATCTTCGCGCGAAGTCAAAACGGGCGACGAGATTGAAATAAAAAAAGGAAATCGTTTAACAAAAGTAAAAATCCTTGAAGTTCCCGCCAAAAAACAAATTTCCCGCCAAGCAGCCGATAAACTCTATGAAGTTATTTCGGAAGAAATTTTGGAAGAAGAAATACTGTTTGAGTTAAATTTCACTGATTAACGTAAAACTTTAGCTCTGTTTCTCGTTAACCGAAACAGGCGGCAGAAGAAAAAGTCCGAGCAGATAGAAAATAACGGCGAAAAATTGGATATAGCCTGTTCCGGCGGCAAAGCGCGGCAAATCAAATAGAAAGGTGAAAAATTCCTGCGTCGGATTTTCCAAGATTCCGCGCCACCAACTTTCGCTTGCCGGAGCGGTCAGATAAGCCAAAATCAAGTATTTTGAAACAAACGCGAGTGCGAACACGCTTCCCAAACTCTGCAAAAGGCGTTTGCCTTGAAATTCGACAAACAGATTGTTCCAGAGCGTCCAGAAAAAACAGAACGCAAAAACCCAGAACGGCAAACCTTTTTCCGGCAAAAGCGAATTAAAAATTTGTATCGAAGCAAAGAAAAGTGTAATTAAAATCGTCGCGTTAGCAATATTTTTAAGCGTTGAAAAACTTTCGGAAAACCAGCCTTCGAGTTTCAGCAAACCTGCCCGAAAAAACAAAACAAGCAAAATTACGGCAAAAATCAAACAAACGAGCGGCGGTTTCAGAAAAATTAACGCGCTGTCCGCCGCGCTTAAACGCAACCCGCCGAGCAGCGTAACAGTCAGGAAAATCAGAGGCGAAAGGATGTATTGCAGGTAGAATTTTTGATTTTCGGTCTTTGGTTTTTGGTCTTTGACAATTTGATTTTTGGCTCGCGGCGCAACTTTAGTTTGCTCTTCATCACAATAATTAATGTCGTCGCTGCTTGAAACTTCCAATAATTCGCCGTCTATTAATTCGCCGTCTATAATTTGCAAATTTTCGAAAGAATCATCTTCAACTTTGGACTCTGGACTTTGGACTTTGGACATATTTTACTTCCTTTCGCGCAAAACCTTGAACGGATTAAAATCATCTGCCGTAATATTCAAGCCTTCTTCAAATTCGTTTTTCAGTTCGACGGGCGTTTTCATCCGCAAATTTTCATCGTCGGATTTGAAATTTTTATCAAGCGCAATGACTTTATCAACTTCTTCCAGACCTTTTTTGAAAAGTTCATTGTCATTATAAACCTTGCCGAATCCTTGTCTGTAAAAACTGTAAGTGATGTAAAACTGCGTTTTCGCGTCGCGCCGTTCGGGGTCGGCTCGCTGAAAATAATCCCGCGCCGCAATGAAATTATCTTTTTTAAAAGCCGCTAAACCTGCATTAAATTTTTCTTGGTCAACTTCGTAAGTATTGGTTATAACCTGCGCTTTAGTCGTAACATTTTCGATGGTCGTCTGCGCTTTGGTCGGAACTTCGGTTAAAGACTTCGGCTCAACCAGATAAATCCAGATAATGAAAACGGCGTAAATTCCGGCAAGAATGATTCCGAGAAGTTGGATATGTTTTTCTTTCATTGGTATAATCTGCCTGACTCTTAGAATACAACATTTATTAAGGAAAATCAGAATGAAAAAAATGTTTGAAGTTCTTGCTCTTCTATTTTTTGTATGTTTAATTGTCGCAAATACAAACGCGCAGAAAATGTCGGTTGAGATGGTCGTCGTCAACGCTAAAGTGCGGACAATGGACACGGCAAAACCCAACGCCGAAGCGTTTGCCGTAGTGGGAAATAAAATAGTCGCGGTCGGCACAAACCAGGAAATTCGCGCGCTCGTCGGCGCGAACACAAAAATTTTAGACGCAAACGGAAAACTCGTTCTGCCGGGTTTTAACGACAGCCACGTTCACTTTTTAGAGGGCGGTTTTCAACTCTCGAATGTTGACTTGCGCGATGCGAAATCACCGCAGGAATTTGCGCGTCGAATTAAGGAATTTGCCGCGAAACTGCCAAAGGGACAATGGATTTTGGGCGGAAATTGGGACCACGAAAATTGGACACCGAACAATTTGCCGACAAAAGAATTGATTGATGCCGTAACGCCCGATAATCCGGTTTTTATTTCGCGGCTTGACGGACATATGGCGTTGGCAAACAGTCTGGCGTTGAAAATGGCGCAGGTTACGAAAGACACGAAAGACGTTGCAGGCGGAGAAATTGTCCGCGATAAGAATGGTGAACCGACCGGCGTTTTGAAAGACGAAGCGATGTCGTATATTAATCGCATCATTCCCGAATTTTCGTTTGCCGAAAAAACAAATGCCGCGCAAGCCGCCACCGATTATGCCGCGAGTTTTGGCGTAACGAGTGTGCAGGATATGTCAACCGGAAACGATGTCGGCGTTTATCAGGAGTTGCTGCGGCAGGGAAAATTGAAGACACGGATTTACGGCGTTTCGCCGCTTCCGATTTGGCAAAGATTGGGAAATACGGGAATTCATTACGCCTTCGGCGACGAAATGCTGCGCGTTGGCGGTTTGAAAGGTTTTGCCGACGGAAGTTTGGGTTCGACCACCGCTTGGTTTTTCGAGCCGTATTTGGACGCGCCGAACTCGAAAGGCTTGATGGGCGCGGAAATGCCGAAGATGTTTGAAGAAGTGAAAAGTGCCGACAAAGCGAAACTGCAAATTATGATTCACGCCATCGGCGACCGAGCGAATGCGGAAATTTTGGACATTTATGAAAAAGTTGAAAAAGAAACCGGAATGCGCGACCAAAGATTTCGCATCGAACACGCGCAGCATATCAGACAGGAAGACATTCCGCGTTTCGGCAAATTGAAAGTTACTGCTTCGATGCAGCCGTATCACGCGATTGACGACGGACGCTGGGCTTGGAAACGCTTGGATGAAAAGCGTTTGAAAGGAACTTATGCTTTTCGCACGCTGCTCGACACGGGCGCACATCTCGCTTTCGGAACGGATTGGAATGTCGCGCCGCTCAATCCGATGCTCGGCATTTACGCGGCGGTAACGCGCCGGACGCTGGACGACAAAAATCCGAACGGATGGATTCCCGAACAAAAAATCTCGGTTGAAGAAGCAGTTCGTGCTTATACGATTGGTTCGGCTTACGCAGAGTTTCAAGACAACGTAAAAGGAACTTTAGCAGTCGGAAAATTAGCCGATTTCATAATTTTATCGGATGATATTTTTACGATAAATCCGGTCGAGATTGGGAAAACCCGAGTTTTGACAACCGTTGTGGACGGGAAAGTCGTGTATGAAACCAAATGAAGCCTTGCAAATTAGACCAAAGCGCGGAGCGTTCCCGCGCTCCGGTGCAGAGTTCAAATATATACAATGAAGATACTATGGCTGATTTTTTGTCTTTTGCCGTTTTATTTTCCGGCTTTTCCTCAAAACAAAACGGCTGACCTCGTTATCATAAACGCGAAAATTCGCACGATGGACAAAGAAAATCCGCAAGCCGAAGCCGCTGCCGTTACGGGTAATAAAATCTCCGCCGTCGGAACGAACAGGAAAATTCGCGCTTTAATCGGCGCAAAGACGAAAACCATTGACGCGGGCGGCAAACTTGTTCTGCCCGGTTTTAATGACAGCCACGTTCATTTTATGGGCATCGGCAATCAATTTTTCTCAATTGATTTACGCGAGGCGAAAACGCCGCAGGAAATTGTCGAGCGAATCAAATATTACGTCAAATTTCTTCCGAAAGGCAGTTGGATTTTGGGCGGCGGATGGAATCACGAAAATTGGATGCCGAACGAATTACCGACCAAAAAGTTGATTGATGCCGCAACGCCCGACCATCCGGTTTTTATTTATCATTCAAATGCACGGATGGTGTTGACAAACAGTTTAGCTTTGAAAATGGCGGGCGTAAATAAAAATACGAAAGATGTCGAAGGCGGCTTAATTGTTCGTGATGAACAAGGTGAACCGACGGGAATTTTGAAAGATAAGGCAATTAACTTGGTCAAAGCGTCTGCTCCTAAAAATGCCATCAAAGACAAACTTGCGGCTGCCGAAACTGCTAGCAATTATGCCGCTTCATTAGGCGTAACCAGCGTGCAGGATATGCAATCGGATAACAATACAGATATTTTTCGGGAACTTGCGCGTCAGGGCAGATTGAAAACGAGAATTTATGATTGTTTGTCTTTATCCGAGTGGCAGAAATTAGCACAAGCCGGTGTTAAAAGAGCTAACGGCACGGCGATGCTTCGCAACGGGTGTTTGAAACATTTTTCCGAAGGCGATTCGGACTCAACGCCAAACTTGCTCAAAGATATTCTCGCGGCGGACAAGGCGGATTTACAGGTGATGATACACGCCATCGGAAATGAGGCAAATAATGAAGTCTTGACAATTTTTGAACGGGCAACAAAGGAAAACGGCGCAAAAGACCGCCGCTTCCGAATCGAACACGCGCACAATGTTCGCCAAGAAGATTTAAGACGTTTCAGCAATTCAAAAATCATTGCTTCAATGCAGCCTTATCTTTTTTTCGGCGGAGTTTGGAATAATTCAGAGCCTTACCGTACGCTGCTTGATTCAGGCGCGGCTCTGGCTTTCGGTTCTGACGCGTCAATTACGGATTTCAATCCGCTTTATGGAATTTACGCGGCTGTAAATCACAGAACTTCCGGCGGTAAAAGCGATATTTCCGACCAAACAATTTCGGTTGGAGAAGCAGTGCGAGCCTATACGGTCGGTTCGGCTTTCGCCGAATTTCAGGAAGATGTGAAAGGGACGATTTCAGTCGGGAAACTGGCTGATTTAGTTGTTTTGTCGGATGACATATTTACGATAAATCCGGCTGAGATTAAAAAAACAAAGGTTTTGACAACGATTGTTGACGGAAAAATTGTTTATGAAGACAAGTGAGTTATAAAAAAGCATAGAAATTTTGTATAATCTTTGCCTGCACAACTTAATTTTTGAAAAATTAGAAATTTATTTAGGAGTGTTTATCAATGAAAAACTTTTTATATTTAGTAATTTTACTTTCAGCTTTTTCATTTAGTGCGTTTGCCCAAGAAAAAATAGAAAAGGCAAAACCAACCGACACTGATAAAGCTGCAAATTTTGACGCTGACGGCAAAATAAAACGCGGTGCGCCGATAAGCAATGCGAAAAAGGTTTCGCTCGCAAGAGTATTAAAAGAGCCAAACAAATATGTCGGAAAAAACATTTTGGTTGAAGGCGTGATTGTCCGTTCCTGCAAAATAGAAGGCTGTTGGATGGAACTTACGCCGTCAAAAGATGCTCAATCGGTGCGCGTCAAATTCAAAGACCACGCCTTTTTTATTCCGCTTGATTCGGCGGGAATGAACGCGAAAGCCGAAGGCGTTTTCAGTATTAAAACTTTGAGCAAAAAAGAAGTCGACCATTTGATGAACGAAGACGGTGCAAAATTCGCCGACATTAACAAAGACGGCACGGTAACGGAAATTTCCTTTGAAGCGACAGGCGTTGAATTGACCAAGAAGTAATTTGACGTTTTAAGTTCGGGTTTAGTTTTAGTAAAGTTTAGCCGCCTAAAGGCGGAACTCAAAACAACCTGCTTGGACAAAAGCTGCTACAAATACAATATAAAAATAAAAAGGTGAACAGTTTTTTGACAACTATTCACCTTTTTATTTTTATAAATTGGGCGTGTTTATTTTGACGGAATTTTGATTTCGCGTCCGGCGAGTAAAGCCGAAGTTGTCAAGAGTCCGTTGAACTTAGCAAGTTCAGCCGCCGAAACGCCTTCGCGCAGCGCAATTTTCGCCACCGTGTCGCCGGCTTTCGCCTTGACTACGCGCACGCGACTGATATTCGCCGGAACATTCGGCGTGGTTGGACGCGAATAAACAATATTCTTTACACCGTTGCTTTGCGGCACAACAACTTTGCCACGCGGTGCGATTGCGCCGCCATTAGCCGCTATTAAATCTTCAACACTAATGCCGGTGCGGTTAGATATATTCTGCCAACTTTCGCCTGCCGCAGTTTTTGTAACGGATGCCGTGTTCCGGCTTGATGCCGGAAGTTTTCTGAATAAAGCAACAACTTCATTGGCTTTTCCGGCGGGAACGCGCACGATGTACGGTTCTGGCGGCGATGTATTTGTGCGAAGTTCGGGATTGAGATAACGCAGATATTCAACCGTTGTGTCTGAAGCCTGTGCCAGAAGACTCAAATTGGTCGAAGGCGGAACGCGAATCTGGTCATACATCAATCGCGGCGCGGGGCGAATATGTCCGAAACCATATTGGCTCGGATTGTTGGCAATTAAAATTGTCGCTAAGATATTCGGCACATAGTTGCGCGTTTCCCGCGGCAAATACGGATAGGCAACCCAGAAGTTTGCAACTCCGGCGCGGCGGATGGCGCGGTCAACATTACCTTCGCCCGAATTATAAGCCGCCATTGCCAGTTCCCAATTGCCGTTATAACGATTGGCAAGAAATTTCAAATATCTTGCCGATGCGCGGGTCGCGCCTTCAAAACCATTCCTTTCGTCAACGTGAGCCGTGCGGCGAAGTCCGAAGCGTGCACCCGTTCCCGGAATAAACTGCCAGAGACCGGAAGCCGCCGCCCACGAAAGTGCCGACGGTTTCCACGCGCTTTCAACTTGTCCGAGCCATGCGACATTTTCGGGAACGCCTTCTTCGCGGAAAGTTCGGCGAGCCATCTGCATAAACATTCCCGAACGGTAAAGTCCGGTTGACATTGTGGCACGCCCGCGTCCTTGATAATAATTAACAAATTGCTGAATCATCGGATGAACTTGAAAACTAAATCCGAGTGATTTATTGGAAACGGCGTATTGAATGTATTGATATTGCTGCTGGGCGACGGGATTATTTTCGATTTGCTGTTCTTCCGGTGTCAGTTCGAGTTTTGCCAACTCGTCAAGCGGTGAGGCTTCAAATCTTTGTTCGTTAAATCCAACCTGTCCGCTGTCGGTTTGCGTGCCGCCAACAACCGAAGTAATCAAAGCCTTATTGTTAGCTGCGTCCGCAGCAGGCGGCGCGGCTTGGACAATTTTGGCAATTTCATCTGCCGTCTTATTGTCAATATTCCAGCCGCAAGTCGCTGACAGACTGCGGATGTTCGGTTGTTGACTTGACGGAAATTCAATACGGTAGACTGTTTCAATCAATTGATTGTAACAATCGCTCAACCTTTGATTTCTCTGCACGTTAAGCGTCGAATACAAAAAAACTTCGACCGACTTGTCAAATTTTTCGCCTGCCTGCGAGCGAAGATTTTCTTTTAGCGCGGATAAGCCTTCTTTAAAGAGCGTGCCGGATTTATCGGTTACTAAGTTAACCTGTGCCTGACTTTGCTCAACTTCCGGTGTTCGAGCGTTGTTCCTTCCGCTTGAACTCGAACTTGTAATTTGTCCGAAAGCGAAAGAAGCGGATATGAAAATTAAAATTGCGGTTAAACTGAAAACCTTAATAAGGTGTGTTTTCATTAAGTTCGTCTATACTCCTCATAATTTATTTTGGGGTTAGGGCGAATCGGTAAAACGACCTAAATGTTATAAGCATTAGAACATCTAACGCCAATTGCTCAAAAAAGTTTCTTTATTTGTCGTTAAGATTTATTTTTCAAGACAGAAAACTTTTCCAAAGTATCACACGAAAACAGCAGTGTCAAAGTGCATCTATACAAATAAAAACCGAGTGTTATCTAAACCATTGAGAAAACTTACGGGTTCTATCAGATTTGGTTATTGCTCGGTTTTGCGGCGCGAGCCTTTGCTTTTTCAACCGGAAGTTTTCTCTCCCGCAGTGCTTCGCGGAAAACTTCGCGCACGTTCTCGACAAATATAAATGTCAAATCGTGCAAAACTTCCTGAGGTAAATCTTCCAAATCACGTTTATTCGGCGCAGGCAGAATTACCGTCTTAATATGCGCCCGCCGTGCCGCCAGCAGTTTTTCTTTGACTCCGCCGACGGGCAAGACGTTGCCTCTTAAAGTAATTTCACCCGTCATGGCGACATCTTTTTTAATCGGGCGTTGCGACAAAACGGAAACAATCGCCGTTGCCATTGTAATTCCCGCGCTCGGTCCGTCTTTCGGAATCGCGCCTTCCGGCAAGTGAACGTGAATATCGTATTTTTCAAAATCATCTTCATTGATGTCGAGTTCATCGGCACGCGCTTTGGCGAATGAAAACGCCGCTTGCGCCGATTCCTGCATCACTTCGCCGAGTTGTCCAGTCAGCGTTAATTTGCCTTTGCCGCGTGTTTTTATCGCTTCAATAAACAAAATATCGCCGCCAACCGCCGTCCACGCCAAACCTGTGGCAATACCGATTTCATCTTTTTTCAACGCTTCTTCGGGGAAAATTCTCGGCACGCGCAAGAAATCTTTGACATTCTGCGGAGTAATTCTTATCGGTTTAAATCCTTCTTCGAGTTCCGCTTTCTGCCGCGCTACTTTGCGGCATACTTTGCCGATTTCGCGTTCGAGATGGCGCAATCCGGCTTCCTGCGTGTATTGGCTGATAATCTGCATCAACGCCTTGCGGTCAAATTTTATGTCGCCTTTTTCGAGTCCGTTTTCTTCGATTTGTTTCGGCAACAGATGGCGTTTGGCGATTTCGAGTTTTTCTTCTTCCGTGTAGCCCGACAGAAAAATAATCTCCATCCGGTCGCGCAGCGCAGGCTGAATCGTGTCCAAAACATTCGCCGTCGTCATAAACATGACATTCGACAAATCGAACGTAACGCCCAAATAATTGTCGCGGAAACTGCTGTTTTGTTCCGGGTCAAGAACTTCTAAAAGCGCGGAACTCGGATCGCCGCGAAAATCCGCGCCGACTTTATCGATTTCGTCGAGCATAATTAGCGGATTATTTGTTCCCGCTTGCTGAATCGCCTGAAGAATTCTGCCCGGCATCGCGCCGACATAAGTTCGCCGATGTCCGCGAATTTCGGCTTCGTCGTGCAGTCCGCCCAAAGAAAGCCGCATAAATTTGCGATTCAAAGCGCGGGCAACCGAACGTCCGAGCGAGGTTTTACCAACGCCCGGCGGTCCGACCAGACACAGAATCGAGCCTTTCGGTTTTTTCTTTAATTTGCGAACCGCCAACGCTTCAACCATTCGTTCTTTGACGCGCTCAAGTCCGTAATGGTCTTCGTCCAGAATTCGCTCGGCTTTTTTCAGATTCAAATTATCTTTTGAAGCGTTTGACCAAGGAAGTTCGGTCATAATGTCGAGCCAATTCCTCAAAGTTGCCGTTTCGGCTGTGTCAGGATGCATTCTTTCCAGCTTTTTTAGTTGGCGAAGTGCTTCTTCTTCCGCGTGCTGCGGCATTTTTACTTTGAGAATCTTGTCGCGGTATTGTTCGATTTCCTCAAACAGTTCGTTACCTTCGCCAAGCTCGGCTTGAATCGCTTTGAGCTGTTGGCGCAAGAAATATTCGCGCTGCGAACGGTCAATTTCGCCGCGGGCTTGCGTGTTGATTTCCTGCTGAACCGTCAGAACGTCAATTTCTTTGCTCAACAAATCATTTACGCGGCGCAGACGTTTTACCGGGTCGAAAATATCCAGAACGCTCTGCGCGTGTTCAACTTTCAGTTCGAGATTCGACGCAGACAAATCGGCTAATCTTCCCGCGTCGTCCAAGTTTGCAATAATCGCCAAAACTTCGGGCGAGATGTTTTTGCCAAGATTCGCGGCGCGTTCCATCGAACCGCGCACGTTGCGAACAAGTGCTTCGACTTCCAGCGAACCGGTCGGCGTAAACGGTTCGGAAATCGGCGTTATATTTGCTTTGACATAATCGCTTCCTGCCGAAACCGAATCAATGCGGGCACGTGAAAGTCCTTGTATAAGAATGCGGATTCGTCCGTCGGGCAATTTCAGCATCCGCATAATGACGGCAACCGTGCCGACTGTGTAAAGGTCTACCTGCGTTGGTTCTTCCTTGTCAACGTCCTGCTGCGAAACGAGCATAATCATCCGGCTTTTCCCCAACGCTTCGTCAACGGCTTTGATGGATTTGTCGCGCGACACAAACAGCGGCACAATCATAAACGGATAAATCACGATATCGCGCAGAGGCAAAACGGGCAATTCGGCTGGAATGTGAATTTGCGGGTCGCTCAAGTCAGCTTCACCTAATTTTTCAGAGAAATCTTCGGTTTCATTCATATGAATTTATGTTAGGAAAAAATGGGGAAAAGGGCAAAGATAGATGCGAGAAGCACAAATTATGAAAAGCCGCCCCAATTTAAGAAATAAGAGGCAGACCAAAAATGACTGCCTCTGACAAAGTTAAAAACAAATTTGTGTATATTATCTGTAATTTCTCGAACCGACTGCCGACAATCCGTAAAGCCGCGCTAAAGTATTAAGTTCGGTGCGAAG
>MWVY01000253.1_pt1 | contig 12789 bp, 15 predicted proteins | sample 1047251 | NCBI WGS metagenome assembly MWVY01 (sample SAMN06349983, study PRJNA376086) | soil metagenome | isolation source: MS7-5 sample Antarctic (ecotone) soil | place: Antarctica | collected 2015-01-13
CCGATGTTCTCGCCGGACGGGGAGACCGTGGGCTACCAACTCCGTCCGGATCGGCCCCGTAAGGACGGGCCGAAGTACGAAACGCCAGGCGGGATCTCCCCGGTGGTGGACGTGCATCCACGGATGCGAAAAGAGGTCCGCCACGGCACCGGCCCGCTTCTCGTAACCGAAGGCGCCAAGACCGGCGACGCGGCCACGAGCCACGGGATAGCCACCGTGGTACTTGCGGGCGTGTGGATGTGGTGCGTCCCGAAGGTCAAGCCGTACCGCTTGAAACCGTGCTTCGATCACGTCCGGCTCGAAGGCCGGAAGGTGTACATCATCTTCGATTCCGACTGCATGTCCAAGGCGGGCGTACAGGACGCTTTAGCGGCGATCGTGGCGGCGCTGAAGGGGCGCGGGGCCGTGGTGCAAGTCATCTACCTCCCCGACGCTGCGGACGGCTCTAAGCAGGGCGTAGACGACTACCTGACCGCCGGCGGGACCGTCCGGGAGATGTTCATGCTGGCGCGGGAATTCTCGCCGGCGGACATCGGCCAGATACGCATGAGCCGAGATGAGAAGTTGCGGGCCGTGGTCGAGGACCTCCAGCGGCGCTGGTGGGACGAGGAGTGGAAGGGCATGGGCGGACACACCGAGCGCGACGTCGCCCTGAAATTAATAGAAGCGGCGGCCAGGAGCGGCAAGGTTCACCCGGACGGGATCCGGGTCAAAATGTCGTGGGGCGTGCTGCAGGTCGGGGCGAAGGTGGCGCGCCGGACGCTCTCCAGGGCCATCGCTCGCCTGGAGAAGCGCGACTTCCTGTACCGGGACAACGAAGGCCGAAAAGTCGGTAAATCCGGGGCTTTCGTGCTGCGCGCAAAGGTAGACCATGAGGGTAGAGGGGCCGCGCAAGCAACACCAGAGTTACAAACGTGTGACCGTAGTGGTCTACCCTTGCGCGGGGTGCCAGACGTTACCCGGCTACGGTGGTCTCAGTCGAAGTGGACGCCCAAAACCGGCCTCGTCAGCGGCACCCGCAAGGTGCGCGAGTCCCCCAGGCCGGAGCCACGGGACCGTATCGAGCGGCTTGGCAAGGTCAGGGGCGCGGTAACGGATGTCGTGCAGGTCGTCGGCGGCCTGTCTGTGCCGGACCTAAGCGCGGCCCTTCGCTACAGCCGGCCGCGCGACGTAAGGCGGCGGATATTGCCGCCGCTTATCGAGGCCGGTGTTATCGAGGTGGTGGACGACGTGGTCCGTCTGGCAGCTGACTGGTCCGAGCGCCTGGAAGCCGCTCGAGAAGCCGGCGGCGAGCTGGAGGCCGACGAGCTGGCCGAGCGCCGCCGGAAACTTAACAGCGCCGCCTACCACCGCCGCCACGAGGCCCCGAAGTCCGAGCCGAGCGCCGAAGGCCTCAAGGCCGTAAGGCGCAGCCACGAGCAACGCCGGGCCGGCCTCGCCGCCATAGCCGAGCGCGCCGCCGCGGCCGCGAAGACGGAGGAGCTGCGCAAGGCGGAGGTCTTCATCCACGACAAGCTGAAGGCGTTGGGCGGCCGTATCCGGCTCGCCCTACTGCAGGACATCTGGCACGACGAAGGCGGCGATCCCTGGACCATCCCGCAGGCAGTCGAGGCCCTGGGGTGCCGCGTCGAGGAGCTGCCAGAATTCGACAACCGACAGTTTGTGTTCCCGCCTGCGGAGGCGGCATGAGCCCCCGCGCCCTTACGGCGGCGCCAGACGATAGGAGCATGTGGCGTCGGGCCCTGGCAAAGCTACACCCGGACGGTGGGGGCTCTCACGACCTCTTCATATGGGCCGGGGCCGTGCGGGACGTGGTGTGCGGCCCCGGCCCTCACGGCGCTGTGAACCCCGAGCCCTCCGATCACCCACCACGCCGGCGCGAACCCTCAACCTCCGAGGAGCCGGCCCGCGTACCGTACCCGCCTGGCGAGACCGCGAATTTCGCCGCCCTGACCGCCCGGGCCCTGGCGCTCGCGGCGGAGATCGGCGGCGTCCACGGCGCCCTCCTCGAGATGCTAGCCGACTGCGAAGCGCCGCCCTCTACGACGCGTACGAGCGGGGCGTGGGAGCAGCGCGGGGCCTCCTACAAGAAGCTCGCCGCGGTGGGCCACATGGTAGGCATGACGAAGGCGGAGAGAAGTCGCTGGTATCGGGTGGCCGAGGCCGTACCGCTATCGGATAGGCATGTCGGCCATATCCTCGGCCGGCTCAAGAGCAGGGCGGCATGACCGAAGGGAACCTAAAGCGCCTCGTCCTCGACTATCGAGCGGGGGAGCTTGTCTTGCGCGTGCTGTACCGAAGGCAGGACGGCCCCAACCCCGGCACGAAGGCACGCCGGCGGGAAGTTGAGGATCTCGCCCGCGAAGGCCTCCGCCAGGCCCTCAGAGCCTTAGAGGGAGATGTAACGATGGCCGGCACATCGGGATTCACCACGAGAGAGGATGTGCTATTGGCCACGACCTCACCAGCAGTGGACAAACAATTAGCGGAAGGAGCATGATTTGACAATCGAGATCCTAGAGGCGATGACCCGCCCGACCGCAGCCGGCACGCCGGCCCTGCCTAAACGCAACGGCCCCAAGGGGCTACTACCGGGCACGTGGGTTGAGAGGACCCTGAAGGTTGCCTACACGGACTGCCACGGCGCCGGCCGGGAGACGACCGGGACGCTCCTGGACGTGTATCCCTTCGGGCCTGTCCTGAACCTCTCGGGAGAGAAGACGGTCCTGTCGTGGGACTGCCTCCGCGCCGTGACACTGATTAACGACTGATGAAAGGAGCGACGTAATGCCTACACGATATGGGCGGAAGGCTGCCACGCTAGCGGAACTGGCCCGCGGGCAGGGGGATCCGGTCGAGGCATTCGCCGCGGCGCCCGGCATGCTTGAAGCCAGAGAGGCCGCCGGCGTGAGTCTGGCCGAGCTCGCCGAACTCACGAACTACCCAGTTGACGTCCTCGCAAAGATCGAGGCCGGGAATGTGCCGGTACCCCGTCTCACCACCTCGCGGATTTCCGCGGTACTGGCCACGGAGCACACGAAGGTGAGAGGCGAGCGGGAAGGCGAAGTGACCAGGATCCGGGACGTTATAGTCCCCGGCGAAAGCGCAGCTGAATAGAGAGGAATAGGCACACTATGGAACACACACCAGACCATCACGTAACTGAGGAGAATATGCACCCGGACTACCACGAGCGAGAGACACGCTTCCGAGATCAAGCCGCGAAGCTGTGGGACAAAGAGTCAAACGCCCGGGCGCAGATCCGCACCGACGTTAGCCTCTCAGAGGAGCAGCGGATGGACCGCTACATCAAGGCTTACAGCGGCCTTGAGGAGAGGCTGGACGAGCTCTCAGGGGATATCGGCCGCGAAGAGGGCAAGGCCATCCAGGAGGCCACGGAAACACTCTACGGTGGGAGCGGCAGGCAGTTTTCAGAGCACTTGGCCAGCGTGGCGAGCGTCCCTGACGACGGACTCCAGGCGCTCATGAACACCGCGGTGCGTAGCGGCCAGGCGGAGCTCGCCAGGGCGATAGCCGTCAGCGCATATGAGCGCGGGGAGCATGGCTTGTTCAACTCGTGGGCCTCTTCCCACCCTGAGCGGGCCGCGGCACTGGCGCGCATCAAGGGAACGCCCGGAGCCGAGCAGTTCTACACGCGTACCAAGCTGGCCATGACTCCTCCGAGGGCCGAACTCTCAGACCTCATACCCACCCCCGAGGACGAGCGCAGGGCCGCAGAGAAGAAGGCAGCCGCGGACACGGCTAAATACGCCCAGTTCTTCGGCCCTACTGCCGTTCCTCGCCAGGTCGGGAGCCGGCGTTCGTGAGCCGCGCGGCGCGTCGGGCCTTAGGCAGCAAAAGGCGCCTCAAGCGGGAGGCCCATGCGGACGTGCGCAGGATTGTCTCTCTCTCAGAGGCGGGCCGCTCGCCTCGAGTGATCGCCTCCTCCGTGGGTCTGGACGAGACGTTCGTAAGGGAGGTTCTCGAGCAGGCCGAGGCGGTCCGGGGGGAGGGGGCGTCCGTTGGCCGCCAGATGTAGCGGGATAACGCGCTCGGGCTCCCGTTGCCAGCGCTCCGCGGAGGGTCCGCACGGCCTCTGTTGGGCTCACGATCCGACCAATGCCGACCAGCGCCGCCGGCTGGCCTCGAAGGCGGGCAAGTCGAAGCCCGACCGGGAGCTGGCCAACATCAAGCAGCGTCTCTCTGACCTCGCGGACGACGTGCTCGAAGGACGACAGGACAGGGGCGTGGCCGCGGTCGCAAGCCAGGTCCTAAACGTCTACCTTCGGGCCGTCTCTGTGGAGCTGAAGGCACGCGAGCAGCTGGAGCTCATAGAGCGCCTGGAGGCCCTTGAGGAGTCCTTAGAGCAACGGAAGGGAGAGCACCGCTATGGGGCTTAGGGCCTTTATAAGGCGCCTGGAGCGCCTTTCGGAAGGCGAGGTGATAGTCATTCCTCAGAAAGACGGCACGGTAGCGCGCTTCCCGCAATCCGCTGCTAGGGACGCGTTCACGAACCTTATGGACCGCATGGGCGCCGGAGCGGACGCGCCGCCCGAGCACCCGCTCATAGCGGCGGCCAGGAACTCCTCTGAGCCCGAGTGGGCGGAGTCCATCTATGCCGTAGAAGACCCGGCGGCGCACGTGGCGCCGGTAGAGGACCGCTCCGAGTCCTAGCTTGTAGCCGGCTTGACGGCGCTTGACGGCCCCGCGCAGGGCTTCGGCCGCGGTCCTAATGGTCTAGCATGGGGCCGTGGGAGAGGACCGTACAGCCCGACCGGGTGCGACCAACCAGCGTGTAACGGTCCTAGAGGCCGCCGAGCTGCTAGGCATCACCGCCGAAGCCGTCAGGATGCGTATAAAGCGGGGCACGCTGCGCTCAGAGCGTCAGGCTGGTCGGGTGTTCGTTCTGTTAGGTCCCGACCGACCAACCGAACGAACAGGACCAACCGAAGACCGCACTGCCGAGCTTATCGCCACGCTCCGCGAGCAGCTGCAGGCCGAGCGCCAGGCCCACGCCGAGGCGCGGCGCATCATCGCCGGCCTGGTAGAGAGGATACCGCCCGCCATAGAAGCCCCCTCAGAGGCGCGAGAATCGTCTGAGGCGGCCGAGGAAGAGGCGGAGAGGGTACGGCCCCGGTCCGATGCCCCAAGCCCGCAGGAGGCCACACAGAGGCCCTGGTGGCGTAGGATCTTCGGGGGGCTAGGCTAACGGCGCGGTGATGCGACCAGCTTAAATTTTCGCGCCGGCGCGAAAAATGCACCTTGCGCGACACCCCCGGCCGCAACCTTTCAGACGCCGACAAGATGGACCTGGCCGAGATCAAGCGCGAGATCATCGAAGCGTCGCAGCCTAAAGGCGGCAGGCCGCCCAACGACGGAGCAAAAGAACCTACTCAAAATTGTGAGCCGGTTTCTCCCAAAGATGATCGAAAGACCGACGCGAAGATCGGCAAGATAGCGGGGGTCTCGCGCGACACCGTGATGAAGTATCGGGCCGGAGTTTAAGGTGGAAACCGTTTCTTCCTTCAAGCATCGCTTTAAGGCGGCGGGCGAAGCAGCGGTAAAAGGCCGCATCGGGACGGCGCGGTGGTGGGTCCAGGACAGATTCTCTACACGTGTAGAGAATTCGACCTTACTCGAGAGATTTTCGTTTCGAGACGAAAATTGGACATTCTTTGCAGAGCCTGGAGGGCGTCCGCAGCAGGGCTTATACAAGCCGTCCTGAGCTTCCGGGAATTACCTCACTGGGATATCCACCACGCTGGATGTTTATGCGCCAGCGGGACGGGATTGGGGCCATTCAAGCAAGTTTCAACGGAGATGGTGCGGGTTGCCCCCCGTGTAGGGACGTGGATAGTCGCTTTCCTTACTTGTGCTTGTGCGCGATTGCAGCGCGGGGCGAATGGTTATGCAAAGAGGCAGCCCGGGAGTATTATAGGAAACGACGCGGATCTCGTGGGCACGGAGGGGTTAGGGGATCGGGACGGGGCTAAGCGCTATCGGCGCAGCGGCGGCTTTGTGCGCGCACAACAAGCCGGCACGTCTCAAGTGCTTGAGAGAAATAGTGGGCGTGCTTAATAAAGTTACCCGGGTAACTTTATTAAGATGTTTTAACTGCTCGACGGGGTTAGAGTGTTGCATCCCCCAACCCTACGAAACTTGCCTTGCAACCGCTCCAGGCATCTCTAGGTCCGTCGCGCGCGACGGGTTGCATCCCCCAACCCCGCGAATCGATCACTGCAACTGGACATCGTCCCGGACCCTGCGTATCTCGGCTTCGACTCTAGGCTGCATCCCCCAACCCTACGAAACTTGCCTTGCAACAGGCCGCGAGAGGGGTTCGATCCGACGGTTGCATCCCCCAACCCTACGAAACTTGCCCTGCAACCCCGCAACCGTTGCGGGGTTAGACCAGACCACCGCCGATGTTGCATCCCCCAACCCTACGAAACTTGCCCTGCAACAAGGTGGAAATCTCTACACGTGTAGAGAATTTGTCAGTTGCATCCCCCAACCCTACGAAACTTGCCCTGCAACCGGGCCTGTAACACTTAGCAACAAAGAAGGCCGGGGCCTAGAGGTCTATCACCAGCACGCCTTCTATGACCTTCGGGTCGTAGTAGCGCCTGGTCTCGACTATCTGGACACCGTAGAAGTCAAAGAGACTCTTGCAGTTTATCTTGACATCGCTGTAGGCGGAGAGCCCGTAACTGTTCGCTTCTTCGGGGCTTACGGGCCGCAGCGCGATGCGCCGGCGCTCAGGGTCGAACATCGCCTGACACGCCGCCGGCGCTCCCCACATCTTGTAGCAGGCTTTGTTCATGCCGATGGAGCCGCCTACCCGAACGGACACGAAGGCGACCCTCACCCCCCCGTGCTCCGGGGCGCGAACCGTCTTGTCCCACACCTCGAAGCCCTCCAGGCCATCGGCCAGGCGGGGCACACTGGCTCCGCCTTCTTCGCCGGACATCATCGGGCCTCGCCGGCGCACTTGCGGCACGGAACCGCCTCGAAGACCTCGACCTCTTCTCCGCACTCGTCCTCGACCATGTGGCCGATGTAGACCAGACCGTTCAGGCAGCCGTGAGGGGCTTTCAGGCGCTCCAGGAGCTCCAGGCGCTCCAGGCCGGAGTAGTGGGCGTCTACGGTGTCGTCGTGGTCGTGTACTCTGGTGGTGGCCATGAAGCGCTCCTTCGTGGTCCGGGTCCCGGGGTGTTAGAGCACCTGCGGGGCCATTTCTTGTCAACACCTGTATTGTCTCATATTTGTATTGACTGTGCAAGGTATCTGCACTAAACTGCCGGAAACAATCCGACCAGGGAGGATGCGTTGCAGACAACATCACGCCTGAGAGGGCTTCGGGATAGGGCTTCGCTATCCCAGGGAGAGCTTGCCGAGCGCGCCGGCGTCTCCCGCGCGACAATCGCGGACCTGGAGCTTGGCAAACGCAGGCCGCAACCCAGGACCCGGAGGAAGCTGGCGGAGGCTCTTGGCGTAGAGCCACACGAGCTCTCCGACTAGGCGACCGGGCATGTTCGGCGGCCGGGGGTCCTGGGTTAACGTGTTTTACGGTTTCGCTAAGGCCCTCGAGCGTCGGCGAAAGATCGAAGCACGCCTCGACCGGGAGCATGGGAACAAGGAGGAGTACACCGTTCTAGAAGCAGCGGCGTTCTGGGATAAGGATAAGGAGACCGTCCGCAGGTGGATCCGAGCGGGCAAGATCGAGACGGTCAAGCGCGGTCCGCGCAAGACTCGCATCCCCAGAGACCAGATGATCAATGAACCGTGGGTTCGCCGGCGATGATTTTGGATCCCTCCGGCCGGGCGCTAAGACAACACCGCAGGTGGTTAAGACAACATCACAGGCCCGTAAGACAACATCACAGGTTCGTAAGACAACATGCTGTTTTGCAGCCTAAAGCGGGGGTCCAAAGCGGGAGTGTAGAAAACACGAGCGGGGGCGGGTAAGCTGCCGACAACGGACGTGAAAAGCGGCGAGAGGCCCGGACACCAATCTCGAAGTCTCCCGCCGCGAAAGAGAAACCACGCCAAAGGAGGCGCGGCTTTGAGTCATCCTAAAACCAAAACCCCGGCGGTGCAAGGGCCGGACGTATCAGACTGGCTCACTCCCAAAGAACTCCAGGACGAATTACGCATAGGCGAGCGGCTTTGTTACCGCCTACTCCGAACCGGGGCGGTCCCGTCCGTCCGCGTGGGCAAGCTGTACCGCGTCCGCAGGGAGATCCTTGAAGAGCTACGCGAGGAAGCAATGAGCGCATAAAAACGGCCGAGTCCCGAAGCCCGGCCAGATCAAAACCCCACAACGAAAGGACCTGAACGTGATTCTACCAGAGGTTGAGCCCCGTCTCTACGGGCAATCCGAAACGAAGAGAGGGGGATCTGGCACCCGCGACCAAGCAAGCCCAGCCCCCCGCACCACACACAACCCCAAACCGGAGATCCAGGGGGTGCGCTGGTGACATCTTACCCCAACCGCGAGCCGCGCACTCTCTCCGATGCGCACCGCAAGATGCTCCACGACGAGTCCGGGATCTCCCCCGAGGTGGCCGCGGAGCGCGGCTACTACACCGCCCGCCGGCGCTCCGACGTCCCGGAGGCCTTCAAGGATTACCAGCGCAAACCGGGCCTGGTGGTTCCGATGTTCTCGCCGGACGGGGAGACCGTGGGCTACCAACTCCGTCCGGATCGGCCCCGTAAGGACGGGCCGAAGTACGAAACGCCAGGCGGGATCTCCCCGGTGGTGGACGTGCATCCACGGATGCGAAAAGAGGTCCGCCACGGCACCGGCCCGCTTCTCGTAACCGAAGGCGCCAAGACCGGCGACGCGGCCACGAGCCACGGGATAGCCACCGTGGTACTTGCGGGCGTGTGGATGTGGTGCGTCCCGAAGGTCAAGCCGTACCGCTTGAAACCGTGCTTCGATCACGTCCGGCTCGAAGGCCGGAAGGTGTACATCATCTTCGATTCCGACTGCATGTCCAAGGCGGGCGTACAGGACGCTTTAGCGGCGATCGTGGCGGCGCTGAAGGGGCGCGGGGCCGTGGTGCAAGTCATCTACCTCCCCGACGCTGCGGACGGCTCTAAGCAGGGCGTAGACGACTACCTGACCGCCGGCGGGACCGTCCGGGAGATGTTCATGCTGGCGCGGGAATTCTCGCCGGCGGACATCGGCCAGATACGCATGAGCCGAGATGAGAAGTTGCGGGCCGTGGTCGAGGACCTCCAGCGGCGCTGGTGGGACGAGGAGTGGAAGGGCATGGGCGGACACACCGAGCGCGACGTCGCCCTGAAATTAATAGAAGCGGCGGCCAGGAGCGGCAAGGTTCACCCGGACGGGATCCGGGTCAAAATGTCGTGGGGCGTGCTGCAGGTCGGGGCGAAGGTGGCGCGCCGGACGCTCTCCAGGGCCATCGCTCGCCTGGAGAAGCGCGACTTCCTGTACCGGGACAACGAAGGCCGAAAAGTCGGTAAATCCGGGGCTTTCGTGCTGCGCGCAAAGGTAGACCATGAGGGTAGAGGGGCCGCGCAAGCAACACCAGAGTTACAAACGTGTGACCGTAGTGGTCTACCCTTGCGCGGGGTGCCAGACGTTACCCGGCTACGGTGGTCTCAGTCGAAGTGGACGCCCAAAACCGGCCTCGTCAGCGGCACCCGCAAGGTGCGCGAGTCCCCCAGGCCGGAGCCACGGGACCGTATCGAGCGGCTTGGCAAGGTCAGGGGCGCGGTAACGGATGTCGTGCAGGTCGTCGGCGGCCTGTCTGTGCCGGACCTAAGCGCGGCCCTTCGCTACAGCCGGCCGCGCGACGTAAGGCGGCGGATATTGCCGCCGCTTATCGAGGCCGGTGTTATCGAGGTGGTGGACGACGTGGTCCGTCTGGCAGCTGACTGGTCCGAGCGCCTGGAAGCCGCTCGAGAAGCCGGCGGCGAGCTGGAGGCCGACGAGCTGGCCGAGCGCCGCCGGAAACTTAACAGCGCCGCCTACCACCGCCGCCACGAGGCCCCGAAGTCCGAGCCGAGCGCCGAAGGCCTCAAGGCCGTAAGGCGCAGCCACGAGCAACGCCGGGCCGGCCTCGCCGCCATAGCCGAGCGCGCCGCCGCGGCCGCGAAGACGGAGGAGCTGCGCAAGGCGGAGGTCTTCATCCACGACAAGCTGAAGGCGTTGGGCGGCCGTATCCGGCTCGCCCTACTGCAGGACATCTGGCACGACGAAGGCGGCGATCCCTGGACCATCCCGCAGGCAGTCGAGGCCCTGGGGTGCCGCGTCGAGGAGCTGCCAGAATTCGACAACCGACAGTTTGTGTTCCCGCCTGCGGAGGCGGCATGAGCCCCCGCGCCCTTACGGCGGCGCCAGACGATAGGAGCATGTGGCGTCGGGCCCTGGCAAAGCTACACCCGGACGGTGGGGGCTCTCACGACCTCTTCATATGGGCCGGGGCCGTGCGGGACGTGGTGTGCGGCCCCGGCCCTCACGGCGCTGTGAACCCCGAGCCCTCCGATCACCCACCACGCCGGCGCGAACCCTCAACCTCCGAGGAGCCGGCCCGCGTACCGTACCCGCCTGGCGAGACCGCGAATTTCGCCGCCCTGACCGCCCGGGCCCTGGCGCTCGCGGCGGAGATCGGCGGCGTCCACGGCGCCCTCCTCGAGATGCTAGCCGACTGCGAAGCGCCGCCCTCTACGACGCGTACGAGCGGGGCGTGGGAGCAGCGCGGGGCCTCCTACAAGAAGCTCGCCGCGGTGGGCCACATGGTAGGCATGACGAAGGCGGAGAGAAGTCGCTGGTATCGGGTGGCCGAGGCCGTACCGCTATCGGATAGGCATGTCGGCCATATCCTCGGCCGGCTCAAGAGCAGGGCGGCATGACCGAAGGGAACCTAAAGCGCCTCGTCCTCGACTATCGAGCGGGGGAGCTTGTCTTGCGCGTGCTGTACCGAAGGCAGGACGGCCCCAACCCCGGCACGAAGGCACGCCGGCGGGAAGTTGAGGATCTCGCCCGCGAAGGCCTCCGCCAGGCCCTCAGAGCCTTAGAGGGAGATGTAACGATGGCCGGCACATCGGGATTCACCACGAGAGAGGATGTGCTATTGGCCACGACCTCACCAGCAGTGGACAAACAATTAGCGGAAGGAGCATGATTTGACAATCGAGATCCTAGAGGCGATGACCCGCCCGACCGCAGCCGGCACGCCGGCCCTGCCTAAACGCAACGGCCCCAAGGGGCTACTACCGGGCACGTGGGTTGAGAGGACCCTGAAGGTTGCCTACACGGACTGCCACGGCGCCGGCCGGGAGACGACCGGGACGCTCCTGGACGTGTATCCCTTCGGGCCTGTCCTGAACCTCTCGGGAGAGAAGACGGTCCTGTCGTGGGACTGCCTCCGCGCCGTGACACTGATTAACGACTGATGAAAGGAGCGACGTAATGCCTACACGATATGGGCGGAAGGCTGCCACGCTAGCGGAACTGGCCCGCGGGCAGGGGGATCCGGTCGAGGCATTCGCCGCGGCGCCCGGCATGCTTGAAGCCAGAGAGGCCGCCGGCGTGAGTCTGGCCGAGCTCGCCGAACTCACGAACTACCCAGTTGACGTCCTCGCAAAGATCGAGGCCGGGAATGTGCCGGTACCCCGTCTCACCACCTCGCGGATTTCCGCGGTACTGGCCACGGAGCACACGAAGGTGAGAGGCGAGCGGGAAGGCGAAGTGACCAGGATCCGGGACGTTATAGTCCCCGGCGAAAGCGCAGCTGAATAGAGAGGAATAGGCACACTATGGAACACACACCAGACCATCACGTAACTGAGGAGAATATGCACCCGGACTACCACGAGCGAGAGACACGCTTCCGAGATCAAGCCGCGAAGCTGTGGGACAAAGAGTCAAACGCCCGGGCGCAGATCCGCACCGACGTTAGCCTCTCAGAGGAGCAGCGGATGGACCGCTACATCAAGGCTTACAGCGGCCTTGAGGAGAGGCTGGACGAGCTCTCAGGGGATATCGGCCGCGAAGAGGGCAAGGCCATCCAGGAGGCCACGGAAACACTCTACGGTGGGAGCGGCAGGCAGTTTTCAGAGCACTTGGCCAGCGTGGCGAGCGTCCCTGACGACGGACTCCAGGCGCTCATGAACACCGCGGTGCGTAGCGGCCAGGCGGAGCTCGCCAGGGCGATAGCCGTCAGCGCATATGAGCGCGGGGAGCATGGCTTGTTCAACTCGTGGGCCTCTTCCCACCCTGAGCGGGCCGCGGCACTGGCGCGCATCAAGGGAACGCCCGGAGCCGAGCAGTTCTACACGCGTACCAAGCTGGCCATGACTCCTCCGAGGGCCGAACTCTCAGACCTCATACCCACCCCCGAGGACGAGCGCAGGGCCGCAGAGAAGAAGGCAGCCGCGGACACGGCTAAATACGCCCAGTTCTTCGGCCCTACTGCCGTTCCTCGCCAGGTCGGGAGCCGGCGTTCGTGAGCCGCGCGGCGCGTCGGGCCTTAGGCAGCAAAAGGCGCCTCAAGCGGGAGGCCCATGCGGACGTGCGCAGGATTGTCTCTCTCTCAGAGGCGGGCCGCTCGCCTCGAGTGATCGCCTCCTCCGTGGGTCTGGACGAGACGTTCGTAAGGGAGGTTCTCGAGCAGGCCGAGGCGGTCCGGGGGGAGGGGGCGTCCGTTGGCCGCCAGATGTAGCGGGATAACGCGCTCGGGCTCCCGTTGCCAGCGCTCCGCGGAGGGTCCGCACGGCCTCTGTTGGGCTCACGATCCGACCAATGCCGACCAGCGC
>MWVY01000254.1_pt1 | contig 12773 bp, 19 predicted proteins | sample 1047251 | NCBI WGS metagenome assembly MWVY01 (sample SAMN06349983, study PRJNA376086) | soil metagenome | isolation source: MS7-5 sample Antarctic (ecotone) soil | place: Antarctica | collected 2015-01-13
ACGCGGTCGTCGCCCGCGCCCCCGTCGAAGGTGCCGCCGTTCAGGACGGCGACCCTGTCGTCGCCCGCGCCCCCGTCGAAGGTGCCGCCGTTCAGAAACACGACCCTGTCGTCGCCCGCGCCGCCGATGAAGACGTCGCCGTTCAGAAACACGACCCTGTCGTCGCCCGCGCCCCCGTCGAAGGTGCCTTCCTGCGGGAAGTCGACGCTGTCGTTGCCCGCGCCCCCGTCGAAGGTGCCGCCGTTCAGAAACACGACCCTGTCGTCGCCCGCGCCGCCGATGAAGACATCGCCCGCGTCGAGCCTGTTGATGAAGTCATTGCCGCCGAAGCCGCAGAACACGTCGGGCCCGGCGGTGTTGCGGCCGGTGAAGTCGTCGTCGCCCTCGGTGCCGGCGATGAAGGTGGTGTTGCCGGGGTTGGCGTCGCGGCCGAGCAGCCCCGCCCGGGCCGCCGCGGCGATGCAGCGCCCCCGCGCGCTCTGGTCGCCCGCCGCCCCGACGGTGCTCACCGCCGCGGTCACCAGTAAGAGCACCAGGCCAGACGAGACCAGCGTGCGCCGGACCATCCTCGGACACGAACCCCCGAACTGCTTGACCCGCATGACTGTTCTCCTCCCGGCCCTGGCCGGCTCACGACGCGCGATGAAACGGCGCACGCGCCCTGCGTGCCTGTGTTGCTCGGTGGGTACCACTCTACGGCCGGGCGGCGGTGCGGGTGCTGTGTGTGGTCCACAGTACCAGCGTACCGCCCGCGCGCCGCGCGTACCACGGAAGCCACCCGGAAAGTTGCCCGGAAAGTTGCCGTCGGCGCGGGGTCCCCGGCCACGATCGCGCGCACGTAGCGAGAACCTCCGGTGGCGTGCGGCCGGCTGATTGCCGCGCAGATGCCGCGGGCGACCCCGGCGATGCCCGAGCCGCCCGCGGAGGTACCACCGAGGGCGTGGGCGCGGCCGAGGCGTCGGTGGGGCGTTTAGGAGATGCAGGCTCACCCCCCGCGCCACGGCGGCCCGCCCGGCCCGGTCCCGGTCAGCGCACGCCAACGTTTATTGGCGTGCGCTGAGAACGGCGGCGGAATGCGGGTTGGGGGCGGGTTGGCGACCGGGCACGACATAACTATGCCCGATTTCCGCTATGGCGTAGGCCGGGTTGACGATAACCGGGCGGTGGCGCGGCGCTACCAGTAGTCCGCGCGGGCCTTGGCGAGCAGGCCGGCCACCAGGGCGCTCAAGGCGTCGATGTCGAAGGGGGTGGCGAGGAAGCTGGTGTTCGGGGGCAGCGGGACGGGCCGGGTCGGGGCGAGCAGGATGATCGGCAGGGCGAGGCCGGGGTAGTCGCGCAGGAAGCGGAGGAGCAGGACGTCGTCGATCCGCGCGGCCAGGTCGGCGGTCACCAGGAGGTCGTAGCCCTCGCGCCGCACCGCGTCCAGCGTGGGCGTCCCCGCGTCGGCGCGCAGCACCGCGTAGCCGTCGTCGACGAGGACCGCCGCCACCAGCTCGGCGAGGGCGCGGTCGGGGGACACCACCAGGATCCGCAGGACCATCCGCCACCCCCCGGCGCACTCGGGCACCCAAGGGGCACGCGCCCCGGCGATCCCACCGCACCGGGGAGCACGACCCGTGCCAGTGCCGCCGCGCAGCGCACCCGCCGGCGCTCACCCCGCCGCGTCGCCGGTCGGGGCATCGCGCCGCAGCGAGGGCAGCAGGATGAGGATGCCGCGCGGGTAGCGCGCATAGAACGCCGCCCGCGTCAGCGTCTCCCCGGTCGGCCCCACCGTCACCACATCCGGCCCCGCTTGCGTCCGGTGATGCATATACGCGAGCCCCCACACCCCCGCGCCGCTATCCCCGGTCTGTGCCCGCTCCAGCTTCGCCAACCGTTGTTGTAGGCCCATCGCGCCCTCCTGGTCATCCTCGCCGCCGACGATCCGCACCACGCCACTCGTCGCCGGGTGGGAGGTCGCCGTACTCCTGCCGCTCGATCAGCAGCCCCAGCGGGTAGCGGGCGCGGAACCCCGCCGTCGTCAGCGTCTCCCCGGTCTGCGGCACGCGCACCGCATCCGGGCCGGTGCCCGTCAGGTGATGCACCCCCAGCACGCCCCAGATCCCCGCGCCCGCGCCCCCCGTCCGCTCCTGCTCCAGCTTCAACAGTCGTCGCCCCAGGGTCATCCGGCCCTCCTCGTCTCGGTCGCCCCCTGCGCCGCCTCCAGGGCGGTGAGGCGCTCCTCCAGCGTGCCGACCTGGTACACCTTGACGATCGCCCCGGCCAGCGACGACAGCGCCCCCGCCTGCTGGGTGGTGAGCGTCCCGGCCTTCACCTCGCCCACCGCCGCGAGCAGCGTGTCGAGGACCGGGCGCAGCACGGCGGGGACCAGCTTCCCCGCGCGCGCCGCCGTCGCCTTCCCCCGCCCGCCCTTCTCCCGCGACGCCTTGAGTGAATCTTGCCGGCCAGGGTCGTGCGCGAAGCAATACGCCAACTCGGGCAGCGCCCGCGCGGTGCAGGGCGCGCCATCCTTGCGCGTCGCCCTGCAGATCGGATGCTTGTCCATGCTCGTGCTTACTCCTTCCTTCGTGGTGAGCAGGCGGGGCCGTGACGATGCTTGCGCCCACCGCGTATACTGGCCATATATCGCTTAGTTGATAACAACCGTGAGAGATGCGACCATGCAGCCAGCGCCGCCACCGCCGCCGATCACGCTCCCCACACCACCCGCTAACCGCCGCGCGCTCCCTTTCCAAATGACCTGGGTGCAGCTGGTCGGTCTGCTTGTCGCCGTCGCCCTCGTCGCGGTCGTCGCGACAGCCGGGACCGGCTTGGGGTTGTTGTATTACCTGGCGCAGCGCCCAGCCCCCACCGTCGCCCCGGTCTATCGCGTCCCCGTTTATCAGCCACCCGCCCAGCCCCCGGCGCGCACCAACCCGCTCCAGCCTTCGACGGAGCAGCGCCTGCAAGAAGCGGAGCGGCAAGCGTGCGACGCGCGGAAACGGGCCTACGCGGCTGAGGTTCAGGCGTACCAGACGCAGAAGCAAGCGCAAGCGCAAGGTGCCCCACGCGCGCCATTCCTGATCGAGCCGTCCCCGCCGTTCTGCTGATAGTGCAGCTTGCAGCACCCTCTACCCCCTAGCGATCGCCGAGGCGCATTGCACGCTGCAATGCGCCGCACGCTGCCCCAGGAGCCTGCGCGGGTCGCCGGTGAGGTCGCCCCCCCCGTGCTGATGGCGACGACCACAGCAGGGGCACGCCGGGACCTGCCACTGCCAACCGCGACGACCACGCACCAGGACGGCGGGGGCTGGCGGATATGTCGCTCCCATCAGTCCGCCCCCGTCATCGAGTAGCTATGCGTAGCGGTATGCCGCGAGCAGAGCGGTTGATCTTTCGGGGCTGGCAACGTGCAACCCTGCCACGCGCAACTACCGTACAGCGGAATCGGGCGGCCGGTATCGGTGGGATCGACATGGGGGATCGTCGTCAACTCGATGTCTTCCGGTGTAAGAGTCAGCTGCACGGTAGGCCGATAGGCTGGCTCGCGTACCTTCATGCCGATGCCGATCTTGAACTCGTCCACCTCGGCGGCGATCATCTGCGTGCCATCCTCGGCGAAGTGCTCGGTATGGCTATCGAGCGTTTCCACCAGCAGCGTCTTTTCGGTGGCGACCGACGACCAGATCCGTTTCTTCTCGGTGACCGCCTTCACCGGGCCGGTGACGACCTCGCCGAAGTCGGGCAGATCGATCGTGCGCCGTGCGCCGCCGTGCGTCTTTTCGCCGGGTGGCGGTAGGAGCGTGAGGACCGCACGGCCTGGTGTACGGCGCTCATCTTCGGGGATATGGATATAGCTGATCTCTACCGTCCCCCGGTAGCGGTCGGTCTCAATCTCTTCTTCGCGCACCAGCACCGCCGATGGATCATGCTCGGCGATCTTCTTGATGCCACGCCCCACAGTCCCCGCGCTACGCCGCTTGGCCGCCTGCTTGCACACGACGCGGGCGAACTCTTTCCCCTCGTGTACCAGTGTCTCGCCGCGCTCATACGCTGCTGTGGCGGCCTCAACAATATCGAACACACTGCCCCCGATCGTCTGGTCGGGGTGCATTGTACTGGCCTCGTAGGCCGCTACAATCGATTGCAAGCCAGCGATCTGCACATCTTTGCGTACATGCTCCTCGCGGCAACGTTCCAGGCTGGCGGTCAGCAGGATATTCTTCCGGCGCTCGGTATCGAGGGCTTGTGCCATCTCCAGCACGTCGATGACCTCGCCATCATCGGCGGGATCATCCTGCGGGATGGTGAACTTCGGCGCGGTCTGCGCCCGCCGTGGTGGTTCGTAGCCGTGTTGCCTGGCCGTGTAGATCAGCGTGCCCACACCGGCTGCATCGCTCGCCCGACCATCGCGCCGAAAGCTAGCGAACTTGCGAGCGATCTCACCGGGCTTGCCGGGGCACCACTCCTCGCACATCGCCACGCCTTCGGGGCCGGGGTAAACGGAATGCACCGCCGCGAGGAAGCGCAGCCAGTCGGCTTTATAGTCGCCCCCAGGAGGAATGAAGCGCAGGATCTCGCGCATCTCCGCGATCGAGGGGATATCGGAGTAGGCCGACCGGCCGCCGCCATTGGTAGGCGGCGTCCAGGCCACGCGTTCGGGCTCGACCGGTGCGGGGAGCAGCGCCTCGAAGTCAGCCAGCGTATAGACCGCCTCATACTCGGAGTGGTACACCCGCGCCAACTTCGCCGGCGTCGTCTTATTGTTGAACGTTTCCGGCACACGCAGCACGCGCGAGAGGTCGAGCACAGACTTATCGGCACCGAGACGCTGATAGAGTCGCCCGAGCAGCTGCTCGATCGCGCCGCTGGGGTCGATTGCTGCCGCGAGGTGCCAGTAGAGGTGAAACCCGTTGCCAGACTCAACCACGACCGTGGGGCGCAACGGGAAGGCTTCCATCGCCCTGAACGCACCCTCGCGTCCGTCGGCGTAGCCCTTGAAATCAAGGTCGGCCCACAGGGTACGCACCTTGGTGACGTCGGCTTTCTTGCCGCCGCCCTCGTGCCGCGCCTGGATGCCGAAGAAGATATTGAGGTGCTGGGGTAAGCGCAGCGCCTTCTGTGCCGCTGCCAGCGGCGTGGCGTGCCAGGACTGCTGCACCGGCCCGCCGCCCTGGGGGAACGCGCGGATCTCGATGCGCTCATCGGTGCCAAGGTCGGGGAAGTGCCGCGCGAAGAAGTCAGTAAGGCTAAAGGTGGTCGTGCTCATCGCCCCGCCCCGATTCCCGCCGTTACCAGCGCGGTCGGCCAGTTGGCCGCAATCGAGTTGAGGGCGATCATCGCGTACTCGGCGTCGAGCAGGTAGGCCATCGGCAGCATTGGCCTACCGTCGATTTTGCGCCACGCATAGCGGGGTATCTGGCGCTCGATCATCGCCGCAAACCCACCGTCCGGCGGCATATAGGCGCGAAGTGAATGATCGTCGTTGAAGAAGGCCAACGCCTCCGGCTGGGGCAGCTCGCCCCCATACAGCGGGTTTGCCTTCGCGGTGATCGGTAACGCAGGCCACAACGTGCGGAGGTGGCGCTCGACCTGGCGCGATACGGTCCAGTCGATGAACACCGTATCGTGGCCACTGGGTTCCCAGTCGTGCAACGGCGGTGGGGCAAGGCCCGCGATCATGCGACACGTTGGCGGGAAGAGGATGGAACGTTGCACGGAGGGAGGGAAGTCTACGTAGAGATTGCCCTGCTCGTCGTAGCGAGCGATCGGGGTACGGGACGGTGCCATCTGTACCTTTTCCCCTAAGACAATCTTCCCCCCTCTCTAGACCGTAGCCCACAGAGGTGCTATGATCGCCTTAGCTAGTTACGTGGTGAGCCCCGCCCCCCGCAGGTTGGAAGCTCACCGGTTCCAGGTCCAGACATCGGCGCTAGAGTTGCATAGGGGTGGTCCTTGGCAGTTTCGCCCCGCCGCACTCAGCGCCGATGTCTTTTTTATGCGCTACACCATGAACCGCTTTTCATCACGGCCCCGGATGATAGCCTTGATAGCCTCGATGTCCGCGCTCGTATAGAGCCGCCGCACATCGCCGGCCGAACGGATCGGGGTGACAATGCCCCGCCCTTCCATACGCCGGATCGCGGTTTCGCTCCGTCCCACTAGGCGACGGACCTCACCGATTGAGTACAACATCGGGGGAGACAGTTCGACAGTAATGCTCATCTACTCCCCTCCTCTTAGCGTGTCTACTGTCATCGAACGTACATCGAGCTACACATAAGATCATAGGTATTCACGGTAGTGGTGTCAAGGGGATCAGCGGCTATTCCCTTACCTGATCGCCTAACTGCCAGTGTTTGCCGAATCTTTACTGTCAGCTACCACACTCCCTAATACTCAATCCATCCCCCATTGTAAGTAAGTGACAGCGTGAGAGGTGTCTACGCTGTCACTTACTCTTGCTTTCTTTGGTTGCTTCTTGGTCTACCCAAGAGCGATCAATAGGTATGGCATACGGTTTTAATGGCCGCCCATGCCGATCTTTAAGGTGAAGCTCAGCGTGAGCGATCTCGATTCCAGCCTCCTCGCTATAAAACTGCGCGAGCACCCCAACGATTTGCGACATAACACTAACCATCTCCGGTGCAACGATCAGCGGATCTGATGGAGTTATGGGTGATTTACTCGGCGAGGGCAACGTCACGAGATGGTAGTCCCGCATTGCTCGCTCATATACACCCGAAGTAGTGATGTAGTTCCGCAATGAAAGAGTACCCGGCTCTACGACCGGAGACGTCGCTAGGGCTGGAGGATGTCCACGCTCGATAGAGCTACGAGAAAGGCGCCGCGATTCTGCATGCAGCAGAGCAGGAAGCTCTTTTAACGAGAGCCCATCAGCTTGAAGTTTTCGTAAGGTGTAAATGAGATCGATGAACCAAGAGGGGTACATTGCCCGAGTAGCCCCCTGATGACGCCGCCGCACCGGACGCGGGAGAATACCCTCGGCCTCCCAGTAACGAAGGTCACGTTCGTCGGCATCGAGGCCGAGGGCCTGCACCTGACGTAGTACCTCGTCACGCGTGATCAGGAATGGTGCAGGTGCATCCGGCACATTCCACGGCGATTCTTGCCACGTCGAGCGGGGTGACTTCTCCGACACCATACCTCGCTAAAAGGGAATGTAGTGATCAGCAAACCCATGCTCGTCACGCATATCGACCAGGTTATAGAGGCCACTCTCACCCACTGCGTCGCTCCTGGCCCAGCCAGGGCAAGGGTGGCGGATCCTCACCAGTTAACGCTTGCCGCGTTGCGACAGCACGGATGGTGACATCCATCAGCCACAAGCGCGTGCGATCCGGCAACTCACCGGAGATGAGCAAAGCTAACACCTCGGCTAGTGTGAATGCTTCGAGCTTCCCCAGAAGGGCGCGGAGATCGTCCTGTACCCAATCGGGGATATTCTCGGCATCGGGGCGTAAGGCCAGAGTCTGCGCCATGTAGCGAAACAATCCCTGCTCTGCATCGGAAAGTTTCGACACGGAAGGGCGATCCTCAATATGGCCCTCGACTACCGGCTTGGGGATGGGTGTCCCCCAGTGTCTCGCCGCGCGCAGCCACATAGCAATCGCGTTCTCACCGCGCTCGATCGCCTCGGCACGCGTGGCACCATGCGTCACGCAGCCGGGTAACTCCGGCACCGTCACCACGAAGAGCGCGTCGTCGGGATCCCATACCAAACGCATCGAGTATGGCGGGATCGCCGCGGCTTCTCGTTGCTCAACTTCCACCGCGCGGTTGCGCACCTGTGTCATCGTCTAGCCTTCCCGACCCGCCCGTCTAGCCTCGACAGCTGCTAGCGCTGCCCGCAGCTGCTTCTCCTGGTAATGCTTCGCATCGTCGCCCGGCTGCCCGTCGATCGTCAACTGATGCTCCAGTGCGAGCGGGTGCGCCCACACCGCGTGATCGCCCTTGCCACGCCCCGGCAATTCTTCGAAGCCCGCTCGGCGCAAATCACGTAACCAGTCGCGCAGCTTTCGCGGCATTAGCCGCGCCTCTCGGAATACACGCTGATAAAATCCCTACTGCTCGCCGGTGGTGAGACACCGCCGAGCTTACGCCGTCGCCTGGTTACTCAGGCGACGGCTTTTTTTGTCTGCTCTATTTCAGCCTGCGAAGCCTCGATCGCGGCGAAGAATTCTTCCGGCTCAACTTCGAGTACTTCGATCAGCTGACGCCTGGCGCTCGGGTATGGCAGCGTATGCCCCATCTCCCACTTCTGCACCGTCGAGAGCGACGAACCCAGCGCTTCGGCGAGACCCTTCTGTGTCAAGAAGCGCCGTTGCCGCCAGCGCTTGAGCTCCTGTGCAAACACGATTGCCCCCTTGATCCGAGATTACTTAATCATTGCTCCTAGAATACGGATCAAACCCGTAAAAGTCAACGGCAAACCCCTTGACTTTACGCAAAGATTACGTATACTATAAGTATAGAACAGCCCCCGACGCAACGCCCTGGTAAGCAAACGTCGGGGGCTGATGGGAGGGCCAAGGCCCTACGCGAGAGGAAGGATACCATGAGCGCCAAGACCGCCCCGCTGCACACCCCGAGCGAGCTGGACCTGATCGGCTGCAACGACCGCACCAATACGGTGGTGTTCCGGTCCACGAGCGTGAGCCGCCCCGAGCGCCCGAACGTCACCACCCTCGACACCATCACCGGCGCGATCCTCTGCGACTGCCAGGGCGCGACCACCGGCCGCGAATGCTGGCACGCCGATCATATCGTCGCCGCCTGGCACCAGTCCCCGGCGATGCAGGCGGCCCGCTGGCTCTCCCCAGTCGCGCTGGTCAACCAGGGCCGGAAGTGCGCGGCGATGGTCGCCACCTACCGCCAGCGGGTCGGTCGCCCGTTGCAGGACGACGTGACGGCGCTGGTGGCGGCGCGGAGCGAGTGGCATAGACGCGCCGCCCGCGCTGCCGCCGATATGCCGCCTGCCATCATTGCCGAAGCCCGCGCGATCGTCGCCCAGCAGGAGGCGATGGGTCACAGTGACCACGCTCTTGACGCCGGTCGCAGCGGCCTCACCGCCTACTACGACGCCCGCGATCGTCTGGCCACACTGACGCTACCCCTCTCGGCCTAGCCGATTTCATCTTGAAACCGGGTCGCCGATCGCGCCAAACCCGGTAGCGATTTGATTGCATAGGTATATAGGTTCCCTGCCGTCAAGATGAAACCGGGTTACGCCCGCTGGTGCGTCGCACCCTCGTTGTCCTGCCACAACCCGGTTTCATCTTGAAATCGGATCGCGGGCGACATATCGATAGGAGCCTTCACCATGACGCTCAACGATCTCATGGCCGCCCTGGTCGCCGAGCTGGAGGAGGGCGAGGTCCCGCAGCCCCTGGTCCAGTCCTTCACCCTCGCGGCCGTCTGGCAGGACCTGGCGCGCCTCGCCGGCGAGGAGTTGCCGGCCGACGCGCTCGCCGTGGTGGGTCGGGCGCTGGACGTCACGATCGAGCCGGTCGGCGTGCGCCGTGGCCTCTACGCCGCGCACGCGCCGGAGTTTGCCGACTAGCAGAGTTGCGCTGGCGCAACTCTGCGCCGGGGGTTTCCGCGCGGAAACCCCCGGCCACCGTCTCACCCCTGCCCTACTCTCGATCCACCCCGAAAGGAGCGCCACCGATGAAGATCCGCGCGTTCGCCCCGCTGACCGCGACCCTCGACCTCGACCCCACCGACCTGCTGGTCCTGGCCGACGCCCTCGCCTGCGCGCTCTACCACGACCAGGCCCCCGACCGGAACCTCACCGCGGCGCTCAGGGCGCCCCTGGAGGCGTGTAGCGTGATCGCCGCCACCGACACCCTGCGCGATAACAACGTATCCGAGGCGGGGATGCTGGACGACACGCGCCGCGTGTGGGGGCCGTTCGACCATGCGACCGTCGGGGCGGGGCGCATGGTGAAGCGCCCCGACTAAGCGGGGCGGCCGCGGTGCCGAATAAGAGGCGGGGGGCGGGCCGTTGCTGGCCCGCCCCCCTGCTTGGTACTCGGCTGGGTCCGCTAGTTGTACCGGACGTACCGGCGGAGCGCGAGGCCCCCGACGGCCAGCAGGGCCAGCAGGAGCAGCGCCGCCGGCAGCGGGGTGCCCGGCACCCCGCCGTCATACCGGCCCTCGGTGTTCGGCAGGCCCGGCATCGGGGCCGGGGTGGGCGTCGGCGTCCGCACCGGTGCCGCGGTCGGTGCCGCTGGCGAGGGGGTGGCCGGTGTCGCGGCGGGCGCGGTCGGCGACGCCGTGGCCGCCCCGGTGACCGTGAAGGTGGCGATCGCGATCGGCGACTCGTTCTCGCTCGGGGTGACGAGGGCAAAATACTCGCCGGGGGCAAAGCCCGTCGAGTCGATTGTCGCCCGGAGCTGGCCATCGGCACCGATCGTGACGCGCACGGGCGGCGCTGCGGGGTCGTCGGACCTATTCGAGAACGCGGCGACCAGCAAGCTGGCATTGGGCGTGTAGCCCGTGCCGGTGACCACGAACCGCGTGCCGGCCGGTCCGGCGGTCGGGGTGACGATGAAGGTCTCCCCGCGCAGGGGGGTGAGCGTCAGCGTGGCGCGCGCGAGCTCAGGGCCGGTCGCGCTCTCGGCGACGATGATCGTGTAGCGGCCGGCCGAGGCCTCCTCGGGCGGGGTGATGGTGAGCTGGAAGGTCCCGGTCGCCGTGACCGTGATGTCCCCGCGGGCGGTTGGATCCTCAACCACAGTCCCCGTCGGATCGATCACGTAGAAGACGAGGGCGGCATTGGCCGGGAAGCCGCTCCCGGCGATCGTGATGGGGACCCCCGCCGTCAACATGTGTCGTCCCCGGTCGCGCGATACTAGCAGACCCCCGCGTTGTCTTCATCTGGCGACACTGCTATGCTGCGTCGCATGATCGATGAGCAGCCCGGGAAGTCCCCGGAAGCAGCCCCGGAAGTCGGCCCGGAAGCTCCCGGAAGTCGCTGGCTCACCATGCCCGCGATAGGCGTGTTGCTCGGCATGAGCGAACGGGCGGCGCGGGACTGGGTACGACGCCATAATCTGCCCATCCATGGCAGCCGCCCGATGCGGGTCTCCGAGCAGGCGGTCCTCGCGCAGATGGCCGCCGAGGAGCGCGTGGCGCGGAAGTCCCCGGAAGTTATCCCAGAAGTCCCCGGAAGTCCCGGGGCAGCCCCCGGAAGTGTCGAGCCGATCGAGGCCGCCTATCGCGTGGCCGGGGAGGCGGCCGCCGAGGTGGCGCTCGTGCCGCTCGCCACGATGGTGGAGGAGCTGCGCGGCCTCGCCGACCAGCTCGCCGAACTGGCCCGCCGCAATGAAGCCCTCGCCCTGGAAGTCGGGACGCTGCGCGAGCGTCAGGTCGGCCACGAGCGCGAGATGACCGCGAAGGACCAGGCGCTCGCGGCCGACGCGCTGACGATCGCCGAGCTGCGCCGGAGGGCCGAGCACGCCGAGACCGAACTCGCCCGCCGGCGTGAGGAAGAGGCGGGCGCGGGCGCGTTGTTGCGCCGACGCGTCGAGCAGGAGCGCAGGAACCGCGCGGGCATGCAGGACGGTCCAGAGGCCCCGGGCGCGCCGGAACGGCCGCAGGAGGCACGGCGGGGGGTGTGGCCACGGCTGCGGCGCTGGTGGCGCGGGTAGGGGGCGGGGGTGCTACTGCGGCCGATCGCGCGGGTCTACGCCCCCCTGGCCGACCACCTCGCGGCCCGCGGGGCGGTCGGGGAGCGGCGCGTCACCCGTGGGTATCGCCCCTGGTGGCGTGGCCAGGCGAGCGCGCCCCACGCGTGGTACGGCTGGCTGCACGTCGGCTGGGGGGTGGAGGCGGTCGACCGCGCGGCGGAGACGGTCACGTTCGCCCGCCCCGGTGGTCTGGCGGGCAGGGCGACGGGCGGGCCCGGGTGGGCCCGCCCGCGCGCCGTCGGGGGGGTGGGGGGCGGCGTGGTGGTTAGGACTCCGCTCTGAAGAGCGCCTGTATCGTTGAGATGCACTGGCCCTTGTTCGCGTCGGGCGCGAGACCCAGCTGTCTTGCGATGGTCTCTCGGACGAGCGGTGAACCGCAAAGGCCGACGATGAAGCGACTGGTGTTCACGGTAGTTCCACCGGCGAAGAGGTTCACACACTCGCCCATATTGAGGCCGTGTTCCTCGAGCTCTGACGCAAATTCCCGACAGATTTTCGCTGCCTTCGCGGACGAGCCGGGCTCGCGCGGGGCGGCGCCCGCCCCGTCGGGGGTGACGGCCAGCAGGCCGAGGGCGAGGGCCAGGGCCAGGCTCATCGTGGTCAGGGTCAGCGCGATCCGCTTGATCATCGTGTCCTCCATCCTTCCATGGTGCCACTCGTGTTCCGTAACAGGCGCGCGGGTTATCCTTGCGCCCTATCCTCCGGCGCGGGGGTGTGGTGCGCGCTCGCCGCCCCCCGGCGGCGTGGCTGCACCGCGCCCGCGTGTGACGGCCATGGCCGTCACGCTTGTGCTGCCCTGCAAGGACGACTGGGGGTGACGAGGGGCTCGTGCGGTCCGCGGGTGGGTGGTGGCCTCCCCGAGCCGGGCGTGTCGGGCTCGACTGTCCCCTCCCCGTCCGCGGGGAGGCCGGACCGATCAGTCCGGGTTGAAGGTGCCTTCCTGCGGGAAGTCAACGCGGTCGTCGCCCGCGCCCCCGTCGAAGGTGCCGCCGTTCAGGACGGCGACCCTGTCGTCGCCCGCGCCCCCGTCGAAGGTGCCGCCGTTCAGAAACACGACCCTGTCGTCGCCCGCGCCGCCGA
>MWVY01000255.1_pt1 | contig 12747 bp, 20 predicted proteins | sample 1047251 | NCBI WGS metagenome assembly MWVY01 (sample SAMN06349983, study PRJNA376086) | soil metagenome | isolation source: MS7-5 sample Antarctic (ecotone) soil | place: Antarctica | collected 2015-01-13
GAGCTTAGCAGCTTCACACGTCCCCACAGTGAACCGTAACAGGTATGACCCTGTTTTAGTTGCAAGGGAAAGTATATCACATGGAATTAGAGACTAGGGGACGCAATACATTTGTTGCGCCATACAGAGAAGCACCGGCGCAAATTGTAGAAGTAGAAACAAACTGGCGGGAACTGCCTACAGCGCCCATAAGCGCGCCTATGCCATACAGCGGACACGTTGACCGAGCAAAGGGCTTTGGCATTGCCACAGGGCCGTTAGCAGGCGTAGCAGGCATTGTGGCGGCTATCGTGGGTGTAATCGGGTGGCAAGTCCCTATCGCCTCGCTGGTGACGTTGTTATTGGCGCTGGGTGGCTTTGCGCTAACTTGGTTGGTGGCTTATGGCCTGCACACGTTCGTCAGTGCAGATGGCAGCCTCTTCATTCATACCATTTTCGCATGGGGCTATCTGCGCCGTGAACAGAGCAACCGATTTAAGCGCTACGGACTGCACAGGGGGCTTAAATAATGGCAGGGCTATCTATAACAATGAATCGTAAGCAGATGCTATCCAACGCGGCGCCTGAGCGCTACAGAGGGCTAAGGGCAGCGGCTGAACACTTGAGCTTGGCTAATGTCGATACGGCTACATGTGAATTGCTGAACGAGGCATTGTCTAGGCTTGTGGCGCTGGCCTATGAAGAGGATGCCGGGGGGCTGGCTAATATCGATAACGTAACAGGTAAGATATTGATTCCCCTTCCCTGGGGGCGCAATGGGCAGGGAAAATGGGGGCTGCGTCCACAGGAAGCGAATATCTTGCGCCAAGTCTTATTTGATTGGGAGCATGACGCTATGCCGCTTTTACGTTATGACCGCACGCGCAAATCTTGGTTTATCAATCTGACTGAGTACAGTAATTATCACCTGGCGAAACGGTGGCTGACCTCGCACCAAATTAGTATTGCAGTCTATAGATTAGCCCGTGCCAAACGGCTGGCTATTGCCTAGCGTGCGCTGTGGCTTGCGTGGTGGGGCTGTGTAGCGCTTGAACGAGTAACAGGGCATAGAGATGCCCACAACACACAAATAGGAGATAGAGCAATGGACATTGGATGCAGAGGTGGATTTATCGCCACAAGTCGAACAGAGCTTATAGAGCATTATGCGCTAGATGCTTTTGAGGAAACAGGCGCGCCCACGTTGGAAGGGTGGGATGCTCTAGACGATAAACAACGGTGGATTGTGTTCCAAGCCGTCAAGTTTGGGGCGGGTGTGGCTTGCGCTGTGCTAGGCGAGACAGGCACGTATGAGCAGGAATACCAAGCCATGCTAGGCAAGCTGGCGACCAAGTAACCCAACGGGGGCGCGGCGTGTGGCTTGCGCTGCGTCCCTTCCTGAATATTACTCCCAAATATTACTCCCACATGAGCCGATATAGATTGCAATCGAATATGAGAATACAATAAGTAGTGTTTTAGGAATTTTAAGAATGGTGGCAAATGTTGTGAACTCGCTAGTGGTAGAGGCTGATAAAGCTACGTAAAAATTACGCAATTATTTATGCGGTTATACCTAATTAGGTTCATGATTGACATGTTAAGCACTACAACTAGTATGCATAACCTTTAATAATACACATGGTATTGAGCAATATTGGGATATAACTGTGGCTGCAAATATTTTTGTAGTGTGGTATAATGTCGCTACTGCAACTAACCTACAGTAGACAGAGGAGGCGAGGAGGCGAGATGGCGAGAGAAAACAGATTCGTAATCATGTTGGATGAATCAGAGCGTCATGCAATCGAAGAGCTGGCGCAACTGGAAAAGATGGCCCCTTCCACATTAGCACGTCGGCGGCTGTTGTTTGAAGCTGAACTGCGGGGAATCTTTTCACACAATACCGTAAAAGCAAATCGCACCAGTGTAGTCTTAGCGGACTCTGGCGCGATTGCTGTTTCATAGGTAAAACATTAACCCATATCCGTTGAAGTAAAAACGCCTGGGCGACGAAACCATAGGGCGTCAAACTTAATACGGATAAATACCGAAAGGCTTCTGTATTATGCCACACCCCTATTCGCGACGCAATGTTGCGACAAAATCTTCTACCCAATCTTCTATCCCTGTCTATATCGGACAACGTGTAATTGGCGTTGTCTCTGGCGACACCTTCCACAAATCCATTCTAGGCAGCAAGCACATACTGAAGCGGCCGCGAGCGATTGCGTTCGACCGTTCCACGTTGCGAGATGCGGCGGCGGCTGGGGCAACCTGCGCGGCTATCCTAGACCGTGAAACAGGCACAACTTACACAATCTCATTTGAGACAATCCACACCTATAGTTTTCCAGTGTTCAGGGGGCATGGCGACCAAGTCGCTGTGACGCTGGATAGATGGGCTATCAACGGCGCTACACCTGCTGCACAGGCTTCTGTCGCCCAAACCAACCAAGAACGCGCCAAACTGCAATTGAGCCTGTTTGGGGAGGCGTTGCGATGATAGGCAATATACATTTGCTAGGCACCGAACGGTACAAAAGTGGACGATACGGGTGGAAAGAATACACCTATTTAAGCGTAGGCGACATGCTTGAGGAGCGAACGCTTACCGGACGTGGTGACAGTTGGGTTGTCACCCGTTATATCGGTGTCACCGAGACAGACCATCGCGCCATTGCCGAGCAGGTGACAAAGCTATCCCAAGCGCCGCGCAAATCAGCACGGGGGCATGATGAGCTACGTAAGCTACTGCGCGCATACCCACAAATCTCTGGCTATGTGGATATAGGCGAAATTGATGCGCCTGACCGTAAGGTGATTATCGCCACAAGTATCAACATGCCCTTCGACGCTAGGCAGTCTCGCGAACAGTGGCAAAGCTATTTCAAGCTAGGCGACGTGGAAGGTGGGCTATGATGGCAAAGCCAAGCCTAGTAATCAAAGACAACAATACGGGATGCCAAGAACCTTGTGCGCTGTGTGGCAGGTGGGACGAAGCGACTATTGGCCCGGCCATTTTTGTAGAAGGTACTTGGAATTTCGTTTGCAATGGCTGCGCGAAAGATTATGCGCCGGAACTGTACGAAGTCGTTAGCCTGTGGGAACGTCAACGGACGGCGAAAAACTTGTACCCTAAAGTCTTAGACGAAGCTATTCGCCAAGAACTGATTAGCGATGCAAGCGAAAAGATTGTGCGCGGCGTCAGGCAGTTTGATTACTTCAACGAAGATACCGGGGCAATCATAGACTGTGACAATGACAAAGACTATGACCTGTTTAGTAGTGTCTGTCTGGAATTAAGAAGAAGTGATTGCGTACGACTGCAAATTCCAGAGGGGTACACGCGGGAAGATGTGTTGAAGGGCTTAGGGCTAATCCTAGATTGGATAAAGCGCGATGATGGCCTTATCACAAACATTGCTGCGGATGTGGAGAAAGAGAAAGAACGCTACGCGTACAGGCTTGGCGCTTCAACGCCAACACATGAGCGCAGTCCCTTTGAGAATGAACCCCCACAATCTAGCCATTGCCCCAGCTGCGGCAAGCCTAATAAACGCTGGTGGGATGATGAAATGGGCGCATACATTTGCGGTAACTGTGGGGCGGGAATCACAGCGGAGAGCCAAAGAGATAGCCTTGACCTAGATGTGTGGGGAGAGGCGTTCTAATGATACGACACCCAGCGAAGTACAGTGATGAGTTGCTCCCCATCCTACAAGCCGCCTTGATTGGACACGCACGCGTGCTAGACCCTTTTGCCGGGACTGGCAAGCTGCGCACCATTCGCCCGGATGCGGCTTTGTTGGAGATTGAACCAGAATGGGCAGCTATCAGCGGGGCGACCGTGGGCGATGCATTAGCGATACCGTGGGAAAATGACTACTTCGACGCGGTTTGCTGCTCATGTTGCTACGGAAATCGCATGGCAGACCACCATGAGGCGCGCGACGCCAGTCGACGCAATACCTATCGTCACGCGTTAGGCAGACCACTACACCCAAACAATAGCGGGGCGATGCAATGGGGGCGGGCATACCGCCAATTCCATTACCAGGCGTGGCAAGAGGTACGCCGCGTTTTGCGCCCTGGTGGGCGCTTCGTTCTCAATATCTCTGACCATATTCGCAAGGGTAAGCAGGTACGGGTGTCACGCTTCCACCGTCTGCTATGCCTGCGCATGGGCTTTCAATTCGTAGAGGCGCACGCGGTCACGACGCCGCGTCAACGGCATGGGCAGAATGGCGATAAGCGCGTAGCGAACGAATGGGTATTCGTGTTTGAGAGGGAGGGGAAATAATGGCAACCACTCCCACTCCCACACCCACCGACCTACGCCAGTGGCGACAAATTCTCTCTATCACAGGCAAGCGCGATGGGCGCTACGTTGAAATCAAGCGCGGTTCTAAGTTGCCTACGCGCAAGGGGTGGAATCAGACCGAGAATACCCTAGATGCCAAGCAAGCCAAGAAGCACATAGCCAACGGCTACAATATTGGCCTTGCCACTGGTACGGGTGGCTTGTACGTAATCGACTTTGACAATGATGCCGAGCGCGGCCATGAGTGCGACCAACTAAGCGGTGGGCTTTACACCTACCGACAGAACGCACCCCACAAAGCTAAGTTTATTTTTTCTTGCCCCGACCCTATCCCTACTCGCCTAAAGAGCAAAACACACGGTATCGACCTGTTGGGGATTAATGCCAACGGGACGCACGCACAAGCCGTTATCGCGGGGATTCACAACTCTGGTATGCCTATCCTCTGGGGTGGGCATACCGTACCTGTGCTACCGGCTGATACGGTGGCTGCGCTGTGGGAAGAGTGGACAGGCGCGGAACTATTTGCAACAGAGAGCGAAGATAGAGAGCCAAGCGCAACCTATGCCGGGGCAGACTTGGCACGCGTCGCGGATGCACTTGAATACGTTGACCCCAACGATATAGGCTATACGACTTGGCAAGGCATTATCGCGGCCATACATGACGCCTTTGGAGATGAGGCATTGGATACCGTAGTGGATTGGGCAAATGGCAAACCTGGTGAGGTGGAAGCCAAGTGGGGCAGCTATGACCGAGAATATACGGGCAAGCCTGCAACGTTGGATACTGTTTTCTACCTAGCGCGCAAAGGTGGCTGGCCTGACGTTTGGCTGCAGGAACGATTGTCCGACTATCGCTATTGGCTTGCGACCCCAGCGCCTATTGAGGAACTCAAAGAAGACGAGTTTAAGAACGCGGAGCAAGCGCGCAAACTGCTTGATACCATGCTGCAGAAATGCGAAGAGATGGGGAGCCTATGTATTGCCCCGGGCTATGCCTACCTATCAAAGCACTCTGGTATTGCGCTGGGGGGCTTAAATCGCTATCTATCTCGCCTATTTCATGCTGGCTATATCAATCTGAAAATGGGCAAAAAAGCAGGGGAGGCGACGGTAATTGAGCTACTACCGAAATCAGTTTTGCACAACGTGAATAGTATTACCATTAACAACCTTGGAACTACTATTCACGTTGTGCAAAACTGGAATAGCTACCGAGAGCAACGGGCAAGTGAAGCCTTTATGAACAACCACTACGCCTATAAGTCAACGCGCACCAATGCAACGTTGCCCCCACTTGGCAATAACGGACTGGGGGCATTGCTGGCCTTGCTAGATGGGGCTGCAACGATAAAAGAGGCTGCGGCGGCTGTTGGCTATAGCTATGATGCAATGGCGCGCACCATGCGGCGCTATGTGACTTGTGGGCTGGTTGACGTGACGGTGGGCTATCGTGGGCTAAAGTCCTACACACTCAAAGAAGATTGGCGCGACATTCTGAAAGCCAAAATACCCATGATGCCAACCTATGCGGTTCAACTTGTGCGTCATGTTGCTTCACTCAAAAGCCGAGAAGCTATCAAGCGATTCTATGGCGATGATGGCAAGGCAGACAAGGCAAAGGCAGAACTTGAACGGATGGAAATTCTACTCGCCAAGGTAAAGGTAGAGGCTGGAATTGTCCCCTTTGGGCATATTGATAAGTCCATTGTGGAAGGTGACTTGAGCATACTCACAGATGATGAATTGATAGCGGCGGCTAAAGTTGGATTACCCAAGCGCAAAGCGACCGTTGCCACACCTACAGACGACGCCACACCCGTACCCATAGACGACCTGCCACCCCTCAAAGTGAATAAGCACGAAGAGCGGCGGCGGCGGCTTACCCGTGCCATTGTGATTGGTGAGCGCGCTCACCACCGCCTCCCGGTGGCAATGACAAAACAAACGGATGCAAACAGATGGCGGCGCAAGGCTTACGCCAGGTTGCAAGCGAAGGTTGAACGCAATTGGGAGGAATTAAACGCAATGGCGACTGTGGAGTATGGCGCGGGCTGGTGGAAGGAACTAGATAAAACTGACATTCTAGGGCGATGCGAGATACTTGAGTTTGCACGCGACCGTGTGCCAACGGTTCAATGGGCAGGGCAGCAAACAACGGCGCAACCCGACTATCAAGCGGAGTTGATACCCTGCGCGTAGGCAAACGAAACCTAACAAAACCTAACATTTTCAACATTTTTCAACACGGGGGCGCAAGTGGCAAACCAACGAAGCAATGGGAGCAAATGGGATAGTTTTGAGCCTGAGTACGCTTTATTGGGTGGAATATTGAGCCAAGCTGTTAGGGACGCATTGCAGACGACCAACGAAAAGTTACAGGTGGAAGCATGGCAGTTCCTAGAAATATGTGCGCCAACGGTGGCGAGTAGACTACGCAAACCTGTACAGGACATGCACCAAACATGCACCAAAAGTACATTGGAATTACACCAAGAAAGAGGCTAGGCAGATGGCAGCAAAATACGAAACCAAAGAAGAGATGATGGTCCGCATGGAGCAACAGAAGCAAGCCAAGCGCGCCGAGTTGGATGCACTTCTTGCACCCCTGCGCGAGCAAGCTGCGGCCAAATTACAGGCAGAGAAGCAAGCCAAAGCGGATAAGCGACAGGCAAGCGAAGAGGCGCAAGGAAAAGAAGCTGCGGAACGGTTCGACCGCGAACACAAGGAACCCACCCAGCGCGCATGGCTTGCCAACGGCGGGACACCTGCGGAGTTTGCAGACGCATGGCCCGAGCTGCGCGTGAACCTGTTAGCAGAGATAGCACGCAAGGCGAGTGACCGCGCAAAGGCAATCACAACGCAAAGCTATAGAGGGCAATTCTAGTCACGTTCTGGGGGTGCGTTGGTACTTATAGAATGAGTGCCAACGCGGATACCCCATGGAAGCGCGGATACCCCATGGAAGGATAAAGATAGATGGCAGCTTGGCATGACCTAAAGCACCGGGTACAGGCATTAGAGAGTAGCGGGTTAACCGTTGCCTCTGACTATAAAGGCGATGGCCTGCCAAAATGGCTTGCGCCTGCGCTGGGAGGCTGTGACGTATACGTATTGAACGCTAAGAATGTACCCACCGATAGCACGCTTTGCATTGTGCGACTGAGTGAATTTGAACGGCTAATGGCTGCGGCCAAAGGGGATACCTAGACAATGGCACGTCAACAAACGTCAACAAATGGCAACGGAATGAACAATTATCAACTGTTGAAAACGGCGCAAACGTTAGAGAGTGAATCAGACGTTTACACGGTAATGAATGAGGAAACGGAGCTGACTGTGCTATCTCCCCAGCAATGGCAAGCCATAGGCTTATTGGTGAGTGGCAAGCGACAGGCAGACATTGCACGCGAGATTGATGTATCTGAGGAAACATTATCACGGTGGCGCAACAGTCCTATTTATGCGGCGGCGCTGAATCAAGCTGTGAGAGACTCATACAGTAGCACAATTGGCTTGGTTCGTAATGTGGTGGGTGACGCTGTGGAAGCTATCAAAAGTTGCTTACAGTCTGAAGACGACCGGGTAAGACTGTCTGCTGCGGTGACGCTGATAAAGTTGCACCTTCAGTTGGATAGCACGGCGTTTGAACTGCCAACCACACCGGCGGCAATTGCGGACCAACGTTTACAGCATATGCGGAGTGTGGAGATAGATAGACTCTTGCTGTAGTGGTAAACCCATGACAGTGACAAATGCGCGGAAACCCCATGATAGCGCGGAAACCTCATGCACATTGCATTTACGCGGGAATCTCATGGATATTCGCGAACCTGATAAACAGAGCTATGGCCTGAGCTGCGGCGTAATGGCTGGGCTGTTAATGGCGGTAGAGGCCAGAGCAATAGAAGCACCTTTTTGGGGTTGCAGTTTAGATGGGCGTTAGGGCACCTCTCACTACACGTTTAGCAGTTTTTCCAGCTGATAGTAATTATCTGGATTTACGGCAGATTCATACTCATACTTGGCAATGTCAGACAACGAGGAAGTAGGAATGTCAGGGTATAGATTGTGTAGATAGGTTATCACTGCCTCGTAAAGCGGTTTACCAAGAGGACGTTCTGTTGAACCCATCATCTTAGATTCCCAAACGACAATAACAGCTGCAGAATAGCTGATACATTTCCTGTGTAAAGCATCACTCCCAACATTAAAAGCAAGAGCAAAGTACGTTTTAGCAAGAAGTACATGTGCATCACCATTTTTTTTGTCTTTGCGAAGGGCCAGTTGGCAAAGCCTTATTATTTCAGCAAGGATTGCATTATCGCCCCACTGGGAAGCCAGCCCCTCTCTAAGATAGTTAGCAGCTTTAAATTTTTCAATAGCTTTAACCGCTCTAGCCACATTGTTCTTATCAAACACATCACGAGCGTTAGAACCTTCATAAGTGTTAACGCTGTTTAAATAGTCAATAGCGCCCGCGACCTCAGTATACTTACTTGAACTCGTATTAGAGTCTGTTTGCTTAACATGAGCAGACGTTATTTTATGTAATCTTTGGGCTTCATCCCTTGCCTCTTTAATCATAGGGTGTTCATAAACAAAAAATTGTAATAATGCTTTGTTTAGTAGGAAATGGGCGCGTTCATAATCACCAGTATCAATCATTCTTCGTGCAGCGGGTAGAGCATTTAGTGAAAAGAATGAAGTCGCAGAAATGGCTCGCTCGCCTTCCTCTTTCCAACTCTTACTATTCGTCAACGAATTAAAGATAGCCTTGAAGAACCCCATTTGTTACCTCTCGTTGAATGTTAGTTGATTAGCAGGATAAATTCTTGATGATTTTTAATGGAAGGTCTGCACATGAAGCAAAATTTGCGTAATTATCTTACCAAAATCAAACACTACAGGCAGATGTCGCTATGGACATTGATATTACGCGGAAATCTCATGGATATGAGCGAACCTGATAAACAGGGCGGAACAGGCACGATTCAAGAAAGGTAATCTGTGAAAAATCTAAGCAAACTAACCACGTACAAGTATGCTTTAGGAAAGTTTACAAAGGCAGTCGAGACATTAGCTACCTATCCTACAGTAGTCAAGGAAAGACTGTTTGCCGCTTCTTTAGATTTTGCCGTTGTACGTCGTGAAGACCTTCCCGAAGAACTTCACGAGGATTTTGTTTGGATAAAAGAGGCGTTAACAAAACGGCCAGAAGGGGTGGATTTAGACTGCGAGTACCGAAGGGGAGATATTCGTAACACTTTGTTTGGGATGAGAAACACAACTGGCAGCAAGATTGCAACTCGAATTGTTGGTTTGGAACGAGAACTTCGCCAAATATGTCATGAGATAGATTTGAATATTTTAGCCAGTAAGCCAGGAAAGGATAAGGGCAGGAGTTGAATAAAATTGTTTCGTTATTATTGGTTGGAGTAGCAGCCTGGATAGTGACCGGATGTGGGCCTAAGGCAACACCACTTCCTCCAACACCGACGCCGTCAACACCTGTTGACCGGGTCAAAGGATATGAGGCAGCAGTTACTCAAGCGCTTTGGTGGATGAAAATCGCTGCGAATGATTTGGAAAAAAATTGGGACGATGAGGTTGGTGCTTATCTGGCCGGTCTTGGAATCTCCACTAGCTTTCTCAGTCTTACAAGGATTCATCCCCCTAGTGCTGAAGATACTGAACTACTAGGAACGGGTATTGATTATGTAGCAGAATATGACTGGATAGTGGGTGGTCTTCTACCTTGTGAAGATGTAGGGATAATAGCATTTGATATGGAGGGCACAACGTTGAGCCAGCTTCAAGAAGCATTTGTACTCTGTAAAGAGCGACTGCAAATAATCGAGAAGCAAGTGCCAGTATTCTTCAAAACACCCACACCGGCACCACAACCATAAGTGTTGGCATATCCCGAATTAACAACAAAAATTAGTAAAATTCGTGATTATCTAGATGCAACACCCCAGCAATAGGCAGCAGAGCGCATTGCAACGTCGGCGCAACATAGACAGATTTCCTAACCTCATTCTAGGCTGCAGGCCTGGCATCCGTGTGGTGCCGATTTTGGTTGATGAGGATAGAATAGTATCTTCTTGCTATCCCCAAGGACACTATTTAAGGAAAACAACTATGAAGCAGCGCAAAGTTTTCATCGGCATCTTCATTGTCACGTTATTGATTTTGGCAGCTACTATCGGGGCAGTCGCCAGTGCAAAGCTAATTGAAGGTAATATTCGCTCATTCGTTGTGGATATAGCGCAATCCGTACCCGTTGAAATTAGCGCACCCATTGAACTTGAGAGCGGAGAAATGGTCACTGTCACCGCACCCATCACAGTTAACGTGGAACTGCGCGTTTCAGTTAACGGTAAAGGAGTGGTAGAGGTGGTTGAAGAGGCTGTCCAGGAGCCGACAATAACGGTGAGCGATACTGTGATACACGAGCCGACTGATGCAGTAGAAATTGGCAATCTAGAGTGGCATATTACCAATCAAGAGAATTTAGGAGCAGAGTTTTCTTGGAATAGCAACGTTAGCTATTCTACCTCGGGAATGTTTATCAGACTGGGATTCGAACTTGAGAATCAAGGTGACGAACCGGTCAAACTGAGTCCGTTTGGCGAGGAAGTAGTAGTCGCTTTCCTAATTGATGAGCGCGACCGCCAATTTGCAGAACTGGATTATGGATATTCATTTGACGAAATATGCCATTACACCGAAATCAATCCTGGGCTAACAGCAAGTTGCGTAATGGTCTTTGAGGTCGCCAAGGATGTGAATAGCTTAACTCTGCGACTGACTAGGGAAGACGAATCTGTGGGAATCCCGCTAACAATAGTGGACTAATCTATTCTTAGTAAGGAAAGCAACATGCGCGGGTAGTGTCTGAAATGTCTGATTGTGGCGCGGGGTACTGGTGTAAGGTGGGAATTATCGGACATTGCACCAATGCAAGATTATGTAATATTTTGCCTGTCCTATCCTGTGTGATAGGACATTTTCTTTACATTGGCACATTGGCGATAGGCCAAAATTAAAAGGAAAATAGAGCAATTAAAATATTGCCAATAGAACAGATTCCCAAAAAGCGTGCAATGAAAGTTGCAGACGCTGTTGTACAGACTTTGCACACATTTACCACACGAGCGCCGCGCAAGTGCTAAAAAAGGCGTTTTAGGGATGCAATAGGAATTGCCACTTATTGTCAAGCAAAAGGCGAAATAGGGCAATTAAATGCCACTTATATAGCTCTATTGCGTCCGTAGTGTGCATAGTGTAAAATGTAGCTATGAATGACAACAAACGTAAGCCTAGAAAAATACGTACAACGTTGGCTTTAACCAAAGAGGCGCAAGATACCATGTTGGACAATGGTTATTGCGGAGTGCGGGGTATGGGCTTGTTCCTCTCAGAACTTGTAATGGACTATCACGCCAAACGCACACGCGAGTTAACTCAGGCGGAGATTGTGGCGGAGGTGCGGCGGCTGATTAGCCTGTTAGATAATTCTTTTGCTAACTGAACACAAAGTTATCTTCCAAACAGACGTTGCCAAAAGCCTTTGGGCTGTTCAGTCTGCGGAGCTGGTGGCGATGGGGCTGCGCTACGAGCTTCTATCACGAGCATTGCCCGGCGCAAATCTTCGAGCGCATCCTCTTTGGCTTTGATGACTTCGTCTTTGGCATGTAGCATTTCACGTAACAGTTCTATCTCGCGCTGGTAACTGTCTGTAGTCTGTTGCAAACTTGGCGACGGTGGCTTGCGCGAACTATCGCTAACAGGCTTGAAATGCCGGGTAAGTTCAACGGGTTCAATGCGCCACTCCCCATTGGTATCTTTTTCGGCTGAAATCTTGCCTGCCTTGATTGCTTTGAAGATTGCAGTCTTTGTCATGCCCACCAACTCTGCGGCCTCGCGTACCGATATACCCACTATGCACCGTTCCTATGCTCCAACGCGAACTTGACTATACTTTGTTAGCGCTAACCATTTTCACACTGTTTGCGCCCTATTGACAAGTCGTGATATTCTATAGCCACAACCAAATAAAAACGGCCCTGCCAAGTGTGACTAGCACCTGACAGAGCCTAAGCCGAAACGCTGATGGAGCAGCGGACGACGTAGGGCAAGTATACCATGCACCCTATTTCGGCCTATGCTACATTCAGCCCTATCGGACAATTCGATAGGGATTTTTGTTTTTACCACATACCAATAAGGGGATTTAGCAATGGAATCATGGGCGGACATTCTAGGGGACATAAGTGCGGCTGAAGCATACCGACTTTATCTCGCTGACACTCAACGGACAAACGAAACCCCGGCGCAATGGCTAGAACGCCAATTCATAGACCAAGGCGGGGAGGGCGGGGAAGAAGTAGACGCAAATTGGGAGGCGCTGGGCAATCAACTAGTGCAAGACGGAGA
>MWVY01000256.1_pt1 | contig 12744 bp, 7 predicted proteins | sample 1047251 | NCBI WGS metagenome assembly MWVY01 (sample SAMN06349983, study PRJNA376086) | soil metagenome | isolation source: MS7-5 sample Antarctic (ecotone) soil | place: Antarctica | collected 2015-01-13
AAGGTTTTAAAGAAGATTCGGAAGAAATTAAAAGTTTTGATAAGGATATCGAACGGATATTAAATTTTGCAGAAAAGGAAGTTGACGCGGCGGCAAACGGCATAGCGATTTTCGCCTGTCACGGCGCGAACGAATTTTTTGAAATTGTGCAGCTTGACGTTCCGTTCCCGAATAATCGTTTGTTGGTTTTTGACCGCCCGCATATTTTTCCGCTGGCGCGAATGATTGACCAGAACCCGCCGTATATTGCGCTTTGGGTTGACACAAACAAAGCCGATATTTATATTTTCGGTGGCGATGAGATTGATATGGACAAAGAGCTGAAAGTCAGGGAAATTCAAAATTTCAAAACAAACCGCACGGAAGTCGGCGGCTGGTCGCAGGCGCGTTTTCAGCGGCATATCGAAAATTATCATCTGCATCACGCCAAGGAAGTGGTTGATGAAGTAGCGGAATTGATGCGCAGGAAAAAAATCGAGTATCTGATTTTGTGCGGCGACGAAAAGGTAATTATGCCGGTTTTGCGCCCGCAATTGCCGGAAGTGGTTGAAAAAGCGGTTGCCGGAACGCTTAATTTAAGTCAATACGCTTCAGAGGACGAGATTCACCAAGCCACGCGCGAAGTTATAACAACCGGAAATGCAACCGACGATATGGAAAAAGTGGAGCGCGTTTTGAATGCGGCACAGGCGGCGGCTGAAATGGGTGTTTTGGGAGTTGAAAAAACTTTGGAAGCCTTATCAAACGGACAGGTTGAAGAAATGACTATCAGCGCAGACTTCGATGCCATCAAATACGACGAAAAAGAAGTTAAGGAAGTTTTGCAAAATTATGCGCCGGGCGATGACCAATCCGGCACGGACGACTTGCCGGATTATCACGAACAACGTCAAATTGCCGACGAACTTCTTATTCGCGCGATGAATTCAGCCGCAAAAATTCATTTTATTGAAGACAAATCGCTTTTGGAAGAAATCGGCGGAGTCGGCGCGGTTCTTCGTTTTAATATGAATGCTGCGGCAAGCGTACCGGTCAAAGGCTAGATTTGATTAAATTATTGACGGTATGTAATTACAAAAACCTTATCAGACAAAGGAAGGAATTATGGCAAAAAATCAAACAAAAGACGCAAAAAACAAAAATTCTGAATCCAAAAAACCGCAGAAACATCCGAAATCGCCGATGCCTGAACAACATCAGGAACGTCCGGGCATCGAAGCAAAAATCGAACCGCGCCCGCAGTATCTCGCGCCGAATTATAAAGGTTCTGATAAATTAAAGGATAAAGTTGCGCTGATAACCGGCGGCGATTCCGGTATTGGGCGTGCCGTTGCAGTTCTTTTCGCCCGCGAAGGCGCAGACGTGGCGATTGTTTATTTGCCGGAAGAACAGACAGACGCGAAAGAAACGGCAAATCAAATAGAAAAAGAAGGCGGTAAAAGCCTGCTTATTAAAGGTGATGTCAAAGATTCCGAGTTTTGTCGAGATGCCGTCGAAAAAACGGTAAAAGCGTTTGGCAAGCTGGATATTTTAGTTAATAACGCCGCGTATCAACATCATCAGAAATCGCTTGCGGACATTTCCGACGAGCAATGGGAAAAAACTTTCAGGACAAACATTTTCGGCTATTTTTATATGGCGAAAGCCGCGCTCGAACATTTGAAAAAAGGCAGCGTGATTATCAATACCGGCTCGATTACCGGATTGGAAGGAAGCAAAGATTTGCTGGATTATTCGGCGACGAAAGGCGCAATTCACGCTTTTACCAAATCTTTGGCGCAAAATCTTGTCGAAAAAGAAATTCGGGTTAATTGCGTTGCTCCGGGACCGGTTTGGACACCGCTTAATGTTACCGACAAACCGGCAAAAGAAGTCGCTAAATTTGGTGCGGATACGCCGATGAAGCGTCCCGCACAACCCGAAGAAATCGCGCCTTCGTATGTTTTCTTCGCTTCAAATACCGATTCGAGTTATATTACGGGCGAAGTTATTACGCTTCTCGGCGGCGAAACGGCGGCGGGATGAGTTTAATGGAAAATGGAAAATGGGAAATTAAAGCAACTTGCCGGTTCAAATTTTCATTATCCATTTTCCATTTATACGAATGGTTCAATCAACATTTTGCCAAGCGTAACTTCTTTTTCCTTATCAAATTCGGCAACGCCAATAGTAATTTCATCTTGTGGCACGTCGCTGCGAAAAGTTCCGTGCAGAACATCCCAAATTGTCAATCCGCTTGACCAGTTTGAATCTGTTTCGCCTTTTTCGATTGAATGATGAATGCCGTGCAGACGCGGCGTAACGATTAATTTTTGCAGCTTTTCTTCAAATTCTTTCGGCAAATGCACGTTTGAATGATGAAATAAAATACTCAAAAGCAATAAACTTTGCCAGATTTGCAAAGCATTTGGCGAAACTCCGATAAACAAAACCTGACCGGCGCGAAACAAAACCGAAATCGTCATTTCGCCGAAGTGAAAACGAAGCGCGGTTGAAGCGGTCAAATCCAAATCGGCGTGATGAACTTTGTGAAATCGCCAGAGGAAAGGCGATTTATGAGTTAAAACGTGCCAGATGTAAAGCGTGTAATCGAGCAAAATTACGGCAAATGCAGTTTCCAAAAACTTCGGCAGACAAATAATTTTTACCAAACCAAAGCGTTTCTTTTCGACAAAGCGCGTTAATTTGTCGGTTACGGGTTTTTCAAAAAAAATTATCGCCAAAGCTGCCGAAGCCGCAATCGTCAAATTTCGCGCCGTTTGAATTTCTTTTTCTTCAATTTGCGGGCGCAAAGGTCGCCGATTTTCAAACAAATACAAAACCGCAAATGTCCCGACCGTTAAAAATCTGCTTAACCATTTCATAAGAAAATCACAAATATAAAATTTGGTGTCCTTTTTCGTCTGTTTCAACCGCGTCGTAAATCCAATCAATAAAATTCGTGCCGTAAAGATTTAGAAATGTCAGCACATTGATTGCGCGTTCCTGCAGAGCGTTGTGCGGCAAAAGCGCGGTGAAAAGATTTTCTATCCGCCGATAAACGATTTCGTCTTTCAAAATTTCGGCACGATGATATTTCTTCCGCAGAGCATTGACGTGCCAGATAATTTTCTTTCTCCGGTTTGCCAAATTTGCCGAAAGCGTCGGCTCGGTTTTTATTAAACTTTTGTCCAAACGGTTTAATTGCGTGTTAATGGCTTCCTCGACTTCGGCAAAGATTCGCGCCGTTTTGCTTGAAAGAAATTTTTCGACTATTTCAGCTAAAATATTTTCTTTACCTTTAAATAAATCGGTAAATTCCAGATTATATTTTTCAAGCGTCCGTCGGTGTTTTGCTTCGATAATCGTCAAACTTGCGCGGTGTCGAATCGGCGTAACCGGACGGTTTAAGATTTTGTAAATAACGGAGTTTTGTGCGAAATAAGCGATTTCCGCCGCGCCGCCGAAATAAACCAGCGTCGGCAGAAGATAATCCTGCGCGACGGGACGCAAAAGCGCGTTCGGGCTTAAATTTTGCGGATTATTTTTCGCAATTTCTAAAAATTCTATTTTTGAAAACTCTTTTTTTGAATTTTGAACTTTGATTTTTTGACTGTCCGAGTTTTGCCGTAATGCTTGCCGCTCGCCGTTTTTATTTTGAAAGAAAAACGGAAATGAATCTTCCGCTACTAAAACCTGCGGCTGATATTTTTTGCTTTCGAGTTCTTTGCTTCTTTCCAAAAGCGTGGAGATAATTTCATCTGACTTTTCAACTGCTTCGATGAAAATCGGCGCGCAGAGTTTTTTTAACTTTTCGTTGAGAGGCGAAACGAAAATTAAACCATATTGCTTAAAAATTTCAGCTAAAAACTTGGCAAATGCAGTGCTGTAAGTTTCGCCCGCTTGATAAGTTTCAGATAATAGTTGTTTGATTTTGTCGGTAAATTCGGTGCGCGGGAGATTTTCAAACAAATTTTCGCGTGTTTCGTTTATCGTTTTATCAAATTTAACCAAACCGACGGGAAAGTTTTCCGCATAATTTTCCGGCGTGTTTTCAAACTTCGCCAAATTTCCTTCTTTATCAATCTCGAAAGTTTTTTTCACTTCGTCGAAATCGTGGTCTTCTTCGGCAATCCAAAAAACGGGAACGGCTCTGATATTTTGTTTCCGTAGATCTTCAGCGAATTTAACGGTGGAAAGTGCTTTGTAAATCGTGTAAAGCGCGTTTGAGAATAATCCGGCTTGTTGTCCGGTTGTAATTGCCAAGCAGTTTTTTTCGCGCAAAAGTTTGATGTTCTCAAGTGTTTTTTTGCTCGCGCCAAAGGATTTGTTAATGTCTGTTAATGTGTCGCAAAGTTCATCACGGTTAATTTTATAATTTGCCAAGACCTTTTCGGCAAAATCCTTAAGGTCAGTTTGTTTTGCGGGATAAAATTTGTTGAGTTTTTGAGAATTTTCTTGAAAATCAAGAAAAAGCCGGGATTGCTGCGGAATGTTCTTAAATAAAATTGTTTGGCAATTCAAAGATATTTTTTCGGACACACAGGCTGATTCGTTCATCATTTAACGATTATAAATTCCTATTACGAAACTGCCAAACAAAATAGGCGACCTCATCGAAAGGTCGCCATTAAAGTAAAAACTGTTCCGGTTTAATTGCCCGTAACACGCGGGCGCGAAAAATTATCCTTCGGAGGTGTTTTTTCCGCGATATTCCCTTTTACTGTTCGTTCAATCAGATAAACTCCCGACGAATGAGTTCCGGCAAAAATGCGGTTTGAATCATTCGGATCAAAAATCATTGACCAAACACGGTGGCTCGGCAGTTTCAAATCTTTCGAGTCAATTCTTTTCCAATTCATACCCGCATTATCCGAATAAAATATACCGCCGTCGGATTGCAACGCGCTGGAAGTATAAACTTCGTCCGTGTTGCGCGGATTGACAAGAATACTTGTATAATTGCCGAGCGGCAGATTTCCGCCGCGCCGCGTGAAGGTTTTTCCGCCGTCGCGGCTTAGAAAGAATGAGTGCGACGTGCCGACATAAACATAATCAGGTCGTTTCGGGTCAATCGTAATCGAACTAACCGGCGCGTTTTCCGGAATACCGGCGACTTTTTGCCACGTTGCGCCGTTATCGCGGGAAATAATCAGACCGGAAACCGATGTTCCAACCCAAATTGTTTCAGGCTGCTGAGGCGTGGAATAGACAACAAATATATTTTCATCAATGCCTTCACCTAACGGAATTTTTTCCCAGCCCTTTAAAATATCGTAGCTGCGATATAAACCTTTCTCAGTTCCGGCGAAAATACCGTTCTTCCCATCTTCGGTATATGACAAAACCTTGACTTTATTTTCCAAAACCGGAACTATACCCGGCGTTGCAGGTGCAATTTCGGGTTTCTCTACGAGCGCGGGTGCTTTCGCTTTTACCGGCTTGCCGCGTTTTGAACTTCTGCGCGTTGTCGTTTTTTTAGGTGGCGATGGTTTTGGCACGGCAATATGCTCCCACGAATTGCCACGGTCAAGCGAAGTGAAGATTCCAACATTGGTCGCCAAATACATTGTGTCCGTATTTACGCGGTCTTGAATAATTGAAAAAGGTGAAATCCGGCTTATATCAAGATTTTCCGCTTGCTGCCAATTCAATCCGCCGTCATTGCTGGTAAAAACAAATCCGCCGCCCGTTGCGGTATTTTGCGTCGTCGCATAGAGCCGGTTCGGGCGTTCAATATCCGGTGTAATTGAATAAGTAAAACGGCTCGTGAAATTATCGTTGGTTGTTGTAAAATTTTTTCCGCCGTCGTTTGAAACCATCACGCCGTAATTATTTGTTCCGATGAAAATTCTGTTGGGCGCGTCCGGGTGAACGGCAATCGAATTAATCTCCAAATCTCTTTGTGTGGTCAACATCCAGGCTTTACCGCCATTGCTTGTCATCCAGAAACCTTCGGTCGTTGCCGCGTAAATTGCACCCGGAATGCTTGGGTTTTGCACAATGTCGCGGGTGCGGCGCGATTGCGATGGAATACCATTGACTTTCGCCCATTTTTCGCCGTTGTTTAATGATTCGTAAATGCCGCTGCACGCCGAGGCAATAATGTGGTTGGGATTTTTCGAGTCAATCGTGATGGCAAAAACGTCGGAATCGTCAATCATCCCGTTTTTAATCAATCGCCAACTTTTTCCGCTGTCAGTTGATTTGTAGGCACGCCACCAAGTTCCCGCAAAAATTGTGTCGTTGGTGCGCGGGTCAATTGCTAATGAGCCAATCGGACTGGTTGGCATCGTGTCAGAAGAAATCTTTTTCCAATCGTCGCCGGAGTCTTCGGAAACCCAGATACCGTTAATCGTTCCGACCAAAATCACGTTTGGGTCAAGCTTTGACTGCACCATTGAATGGATTGATTCTCCTCTCAGTTCTTTGGCTTCTTTCCAGGTTGCGCCGCCATCGGTAGTTTTAAAAAACGCACCCGGTTCTTTGTGCCGATGTCCCGAAGCATAAATAATATTTGAATCGCGGGAATCAACAAATAATTGGTCGAGAATCAATTGCGGTTTGTTAAAATTGACTAATAATTGCCACTTCTTACCGCCGTCGCCGGAGGTATGAATTTGCCCGTCGAGTGTGCCGATGTAAAGTCTGTCCTTATCGCGCGGGTCAATTGTTATGACGCGAACATCGCCGCCGCTTGGTCCGACAATTTCCCAATCGTTAAATTTTACAGATTTGCCGGAAGATTCATTATTATCATCATCGGAAGCAAACAACGATCCGGCACTCAAAAACAGCATTACTGCAATCGCAACCAGAATATTTATTCTTAAACCAATTTGTCTATTTTTTTCCATCATATTTTCTCTCTGTCATTTATGGATTGTAACAATGAATTTCTTGCGAAAAAAGCCAACAACCGTTATTCAGATGATGTTACTGGGGTAAATTGTTGTATTCAAAACGCAATTTATTTCGCGGAAATTAAAAGGAAGCAGATGTTTTACCTGAGCGCGTAGGTAAGATGACTTTATTTTACACTAATTTCCAAACAATGCAAATTTTTATAAAAATTCATTTAAAAAGCATCAGCGAGTGATGCTCCAATTATGAAACATCACTCGCTGATGAAATGTTCACATCTTACAAAAGATGTAAAGCTAAACTATGGCTGCGGAGTCGGAGGTTCGACACCCGCTGGGACGAGATAGAAGACAGTTTCTATTCCGTTTCCGCGGTCGCCGCCTCTGACAAAGGTTACACGACTCGGATCATATCTTCCGACTCTGATTGCATCACGGATTTGTCTTTCACGTGCTGCAATTTGCCTATCCGTTCCGTAGTTAATGATGTAGCCTTGAGCATCCGGATTGTTGTTCAACGAAATATAGAAGTTGTCAACCCGTGCTTTAACCTCATCATTTGGTAACGGTCCAAATTGGTCAACTGTATCAGGGGCACGTGTAGGAGCGATAGCCGCAGTTTCCGAATCTGACCTGTCGCAGCTGCAATCACCGCCGAGCGTAACAGTAGCAGTTACGTTTTGACCTTGCATCTCTGGAGTTGTTTGAACTGTAATAACCGGAGTTCCTTGACCGCTGATGATTTCGCCTTGCGAAACAGTCCAGTTGTAGGTGAAATCACTACTTGAGCCGCCGCTTGCGTTAGCGGTAAAGGTCATTGTAGCACCAGCCATAGTTACATCCGACGGACCAGTTACAGATAAGGTCGGGCAGACACATTCGGCTACACAATTGCAGGCTTCAACAACAATTGTTTTAGTTACTGTTTTACCACAAATTCCGCAACCGTCGTCAACGCCTGCTGTGACTGTATAAGTTCCCGGACTGATACCTGTCAAATCCCAAGAAACGTTTGCGCCTTGCCCAACAATGCGTCCGCCTGAAACTGTATAGTTATACGTTAGCACGTCGCCTTCCGGGTCAACCGCCGTTGTCGAAATATTGACGGACATATCGGCGCTACAATCAGCCCCTTCCGCCGGTCTAAAACCGTAACCTCATCGTTTGGTAACGGTCCAAATTGGTCAACTGTATCAGGGGCACGTGTAGGAGCGATAGCCGCAGTTTCCGAATCTGACCTGTCGCAGCTGCAATCACCGCCGAGCGTAACAGTAGCAGTTACGTTTTGACCTTGCATCTCTGGAGTTGTTTGAACTGTAATAACCGGAGTTCCTTGACCGCTGATGATTTCGCCTTGCGAAACAGTCCAGTTGTAGGTGAAATCACTACTTGAGCCGCCGCTTGCGTTAGCGGTAAAGGTCATTGTAGCACCAGCCATAGTTACATCCGACGGACCAGTTACAGATAAGGTCGGGCAGACACATTCGGCTACACAATTGCAGGCTTCAACAACAATTGTTTTAGTTACTGTTTTACCACAAATTCCGCAACCGTCGTCAACGCCTGCTGTGACTGTATAAGTTCCCGGACTGATACCTGTCAAATCCCAAGAAACGTTTGCGCCTTGTCCAACAATGCGTCCTCCCGAAACCGTATAGCTATACGTCAGCACATCGCCTTCCGGGTCAAGCGCTGTCGTCGAAACATTGACGGACATATCGGCACTACAATCAGCACCTTCCGCCGGTCTAAAACCGGGAGGGCAAGGCGTAGTTACTCTGGTTTCACTTAGCTCAACATTGGTAACATCCGCGAATTGATTGATCGGTCGCGGCGGCTGTCTCGAATTACGTCGTCCGGCTGTAATTTGGAAAATAAATCCATGCGGGTCGGACGAAGTTTGAAATCCGGGAGGAACGCCGGTAAAGTTTGAAGTGAGTGTAGGACCGCCGGGAACTGAAGTTGACCCGGTAAACCTATTATCGTTAAAACTATCTCTATCCTGTTGATTAAAATGATAACGATAAGCCCCGCCTAAACTAATATATCGGGTTGGATACACGCGCGCGCCAGCAAGTCCTTCGATCGGACTATTTTCAAAGGCATTCGGCGTGCGTCCACCGACATATTGAGTTGAACGACCTTCTAAAATCGGTTGGAAGTATTTGTTAACCGGAAAATCCAGACCAATACCTGCAATAACTTCATCAGGGCGGTCTAACAAGACCACGTCGTTGCTTTTGACACTACTGTTATAAATATAACCGAGGTTTGCCGAGATATTTAACCATTTGCGAAGACGTGCATCGGCAAAGGCGACTAAGCCGAAATCTCCGCGACCACTGTCGCTAAACGGATTTGGTCCGCCGCCGCCCGGACTGGCACCGCGCTGGAGTTGGTTAAATCCGCTAAAGTCATCAGCATCGTCTGCATAAAAACGATAAAACGGAATAAGACCGACACCAATCGGATTGTTCGGACCGGTAAAGCGAATTTTACCTCCGACTGTAAAAGTGTTAAAAGCCGATTCGCCATACTGTCGGTTAATAAATGGAGCATCAGGCAGATAACTTGGTGCCAAAGTGAAAACCGTCGGAACTGTTATTACTGTTGTGCCGCTCGTTATATTGGCTGTTTGCAGAACCACGCCCGGCAAAATACTTCCAAAAACCGAACCTAGTCCGGGAAAGTTCGCCGCTCCGTTGCCGCCGCCAAATGGCACACCAATCACAGATCCGCCCGGTGCAAAGGGAAATGTTCTGCCTCCGATAAAAGGAAACTGCCCAAATTGTTGACTTAACCGAAAAACGGGGCGACCGGCAAAAGCACCTTGACCCAACACAATTGCCGGCGGAACGCCGAGAACGTTGTTAGTTCTCAATTGTGAATTAGGAAGATAAAAACTGGAAAGATTACGCGGCGAATTGACCTTAATAGCGCGATAAGCATCCGTATTGAAGAACAACTCTAAATGGTCGCTCACTCCAACCTGAAAGCTAAGCGGTATTTCGACAATATCCACATTACCAGGATCGCGGTCATAATTACTGTATGCCGCGCTAAAAGTGAACTCACCTCTTCGCAAGGTTTGTCCGTCATAAATTGTAAAAAGACCTGTCGGACCTCCCGGAGGACCACCTGTTCCAACAGTTGGTGCCTGATTCCGGTCATCTTGGTTCGACCTAATGGTTTGGGCTGACGTTGAGATAATCAATGCCAGCATTGTAAGCGCAATTACAAACGCTTTGTTAGCGAGTTTCATCACATTCCTCCGCCGAAAATATTATTAAAAATTTGAATTTCAATTGTAGCTTCTTCAAAAGATAAAGCGATAATGCAATCTTTTGCAAAACTACTCAATTATTGCATACACCTAAAAACTTTCAAACATAAAAAGAACGAAATTTTCAAGCATATCTTATACAATTATAGTCTAAAGCTGTAAATTTTATACGAGAGATTTGCTCAAAAGTCAATAAAATTTTATCAACTCAATTACAACTTCGTAAAACCTTACTGCATATTTATCAGAAAAGCAAGCATTTCTAACAAATTAAGTAAATTTTTCTTACGCATAAATGCCGCGCATCTTTGTATCATACGCCACGCGGTCAATTGCCAGCATATATGCGGCGGTGCGCGTATCAACATTATGCAGTTCGGCAAGATCGCTCAATTCGACAAAACTTGCCACCATTTTTTCCTCTAATCTTTGATTTACTTCATCTTCGCGCCAAAAATAACCCATCCGGTCCTGCACCCATTCAAAATACGAAACGGTAACGCCGCCCGCATTACATAAAATATCAGGAATAACAAAAATTCCTTTCTCGTGCAGAATTTTGTCTGCCTTTGGCGTGGTCGGACCGTTTGCGCCCTCGGCTAAAATTTTACATTTTATGCGGTCGGCATTTTCCGAAGTAATTTGATTTTCCGTCGCGCACGGCGCAAGCACGTCGCATTCGATTTCCAATAATTCACTGTTGCTGACGTAATCGGCTTCTTTATAACCTTCAAGAGATTTAGTATATTTCAGATAATCCAGAACATCGGGAATGTTAAGACCGTTTGAATTATAAATACCGCCGAAAATATCTGAAATGGCAACCACTTTATAACCTTTTTCGTGCATTAAACTTGCGCCGATGCCGCCGACATTTCCCGAACCTTGGACGACGACCGATGTTTGTGCGGGCGTTAAATTAAAGCGTTTGATGGCTTCATTGACGGTAAATAAAACGCCGCGTCCCGTCGCCTCGCGTCTGCCCAGCGAACCGCCTAAAGCAATCGGTTTTCCGGTTACGATGGCTGTAACCGTATGGCGGGCGTGCATTGAATAGGTGTCCATAATCCACGCCATTGTTTGTTCATTAGTATTCATATCGGGCGCGGGAACATCCTTGTCGGGACCAATAAAATCAAGCAGTTCCGCCGTGTAACGCCGCGTCAAGCGTTCCAATTCACTTTCCGACATCTGTCGCGGGTCGCAAATAATTCCGCCTTTCGCGCCGCCGAACGGGACATTAACCACCGCACATTTCCAAGTCATCCACGCTGAGAGTGCTTTTACTTCGTCCAAAGTTACATCGGGCGCATATCGAATTCCGCCTTTTGCGGGACCACGCGCAAAGTTGTGTTGAACACGGTAACCTTCAAAAACTTGAATATGTCCCGAATCGAGTTTAACCGGAATATAGACTTTCAATTCTCGGCTCGGAACACGCAGCACCGCATATAAATCCGGGTCTAATCCTAAAAGTTGGGCGGCGCGGTCAAAGCGTTCGCTCATCGCTTCAAACGGATTTTTCTCATCGGTTGCCTTAAACCGCCGCATATCATCAGCCATCGGATTTGCCATTTTTTTTAACCTTTCTCCACTTTTCTCAAAAATTTCAAGCTCACTTTTTATAAATTTTATAAACCAAATTTAGTAATGTCAGGTTCATCTTTTCATTTTTCACTTTTAGTTTTTAGTTTTTCACTTTTCACTTTTTAAAACCTCGTTCATCGCGCCGCTTCGATAGCCTTGCAAATCAAGCGTTACGTATTTAAAGCCGAGTTTGCGAAATTTGTCCGCCAATTTTTCGGTCATTTCCAGCTTTAACGCTCGCTTCATTTCAATCGGCGCAATCTCTAAGCGCACAATTTCCTCGTGAACGCGCACGCGAAACTCTTTAAAACCCAGCGAATACAAAATTTCTTCGCCGCGTTCAATCTTTAAAAGCCGTTCGATAGTAACCGGAATGCCGTAGGCGATGCGCGAAGAAAGACACGGACTCGCCGGTTTGTCCCAAGTTGAAAGTCCGTGTTTTTTGCTCAAATTCCTGATTTCGTTTTTGCTCAAACCGACTTCAATTAACGGACTTCGCACATTTTTTTCCGCTGCCGCCGTCCTGCCCGGACGATAATCGCCGACATCATCAATGTTTGCGCCGTCCAGAACAAATTGTATTGCCTGATTTTTCGCCAACACGGAAAGTTTTCGGTAAAGCTCAGTTTTGCAGTAATAACAACGGTTAGTCGGATTTGCCAGATAATTCGGGTTTTCTAATTCTTCGGTTTCGATGGTTTGGTAGTTAAACTTAAAATCAGCGGCGATTTTGTCGGCTTCTTCGCGCTGTCTGTTTGAAACGCTCGGCGAAAGTCCGATGATGCAAACAGCTTTTTCGCCTAGTTCCTGCGTGGCAATCAAAGCCAGATAAGAACTGTCAACACCGCCCGAAAAGGCAACCAACACCGATTGCATTTCGCGCATCAAACGGCGCAAGTTTAGTTCTTTTTCTTCGGCGGTGAGCATTTCCGTGTTTTCATATCTGTTTTGTGGCTTTGCCATTATATTTTGACTAATTTTTTTACAAACAAATGCTGAAAGTAAAAATCTTAACTTAGTCAAACACTAAAG
>MWVY01000257.1_pt1 | contig 12708 bp, 8 predicted proteins | sample 1047251 | NCBI WGS metagenome assembly MWVY01 (sample SAMN06349983, study PRJNA376086) | soil metagenome | isolation source: MS7-5 sample Antarctic (ecotone) soil | place: Antarctica | collected 2015-01-13
GACACGGATTTGAAATGGGACGCAAACATCGAAGCGGATCTGGCAGGTTACGAAGTCGTCTGGCGCGACACGACTTCGCCCGTTTGGACAAATTCGGTTTTTGTCGGAAATGTAACGACTTACACGGCAAAAGAAATGTCGAAAGACAATTATTTTTTCGGCATTCGCGCGGTTGATAAAGCGGGAAATAAAAGTCCGGTAAGTTTTCCTAAACCGGTCAGATAGATGTTATGAAACATTGCCCGAAATGTTCACGAACTTACGCTGACGAAAGGCTCAATTTTTGTCTTGACGACGGAGCGCGGCTAGTCGATGATTTCTTTAACTCTCAATCTCCGACGATGGTTTTTCAAACATCGGAACTGCCGACAGAATACTTTCAAAATCAGACATCATTTCAAACCGAAATGCCTTCGATTGCCGTTTTGCCGTTTGCCAATATGAGCGCGGATGTGGAAAACGAATACTTTTGCGACGGTTTGGCGGAAGAATTACTCAACGCGCTGGCGAAGATTGAGGATTTAAAGGTCGCGGCTCGCACCTCAACTTTTTCATTCAAAGACAAAAATCTAAATATCGGTGAAATCGGAAGAGTTTTGCACGTCAATTCGGTTTTAGAAGGAAGCGTGCGGAAAGCGGAGAATCGTTTGCGAATTATTGTTCAGCTGGTTAATACCCAAGACGGTTACCAATTATGGTCTGAAAGATATGACCGCGAGATGAAAGACATCTTCAACGTGCAGGATGAAATCACGCTGGCAGTGGTTGACGCACTGAAGGTTAAATTGTTAAGCGAAACAAAGTCAGCCGTGCTGAAACGCTCTACGGAAAATACCGAGGCTTACGAGTTGTATTTGAAAGGTTGTTTTTATCGCGGCAAGGGCGGAACCGAGAGCCGGAAAAAAGCTGTCGAGTATTTTCAGCAGGCGATCGCCGCCGACCCAAATTACGCTCCCGCATATGCCGAATTGTCCTTTAGCTATAAAGTTCTCGTCGGCAGCGGCACACTTAATCCGCAGGAGTTTTCGCCAAAAGTCGAAGTGATGGCACTAAAAGCGTTGGAGTTGGACGAGAACTTAGCCGAAGCGCATTTCGCGTTGGCATCTTTCAAACAAGATGGCTGGCAGTGGCAGGCAGCCGAGACAAGTTTCAAACGCGCCGTCGAATTAAATCCGAATCTTGCCAGAGCGCACGTCGGATACGCCGGTCATCTGAGCCGCGTCCGGCGGCACGACGAAGCCGTCGCGGAAGTCAAACGCGCCAGAGAACTCGACCCGCTCTCGCCGATTGTCAACGCGAATGTCGGTTTTATTCTCTATTTTGCGCGTCGTTACGACGAGGCGATTGAAATGTTAAAGGCGACGCTCGAACTCGACCGGAATTTTGCCTTCGCGCATCTTTATCTCGGTTACAATTTTGCGGCGAAACAGTTATTCACTGATGCTGTTTCCGCTTACCAAGAGGCAATTCGGCTCGGTCAGGACACGCCGAGCAATCAAACTTATCTCGGCGCGGCTTACGCCGGAGAAGGCAAGCGGAAACGAGCGCAGGCAATTTTGAAACAATTACTAAACAGCGAAAGTTACGTTTCGCCCGGCGAGTTAGCAGTTCTTTACGCCGCATTGGGCGAGTGCGAGCAGGCTTTTGCCTCGCTTGAAAATGCTTATGCTGCACACGATTTGCAATTGCAATACTTGAGCGTTGACCCGGCGTTCGACAGTTTGCGTGATGATTCGCGCTTTCAGGATTTACTGCGGCGTATCGGATTTCCTCAATAAGCAAAGAGTCTTTATGAAGTATTGTCCGAAATGCAAAAAAAATTACACGGAGGAAACAGTCAAATTCTGCCGTAAAGACGGAACTCGCCTGATTGACGAGTTGTTAGAATCTTCAAGGACTTTGCCTCTTCCTAAATTTCCCAAAAACGATGAACTGTCCACTCATCTGTTTCCGGCGACCCATTCGATTGCCGTTCTACCGTTTGCCAATATGACCGCCGATGCTGAAAATGAATACTTTTGTGACGGGCTGGCTGAGGAACTTCTCAATGCGCTGGCAAAGATTGAAGGCTTAAAGGTCGCGGCTCGCACCTCGGCATTCTCGTTCAAGGGCAAAAATGTCAATGTCAGTGAAATTGGAAAAGTTTTGAATGTGAATGCCGTGCTGGAAGGCAGTGTTCGAAAGGCGGACAAACGCTTGCGAGTTGTCGTGCAGCTCGTTAATGCGACAAACGGTTATTATATCTGGTCGGAGCGTTATGACCGCGAGATAAAGGATATTTTTGATGTTCAGGACGAGATTACGCTGGCAGTGGTTGATGTGCTGAAGGTTAAAATGCTGGGCAAAAGAAAATCGGTGGTGTTAAAGCGTTACACCGATAACATAAAGGCTTACGGGTTATATCTCAAAGGGCGGTTTTATTACAACAAATATACCGCCGAAGGCTGGCGGACAGGCATCGAATATTTTAAAAAGGCAATTAAGATTGAGCCGCAATTTGCTCCCGCATTTACGGGAATTGCAGTTTGCCTTGGTGCGCTCTGGTATTTCGGCTTTTCTGCGCCACACGAAATAGTTCCAAAATGGAAAGCGGCGGCAAGCCGTGCCTTAGAAATTGACAATGATTTAGCCGAAGCTCATTTCACAATGGCGAGTATTCTCTTTTTTTATGAATGGAATTGGAAAGAAGCCGAGCGGGAAATTAAACGGGCAATTGAACTCAACCCTAACAGCGTCAATGCCTATTGGCGATACGGTATGTTTTTGGCTTCCAGAGAGCAATTTGAGCAGGCAATCAAATACGGCAGGCAAGCCGTCGAACTAGACCCGCTTTCGCTGGTCGCAAATTTCTTTATGGAATGGATATATTGGTATGCCGAACGCTTTGACGACGCGCTTGAGCAAATTAATAAGATGATTGAGATAGAACCAAATTTCTCTCTGGCATACTGGCAAATGGGAACGATATTGGTCGCAAAGGGAATGTTTGAAGAAGGCATTGCGGCGTATCAAAAAGCATTGGCTTTAGATAACAGCCATATCGTTTTGTCATTTTTGGGCGTTACTTACGGCACTTCCGGAAAACAAAACGAGGCTTTGGAAGTGCTGAATCAGCTGCTCGAAATGAAAAAGCATCAGTATGTTCCGGCAATCAATATCGCGCGTGTCTACAGCGGACTCGGCGAAACTGACAAAGCGTTTGAATGGCTGGAAAAAGCCGTCGAGGAGCGAAATGGCGAATTGGTTTACCTTAATATCGAAACAAAGGTCGGAACAGGCGATGTTTGGGGCAGAAGTGTTCGCCAAGACCCGCGCCTGCCGGATTTGTTGCGGCGAGTCGGTCTGACGCAGTAAAGGAGCTTTTAGGTAATTAGTATTTAACCTTTATTCACCGGTCCTATCTTCATCAATTCTGATTTCGGGAAATTCTTTCGCAAATTGGTCGCGCGGTTTTGAGTCAATTTCGCCGCGCAGAGGTTGTGTGCCGACATTCGCTTTGAAATTGCCGCTAGCGTCATACAAGCGGCGATATTGCGCCGAATTTCTGATTATTCCCTGCACATAACCTTTTGTTTCCCTAAAGGGAATTTCTTCGACAAATTCGTCCATCTCAGCGGGCAGAGTCGCTCGCCATCGCGGAACGCGCCCCGGACCAGCGTTATAAGCGACAGCAACAAATTCGACACGCCCAAATTTATTGATTTGTTCTCGAATATAAGCTGTGCCGAGTTCAATATTTAAAGACGGCTGAAAAAGCGTGTCGCCGTAAATTGCGGTTATGCTTGAGTTATACTTTTTTGCCATTGCGCGGGCGGTCGGAATCAGCAGCTGCATTAATCCATAAGCGTTTGCGCTCGATTTTGCTTTCGGGTCAAAAATTGTTTCCTGCCGAATAAAACCGGCGACTTGAAACGGATCGAGATTTCGCGCTTTTGCCCAATACTTGATGTCGCTCCAATTTGTCAACGGGTAAAAAATATCCCACTCTTCACGCCCCATTTCTTCGGGAAACATCTGCGCGTAATCAGGATAACTTTTTGCCAGCGCGAGCAGCGCGTTGACGTTATCGCCTTTCAAACGATAATGCTTTGCCAGCGCGAGATTAATTTTCGGACTGTTGTTGGCGGTTTTCTTCGCTTCTTTCAGCTCGTCAATCGCCCAATCGAAAAGCCCGACGGCACTTAATTCTTCCGCTTTTTCGGCTCTTTCCAATTCTTTTGTGGTCGCGTTTTCCGGCGCAATCGTAACGGTTTTCAAATTCTCTACGGCTTGCGGAATAAGCGAACCAGCAGAAAATGTCGGCGGCGTTTGACATTTCGCTTGCCCGCGCAAATTTGTCAGACGCTGCAAAGCCAGATAACCATACCAATTTGCGCCGTAACGATAAATTGTGCCGTCGTAAAGCGCACAGGCTTCGGCGATTTTTCCCGCTTTTTCCGAATCACGCGCCGCCCAATAACCGGCTTTACCGCGATTTGTCGTGTCTTCGTCAACATATCGCGCCAAATGTTCCGTCAGCATTTGCGAGGAAACAGAAAAATTGTTGTTTTCGTGTTCGAGCCAAGCGAGTTCAAATTGTGCTCCGGCAACTTCTATCGCTTTTGGATAAGCGGCGACGGCGGTTTTCAGAAGATACGACTCATCCGCTCTGTTTCTTACATCACGCGCCGCCATTCCGACGGCAACCAGAGTTTTCGGTGTCCATTTGCTTTTTGGAAACTTTTCGCGCATATCGGCGACTATCTGCCGCGCTTCCGACCATTGTTTGGCTTTGGCAAAGGCAAGCGCGAGTTCGTAATAACCTTGCTCTTTTTCGTCCGCCGACGGCGGAATCAAGTTAAAAGCAAGTTGCGCTTCAGATGGTTTCCGTAAATTCGAATAGGCAATCAAGCGTTTGAGATTGATTTGCGGCGAACTCGTTTTTTGAAAGTTTGTCAGTAAATCGGTGTAAGCATTAACGGCTTCGGCATAATTTTTCGCGGCGTAAAGTTTATCGGCGCGAGCCGCAAGTTCTTCCGCCGTTTGCGCGGTCAAAGGCTGATTTAATTCTCTGAGTTTTGCTTCGGCTTCGACGGCGGCGTTTTCGCCCGCGCCGTAAAAATAGGCTTGACGGTAAAAATTGACTGCCTGCGCCTGATTCGCTTGCGCTTCGTAAGATTTCGCCGTTAAAAGAAGCGCGTCCGCATCGCGTTTATCATTTAAGGTTTGCAGAAAATCGGGAACTTTGGCGGCTTGTCCTGATTGAATCGCGCTGTTTGCCCACAAAAGATATACTTCACGCGCCCGCAGAGATGACGGAAAATCTTTGATAAGCTCGGCAAAAACGCTCTGTGCCTCGATATGTTTTCCGGCTTGCTGCAATGCCTTCCCGCGCAGCCACAAAGCATAATCGGCAACCTTCGTTTTTTCACGAAAAATATTTGAATTAAGAATTTCAGCCGCGCCGTTAAAATCATTGTTTTCAAAACGAATCCGCGCCCGCAGAAGTCTTGCCAACGCGCCGGTCCGGGTTTTGGGAAAGGTTGATTCGATTTTCAGAACAACATCTTCAGACGGAAGTTTTCCGTCCTTTGTCATTTGGCGCAAAAGTTCCAAGACTTTTTCTTCGGATTGCTGCGGCGTGATTGCCGAACAACTCGTCGTTAAAGGCACGAGCAGAAATCCCGCAACCAGCAAAAAAAGTGTCAAAATTGAAATTGAATTTTTATGAAATGGCATTATTATAATTATTACTCCCGAATTTTTTGATGCAAAAAGATAAAAGTGATTTGTCTTGACCCTCAAACTAAAAAATATCTTTCCAAGTAAACGAGTTTCGTTATATGATAACAGAGAAACATAAATAGGAGCGCGGGTATCTTAGAAGCAGTTTGAAAAGTCAGACGAAAGCCAACAGAAGCTTTTAATTCTAAACTCTAAATGTATTGACAAGTTAAGTTAGCATCAGATTAACTTTGCGTTTTTTGCGTGAAACAATCTTTATCACGCAAAAAACGCAAAGGACGCAAAGAAAAGCCAAAGCGTTCCATACTTAGTTTGTCAATATATCTAAACTCTCGCATTCTAAATTATTGTGCAGAAATAACGGTTATCTATTTGAAAGGCGAGTGCGGAGTTTAGAATGGGAGAGTTATGTTTCGCTCTTATCTAAAACAGACTTTTCAAACAGCTTCTTAGCCCGCAAGGAGAATTTCAATGAAAAAATTTGTTTCCACTTTTGTTTTTATTCTGCTGTGTGCTTTAGTCGGTTTTGCACAAAGCGCAAAACCGACTCCAACGCCGAAACCCGCGCCGGATGATGATATTGTAAAAATTTCCACCACGCTGATTCAAGTTGACGTAACCGTAACGGATAAAAACGGTAAAATCATTAAAGATTTGAAACCCGAAGATTTTGAAATTTACGAAAACGGCGAAAAGCAGGAAATTACGAACTTTTCGTTTATTTCAAATGCCTCCGCAACTACCGCCGCAACGCCGAATATAAAAGAGAAACCGCCGGTTCCGCTGCCGCCCGCGCCCGTTAATCCCAAACAAGTCAAGCGAACGATTGCACTGGTGGTTGATGATTTAACACTTTCGTTTGAAAGCGTTCATTATGTCCGGCAGGCGTTAAAAAAGTTTGTTGACGAGCAAATGCAGGACGGCGACCTCGTAGCGATTATTCGCACCGGCAGCGGTATTGGTGCGTTGCAACAATTTACTTCCGACAAACGGCAGCTTTACGCGGCGATTGAGAAGGTTCGTTGGAATATGGCGGGAACGGGAAACATCGGCGCGTTTGCTCCGATTGAGGCAACTCCGCTTGAGCAAGCAAAGGCAAATGGCGCAGACATCAGCGACGAACAACTTGATGCGGAAAAGGATTTTATTCGAGGCGCGAACGATTTCAGAGAAGATATTTTTGCAACCGGCACGCTCGGCGCAATCAATTACATAATTCGTGGAATGAAAGAGTTACCCGGACGCAAATCCATTCTGCTTCTTTCCGACGGTTTCCAACTTTTCTCTCAAAGCAAAGATGGTTTCACCGATTCGACCAGAGTGTTGGACTCGTTGCGCCGGTTGGTTGATTTGGCAAATCGTTCTTCGGTTGTCGTTTATACGATGGACGCGAGAGGTTTGCAAACGCTCGGCTTTACAGCCCAAGATAATACCGGCGGACTTTCCGCCGAAGCCGTCGAACAAAGACTTTTCGACCGCCGCGATAAACTTTTCAATACGCAGGAAGGTTTGGTTTATTTGGCGAAGCAAACGGGCGGTTTTCCGATTATCAACAATAACGATTTGAGCGGCGGTATCCGCCAAATACTCGATGACCAAAGCTATTATCTAATCGGCTATCAGCCCGATACCAATACTTTCGACCCGAAAACACGGCGTTTTAACAAATTACAGATAAAAGTTAAACGAAAAGACGTGAATGTTCGTTACCGAAGCGGATTTTTCGGCGTCAGCGAAGAACAAATCAAAAAGCCGGTTAATCAAACGCCGTATCAGCAAATTATGACCGCTTTGACTTCGCCGTTTGGGGTCAATGATATTTCACTGCGCTTGAATACACTTTTCGGTAACAATCCGACGCAAGATTCTTTTGTGCGCTCGCTTTTGCACGTCAACGCCAAAGATTTGAAATTTACGGACGAGGCAGACGGAAGCAAAAAAGCCGTCTTTGATATTTTAGCGGTTAGTTTCGGCGACAACGGGACGGTGGCTGACCAAATTAGTCAAACTTACACGCTCAACCTCAAAACGGAAGGGTATCAAAAATTTTTAACTGAAGGTTTTGTTTATTATTTCACTTTTCCAGTCAAAAAGCCGGGCGCGTATCAAATGCGCGTGGCGATTCGTGACCACGCGAGCCAAAAAGTCGGTTCGGCAAATCAATTTATCGAAGTTCCTAATCTGAAAAAAGATCGTTTGACGCTCTCCGGCATAATTTTGGAGAATTTAACTTTTCAGCAGTGGAACAAACAACAAAATAATCAATCAAAAGTTGATATTGACAAAAACGAAAAGCAAGCCGATTCAATGTCCGACACGGCATTGCGAAGTTTTAAGCGCGGCACGATTTTGCGCTACGGTTTTGAAATTTACAAGGCTAAATTTAGTGCCGGGCAAATTCCGCAGATGCAAATGCGGACAAAAATTTTCCGCGACGGAAAACTTATTTTTGAAGGTAAACAAACACCCGTTGATTTATCGGGACAGACCGACTTGCAACATATTAACGCTTCAGGAGCATTGAATTTGGGAACCGAGATGCAAGCGGGCGATTATGTTTTGCAAATTGTCGTTACCGACGCTTTGGCGAAAGATAAAAATAAAATTGCCACGCAATTTGTCCAGTTTGAGATTGTTGAATAATCAAAAAAGCCGCTTGATATTAGTCCAAACGGCTTTCAAATTTTAGAAAAAGTTAACTTTTTATCAGACTGCGACGACTTCAATTTCAGAATCAATCTCATCTTTTATCATATTTTCGATTGCCATCAGCGTTCCCGACAAACTTGAAGGACAACTTCCGCACGCGCCTTGATAACGGATTTTTAAGGTTTTGTCTTCCAAATCCAAAATTTCCAACCAACCGCCGTCGCTTGCCAAATACGGACGAATTCTTTCGTCAAGCAATTCGTCGATTTGCGCGATTACCGGATTATCGCTGACCGCCGCCGCAATTGCGCCGCCGACTTCTTTTGCCGCATTTCCGTTTCCATTTCCGTTTGGAGAAGCAACGGATTCCGCCGCCCGAATCGGCACTGCCAGCATCGGCAAAATCTCATCCCAATCGGCTTCGTCCGGCTTTTCAACCGTAATCATTTTGTCCATGTAAAAAACCGACACGACATCGCCGACTTCAAATAAAGAATGAGCGAGTTTGTCGTCTTTTGCTTTTTCGGCGGAATCAAACGAATGCGAAGTTCCGTGTGATACAGGCTCTTTCAAAATGAATTTTACCGCATTCGGATTCGGTGTTTCTTGTATATCTGCTATTTTTGGCATTCTTTTATAAATCCTTACTGTTAAAATCAAAATTATAAAGTTTATAATCTTTACTATTTAGTCAACATTATAACGTATCTTTGACGATTTTTCATTTGACGTGGTTGTTTTCTGTTTAAAATTCCCAAAAATATGGAATAAGGAAGGTCGCTGCCAGCCAAAAAATTAAATTGAGCGGTGTGCCGACACGCAGAAAATCGGAAAATTTATATTGTCCCGGACCGTAAATCAAAGTGTTGGTTTGATAGCCGACAGGAGTCATAAAACTTGCGGAAGCGGCAAACATCACCGCGACGAGAAACGGACGCGGACTGACGTTAAGCGAGTTGGCGGTGGCAATTGCAATCGGTGTCAGAAGCGCGGCGGTAGCGTTATTCGATATCATTTCCGTCAGTAGAAAAGTCAGGAAATAAAACGCCGAAAGGAGCATAATCAGCCCGCCCCAAGTGCTGACGATTGAAATAATTGTTGAAGAAACAAGCTCTGCCGCGCCCGTGTTTTCAAGCGCGATTCCGAGCGTCAAAACTCCCGCCAGCAGAAAAATAATGCGCCATTCGATTGCTTTGTAGGCTTCTTCCATCGTCAGACAACCAATCAAAACAAGCAGAACCGAACCGACAATCGCGCTGACAACAATCGGAAAAATTCCCAAAGTCGCCGTCAAAATTACGCCGAAGACAATTAAAAGTGCGGGAATAAGCTTGCTTTTGCGGAAAAATTCCTGCTCAATTTCAGAAGTGATGACGAATGAAGGATGACGCTGCAATTGTTGATAGCGGAAATTTTTAACTTCTATCAGCAAAGCATCACCGGCATTGAGTTTGGTGTCGGCGATTTTCTCGCGCATCAGTTTTCCGCGATGTCTCAGAGCCAAAACGGTTGCGCCGAAACTTTCCCGAAACCGTAAATTTTCTAACGTTTTGCCGACAAATTCGGAATTCGGCGCGACAACTGCTTCGACCAATTTTGTATCCTGCGTTTCGATGTCTTCGTCGTGCCATTTGAATTGCGGCTTGAAAAGAATGCCTTCCCGCGCTTGAATTTTTTTGAATTTTTCTAAATCGCAGCGAATACGCAAAACATCGCCCGTTTGTAAAATCTCTTCGGGTAAAGGCACGGAAATCGTTTCTTCGCCGCGCTGAATTTCGATAATCGCTAAATCAATATCTTTGACAAGCGGCGCGTCTTTAATCGCATAACCGACCGATGCGGAATTTTCCAATAAGACAACTTCCGTGATGTATTCTTGGAGGTTAAAACTTTCGATTAAATCGCCTTCGGAACGTCGATCTGGAATAAGCCGAACTCCGATTAAAAGCATATAAAGTGCGCCGATAATAAAGAACACCACGCCTAACGGCGCAATTTCAAACATCGAAAACGCAGGTTGACCAGCTTTTTCCGCTAACGAACTGACAAGAATATTGGTTGATGTACCAATCAAAGTGCAAACGCCGCCGAACATCGAAGCAAAAGACATCGGCATCAGCAGTTTCGATGCACTCGCTTTTGTTTCGTGAGCCACACCAAGCAGAATCGGAATGAAAATCGCAACGACCGGCGTGTTATTGATAAACGCGGAAAAAAATCCGACGCTAATCATTACCGTTATCATACCGAGCCAGTAGCTTTTTTTGAAAATATTTGAGGTAATTTTTCCCAAATAGCTGACCGCGCCCGTTTTAAAAAGTCCCGCACTGATGATAAACATCGCGGCAACGGTTACTGTCGCTTTATTGCTGAATCCTGAAATGCCGTCTTCGGGTGAGATAACGCCAGAAACGAGCAATGTAACCATTATAAGCAAAGCTACGAGGTCAACCGAAAGTTTTTCGGTAACGAACAGAATTACCGCGCAAAACGCCACGGCAAAAACAAAAATAGTTTCATAGTTCATAAAATTTACTCCACAGGCTGGTTCGCCAAAGCCGGGTGAAGATGTTTGAGGTTTTTAATCAAAGTCAAGATTTTTTATCGCATTATAGTTTAACTTGCGGCAAAGCAATAATAAACCTTTAATAAAAAAGTCAAGATAATATAAAGATTTTATTGATTTCTAAAAACTTTGAAGGAGATGAGAAAAATATATTGAGGAATCGAAATTAGTGAAACTCAGACAAATTCCGACTGTTTCGGCAATAAATAGTTTTTAAGATTGAATAATCAAAACGGCAAAACCTGACAGGCGGCAAATGAAATAAATAAACTCTTATAAATTCGCCGCTCATCAGAAATCCCGGAAAACACATTTCTACTCAGTTATTCTACTCAGTTATATGAATATCATCGGTCTTATTAACCCTGCCAGACAAAAACATCGCGCCCAAACCAAGTGCGGCAAGCAAGAAAATAAGCGTTCCAATCAAATACAACGTTTCGGCAGTTTTCTGATATTGTAAAAAAGAAAATACCGCGATTATGGCAGAAATCAGAGCCAAAATGGCAGACAGCATACCACTCATAAAATTACCTCCGTTTTTATCAAAAGGTTAAACTTCCAAAAATCCGTCGGCTGTAACAAAACCTTATAATTTTAGAAACTACCAATTCTTCGAAATGTGCCGACAAACTTTGAACTGCTTATTTTTGGAATGCAACTTATAGTAACTCTATTAGCAAAAAAAGGCAAGGATTTTTTGGTTATCTGCAAGTTTAATAGGATATTTCCGCTTTTATTCCCGCCATTTTAAGCAGCGGTTTCAAAAAGAGCCAAAATCTGCTTACCTTCGTTTGAACGCGGGTCAATCGTGCGGATATGTTTGCGACCCTGCATTTCCCAAATCGCCGTTACATTTCCTTCTTTCTCGACTGCATGATACGAAAGATCTCCAGTGTTTTCAGACGTTTCGTTGGCGGTTTCCGCCGCTGCATTTTCAGTGTTTTCGTTTGTTTCCGTAGATTCGGCGGTGGCATCAACCAATTTATCCGTCGCCGTTACTGTTCCGTTTTCTGACATCTATCTAAAAAATCTCCTTAAATCTGATTGTTTTGTGAAAACATTAAACGAATTTTGACACAGCACGATAGGACAAGCAAGTGAAAATCGGGATTTGACTAAGAATAAGGACACGGATAAAGTAGATAAACCAAATTACTGCGGGATTTTCAATTGAAAATCCGCGCAAAAAATTCAATATATCCGTAAAATCCGGTGTCTTAAGCTCTAAATAAAAAACGGTGCCAGAACCAGCGTAATTGTCGCTAGCAGTTTAATCAAAACGTGCAGACTCGGACCCGCCGTATCTTTAAACGGGTCGCCGACCGTGTCGCCGACGACTGCCGCTTTGTGCGCCTCGCTGCCTTTGCCGCCGTGCGCTCCGCTTTCAATAAATTTCTTGGCGTTGTCCCACGCGCCGCCGCCGTTGTTTAAGAAAAGTGCCATCAAAATTCCGACAATTGTTCCGACCATTAGAAATGCCGCGACGACTTCCGCGCCGGTGGCAATGCTGACGTTATTCGATAACGCGCCGCCTTGCGCGTTATACAAAGCGCGGAAAACAAGCCCGACGGCAATCGGCATTCCGACTGCTAAAACTCCGGGCAGAATCATTTGCTTTAACGCGCCACGCGTAACGATGTCAACCGTGCGCCCGTAATTCGGTTTCGACGTTCCGGCAAGAATGCCGGGGTCGTTGCGGAATTGGTCACGCACGTCTTCGATAACGACTTTCGCGGCTTTGCCTACGGCCGGAATTGCCAGCGGTG
>MWVY01000258.1_pt1 | contig 12708 bp, 13 predicted proteins | sample 1047251 | NCBI WGS metagenome assembly MWVY01 (sample SAMN06349983, study PRJNA376086) | soil metagenome | isolation source: MS7-5 sample Antarctic (ecotone) soil | place: Antarctica | collected 2015-01-13
GGGCGTCGTCCCTGCTGTAACCCTCACGGTCGATCCTCCAGACGCGCCCCTTCCCGAGCTGGTAGTACACCGCCCCCTCGTGGTAGGCGGCCCGGGTGTGCAGCGTCCGCGTCCGTCCCTCGTTGACCGCGAAAGCCGCCAGCGTCCTCGAAGCGGTCTTGAGGGGATCTCCGCCGACGGACGCGTTCTCCTTCGTCCACATCAGGTTGCACAGCCAGTTGTAGGAGCGGCCGTTGAGGGGGACCGCCTCCCCGTCCACCAGCGCGTGGGGCATGTCGAACTGGTCCAGGAACAGCTCCGCCCCCGTCTCTATAGCGTAGTCGATCAGCCGGTCCGCCTGGTTGCGCTGCCTGGCCGCACCGGTCTTGCCGGCTACCTTGCCGTTCTGGCTCTCCGGCTCGGGCTCCGGGGGCTTCCACTCGGGGGCTTGAGCAGCCAGCTCCTCCAGCACCTCGGCGGTCCCTCCGGCGTCGAGCCAGTCGCTGAAGTCCCCACCGTTCTCCGGGACGCCGGGCAACTCGAGGACCTTCACGCTGTACGCCTTACCGTACAGAGCCTGGGCCTTCTTCTGGGCCCCCTTCCGCCCGGGCTCATCGTTGTCCTGGACTACGATGACGTGACGCCCGCGAAGGGTCTCGGTGTACTCGGGGCGAAACTCTTTAGCTCCGCACGCGTTCGTGGTAGAGACGAGGCCTTCGGCGGCGCAGCGGTTGGCATCCTCCTCGCCTTCGAGGTAGAAGACCTTCACGGCCGGGTTCGCGGCTAGTAGCTCAGGTAGCCGGTAGACGACGCGCCGTACGCCATGAAGGTTCCATATCCAGCCGCCGCGTCCGTCCGGTCGCCGCTGTCGGAAGTCCTTGGGACGGTGTCGAGTGACCTGATAGAGGAGCTCGCCGCTCTCGTCGGAGTAGGGGTAGGTCTTGACTATCGGGCCCAGGGGCTTCTTCGGGGAGCGGTGGCCGTTCGTCTTGTGGCCGTTACTGGCGGACTTCTCGAAGAGGTCGGCTAGCCCCAAGCCGAGGGCGGCGAGCACGTCTTCCTTCGCGCATCCTGCGTGGCACGTCAGCAGGACGCGCCCGTCGCCGCCCTCGCCGACGCTGAGGCTCGGGTCCAGGTCGCTCCGGTCCTTGCCGTGTCCCGGCGCCGGGCAGGAAGCCTTGAAGCCCCGGCCCTCCTGCCGCACGTTCTGGAGCCGGTCGAGAACCCGGTCGAGGGCTGCGACGTCGCCCGGCTGCTCGGCGTTTGGTATCATGAATTCACCTTCCTCTTAGCGGAGTGGGCACCGATCAGGCCGGGCTGGCGCGCTCGGCCTTTTCTCGTCTTAGTTGGCTTCATCTGCTTGCCGGCTATCAGCGGCGTCCCGCGAGAACGTCCTCGCGGGCTGGCCGGGCTTGCTGGATCTTCCGAGCAGGAGAGCCACCTCGGGGTCAAGCGGAGCCCCCTTGTGGCGGTACATCCACTCGATTCTCGCAAGGACCGTGCTTATCCGGGCCTCGACTGCTTCGAGCTGCTCCGAACCCCGGGCCCCGCCCACCCTTTCGTACTCACACAGCAGCGCGTAAGTCTCGTACACGTCTTTCGGGTCCGGGTAGAAATCCAAGTCTTCTTCTCTGGTTTGCTTCTCTACCGCCTCGATGCGGTAGAGCGCGCCGCTGAGGATCGTTGTCCAGTTATGCTCGCGTCGGCGAGCTTCTTTTTCCTCGCTGGATAGCCCCGACAATTGCCGGGGTTCCGCTTTTCCCGCGCGCTCAGCCCCTTCACTTATCAAGTCCGCCACCCGCACCCCGAGCCCCGCGGCGAGCTTGCGTGCCGTAGCAGGGCGTATGTCCTCTCCATGTTCGGCGCGCAGGACGCTATTCGTAGCTACGCCTGCCTCACGTGCCGCGTCCGCGGCGCTGTACCCGAGCCGTTCTCTCGCCCTCAGCGTTATCTGTCCGTCCAGCCTCAAAAGTGCCTCCTCTGTGATCTTGGGGCGAAGTATAGCAAATTATGGTTTGTAGTTGCGTTATTGTTGCGTCAATAGTAAAATACTCGTAGACGCAGAAACGGCCCCGGCGAGTGGTGGAACACTCCCGAGGCCCCGGACGGCTACTTCGGGTGGCCGGAGGGGGACGCCGCCGTGCAGTTCCTGGACGAGGACGGGAAGCTCATGACCGGTGCGGAGTGGAAGGAGTGGCTAAAGACGAAGAAGACGCGCGTGATCGGCTCGGGGAGCGTGCGAGAATATAGGTAGGCAAGCCTACCGGCGGAGGCGTGTGCGATGGATCAGCAACAGCAGCAGAACGTTAACCAGGCGTCGCAGGATTGGACGGAGGCTGCTCAGCAGTCCTTCAAGACGCTGGCGGACCGGACGGTCAGCCTACAAGAGAGCAACCTGTGGCTCACGCAGAGCTTCTTCCAGCAGTTCGTGGAGCAGCTTCAGAGCCAGACCCAGGGCAACCAGCAGGCCTTCGAGACGCTGGCCGAGGAGTCGGCGAACGCCTACTCGGACTTTCTGAACTCGGCGCTGTCCTTCTACCAGCAGGTCACGCAGGTGGCACAGAGCAACCTACAAACGGCCGGCCAGGTCGCCCAGCAGGGCATGCAGGCCGACCAGCAAGCCTCCGCCCTAGCCTCTGGTCGTGCGCCCCAGCGAGCCCTCGCATCGGCCGCAAGCTGGGAGGTCGGGCGCTCCGTCCCGATCAGTGGCCCGGATGCTTGGGCGGGCGACAAACCTACTGCTTCGAGGTACACAGCCCCCGACCACGAAGCCGCCATGCAGCTCATCTACGAGCTTCTGTCCGAAGACTCCCGCTACGACGAGGAAACTTGGCCGGAGATCGCGGAGGCGCTGGACAGGGACCGGCCCTCCCACCGCAAGCTCTTCGTTGACTAGGATCGTGCTGCTCGACACGGGCCCACTGGGCCTCGTGACACATCCAAAAGCCGCAACCAAGAACAGTAAGGCCGCGCAGTGGCTGCTGGGCCTGCTTTCGGATGGGGTCGACGTGCTGATACCGGGGATAGCCGACTACGAGCTCCGGCGCGAGCTGCTGCGGGCCGGCAAGACGCGCAGCGTCGCGGTCCTCGACCAGTACAAAGCGAGACTAGGCTACGTGCCCCTGACGACCGAAGTCATGCTCCAGGCTGCTCGGTTTTGGGCTACCGCCCGCCAGCAGGGCAAGCCTACAGCCCCAGACCCGGCCCTCGACGGGGACGTGATCCTGGCCGCCCAGGCCGCGGTGCTCGGGAGGGGCGGAGACGACGTCGTGATCGCCACCACCAACGTGGGGCATCTGTCGCGCTTTGTGCCAGCTCAAGAGTGGGAGTACGTAGATTCCACCTAGCTCCGCGCCTCGTGGGTACGCGTTGCGAGGCACCACGTTCCGTCGCGGCAGGCGCACTCCTCGTGCGTCTGAGGGGCTTCTGCCATGCACCCCTCTGGATGTTTATGCAGACCCCCAACATCTAGTGACGACTACCTTGCTTCGGGGGCCTCTCCGCCCGGCGAACGGCCCTCGGAGCGCATGGGTATGCAGGATCTTGGATGCGGGCTTCCGAGAACACGTACTCTCGGAAGATGAGTGAATAGGGTAAGTCTAAAAGGGGTCCCAGCCAGACGGCGATCTTGCTACCTTGCGCTGGTGGGGTGCTGTGACGGCTCCCCTGGAGCCGTCTCGCGATTAGCGGTGGACCCACGACTCCCGCCCTTGTGCCACATCAACACGGCCATGACTAACGCAAAAACGGCCAACAGCACCAGGCCCGCCAGGTTGAAGATCGATGGGCCGAAGCCCTCGTAACTCACCACGACCGCACCGTGCACCATCAGCGCGACCCCCGAAACCAACGCCACCCCACCCGCCTCACGCGGGTAGACGCCGCCCAACGCTATGGCCAGCTCGTAGAGGAGGAGCGTCAGCCACAGCAGGAAGAACGAGAGGCTGTTCATGCCTATCTCGGTCCACCGTACCGCCTCGGCGGCCGCGAACGCCACCGCCTGTCGATCGGCCGGGGCCCTTCCTCGCGCGATTCGACAGAGTGTGTACCTCGAGGTCCGTTAGCCAGTGACTCTGCGCGGCCCGGATCTCGAGGGACTGAGCGCCGGGACGCGGCCGAACCGGATACGCTACGGACCGTCGTCCTCCGCGCTCCGGCAATCGGGCCCGGAGCACCGCTGTAACGCCGCCAGCCGCTCCTGCATCCGCGCGACGAGCGCGGGGTCGGCGCCCTCTTGCAGGCTCTTCATCTCGTTGGGGTCGGTGCGCAGATCATAGATTTCGCGCTCCCCGGTTTCGTACTCCACGTACTTGTGGTCCTCAGTGCGCAGGGCCTCGTAGCTCGGCACGTCCCTGGCGAACCCCTTCAGGCCTCCCCCCGTGTGCTCCACGAGGAGGGCCGTGCGCCAGTCTTTCGGCGGGGTCCCTCTCAGGAACGGGCCCAACGACCGGCCGTCCACGAAGTCCGGCGTGTCGGCGCCGCCCAACTCCGCGAAGGTCGGGGCGAGGTCTATGTTGAGGGCCAGCTGTCGGACCGCCTTGCCCGAGGGCACCCCGGGGCCGCGCACGATCAGCGGGACGCGTATGGACTCCTCGTAGGCCGTCCGTTTTCCCTGGGCCAACCGATGCTCCCCCAGTTGGTACCCGTTGTCCGAGGTCAACACGACGTAGGTGTTCTCGAGCTCGCCGCTTGCCCGCAACTCCTCTACCAGCCCGGAGACCATCTCGTCGACGGCGAGCAAGGCACGCAGGCGGTTGCGGTATTCACCGTCGGTCTGGGAGACCCGTTGAGGGGTCAGGCGCGGCTGCGCTCGCACCCAGGAGGGCTTGTCGGAGACGTCCTCCTCGTCGAAGGAGGGCAAACGCGGCGCTTGTGCCGGGACGGACGTCTCTTGATGCCGGGGGGCCGGCTGGACGGGAGAGTGTACGGCACCGGTGGCCACGTACGCGAAGAACGGCTCTTCCTCGGCCGCCGCGTGCCTCACGAAGTCTTTGGCCTTGCGCGCAAGGACGTCGGTCTGGTAATCCTCGGGCGCGTTTCCGTAGGAGACGAGCTTGCCGTTCTCGTTGAGATCGTAGTCGTAGTAGCTCTTCTCGCTCGCGCGCCCGTACCATTCGTCCCACCCCGGCGGCACGTGCGTCGGTTCGGCATCCCCCGGGTAGTTGTTCAGGTACTCCCCGATCAAGGCGGTCCGGTAGCCGGCATCGTCGAGCCAGGTGGCGACAGTGGAGTCCTCGAGGCCGTACTCGTAGAACTTGTCGAAGGCGCCCCGCGACGGCTCGTTGGTCAGCACGCGGTGGTTGTGGGAGTACTGGCCGCGCAGGATGGAGGCGCGCGACGGGCAGCACAAAGGGTGCGTAACGAAGTAGTTCTCGAAGGTCGTGCCGCCCTCGGTCAGCAAAGACTTAACCTTGGGCATCCGCGAGACCGACCCGGCGTCCAGGTCGTCGACGATCACGAGCACCACGTTGGGGCGCTCGTGAGGACGGGAAGGCGCTTCTTTGCGCGAGATGCCCTCCTTGGAAGAGCAGCCCAGGGGCAGGATCAAGCCCACAAAAACCGACGCGGCCGCCAACGCTTTGAGAACCACTAGGCCCCTCGAGACGCGGTTCATCTCACAAACTCCCGGATCTCCAAGGCTATACGGGCCCTCCTCGACATCCCAAGAATCGACGCGCAGACACGACTTGACTTTGCCTCCCCACCGGTTGGACGGCGCCTATCCTATATCAGACTAAGATATTAGGCTTCCTCGCGAAGACGCAACCCAAGCCCGCTGCCCTGCAGGACGTGCTGTTGCCCCACCCGGAAGCCTCTCAGGAACTATTTTGCGGTGAGCAGCCCGACCCGCCGTGAGATCTTCGGCGTGGCGCGTCGAGACCTCCTTCTCAAGGTCCAGCAGCTCCTTGAGACTGACGTACAGGAAGTTTCCCGACCCGCACGCGGGGTCCAGGACCCTCACCCCTCTCAGACGCTCCGCAAATCCGTAGAGCAGCTCCTCGGCCCTCCGGAGTGCGTTGGCTGCCTTCCGTCCCGATTCGGCTGCCGCCTTCTCGGCTTCACCCTCCACCCGGGCCCTCACGTCGTCCCACTCGCGCCGTAGGGGGGCCACCAGGACCGGCTCTACGACGGCCAGGATGTCCTCCCGGCTCGTGTAGTGGGCGCCGAGCTTCGCCCTCTGTGTCGGGTCCAGAGACCTCTCGAAGAGCGTGCCGAAGATCGCGGGTTCCACCGATTCCCAGTCCAGGCGCGCGGCCTCAACCAGCACCCCGAGCTCCCCGGCCTCCAGCGGCAGCGCCTCGGCGTCCTCGAAGAGGCCTCCGTTGAAGTGGCGTATCTCCTCCAGCAGGAAGTTTCCGCCCGAGGCCATCGCCCCGAACAGCTCCGTGGCGTAGTGGGCGAAGAGTTCTGGGTCCCGCCTCGTCCTCTCCGCGACGCGGGTGAAGAGGTCCTTGGGCAGTAGCCCCACGTCTTCGGCGAACAGGCAGAACAGGAGCCGGTTGAGGAAGTGGGCCGCCTGGTGCGGGTCGTGGCCCCGGGAGCGCAGGCCGTCGGCGAGGATGGCGAACTTGCCGGCCGCCTCTTCCGTGATGCTCTCGGTGGTCCTGCCCGGACGCAGCGAGACCGGGTCGGTGAACAGCGCCCTCAAGACGCGCAGGTTCTCCTCGCGGGGGAGCTCCGCGTTGGTAAACGCGTGGACCTTCTTCACGGTGCCGGTGAAGTTGGTGTGTATCTCGAAGCGGTCAGTATCCGTGACCACGAGCAGGGGCGGGTTCTCCAGGTCCTCGCGGTAGAGGAGGAGCTGGGAGTAGGCGGCGGTGAGGTCCTTGTGCTTTCCTTTGTACTCGAAGGCGAACAAGCCCTTGCGCCACACGTCGGCGAAGCCCTTTCCCCCACTCCCCCCGGTCTTCTTCACGCCCTTCTCGAAGGTGTAGAAGTCGCCCTCGGGATCTACCTCGGCTGGGGTGGGTTGGCCGAGCATCCCGCACAGGTCCAGGAAGTGCTGCTGGTAGGCGGAGCGCTCGGAGAGCTTGCTTTTCCCCCACTTCTCCGCGAACGCCTGGGGCGTCAGATCGGCCATGGGGCCCATGTTAGCCCAGGCTGAGCAACGACGAACTCGGGGTCCGAGGAGCCAACTTCCCGTAATACTGGGTGGCTCGTATTATGCCTCGACACCGTACCGCCATCGGACCGGGGCGATGCGGCCTATTGGCAGGTGGGTGAATAGCCGGGCAGAAGTATGGTCCGAAGTCGTGTGTTGAGAACGTGCAAAGTGTACGTAGTATCAATAGATACATGGTTGCGGAGGATGGGAGTCTCGAGATGAACGACCAGGTCGTGGCCCGCTGCCAGGAGATGGAGTTAGAAGAACTAGCCTCCTTCATCGGGGACTCCCTGGAGAAGATTCACAACCCCGATCCCGGCCGTGGGCGTCCCCGCACGTATGAAGAGTTCCGGATCGTGTGGAGGCTGCTGCGCAAAAAGTCCGACGCGATGCCGCACAACCCCTCTGCACCGCGCAATCCGCTCGAAAAGGCATACGCCAAGCGCAGACGGGCCGAGAATCTCTTGTACGGTAAATCTCCCGATAGCGCGAGGCTCAACAAGAAGGACATGCGCCAGATAAAGCGCACGCTCGATAGCCTGAATCTTCACATAGAGGCGAGCGGAGAGTACGATCGTCCGCCCCGGCCGGCCCCCCAAACGACGAAGCAGGCCGCAGCGCGGATCGCGTCCGAGGTCTTCGAGGCCATCGAGCGCGCCTTCAAGCACCTGACCAAGGGAAGACGCAGCCTCCAGTGGCGTCCCGGGCGGTCGGGCTCGCTGTCCATCGGCAACATCAGGCGGTACTGCGAGGAAAGACGCCGCTCCGATCCGGAGTTCAAGTACGACATGGGCCGCATAGAGAAGGCTTACGAGCTGGGTCCCGACGATCCGCCCTGGGAGGGCCCCGACGGCTTCGATGGCTACGTGATCTTCACGTTTCCCGACAGCACGAAAGCCCTCATGGAGTGTCCGGAGATAGGCCACGCCGCCTACGTGATCCACAAGGACTGGGCAAGCTGGTCACAGATGGACAAACAGGAACTCATGGCAGAAGCGGAAAAAGGCGGCGATGTCACGAGGATCCCCCACCAGGGCGAGAACTGGCCGGCAAAGGTCAGACAGGCACTCGGCCTTGGATGACCGCCGATAGCTCGCGGTCCTGTCCTTCCCTAACCGAGCAAACGCCTCCACCAGGAACGCTTCTCGGGGCCGTCCTCCCGCCCCCCATCCCTCCACCCCTCCGGCCTCGTGCGGAGGCTCCTGTGGGCCACCCTGAACGCCCTGCTCAAGTTCGGGAAGGCGGGCAGCGAGGGAGGAGTTCGCCTGGGTAAGCTGCATGATGATCGTGTCGGCGCGGCGCCGTGCCTCGCGCTCCTTGGAGAGATGGACTTCCAGGGACCTCACCCGGTCGCGCAGCTCCTCTATAAGCTCTCGCATCTCGCGGACGCTCGAGAGGTCGTATCCCACCGCCTCCAGGAAACTCTCGCGCCGGAGGCGCTCCGCGCGTTCATGCACAGCACGGGCGGGGATCAGCCAGTGTCCGGCCTCATCACGATCTCCTTCGAGTTCGTCGTCTTGGAGTAGCTGTCGTACGCGCGTGGGTGTTACGCGCAAGATGAGGGCCGCTTCCGTGGGCGTATAGGAATCCCTGCCGGCCCGTTCCTCCGTCATCGTCTTACCCTCCGAATACCCTACGCCACCAGGACCGCCGCTCATCCGGCCTCTCCCTCAAACCGTCCAGCTCGGAGCGCAGCCGCTCGTTCTCCTCCCTTAGGGCCCTAGCCTCCTCCTCCACAGTGCTCTGCGCCCTCTCGGTGATCTCCAGACGCGTGCGGTACTCGACCGCCTCGGCCGTGCGCTCCTCGAGCCTCACGGCCAGGTCACGAACAACGTCCGCCATCCCGTCCACGGGTGTGTCCGCGAGGGGGGCGCGGACATCTTCCCGGCCAACTCCACGGTCGCCTCGCGGACCGTCCGCACCTTCAGACCGCGACGCCCTGAGGAGGTGCAGGCTGTCCACTGAGACAAGCCAACGTTTCTCCACGCCCTCTCCTTCTTGCCTAGCGGCAAGCTTCCCACGCTCTATGAGCCTACGTATCGTCCGCGGACTCACGCGGACCGCCCTCGCGGCCACGTCCGTGTTCACCCACCCCGATCCTGCGGCCAAGTCCGCGATCCCCGTCCGCGTCTGTCCGTGAGCTTCGCCGTCCATGCCCGCATGTTAGCGATCCCAAAAGCAAGTCGTACTGCGCCTCTAGATGTAGGAGCATGCTGTAGGAGGCACCAAGATGTTGGGCCCCATCGGGGCTGTACCTTATCCGAAGCTGGAGGGAGAGCCCGATAGACGTTGTGAGGCTTTGGAGGTGATGTTTAGCTTCAGAAACCGGGCGGGTCTGGCCGCAGGGCACTCCTCGGGACCACCTTGGAGGGGCGGGTTCCGTAGGGATGAGGCGACCTGCCCGCGGCCGTCGTAGCAACGTCCGAGGGGGTAGGGTAGTGCGGGTTTCGGAGATCGAGTCCTCGGGGGTCATCTTACTGGGGTGCGCGAAGTGCGGGGAGAAGATGGTACTACTCGGCCTCGAAGGGGACTGGACATCGGATGGGAGAACCGCTTTTTCGTGCGGCGGTTGCGGAGAGAATCTAACGCTCGCCGATAGACGCGGCGACGATGAGGACACAAGCCACGAGGAGGTTTAGGGGGGATCGTACGCGGTCGAACTCCCTCGATGGCATGGGTGGGAGCAGATCTTCGGGAAGCGCAGGGCAGTAGTTAGTAAGTAGCGCGTCGTCTCACCCGGCTCATGTACCAGGCTACCGAACTCGAAGCCCCCGGCCCCACCAGGCGCGCCAGAGGCCGCCCTACAGGATTCGGAAGGGTCGGGGTGGCCCCCGGGTCCCAGGAGGAAACGAGGCGTCAGAAGGCCACGAGGAGCGTCCGTGGTGGTGCAGGTGGTTCGGGGGCTGGGTCGAAGATCCGGGGGGGTCACTTAACCCCGCTCGGAAAATATTTTCGCTAACCATGGGGGGCCTGCCTGCGCGACACCCTCACGGGCTCGCCGGAAGCTGCAAGTATGGCTTCAGCCTTCTCGTCGTCCAGCGGGGGATCGACCAGGAGCGGGACGTGATGGCGCAGTAAAGACGTACGCCAGTCGGTGAGGCGAAGGCGCTCGCCGTCCTTGCTTTTCTGGAGCGTCCCGCGACGGGTGAGGTCACGGATGGCGCGGAGGATGTTTGCCTTCTCGCCCACAACGCACGCGATCTGCCGCACCGCGCTTCTCGGCAAGCCCATCTGCGGATCATCAGCGTAGCGGACGAGGACGCCGATCACCCGAAGCTGGTTGGGGCCGGGGGAGCTGCGGCGGGAGGAGGAGCGCCCGGGCTCCTCCCACAAAGATTCCCGAGCTGCAAGGGCGCGGCGCTTCTCCGCTTCCTCCAACCGGATGTCTGCCAGTGCCGCCTCGACCTGGCGCCGATGCTCGCGCGCTTCTTCGAGCGGATCGTCGGGCTCGTCGTCGAACGTCTCGCGCTTGATCACGGCCGCTATGCAGGTCCAGAACTCCAACTTGACGTGTCGGGCTCCCGTCTCGGGGTCGTGGATCCACTCCGCGTCCCCACGGCTTACCAGCGAGAGGACCAGCCTCCGCGTGTTGGAGCGGTCGAGGCCCAGGGCACTTCGCAGGACGGCGGGCGGAAGGCCCTCCTCCCGCGTCCGCTCGTCGGCGGACAGGAGCTCTACGGCCCGCCGCTGGTTCCGCCCGCGCCCCCGGCTCAAACCCTAATCCCCAGTTGCAAACCCGGCCCCGGCGGGCTCTCGTACCCCGCGTTCCCGGCGCCGGGAACGGACCCTGGAGTCGGGGGTGCAACGGCCCCGGTTGGCGTGGAGCGCTCCCCTTTGCACCCCGCTGTCCTCATCCAGCTCGCACCGGAAGCGCCGGACGTCCAGCTCCTGAAGGTCCGGCGGCTGTGTGATCGTGCGAGGACTCACGGACGCCCCTCTTTCGATAGGTGGCGTCTCAGAACCGGCTCGACCTCCGCCCAACGAGTGACCGTCTCGAAGACCTCCCCGGCGACCGTGGCGCACGTGGGCTTGACGAACCGCTCCTCCTCACGACACTTCTCGAGCTGCGCGGCGAGCCAGTCAGGCGGGTTGGAGAAGAGGTCCTCAAGGGGCGTCGAGGGGCGCGGGGAGGTAGTGGAGGTAGTGGAGGTAGTGGAGGTAGTGGAGGTAGTGGAGGTAGTGGAGGTAGATTCGGGACTATTTACCCTTCCCCCCTTTACGCCCCCCTTTATTACCCTTTCTCTTTCATCAGTACAAGGATGGGAGGGGTAGGAATACCCCGTTTTACCTCCACTACTTACTTTACCTACGCCCTCCCCATAGGTATCGGGATTGTGGGGTGGAGGTAGGGTGGAGGTAAGGGTGGAGGTAAACGGGTCCTTACCTCCACCCTTACCTCCTCCGCCTCCGGGATCGTCCCCGCTGTTGCACCTCTTCGTGATGATGAGGTACGAACCCTTCTTGTGGTTCTTGCGCTGGACCTCTATCCCGAAGGAGCTGTCCAGCGTCGGCTCGATCTCCCGAAGCTGCCGCGCCAGCCACACGGCGTTCGTGGGCCAGTCCTTATCGCGCTCCGTGTTGACGTGGAGGTCATCTTCGGCGATAGGGCAGAGGTCCTGATACAGATCGGAGGCGAACCCCCTGTACTCCTCTCGGGCCTTCATAAGCGCGACGACGGCCTGGGCGAGAAGGGAGCCCTCGACGGTCCCCCGGTCCTGCATGAGGACGACCTTGTCCCAGTCCTCAAGGAACAGCTCCGCCCCCCGCTTGTCGCCCTCGCTCCAGCCCTCGCACTCGTAGACGGCGGCGGCGTATTCGCCCCAGTCGGCCAGCCGGGGGCGTCGGGGAAGCGCCAGCCCCTCCCTGGCGCGGATCGTGCGGGAGAGGGTGTCGAGGATGGCCCCGAGCATCCGGGGGTGCTTCTCCTGGAACTCCTCCCACAACTCCTCCTCGCTCCGTCGCTGATCGTCGGGGATGCGCTGAAGCTCGACGGGTAGAGTACGGTCGCGGACGTCGGAGCGGTCGGCGGGATGGTTGATACCGTTGAGGAGGATCGCCCGCTTCATCTCGAAGATGTAATCGTTGTCGTCGGAGTAGAGGACGCGCTTGGAGTCGCCCTCCCCCGTCACGAGGCGACAGAGGGTGTCCTCGGCCCACTCGGGCAGGGAGTTGAGGTTGTCGAGGAGGACGATGAAGCAGTGATCCGCCTTCTGCAGAAAGTCGCGCTTGTCAAGGCGGATGCTCTCGGGGGCGGTGGGGTCGAGCAGCCGCTTCTTATAGCGCGAGAACATGCTTTTTCCCGCTCCCGCCCCACCGGTCGCCTCCTCGATGGGGCGCGGGATGTGCTCTAGCAGCGTGGCCACCGTATGCGCCAGCCACAGCCTGCGCCCCAGGCCGGACTTGATGTTGATGGGGGCGCAGACCTCCTCTAGGGCCCCCCCCGCTTCTGGGTCGGGGAGAGGCTTGAGGTTGCCGATGTTGCGGAAGACCACCGGAGGGGCGTCGTCCCTGCTGTAACCCTCACGGTCGATCCTCCAGACGCGCCCCTTCCCGAGCTGGTAGTACACCGCCCCCTCGTGGTAGGCGGCCCGGGTGTGCAGCGTCCGCGTCCGTCCCTCGTTGAC
>MWVY01000260.1_pt1 | contig 12628 bp, 10 predicted proteins | sample 1047251 | NCBI WGS metagenome assembly MWVY01 (sample SAMN06349983, study PRJNA376086) | soil metagenome | isolation source: MS7-5 sample Antarctic (ecotone) soil | place: Antarctica | collected 2015-01-13
CTTCCTTATTTATTTTGGTAAATTTATTTAGGTAAATCTCCCTTTGCGTGCCACTGTAAATTTTATTCAGCAGTAGCGACTTTGAAACCTATCGCTCGGAAAGTTAAGCAGTTGCCTGAAAACTCCGCTGGCATAGGTTTCAATCGGATAGTGGCTCAATTAAAGAAGAGAGCCAATAATTTAATTGTAACGATGCAGAAATATGAAGAAACACATTTCATAATACATACGTGGCGAAGTTTAATTTAGAAATTAGCTTTTGTCAAGCATTATTTCTTTAATTCTTCCTTTTCTTCAATTTTCTAATTTTTCCCTGTTTTAAGCTGGCATTTTGGTGAACACCGCCTGTTAACAGGACTTATCATAGTTAGGACTCTCTCATTAAATTTTTTTGCATAAGCCCGCAAAAAAATTTGCATAAGCCCGCACGAAGCGTCGGGGGCGAACATTACACTTGACTCGCGTTCGTGTTTCCGCATTTTGAGAAATAATAAAATTTTAGCTGTCAACTGTTTGAAATTTTTTGCGCTAAAGTTCACAATTTCGATTTATGTCGTTAGAAACTGATTTTATCGTCATCGGCAGCGGAGTCGCCGGGCTTCGCGCGTCAATCGAACTCGCCAAAACAGGCGCACGAGTTACTGTTCTAACCAAAGACAAAGCAAGCGAATCGAACACCGAATACGCGCAAGGCGGCGTGGCGGTTGTTTTATCCGATGACGACAACGCCGAACTGCACGAAGAAGACACTTTGATTGCGGGCGCGGGACTGTGCGACGAAAAAGCCGTCGAAACTCTCGTTACCGAAGGCACAAAATATATTCAGCAGCTTATTGAATGGGGAACGGAATTTGACCGCGAAGGCGGCAATTTGGTTTTTACGCAGGAAGCCGCTCATTCCCGCCGCCGAATTTTGCACGCGCACGGAGATTCGACGGGAAAGGAAATTGTCCGCGCTTTGATTGCAAGAGCGCGGGCAGAGAAAACGATAGTTTTGATGCCGTTTGCCAATACGGAAAGTTTAATTGTGCAGGACAAAAGATGTGTCGGCGTGAGTTTTCTCGACCCGATTCTGCGTGCGCCGCGCGAGGTTTTTGCGAAAGCCGTGATTTTATGCACGGGCGGCGCGGGACAACTCTATCTGCATACGACAAATCCTTTGGTAGCAACCGGCGACGGAATGGCGATGGCGTATTTTGCGGGTGCGGAAATGGCGGATATGGAGTTTGTGCAGTTTCACCCGACAGCTTTGAATCTGGACGACGCACCGCGATTTCTTTTGAGCGAAGCGATGCGCGGCGAAGGCGGAATTTTGCGAAACAAATATGGCGAGCGTTTTATGTCGCACTACGATGAACGCTTGGAACTTGCGCCGCGCGATATTGTTTCGCGTTCAATCGTCGCGGAAATGCGAAAGACGGGAACGCGCACGGTTTTTCTTGATATGACTGCACTCGATGCAGACTTTTTGAAAAATCGCTTTCCGAAGATCTATCAAACGTGCCAATTTTACGGCTTGAATATTGCTGATGATTTATTGCCTGTTTCGCCCGCTTCACATTATTGTATGGGCGGAGTTCGCACGGATTTGTATGGCAGAACAACCGTCGAAGGACTTTATGCGGCGGGCGAAGTCGCCTGCACGGGCGTTCATGGCGCGAATCGGCTCGCGTCAAATTCACTGCTCGAAGGTCTGGTTTTCGGCGCACGGGCAGGCGAAGCAGCTTTGGAAAATTCCAGATTCCAGATTCCAAATTTCAGATTGGAAGAAAAACGTGGAATCCGGAATCTGAAATCCGGAATTGCAACGGCGGTTAGCAAGCGCGTCAAGCGCGTGATGTGGGAACGGGTCGGGATTTTGCGCGATGCGAGTTCATTGAAACGTGCTTTAAAAGAATTTGAGCAAATCGAAAAATCCAATCTCAGTGCCGCGTCGCGTAATTTCGTAACGCTGGCAAAGCTCGTCGCAACGGCAGCACTTTGGCGCGAAGAATCTCGCGGCGGACATTACCGCACAGATTTTCCCGAACGAGATAATGCTCACTGGGATAAACATTCTATCCAAAAGCTCGATGCGGAAATTTCGTCAAGCCAAAAAGTTAATTTTGAATCTCAACAATAAACGGCTGCGCTTCTCATCTGAAAACCGCAGCCGATAAATTAATAATTCTATTGAATGATAAGGAAAGAGAAATATCAAATTTCATCCTTTATCTCTCACCTTTCGTCCTTTCCTAAACGCCCGGCATCGCCTTTTTCAAAGGTCTGAGAATGGCGAATAAAATCACGCCGATAGCGGCGCACATGGCAGCAATCACAAGGAAAAACTTCGAGTGTGACCAAACCGTCCACTGCACGCCGATTGTCCCGACCAAATAATTTCCGATTGACGTAGCAGCAAACCAACCGCCCATCATCACGCCGCGCAAGCGAATCGGCGCGACCTTTGAAACCAGTGACAATCCCATCGGTGAAAGCATCAGTTCGCCGAGCGTGATAACGGCGTAAGCGGTAATCAACCACCACGGCGAAACTCTGCCCGTGTTGCCGCCCGCCAAAGCCGCTTGATACATAATTAAATACGCGGCAGAAACGAGAAACATCCCGATTCCCATTTTCGCCGGAGTCGAAGGCTCTAAACCTTTTTTGTCGAGCCAAGACCAAAATCCGATTAGAGGAAATGTCAGCACAATCACCCAAAACGGATTGATGGCGTTGGAAATAACGCCGGAAATATCTTCGCTGCTGACAATGCCGAGCGTCAGAATTTTCACCAAAAACGGCACGATTGCCGAAGCCGTCCAATCAGTGTTGTCGTTTGCCCAATACGTCCACGTCGAACCGTTTTGGTGAAACGCCATCCAAAACACAATGACGATAAGAAAAACAACGATTAACGCACCGATGCGTTTGTTATCGGAAACCGAATCAATCAAATTCCGGCGCGGCTGGTCGGTTTTCTCTGCGTCAACGCTTTTGTCAATCGGCGGTAAATCTTCCGTCACCAAAGACGCTTGCGGCTCGCTGCCCGTAACCGCGCTCGTATCCGCCGCCGCCATTCGTGCGCCCGCGCCCGTTCCTTCGTCAACATTTTCGATGTGCCGTTTGAACAAAACTAAAATTCCGACCGAAACAACCATTCCGGCGGCGGCAACCGCAAATGCGGCGTGATAGCCGACGCTGCTTCTGACCGCTTCCATCACGAGCGGCGCGAGAAACGCTCCGACGTTGATGCCCATATAAAAAATATTAAAAGCGCGGTCTTTCAAATGGCTGCCTTCGGGATAAAGTTTGCCGACCATCGCCGAAACATTCGGTTTGAAAAAGCCGTTGCCGACGACCAGACAAAACAGCGCGAGATACATAATCTCGACCGAGCGAAACGATAAAAGCAAGTGTCCCGCCATAAAGAACAATCCGCCGATTATCACCGAACGACGATAACCCAATTTCCGGTCGGCAATCCAGCCGCCAATCAGCGGGCTGAAATATACGGCGGCGAGATAATATGAATAAATTCTGGTTGCGTCGTTTCGCGCCCAGCCGAAACCTTCTTCGGCGTTTTGCAGATAAAGCGTAAAAAGCGAGAGCATCGAATAAAAACTAAAACGCTCCCACATTTCCGCCCCGAACAGAACATAAAGCCCTTTCGGGTGCTTGGTTAAATCGGCTTGCATACCAATGCTGTCAATTGTCCCTGCGTTTGCACTCATAAATTTCTCTCCTTTTATTATTTAAAAAATCTGACTAAGCCGGTTCGATTGGCACAACTTCCTCAGGTTTTGTGTAAAGTTTTTTGACCAATGGCGAAATAGCAAACAGAACAATCGCGCCGACTATTAAAATCCACGCGACTTTCGAGAAAATTCCGGTTAAGACGCTCGCTTTTTCTTCAAATTCTCCAGCAATTCTGCCCGCCACGTAATTTCCCATCGAAATCGACAGAAACCACACGCCGAGCATCAGCGAAACCATATTTCCGGGCGCGAGTTTTGTCATTGAACTCAAACCAACCGGACTCAGACAAAGTTCGCCGATAGTGTGCAGAAGATAAACCAAAACCAGCCACCAAAACGTAACTTTTCCGGCATCGGTAAATGATGCGGCAAAAGCGACGACAATAAAACCGAGTCCGGCAAACAACAGACCGAGCGCAAATTTTACCGCGTCGGACGGCTGGCGTTTGCCGAGCGTTACCCAAATCCACGCAAAAACGGGCGCAAGCGCGATAATCATCAGCGGATTGACCGATTGCAGCCAACTTGCCGGAAAGTCATAGCCAAAAATTGTTGTGTTTGTTAATTTTTCGGCAAAAAGATTAAGACTCGTACTGGCTTGCTCAAAACCCATCCAGAAGAGCATCGAAAAGCAAAAAAGAATGAAAATCACGCCCAAGCGTTTCCAATCGGCGGTGGAAAGTTTGTCCTGCATCCCGGTCAGCAGAACGGCAATTAAACCGATAACCAGCACAACCGGCATCAGAATATATGTCAAAGCCGTATCCGCGCCGTAAAAGAACGCCGAACCGCCAACGATAGCGATGGCAAGAACCAACAAAAAAATCATCTGACCGATATACGCCGGACTGAAATTATTTGCATAAACTTCATTTGTTCGCTGCGCTTTTTCAATCGGCGGTAATCCGACGTTTGCTAATCTATTTTTGCCGACAATGTATTGAACCAAGCCTAAAGCCATTCCGACACCGGCAGCCGCAAAACCAAAATGCCAACTATTTTCAGGACTGATTCCGTAACCGCTGATAAATGTTTTAAAACCTTCGGCTTGCGCCAGATAACCGCAAACCAGCGGCGCGGCTAACGCACCGATGTTGATGCCCATATAGAAAATCGAAAAACCCGCGTCGCGGCGTTCGTCATCTTTGTCGTAGAGATGTCCGACCATTGCGCTGATATTCGATTTCAAAAAACCTGTTCCGACAGCGACAAGGAATAGTCCCAAATAGAAAAATGTAATTGACGGCACAGCTAAACTGAAGTGTCCGAGCATAATAATTACGCCGCCGATAAACGTTGCGCGATATGCTCCGATAAAGCGGTCGGCAATCCAGCCGCCGATGAGCGGCAGAAAATAAACCGACGAAGCATAAAGCCCGAAAATCGGTCCGGCGGTTTCCGGTGTCCAGCCCAAACCGCCCTCGGCAATTGCCGCCGTCATATACAAAAATAAAATCGCCCGCATTCCGTAATAGCTAAAGCGTTCCCACATTTCAGTAAAAAACAGCGTAGATAAACCAGCAGGCTGTCCAAAAAAGCTTTTGTCGTTTTTGCTTGTTCCCAAGTTGTCAACCGCAGCACTCATAAATTTTCCCCTTTGTTTGTTTTGAATTTTGAAAAGAATTTGGCAAAATATAGCAGATTACGGCGTTAAAACAAAAGGTTTAATCGAATTATTTTACGGAGAACGTGAAAAAATGGAGAAATAATCAACCGTTTTCGCTGTTTTCGAGCTTACTTTTTTGATTTTGTTGGCGGAAACAAACGCGCAAGCCGGAAAATCCATTAGCAGTTTGTGAAGTTATGGGAACTTTTCTATATAAATTAGATATTATCGGAAGTAAAGGAATTTTTATCGCGCTCCATCGCTCTTCACTATTCGTTATTAACTATTCACTGATATTCAATGAAAAATAGCGAATAGTTAACAACGAATAGTGAACAGTTTTTCATCTATGACTTATTTCCGATAATGTCTAATCTTAATCAATCAACGTTCCATTCCTCGCGTCTTCACTCTACTGATAACTTGAGTTAAAATAATAGCTTTGTTTAACCGGCAAATTTAATTTTATGGAATTATTTAACAATCTCGGCGCAGAAGTTGAAAATCTCTGGCGCGATAAAAATTACGACGAAACGCTTTTTCCGGCAATTGCCGCGCAAGCCTTGAAAGAGGCAAATTTACCGGAAAAAGTTCCGGCTTGGGAAGTTATTGAATGGACTTTGAATGAAACTCAACTGCCCGAACAACGCGATGTTCACGGAAGTTTCGGCGACCCGCCGATTACTCTCTACAACAGCCCGCGTTTTCACATTGACGTTTATTTTTGGCTGCAAGGCACAACCGCCATTCACCAACACGCTTTTTGCGGCGCGTTTCAAGTTCTGCACGGTTCGAGCATTCATAGTTGGTATGAATTTGAAAGTCGTGAAATTGTCAACGCTTTTACGGAAGTCGGCAATATAAAATTGAAATTGTGCGAGCTTCTTCAAGTCGGAGATGTGCAGGAAATCTGGGCGGGAAAACAATATATTCACGGGCTTTTTCATCTCGACCAGCCTTCGGCGACAATCGTTGTGCGAACGCATAAAAGCCCGATGTTTCTGCCGCAATACTCTTATCACAAACCTTTTTTGGCAATTGACCCGTTTTTTGAAGAACCGAATACGATAAAAAAATTGCAGTGTTTGACCGCGCTTATTCGCTCGAATCACCCGGAAACCGATAATTTTATCGCCGACCTTTTGGAAAAATCTGATTTTCAAACGACGTTCACCATTCTTTCAAACGTCAAAAACTATTTGCAGACTAATCAGATTGACCAGTATTTTAATCCTGACGCGCCGCGCAATCGGTTTGACGCGCTTTTGGAAATTGTCAAAAAACGACACGGCGCGCTGGCAGATGTTTTACCAGAAGTTTTCGCCTATCAAGCGCGGCTTACCGAAATCGTCAACCGACGCAGTTATATTGCCGACCCCGAACTTCGTTTTTTTCTGGCGTTGCTGATGAACGTCGAAGGCAAAGAGCAAATTTTCGCGCTCATCAAAGAGCGTTTTCCCGATGCCGAACCGCTCGACAAAGTGCTGGATTGGACTTTCGACCTTTCGCAAACAAAGGTTTTAGGCTTGAATATACCGAATGCGCTCGGCATTGCCGATTTTGGCGACCTCGATTTGTTTATTTTGGAAAGTATGCTGAAAAATGTGTCCGGCGAAGAAATGAGAGCTGCTTTAAAAACTGAATATGGAATGGAAAACAGCGAAACTGTCGAACAAACTTTAGCGGAAAAAGGCGAAAAAATCCGGCAAGCCGTTATTTTTCAACCGCTTCTCGACTGATTTTTATTTTAATGTTCAATACTTCCAAAATCACAATAAAAATCCAATGCCGATCGCCGAGATAATTTTGCTGATTCTGCTCTTTTTCATCACCAGCGCGGTCGGTGTGGTTACGGGAAGCAATTCGCTCGTAACCGTTCCGGTAATGTTTCAGTTTGGCATTGAGCCGAAAGTCGCCGTGGCAACAAATATGTTCGGCTTGACGTTTATGGCGGTCGGCGCGACGATTCCGTTTTTGAAACAAAAGGTAATTGATTACAAACGAATCTCGCCGCTAGTTTTACTGACGATTATCGGTTCGGCAATTGGCGCAATCCTTGTTGGTCTGATTTCAAGTCGAGCGATACCGATAATCGTTTCGGTTTCGATGATTGCCGTAACAATTTTTACTTTGGTAAAACGCAACGCTGGCGTGCAAAAGGCAGAAACCGTTTCGGCAAATTCGCTAATAATTACTTACGTTCTGACTTTTCTTCTGGGAATTTACGGCGGTCTTTACAGCGGCGGTTACGTTACAATGCTGACGGCTTGCTTTGTCGCATTTTTCGGACTGACTTTTACCGAAGCCGTTGCGGGAACAAAATTCATCAACATCTTTTCGTCGTCAATCGCCACGCTTATCTTTATGTGGCAAGGTTTAGTTGATTACAAAATCGGCGCGGTTCTCGCTGTTACAATGTTTGTCGGCGCTTACATCGGCGCAAAAACCGTTACGCGCATTAATGACGTTTGGCTGAAAAGAATATTTCTATTTTCGGTTCTACTTTTGGCGATAAAAACTATTTTCGATTTTATTTAACGTTAACCGCAGAGGACGCAGAAAAGAATATAAGCAGAATATACAAGTTAAAATCAAATAATACAGAAATAATTTTGGAATGTATTTTTTTACTCGTAACAGCAGCACTTAAAAAACCAAAGGATAGAATCAATCTTGTTCAGATAATTCTATCCTCAACATTTTGAAAGGTATCGAAGTTTCGTATTAAAACCTTCGGAAAATCAACAAAAACTATCTACGAAGCTGCCGCCGCACCGGAAACAACTTCAATAATTTCTTTTGTAATCGCCGCCTGACGAATGCGGTTCATATTCAAGGTCAAAGTATCAATCAATTCACCCGCGTTTTTTGATGCGCTGTCCATCGCCGTCATTCGTGCGCCTTGTTCGGAAGCAACCGATTCGAGCATGGCGCGATAAATCTGTGTTTCGACTTGTTTCGGAAGCAGTCTGCCGAAAATTTCTGCCGCCGGTTGTTCGTAAATGTATTCGGCTTGCGCAGTATTCTCCGTTTCCGTTTCTTCATCTGCTAGACGCGGAATTGGCAACAGCTGTTCGACTTTAACTTCCTGCGACATAACCGTTTTGAATTGGGTAAAAACGAGAAAAACTTTGTCGAGAGTTTCGTCTTCGGTAAAGGTTTTGATGATTTTGTCGGCAATTTCCACCGCCTCGCTGTGGTCAACGCGACCAGAACCCGTCAAGCCAATATACTCTTCAACAAAAGTCATTTCACGACGCTTGAAGAAGTCGCGTGCCTTGCGCCCGACGGGAATCATTTCCGTTTGTTTTCCGGCGTTGTTACGCAAAAATGCCTGCGTCGCCTTCATTAGATTGGCATTAAAGCCGCCGCACAAACCTTTGTCCGCGCTAACGAGAACAATCAAGTATTTTTCATCGCCGCGTTCATTCAGAAGCGGCGATGAAAAATCGTCGCCGACCCGCGCGCTCAGATTGCCGAGAACTTCCGACATTTTTTGGGCAAACGGACGCGCCGCCGTTACGCGGTCTGCCGCCCGTTTAAGTTTCGCCGCCGCAACCATCTTCATCGCTTTGGTGATTTGCTGTGTATTTTTGACGGACTTAATCCGTCTTCTCATATCTAATAAACTCGCCATATTTTTTTAAGTTCCAAGTTCTGAGTTTGCAATAATAAACTTGAAACTAGAAGCTATCTCAAAAATAAATTTCAAGCGTTCAGAGTCCAAACTTTAGTTTGCTCCGCCCGCCAAGCGCGGCGGCGGAAGACACGCTCTCTGCGTGGACTCTAAACGTTTCGCGCGTATTTTTGAGATAGCTTCTAATTATCAAGCATTTGCGATTGCCGCTTTATCTTGATTGTCCTGATTCCAGCGCGTCGCTTTAAAGTCTTCAACCGCCTCCCGCATTGACGCTTTCAAATCGTCGTCAATCGCTTTTTTATCACGAAGAGTATTGATGACCGCCGGATGTGAACTTTCGATAAAACTCGTCAGTTCTTCTTCAAAGCGTTTCAAATCTTCAACCGCGATGTCGTCCGCCAAACCGTTTGTAACCGTCCAGATGATAAGAACTTGTTGTTCAACGGGCATCGGTTGATATTGTCCTTGCTTAAGAACTTCAGTCAGACGTTTGCCGCGTTCAAGCTGCGCCTGGGTTGATTTGTCCAAATCAGAACCGAATTGGGCAAACGCCGCGAGTTCGCGGTATTGTGCCAAGTCAATCCGCAAAGTTCCGGCAACTTGTTTCATCGCCTTGACTTGCGCCGCGCCGCCGACGCGCGAAACCGAGTTTCCAACATTGATAGCCGGACGAATACCAGCGTTGAAAAGGTCGGATTCCAAAAATATCTGACCATCGGTAATCGAAATTACGTTGGTTGGAATGTAAGCGGAAATATCGCCCGCCTGCGTTTCGATAATCGGCAAACTCGTCAGACTGCCGCCGCCACGGGCATCTGACATTTTCGCGGCGCGTTCGAGCAGGCGCGAGTGAAGATAAAAAACGTCGCCCGGATAGGCTTCGCGTCCCGGCGGTCTTCGCAAAAGCAAGGAAATTTCACGATACGCGGCGGCTTGTTTTGATAAATCGTCGTAAATCGTTAATGCGTGTCTGCCACTGTCGCGGAAGTATTCGCCAATTGCAACGCCCGTATACGGCGCGAGATACTGCATCGCCGCCGGGTCGGAAGCCGAAGCCGAAACAACGACCGTATAATCCATCGCATCGGAAGCGCGAAGTTTTTCAACAACTTGGGCAACGGTCGAAGCCTTTTGTCCGATAGCGACATAAATGCAAATAACGTCTTTGCCCTTTTGGTTGATAATTGTGTCAATCGCCACGGCGGTTTTTCCCGTCTGCCGGTCGCCGATAATCAATTCGCGTTGTCCGCGTCCGATTGGCACCATCGCGTCAATTGCTTTAAGTCCGGTTTGAAGCGGTTCTTTGACGGGCTGACGGTCAATAATTCCGGGCGCGATGCGTTCAATCGGATTAAATTCGTCGGTCAAAATTTCGCCTTTACCGTCAATCGGTTGCCCAAGCGCGTCAACCACGCGACCAATCATCGCATCGCCGACCGGAACGCTCATAATACGGCGTGTTCGTTTAACCTCGTCGCCTTCTTTGATTTTTTGAAAATCACCGAAAAGCACTGTTCCAACCTTGTCTTCTTCAAGGTTCAAGGCAAGTCCGCGAACTCCGTGCGGAAATTCGAGCAGTTCGCCCGCCATTACCTTTTCGAGTCCGTGAACTTCAGCGATTCCGTCGCCGACTTTGATGACCGTTCCAACTTCGTCAACCGTCATACTCGCGTCAAAATTTTCAATCTGTGAACGAATAATTTCGTTTATTTCGTTAGCTTTTATCGCTTCCATAAATTTAGTGGTAAGTGGTTAGTGGTTAGTGGTAAATGGCTGGTTTCTTAACTTACCACTTACCACTAACCACTAATCAATTGTGTTTTAAGTTCTTCTAATTTTGTTTTGACAGAGCCGTCATAAATGGTTGAACCGATTCTGGTTACAACTCCGCCGATAATAGTTTCGTCAATCATAAAATTCGGGCTGACGTTTTTGCCCGTTAATTTATTCAAACCCACCAGCAGTTCCACTTTTTCCGCATCGGAGAGCGGACGCGCCGATGTAATTTGCGCGGCAATAACTCCGCTTCGTTCTTCCAAAACTCCGGCGAAACGCTCGTTAATCTCGCTGATTCTGGTTAAACGATTGTTTCGCAAAAGAACGCGCAAAAAGTTGGCGGTCGTGCGCGTCGGTTTGGTTTTTTCGATTAAGTTTTCTAAAATCTTTTCTTTGTTGTCGTGGGCGATTGCAGGACTGCCGAATGCTTCAAGCAGTTCGCTGTTTCCGTTCATCATTCCTTCCCAAGTCTTTAATTCGGTTTGCACCGAAGTTGTTTCATTCGTTTTTGTAACCACATCTGCTAATGCAGCTGCGTAACGGCGGGCAACGGTTTCAACACTCATCTTAGTTTAAACCTCCGATTGCTTGAATGTTAGCTTTAACGAGTTGCATATCCATTTCCGCGTTGATTTCCCTTTTAATTTTTTCTTCCGCCAAACGAATGCTTTCTTCGGCGGAAAAGCGGCGCAATTCTATTTTCGCCAGTTTACTCGCGCGTTCGATTTCGCTGTCTGCCTGTTCGCGCAGTCTGCCGATTTCAAATGCCGTCTGTTCGACAATGCGCATTTTTTCGGCATCGGCTTCCTGCTTGGCATATTCGGCGACTTTGGCGGCTTCGGCATCGAGCCGCGCAAGGCGAGCTTCGGCTGCGGTCAACTGCGCCAAAGCCGCTTGGCGTTCTTCTTCGGCTTTGATTAGTTCGGCGCGAATCGTTTCCCGCTTTGCCTTAAAAGCGTCAGTCAGAGGCTTTTTTAAAAGATAAATCATAATGGCAATAAAAATTGCCAAATTGAAGAATCTCCACAACTCAAAGCCCGGATAGTTAAAATAGGTGTTCCAGAAATGGACAAACTTGTCGTAACCGGATTCGCCGGATGCCTTTCCGCCTTCAGCGGCTAATAAAATAAAGCTGTAAATAAAAGCTAACATATTAAAAGATTTCAGATTCCAAATTCCAGATTTCAAATTAAACATCTGGAATTTGGAATCTGAAATCTGGAATTACTAAGCTGTTTTCAAGATATTTGAACTAATTTTTTCCGCCATCTGTTCGGCTTCTTCGGCGATTATGGCGCGTGCTTCTTCGGCTTGTCTGTCTAATTCCTGCTTTTCCCGCCCGACTTTTTGCGCCGCTTCTTCTTTGACAGCGATGATTTTTTCCTGTCTTTGATTAACCGCCGCGTTGCGTTCTGCTTCGATTAACTGATAACCTTCGGAACGCGCTGTGAGCATCGCTTGACTGTAACGAGCTTGTTTTTCTTCCACTTGTTTAAGAATGTCTTGCGCCTCGCTGGAACGTCCGCCTTTGTTACGTTCACGCCTTTGGAGAAGGCGGTTTATCGGACGAAAAAACGTGCGGTTCAAAACCCAAATCATTAATAGAATAAGCGCAATGTGAATAAACATTGTGCCGTCCGGCACAAGCCGGACTTCTTGGAATGCCAGAAAAGTCATACTCTTAATAAATTTTTATAATAAATTACCTGTTTGGTATAAGAGAAAAATCGCTTACTTCCAAAAGTATGCGCACGTGGACACTAGCTTCGCTAGTAGCGCGGGCGCTACGCGGTCTCAACCCAGTACTCAGACCACACCCTCCAGCGAAGCGGCGAGCGTGTGACCGAGGGCATGCACCCCGACGGGCCG
>MWVY01000261.1_pt1 | contig 12626 bp, 10 predicted proteins | sample 1047251 | NCBI WGS metagenome assembly MWVY01 (sample SAMN06349983, study PRJNA376086) | soil metagenome | isolation source: MS7-5 sample Antarctic (ecotone) soil | place: Antarctica | collected 2015-01-13
GTTCATAACTATACACTTTTTCAACGGGTGTAAAGCCACCAAAAACTATTGAATCTTCATTTGTACTTTGTGTATGATCGAAATAGCAATGAGAACCCGGCGTCATGATCACATTATGTTTTTGCTTTGCCGCAACTATTCCACCTTTTTCTCCCCGCCAGCTCATCACTACAGCATTAGGTGCTAAACCACCTTCCAAAATTTCATCCCATCCTATTAGTGTTCTCCCCTTAGCGTTTAAATACTTTTCAACACGTTGTATAAAATAGCTCTGTAGCTCATGCTCATCTTTTAATTTTTCTTGTTTGATCCTGGCCTGGCAATGAGGACATTTTTTCCAATGTGTCTTTGGTGCTTCGTCACCACCAACGTGAATATATTTTGATGGGAATAGCTCAAGAACTTCATCAAGAACATTTTGTATAAATAAAAATGTACTGTCTTTGCCTGCACAATAAATATCCTCAAAAATGCCCCAGGTTTCCTGAACTTTTTTTCCACTTGTTCTTTTACTTATTTCCGAAGGATTGGTGGGAATAACTGTTTCTTTTCCGGGAAAGCAACTTAAAAAAGGATATGCCGCTATTGCTGCTGATGAATGTCCGGGCATCTCGATTTCAGGTACAACTGTTATATGTCTGTCAGCAGCATACTGAACAATTTCTCTGATTTCTTTTTGGGTATAAAAACCTCCATAACGAACGTTATCATTTGCAGTACCTGGATATCGACCAACTATGGTTCCGTTCCTGTATGCACCAACTTCTGTTAACCGCGGATACTTTTTTATTTCTATCCGCCACCCCTGGTCTTCTGTTAAATGCCAGTGGAAGTAGTTCATTTTATTAAGAGCTATATAATTTAAATATTTTTTTATGAAGGAAACTGGAAAGAAATGGCGGGAAACATCGAGATGCATGCCTCGGTAAGAAAACCTGGGATAGTCCTGAATTGTAACAAAAGGGATTTGCAGATTCGCTAATCCGTTGTAGTCATTGAAAGGAACAGGCAGAAGCTGAATTACACTCTGCAAACCATAAAAAGTAGCGGTATGTGTATCACCTTCAATACTAATTCCGTCTTTTGATACTGATAATGAATACGCATCTTTACCGGGCGCCTGAATAAAATTTCTTGTATTGAGTTTAATATAATCTTTACCTTCTTTCCTGTCAATATCCAGCATAAACCCATAAAACTGTTGCAGATATTCATTTAGGAAATTTGCGGCTTTTTTATCTTCTTCATTATTTACAACTATAGTGGTTGACCTGCTTAAATTAAAATATCCACTTGCAGGTTGTACACTAACTGGGTGTGGAATAATACTGATAACCTTATCACTTTGCCCAGAAACGAAATTGGTAACGAATAGTAGAACAAAACAAATATTTTTCATATTACTTTATTACAGGGAGCAGAATACTTGATGGATACTTATCACTGTGATAAATTTTGATGTCTGCTTTCTGGAAATCGTTGGCAGTAGCCTGGTAAATATTTATAAACTTTTGCGGATTGCGATCCACCAGGGGAAACCAGCTGCTTTGGATTTGCACCATTATTTTATGTCCTTTTTTGAAAGTGTGTGCCACATCGGGTAAATAAAAATGAACCTTTTCTACTTTTCCTGGTGTAAAAGCCTGTGGCTTTTCAAAGCTGTTCCGGTATTTTCCTCTCATCACTTCACCACGTACCAGCATCTGGTATCCCTGCATCGGGTATTCAACACCGGTAGGAGATGGCGCTTTATATGAAAATGTATCAGGAAATACATCTATGAGTTTTACCACAAAATCTGCATCAGTTGTAGATATAGCTGTAAAAAGATCTGCATACAAAGGACCTGCAAGTGTAACATCAGCAGTAAGAGTTTCGGTTTGAAATACAAGTACATCAGGACGACGGGCAGTAAATCTTTGATCATCCGTCATATACTCACGAGTGCGGGACATATGTACATCTTCTGTATAAGGAACCGGCTTTGCAGGATCACTTCTGTACTCAGAAAATGAATTAGTGGCTGTAGGTTTGCTCCAGCCTAAAGCGCCATTTGGCTGCAAATACAAATTTTGGATTTGATGGTTTGCCGGTGGCCACTGTGGAAACTGGCGCCAATTATTTTCACCACTAAAGAATATAGTGGCTTCTGAAAGTTTTGATATATCTCCTTTACCTTTTAAATGATAATTGAAGAAAGGTACTTCAACATTATTTTGATACCATTCAGAGGTAGGACTTCCAAATCTTACATTGCCTAAAAAACTACCATCTGCACGGCCACCCCACTGGCCGTGAAACCAGGGACCCATAACAAGCTTGTTATTATTTTTCGCCTTCTGTTCAATTGACTTATATAAATTCCATGCACCAAAAGCATTTTCAGCATCGAATAATCCTCCTACAACAAGAGTATTGGTAGTAGATGGAATATGTTGTACGACATTCATGGGATTGCGTGCCTTCCACCAATCATCAAGATCCGGATGTGTATACAGTTGTTTCCAAAATTTTATACTATCGCCCATCAATCTTGCAAACTCAGAAAGTGGTCCTGTTTGTAAATAAAAATTATAGTTATCGCTGCCGGGAAATCTAAAACCTTGTGAACCTTGAGTGGTAGGTTGTGGTCGTGGTTTTCCAAAACCGGAATAAAACCTAAAACCATCCATTAACATAAAAGCACCATTATGATGAAAGTCATCACCATGAAACCAATCTGTGACCGGTGCCTGCGGACTGACAGCCTTCACAGCAGGATGTCCGCTTAATGCCACCATTGTGGCATAAAAACCCGGGTAAGAAATTCCAAAAGCACCTACACGACCATTGTTATGAGGAATGTTTTTTATCAACCAATCAACAGCATCATAAGTATCTGAAGCTTCATCAATCTGCACACCTGTTTTTGATGTATTAAAAGGACGAACATCTTCAAAATCTCCTTCACTCATATAGCGGCCACGCACATCCTGAACCACCATTATATAATTTTCCCGCATGTACAGCCTGTGATATGAATTCCAGAAGCTGGCAGGAAAACTAGCTTCACCGTAAGGAGATGCAGAATACGGTGTACGTCTTAAAAGGATGGGATGTTTTTCTGTGGTGTCTTTAGGTATGTAAATGGCTGTAAATAATTTTTTGCCATCCCGCATTGGTACCATGCGTTCTATTTTATAATAGTTATCCCTGATCCAGGCACTATCAAGTGTATTGGTTTGCGCATTGGCGAATACAAAAAGAAATAAAAGGATTACTGTGAAACATTTTCTCATAGTAAATAATTGATCCGGACTAAGGTATCAATTAAATCCTTACCTGATTAAGAGAATTCAGATGAAGTTTAATAGTGTCTACATCTCAATAAATTATACTTCGTAGATGTAATAATGAAATAAAATTGGAAAATGTATTCAGTCAATATTGTTACAACCCTTCATCAGCATTGTTAGGAACATCAACAGGCAGCTATTTATGCCTCTACATTTTCTTCAACAACTTTTTCAGCCAGCCATATAAATTCACTAACAAAACTGTCTATGCTCTTTTGAATACTTTCATCAATAATATTACCTTCTGTATCAAATTTTTTATCAACTGCAGGTACAATTAACATGTATGGAGAACCAATTCCGAATAGCGCAAAAACAAGATGTTGTAATTGCATAGCAGCTCTAATTCCACCCATTGCTCCCGGTGATGCAGTAACAATACCGAATACTTTTCTATGCTGCTTCGGAAAATGATCTAATAGATTCTTAAGCGCCGGTGAGTAACTGCCATTATATTCCGGACTTACTAAAATATATGCATCTGCATTAAATAACCTGTTAGCAAGAGATTTAAATTCATCGGGAGTTTTGTCTACAGAGGACCAAACATTTTGCACAGGAGGTAGATCATAGTCTCTGGCGTCTAACACATTTACTTCGTGTTCTGTCTGCTGTATAAGCAGTCCCTCCAGATGCAATGCTACTCTGTTGGTTACTGTCTTATTCCGGGCACTTCCTGAAATTATTTCTATACGCATAAGAAAAATTATTTAATGTTACAACATCAAATTCTAAACCAATCTTTTAGCTGCCAGATTGGCTTACAAACTTTGGTTGTTTATATTGATTGCTTCCCTATTCTTTCTTAAACGCATATTTATCAGCTCCACAATTAAGCTAAATGCAATGGCTGTGTAGATATAAGCCTTATTAAACACATGGTGAAAACCTTCGGCTACTAACATCATACCTATCATAATTAAAAATGCAAGTGCCAGAATTTGTAATGTGGGATGATTGTTTATAAAGCGACTAATGACACCTGCAAAAAGAATCATTATGATCATGGAAATAACAACTGCAGCAATCATTATAATTACATTATCAACCAAACCAATTGCAGTAAGAATAGAATCAAAGGAAAAAACAGCATCAACCAATACAATTTGAAGTATTACTGCTTTGAAACCAGATGGCGCTACAGTTCCGGCAGGCGTACGTGCAACTTCCAACTTGTGGTGAATTTCCAGGGTGCTTTTAAAAATCAGGAAAATACCACCTGCAATTAAAATAAGATCTTTTATGCTAATTGCTAACGGTTGACCTTCATCATTTATAAAACCTATAGTGAATAGTGGTGCAGTAAGTTTCATTATCCAGGTAATTGTGAGAAGTAATAGAATTCTGAAAACCATTGCCAGCATTAAACCTATTGTCCTTGCTTTCGGTTGTTGTTCAGCCGGAAGTTTATTAGAAACAATAGAAATAAATATAAGATTGTCAACTCCTAAAATTATTTCCAAAACTGTAAGCGTAAGGAAAGCTGTTATAACACTTGCATCTGTGATGTTGGGGATATCTGCTAATAAAATCATTGTTCTTTCTTTTGATTTCTTATACCAAATCTATAGTTTCATTGCTGCTTCTGGTATTTTTTATCAAACATCATACTATTTATGTTTAATCGCAGACAATTTCTACAAGCAACAGGTTTGGGTTCATTATCTCTTCTAATACACAGATCGTATTTAAATGCTAATCCCAGTCATCTGCAAACCAACTTTCCACTGGTTATTTCCACCTGGGGAGAAAATGCAAAAGCAAACGCAATTGCATGGACAATAATAAGCAAAAGCGGTAGAGCGCTGGATGCAGTGGAAAAGGGAGTGCATGTGCCTGAAGCTGATCCAAATGATAACAGTGTTGGATACGGAGGGTTACCTGATAGAGATGGTAAGGTTACTTTAGATGCATGCATTATGGATGAAGCAGGTAATTGTGGTGCTGTAATGGCTTTAGAGAATATTCTACATCCTATTTCCGTAGCACGTATGGTTATGGAAAAAACACCACATGTTCAGCTTGTTGGTGAAGGAGCATTACAGTTTGCACTTGCTAATGGATTTGAAAAAGTAAACCTGCTAACTCCCGAAAGTGAAAGAGCCTGGAAAGAATGGCTTAAAACAGCTAAGTATGATCCAATGAATACAATTGAAGCAATGAATCAAAATAAAATAAACCAGGATGTTCCAAATCACGATACCATCGGTATGCTGGCAATTGATATGAAAAAAAATATATGTGGTGCGTGTACCACAAGTGGGCTTGCTTATAAAATGCACGGTCGGGTTGGTGATAGCCCTATTATTGGAGCCGGTCTTTTTGTTGATAATGAAGTTGGTGCTGCTACAGCTACAGGAGTTGGCGAAGAAGTAGTAAGAACCTGTGGCTCCCACACGGTAGTGGAGTTAATGCGCCAGGGATTAAAACCAGAAGAAGCTTGTAAAAGAACTGTTGAACGCATTGTAAAGAAAAGAGGTACTAAGGCTAAAGGATTGCAGGTTGGATATATAGCTGTAAATAAAAGAGGAGAGTTTGGTGGTTATGCATTGCAAAAAGGTTTCACCTATGCAGTACAATCACATTCAGGAGTAAAAGTGTACAATTCAAAAAGTATTTACGCTTAATGGTAATGATGGATAGAAGCCTTTTATGACTAACTCCAATTCCTACCCTTCTGTGGGGCCTAACTACAGGGCAGAAAGAATCCTTGAAATTGCTACAACTGATTTCATTACAACAAAACAAGCAATAGAAGCCGGTGCTGACCGGATAGAGTTGACATCTGCACTATCAGTAGGTGGAATTACACCATCATTTGGATTATTGAAGTTGTGCATTGATACCTTCCATATACCTATAAATGTTATGATCCGGCCAAGGAGTGGTGACTTTTTATATTCTTTTGAAGAATTATCAATAATGAAGAAGGATATCGAAGTATGTAAACAAATGGGGTTTAATGGAGTTGTATTTGGTGTATTACAGGAAGATGGCCATTTCAATAAAAATGAATGAAAAAGTTGGTTGACATTGCCTATCCATTATCTGTAACTTGTCACAGAGCATTTGACCGCTGCATTGATCCATTTAAAGCTTTGGAAGAATTAATTGAAATCGGTTGCGAAAGAATCTTAACATCCGGTCAGCAGGAACAAGCTCCTGAAGGAGTATCATTGATAGCTGAACTTATTAAAGCAGCAGATGAACGAATTATTATTATGCCAGGCAGTGGAATAAGGGCATCAAACATCAGGCAAATAGCAGACTCAACAGGTGCCAGGGAATTTCACAGTTCTGCCAGAAGTAAAACAAAATCTGCAATGAAATTTATACATCCATCTTTTGCAGACTCCGAAGAGGTTTATTTGAATCCCACAATCGACACAGGTAGAGATAAAAGCCTTAATACAAGCATTAACAAATAACTCCATTTAATTCATTAAAATATATTTACTTATTAATACTTTTTGATCAATGTTAATAAGCTAATTATGATTTGAATTAAAATGTTTTTTCTTTTGCACTATAAACCTAAACAACCCCATCATGAACAACGCTAATTTAATTGACATTAACTGGTTATCAGTTCTGGTAGCCGCTATTGCTTATTTCGCACTTGGTGCTCTCTGGTATTCGCTCTTATTCAGTAAGAAATGGGTAGCGTATCAGAATATTGATCGTGATGATCCACGTTTTAAAACAGGTGTTGCTGCTACAATGATCTCATCATTTGTATTGATGTTTATTGCCACTGCAGGTCTTGCAATATTAATAGAACTAATGGGAATGATGAATGTTTCAGCAGGTTTCAAATTAGGATTACTTACCGGAATTTGCTTTTCTGCAACAGCTATAAGTATAACTTATTTGTATACCAAGAAACCTTTTGGGTTGCATTTGATAGATAACAGCTACCATATTTTAGCCCACGCCATTGCAGGTGCAATTATTGTTCTCTGGCGTTGATCATTCAACCTTTGTGATCTTTACAACGTTAGTAGGTAAATGCAATTGAACAGGGGTGCTGCCTGTGTTAATTATTATATCTCCAATTTTTATAAAGCCACGTTCTCTTAAAATATTTATCTGATCGAAGATGATATTATCAAGACTTTCTTCTTCTCCATAATAAAATGCCCGTACCCCCCAACTTAAACTAAGTTGGTTGACAAGCGATCGTTCTTTTGTGAAAATATACAGTGGAGTTTTTGGTCTGTAGCTGCTTAACATGAAACCAGTATAACCACTCTGGGTCATACCAATCAGCGCATCAGCATGAACATCTTTAGCCAGATTACAAGCGTTATAACAGATGGCATCACTTAGAAAAGAAGGCGAATGTGGCTGTGGTTGTAGCGTCTCATCCAGGTTATACCTGTAATCTGTTCTTTCCACTTCCATTACAATTTTTCTCATTGTTTCCACCACAAGATGGGGATGTTTACCGGTTGCAGTTTCGGCACTTAGCATTACAGCATCAGCTCCTTCCAGCACCGCATTTGCAACGTCGGTAATTTCACTGCGGTTTGGCTTAATTCCATCTATCATGCTTTCCATCATTTGTGTTGCTACTATTACCGGCTTTGCTCTATGCAGACACTTTTTTATAATTTGCTTTTGAATTAATGGTACTTGTTCAACTGGTAGCTCTACTCCAAGATCACCACGGGCTATCATTATTCCATCAGATTCTACAATTATGTCTCTGAGGTTATTCAGTGCTTCCGGCTTTTCTATCTTGGCAATTATTTTTGTCTTGCTCTTTTTTTCCTTGAGTTTTTTACGCAACCCAATTATATCTTTTACGCTACGTACAAAAGATAATGCAACCCATTCTACCTGTTGTTCAATAATGAAGTCAAGGTCAACCAGGTCTTTTTCAGTTAATGCCGGAAGTGAGATTTTGGTGTCTGGAAGGTTTATTCCTTTATTAGAAGAAAGTGTGCCTCCCATAGTTACTTCAACCTGGACATCTGACTGATCAATTACTTTTTTTACCAATACTTCAATGCGCCCATCATCAATTAGTATTTTGTTACCTACCCTTACATCTGCATGAAGATTAGGATATGAAACGTATACACCTTCTTTATTACCGATGCGCTTCTGGTTTGTAAATTTTAGAATGTCGCCTTTATTAAGTTCTAATTCATTGTTCTCTATCTCTCCTACCCGCAGCTTTGGTCCTTGAAGGTCGGCTAAGATGGCTATGTTGTAAGGTTCTGTCTTATTTATTTGCCTTATATACCCAATAATCTTTGCTTTATTGTCATTTGTACCATGTGAAAAATTAAGCCGGAAAACATTAACTCCTGTTTTAACAAGTTGAAGTAATTGTTCAAATGTGTCACAGGCTGGTCCTACAGTTGCAACAATTTTTGTGCGGTGCGAACTGTGTTCAAGCCCCGCCACCTTATCCATTTGCTTATGTAAATATTTATCTAAGTTTTTACTCATAATCGCCTAATCCGCTCAAGGCGGAGAGTTTATTAATCTTCTTAAAATTGTTAGATGAATTCAAAAAAGGTGTGAACAATTTTTGTTGAATAGAATTGTAAAAGTACAAGAGTGTCCCGATAGCTATCGGGATAACAAAGAACAATTTGTGTACTGCAGTTGATAACAAAATTAATATTAAAATTAAGAAATGGGTCAAATCTAAAATACAACCTGTATTATGCTACAAGGAAGATCAACTAGCTAATATTTTGACGATCTTCATCCATTCCTCATTAATAGTTCCTTTCTTTTTTCCAACATTTTCCAACGGCACATAATTCATTTTATTATTTTGAATACCTGCAAAAACATTGTGCCTGCCTTCAATAAGGCATTCCACGGCATGATACCCCATTCTGCTGGCTATTAACCTATCAATACATGTCGGTGACCCCCCTCTTTGTATGTGCCCAAGAACAGCTACACGAATTTCTGTTTGCGGCAATTTTTCCTTGATGATCTTTGAAAGGCCATAAGCTCCTCCATATTCATCCCCCTCAGCCACCACAATTATATTCATCAGCTTTTTTCTTCGCTCTTTTTCAAACAATGAATCAATTACTGTTTCAATTTTGGTTTTTCTTTCAGGAACCAGGATATGCTCTGCCCCGGTTGCAATTCCGCTATGCAAAGCTATATACCCTGCATCTCTGCCCATTACTTCAATAACAAACAACCTATCATGTGCGTCTGCAGTATCTCTTATTTTATCAATAGCTTCCACTGCTGTATTTACAGCTGTATCAAATCCAATTGTAAAGTCAGTACCTACAATATCCTTATCAATTGTACCCGCCAGGCCAATACAGGGTATGTGATATTCTCTTGTAAAATCCACCGCCCCTCTAAAAGATCCATCGCCGCCAATAATTACTAGCCCATCTATGCCATGATTTTGCAGAGCATCATATGCTTTTTTCCTGCCTTCCGGCGTAAAAAAATCTTTACAACGAGCTGTTTTCAAAATTGTGCCACCACGTTGAATTATATTGGCAACCGATCGGCTTTCCATTTTCATTATATCATTTTCTATCAAGCCCTGGAAGCCCCGCATAATCCCATATACTTCCAAGTCATAGTAAATCCCGGTACGTACGACTGCCCTTATAGCAGCATTCATCCCGGGAGAATCTCCTCCAGACGTTAAAACCCCAATCTTGGTAACTTTTTTGTGCATTGTTGTTGTAATTTCAAATTGATTGTAGTGTCACCGCATGCCGATAGACACACAAGAAAATCAAAAATAATTGTTTTGAAGTGGTGGCGTTTGCGTAAGAAAAAAAAAAATTAAATATGAAACGTTTTATTTTCTGTTTATTATTTATCCCTTTAACAGTTGCATTAAGAGGGCAAATTCAGTACCCGGTTACTAAAAAAGTAGATACAGTTAACAACTACCATGGTACAATGATAAGTGATCCGTACCGTTGGCTGGAAGATGATAATAGTGAAGAAACAAAAGAATGGGTTAAGGAACAGAATAAGGTTACGTTTGATTACTTATCAAAAATTCCTTTTAGAGACCAGGTAAGAAACAGGTTGAAAGAGGTTTGGAACTATACACGTTACGGTGCACCGTTTAAAGAAGGCGAATATTATTACTATTTCAAAAATGACGGATTACAAAATCAAAGTGTATGGTATCGGCAGAAAACATTAGGTGGAAAAGAAGAAGTTTTTCTTGACCCAAATACTCTTTCTAAAGAGGGTACCGTTTCTTTAGGAAGTATCCGTTTTACTAAAAAAGGCAATTTACTGGCTTATGCTATTCAAAGAGCAGGAAGCGACTGGCAGGAAGGTTATGTGATGGATGTAAAAACAAAAGAGCGGTTAACAGATTCACTGCAATGGTTAAAATTTACCGGATTTGCCTGGAAAGGTGACGATGGTTTTTATTACAGCAGATACCCGGCTCCAAAAGAAGGTGAAAACCTGAAAGGAAGGAACTTAAACCAGGCTGTTTATTATCATAAGATCGGAACACCTCAATCACAAGATGTTTTGATTTATGAGGACAAAGGACATCCACAGCGATTTGCAAGAGTAGGATTAACTGAAGATGAAAGATTTTTAATATTAGTTACATCCGAGGGAACAAGTGGTAGCGAAATATGGGTTAAAGATCTAAAGAATAATCAAAAGGATTTTACTTTATTCATTCCAGGATTCAAGACAGAAGCAAGAGTGATTGATAATGTTGGCGATAAACTCCTGTTACAAACTAATGATGATGCTCCTAATTATAAAGTAGTATTGGTTGATCCGAAGAATCCATCGAAAGAAAATTGGAAAACAATTATACCGGAACAAAAGAATGTATTACAAGGAGTAAATACAGGTGGTGGTTTTCTTTTTGCATCGTACTTAAAAGATGCTTCTACAAATGTGTCGCAATATACTTATGACGGAAAGCTGAAGAATGTTATAAAATTGCCCGGGATAGGTTCTGCAGGTGGATTTGGTGCAAAGAAGAATAATAAAGAGTTGTTTTATACATTTACCTCCTATAATTATCCAACAACAATTTTCCGGTATGATATTAATTCCGGAGTGTCTAAACTATACAGGAAAGCTGAGGTAAAATTTAATCCCGATGACTTTGAAGTAAAACAAATTTTCTTTAAGAGTAAAGATGGTACCAGGGTGCCTATGTTCTTAACATATAAAAAAGGCACTCAGTTAAACGGTCAAAATCCGGTATTAATGTATGGTTATGGTGGATTTAATGCTTCACAAACACCATCGTTCAGTGTATCTAATTTATTTTTTGTTGAGCAGGGCGGCGTATATGCGGATGTAGTATTACGTGGAGGAAGTGAATATGGTGAAGAATGGCATAAAGCAGGAATGTTGGATAAAAAACAAAATGTGTTTGACGACTTTATAGGTGCGGCAGAATGGTTGATAGAAAATAAATATACAAACCCTTCTAAGTTAGCCATAACAGGAGGATCTAATGGTGGTTTACTGGTTGGGGCTGTTATGACGCAACGGCCGGAATTATTTAAAGTAGCAATTCCACAGGTTGGTGTATTAGATATGATACGTTATCACAAGTTTACTATAGGTTACGCCTGGGCTGTTGAGTATGGCAGTAGTGACAGTGCCAGTCATTTTAATTACCTCTACAAATATTCACCACTTCATAACCTAAAAAAAGGAGTAAACTATCCTGCAACAATGATTACAACAGCCGACCATGATGACCGTGTTGTGCCGGCACACTCATTCAAGTTTGCAGCGGCTTTGCAGGAGGCAAATTCAGGACGTAATCCTGCTCTAATACGTATTGAAACACAGGCAGGACATGGAGGTGGAATGCCAACCAGCAAACGCATTGATCTGCTGACTGACATCTGGAGTTTTGCTATGTATAATTTGGGGATGACTTTTAAGCCAACTGCAACGGCAACGAAACCAACTGCAAATAAGCAGCCCGAGAAGTCGTTTTAGGAGTTGGTGAATATTATTATTGGTCCACCGGGCAGTTGTCCGCTGTTCAAATGAAACTTTATTTTCGGTGTCAACTTCGTCAGCTCCTTGTATTGGTTAATTGTAGCTATCAACACAAAAACTGATATGCTATAATTAGAGAAACTCTGTTGGTGTTGAAAATTTTTATCAAAGGTTAGCAGTGCATCAAAGTTGTTGTTGAGTAAAAGGTCATTTTAATTACCTCTACAAATATTCACCACTTCATAACCTAAAAAAAGGAGTAAACTATCCTGCAACAATGATTACAACAGCCGACCATGATGACCGTGTTGTGCCGGCACACTCATTCAAGTT
>MWVY01000262.1_pt1 | contig 12625 bp, 22 predicted proteins | sample 1047251 | NCBI WGS metagenome assembly MWVY01 (sample SAMN06349983, study PRJNA376086) | soil metagenome | isolation source: MS7-5 sample Antarctic (ecotone) soil | place: Antarctica | collected 2015-01-13
GCAACATCGGTATGCCTTGCGCTACAGCAAAGGCAGCATCATGTGTAGACGTGCAGGGTTACCTAGAAGTGTTTGGAGTCAACCGTTAGCGACGTGGGATCGGCCATTAGGAGGCCACCATGCCGCAAGCAGACATAGTGCAGCCACTTGCTTACTCGATCCAGGACACAGCACAAAAGCTAAGCGTTAGCCCGCAAAGTGTCCGAAAGTTAATAGAGCGTGGGGAACTGCAAACCCGCCGCGTAGGCGTTCGGGTGCTGATCCCGAAGTCGGAGCTCGAGCGTTTTCTCCAGGTCGAAGCCAAATGAAAAGCCCCAACAAAGGGGCGACGCGGGGGGGCGTTAAAGACAGTGTACCACTTGGTAACCACTTAGTACACAGTCACGTTCTCACGGACGCCCACGGACGCTATACCGCGCTGCTCTGCCGCAAGACGGGACGCCTTCGGCGGTTGCCCCCGGGGGTGAGGGCGTGACACCGGATGAGTTAGACCAAGCCGCCGCACAGCTCGCCAAGCACTACCCGCCGAACCCGCACAAGCATGGGGAATTGACGAGCCTTTACAAAAACGCCGAAGGCCAGACCGTCAAGCGCTGCACCACCCTCGAGGGTCAAGGGGTGACGCTGGAGCTGCTAAAGCAGCACCTCTTAGGTAGACCAGGCTGTTTAGCAATCGGTTACCTACCGGGTGACGACACCGGCACCACGGCGGGCATGATCGACCTAGACGCTAAGGACTACCCCGAACCCGGCAGCTTAGACGACGCGCTGCACCGGCTCTATGACGTGTGCCATGCTCACGGCGTCCACTGCTACCCCGAAACGAGTACGCGGGGCGGGCTGCACGTTCACATCTTTAGCGACAAGCTCATGCCCCATCGCACGATGTCGGCAGCGTTGCGCGTCCTCTGTGATGAGGCAGCCTTAGCCAAGACCGAACCGTACCCAGCCGGTGACGGACCGCTTAGCACCTGGTACTTAATGCCCTACGCCGGTGCTGCTCGTGATGGTCTAGGGCGTACCCAGCTCACCACCGCCGCGGGGCAGGTTATCCCGCCGGATGAGCTTGACGAATGGCTCGAGCCGACGTCCGCCGATACGCTCACCGCTTTAGCCGAGAGCTACACACCTCAAGAAGAGACCATCACCGATGGTCCCGCCGACGATCTAAAGCCTGGAGCGGTGACGGCCATCTGCCAAGCGATACGGAACCCGCCGCTAGGAACATTCGACCGGCACGGCTCCCTAGTCGCGTTTATGAACCTGGGCGGACGCTGCGGACGCTTGTCTGAGGTCGTCAGGACGCTGCGGAGTGAAGAGGTAAGGGCGCGCTGGGCACCTGACGGTAGCCGGGACGCTGACGAATGGAGCAAGGAAATTGACCGCTGGCTAAAAGCAGCGGGCACCCGACAGCGCGGTATCAAGTTTCTCTTAGAGCAGGGCTTTAGCCTGAGACACCTGCCGAGTGTAGAGGATGACGACAGCGCCGCAAAAGTTACTTTCACCCGTGACCCGAAGCGCCCCCGAAGCCGTTCGAGCCGAGTCCATGCCCGCATGAAGGGGTGGCGTCATGGCAGAACTTAACAGCCTTGACGACGTGCTCATACGTTGCCGGGAGGCGACACCCGACACGTTAGAGACGACCGTCCGAGAGACCCTACAGGCATGTGTAGAGCTGGGCTTACTCAACCGGCGTGAGCTTGGCGAAGCCTTCACCGTGCTCACCGAGACCGCCAAGGCAACCGCGCCGGGGCTTAGCAAGGCGGTTTGCCCGGTGATCTATGACCTGAGCCTTACCGAGGTCGAGACCGCTGAAGTTTTCGCTGCGGTCAAGGCTGTAACCGGTGCGACCGTCACGGCTCTTAAAAAAGACCTCAGCACCTACCTGCGGGCTAACGACCTCATAGCCGAGGTCGAGTCAACCGCTACCGTGCTTGTCAAACTGGCTTTGCAGAACGGCCTCGAGCTGTGGCACGACCCGGAGGGGAACCCCTGGGCGACCCTCCGGATAGACGGCCATATCGAGCATCACCGCCTCAAAACTAAAGCGGTACGGCGGTACTTGGCGCACCTCTACTACACCGAACACGAGAGCGCCCCCAACTCGCAAGCGGTACAAGACGCGCTCATGACGCTCGAGGCTAAAGCGGTATTCGACGGTCCCGAGCACCCGACGTATACCCGGCTAGCCGAAGTGGACGGCGTGATCTATATCGACTTGGCTAACGAAAGCTGGGAAGTCGTGAAGGTGTCCGCTCTCGGTTGGGCCGTGGTCGCTGCCGACTCTGTGCCCGTCCGCTTCAGACGCCCACGAGGGATGCTTACCCTACCGATGCCAACGCCGGACGGAAGTCTCGAGCCCCTAGCCGAACTCCTAAACGTCGAGAAAGGCTCACGAGACCATAAGCTCATTGTGGCTTGGCTCTTACAAGCTTTACGCGGGACGGGGCCGTATCCAGTGCTCGTCTTGACGGGTGAGCAGGGCAGCGGCAAGTCAACCGCTGCCAAGATGTTGCGGGCGCTCTTAGACCCGAACGTGAGCCCGCTGCGGTCGCTCAGTCGAGACGAGCGCGATCTGTTTATAGCTGCTGTGAACGGCTGGGCGCTGGCTTTTGACAATATCAGTGGCCTGTCACAGTGGACTTCAGACGCTTTGTGTAAGCTCTCGACCGGGGGCGGGCTGAGTACCCGCGAACTGTTCAGCGACGATGACGAGACGCTGTTAGACGCACTGCGCCCCGTGGTGCTGAACGGCATCACCGACTTTGTAGACAAGCAGGACCTGGTGAGCCGAGCCCTACAGGTGCGCTTACCGTCAATACCAAAAGCTGAACGCAAACCTGAAGCAGCAATCTGGAAACGATTTGACGAGGTGCAACCGGGCATCTTAGGCGCGCTTCTAGACGTAGCCGTACAGGGGTTGCAACATCTACCGAACACAACCCTCGAGACCCTGCCGAGACTTGCGGACTTCGCACTCTGGGCAACAGCCTGTGAAGCTGCGCTCTCGTGGCCTGAAGGTTCATTTATGCGAGCCTACCAGGACGCCCAAGACGACCTCATCAAAGACGCGCTCGAGGCTGAACCGGTAGCGGTCGCCATGCTGAAGCTACCCGCGCACGGTGACGGGCTCACCTCAGTATGGACGCTCACCGCCTCCGAACTTCTGGACCTGCTTAACGAGGTCGAGGGGCATAAGGATAAGCGCCCGCCGAAGGGCTGGCCGGGAGCGGCGCATATCCTAAGCGGCACCCTGAAGCGGATCGCCCCGGCACTTTTAGAACAGGGACTCGAGGTTACACAACAGCGAGATACCGACGCCAAACGTTCTAAAAAATGGCTCGTCCGAATAAATAGAGAAAACAAGCGTCCGAAGCGTACCCAAGCGTCCGACGAAACGAGAACCACCGTGCAGGACGGCGTAAACGCCCCGGACGCTTACCCGGACGCTTCGACGGCCCCGGACGCTTCAAGCGTCCGAAGCGTCCACCAAGCGTCCGAAGAGAAAAGCCGTGCAGGACGCAAACCGGACGCTTCGGACGCTTCGGACGCTTCAAAACCTTATTTATCGGGTACGCCCGTTCCTGAAAAATGGACGGAGGAGTTTTGACACCTACCGATTTACTGAGACACCTCGAGGCTGAAGGCTTTGAGGTGTCCCTAAACCTGAAACTCACCGCCGATGAAAAACCGAGCGACGAAACCCGCGCCCTTATCCGGGATAACCGGGACGCTTTGCTCGAGCACCTAGCCCGCGAACGTTATCCGGTCCCCGAGGCCCAAAATGGCCCAACACCCTTGTTAGACAAGGGTAGGGACAAACCCGTCGATAAGGGTAGTTATCGGCGGGCAAATGAAACGACTTCCGGAGGCTCGGAGGTTGTCCACCAGGCGGATAACCTGGCAAACTTCCAGCGCGCCGGAACTCTACACCTCTACGGCGATCTGCTCTTAAACCTCATGGTCTGGGCTGCACAGCACCAGGAGCTGCGCCTAGAGCATCCGGGCGCGGTAGTCCTCAACGCCCGACCGGAGCACATAAGGGATGCAGTAGAGCTGCACCCCTGGGGCGTGGTCTACGACTGTGACCGCCGGGTGCTCGTGAGCTGGGGAGACGTACCGACTTACGCGTTTAGAGGTAAGCGTGACCTCGAGACGGGCGAGCTGCTGATCCCCGAGGCGGTAGCAGCATGACCACCCGCGCCCACGCCGAAATCCTGCTATTCGACGAAGCACCTGTATTTAATACAGGCGTTACCGTCAAACCCGAACGCCGCCGCGTCACCGCTACTTACTGCCCACGGTGTAGCGGCTGGGTAGAGGTGAGGCTGAACCCGGTCCGGCTGCACTGTACGGGCTGTGGGCTCGAGGCGAGGCCGTGAGCGAAGTTGTCGGCACCGCTAAGGCTGCACGCTGGACCGGCTTCTCCGAGCGTCAGGTGCGTGCCTGGTGCGAACGGGGCAGACTCGAGGGTGCCTATCAATTTGACTACGGCGGTAAGTGGCTGATCCCGACCGCTGCCCTTGAAAAGATATGCCCGTGTCCTGAGTGGCTGCACGCCGAGTTAGCCGAAACCGCCGATACTGCCGAAGTAGCCTAAAACACCGAGATGTACCGTCTAGAACGCTAGGCGGTACCATTCTGTATGGACAAACTCACCGCCGTAGAAGCCGACCTTACCAAAGCTAGAGAAGCCCTCACCGCCCTACAAAACGAGCTGCCGCAGTTTCACGCCCTCTTAACTGACAACGAAGGGGACGCCCAGCGCCTCAAGAGCGAGCGTGCCCCGCTCGACGCGCAAGCTCAGGCTAGAGGCCGGGTGCAGATCGCTAAGGAAATGCTCGAGCAACACCAGAGCGACATAGCGACCGCACGTGCTGAGGTTGTGCGCCTGGAGGCGTCAAAGAACCGGGAGCTGACCCTGGCGAAGATGGCAGAGCACGCGCAGCAAACAAGCAAGCACCACAAGACGCTTGAGAAAGCCGTACACGAAGGCTCAGAGACTCTAGGGCGGACGCTTGTAACGATGGCGCAAGCGTTTGCCGGTATTCATGACGAGCGCGCTGCCTTTGCCCTATTAGGGCAGGAGTTGGCACCGGAGTTTTACCGCAAGACACCCTTCACCGGCGGTATTGAAGAGCAAGCAAAGAAGGCCGTATGCGAGGCGCTACTGAGTGAACTCGAGGCGCAGGGCGCAAACCTTACCGATGTTCTCAACACAAACACCGGCAGGCATACGCCTATAGATAGTGAAACGAGGCCGCTACCTACTCCCGAGTATGGGGAGCTGCTGTGGCAAGTCTTTAACGAGGCAGTAGCGAAAGACCCGCAACAGCGCTCCATCTATCACGAGGTTTACTTGCCCGTGAAGCGTAACGCCGCACCCTGGATACCCGTCACCGCCTCGAGCGACGACCGGTATCAGATCTAGGTGGTCCGGCCCGAGCAAACCGACCTGCTGACGCGGACCTGGCGTAAGACCTTCGGGGCCGACCATGCCTAAAATCTTTGCCGCTAATACTCCCGGTCTTCACGGGGCACGTCGGACTCGTCTATCTCCCCGGTCGGGTCCATGTTGGGCTTCACGTGCCCTTCGGTCTCCGGGTCGTTGTCTCCGATTTCCCGGTCGATCTTGGGATCAGTGTCTTTCGCTCGGTCATCACTCATGGATGCTCTTCTCCAACCGTGATTTAGCGCGTCTCGGTTCGCTAAGCCTGAAAGCCTGTACTCCTGATTATGCCTAGAACCTGCACCATCTGTAACCACCCCCGGCGGGACGCTATCGACCTGGCGTTACTCGCCGGGGAGTCGTTTCGGAACATAGCGCAACGTTTCGGAACAAGCGCAACAGCCCTACACCGGCACAAAGACCACCTGCCGGGGCAACTTGCCAAAGCGCACGAGGCCGCGGAGGTGGTCAAGGCCGACACTCTCCTGGACCGGCTTAAAGAGCTGAACAGCGAGACCCGAGCGATCCTAAAAGAGACAAGGGAAGGCGGGAACCATGACCTTGCCCTGAAAGCGATTGCACGGGTAGAGAAGCAGCTCGAGCTTGAAGCCAAACTCTTAGGCGAGTTGCAACCCGAGGGCACGACGATCAACGTCTACAGCACTCCCGAATGGCTCACCTTGCGGGCTGTGGTCATTCAGGCGCTGCAACCTTACCCCGACGCGGCGCGGGCTGTAGGAAGGGCGCTGAGTGACGCTTAGGGACGATCTCAGATTCGCCCTCGACCCGGCAGCCTTCGCCCTCGAGGTGCTGGGGCTCGAGCTTGACGACTGGCAGCGTGAGGTGATCGCCTCGACAGGCAAGCGCGACCTGCTGAACTGCTCACGCCAAGCCGGAAAGAGCACCACAGCTGCTGTGCTGGGGCTGCACGAAGCGCTCTACCGTCCCGGTAGCCTCACCATATTGGTGTCACCTTCGCAGCGGCAATCATCGGAGCTATTCCGAAAAGTTATAGAGCTTAGAGAAAAGTTGTCCTCTGGAAGCGTCGGGTTAACAGAGGACAACAAACTCAGTATGACGGTTAAGGGTGGCGGTCGTGTCCTGTCTCTACCGGGCTCTGAGGCGACCATCAGGGGCTTCAGTGGTGCAACGCTCATTGTTGAGGATGAGGCGAGCCGAGTAGACGACGCTTTGTATTTCAGCATCCGGCCCATGCTTGCTGTGCGGGGTGGTCGGCTGATCCTGATGAGTACGCCGTTTGGTCGACGCGGCCATTTTTGGAATGAATGGGACACCGGCACAACCTGGAATAAAGTCATGGTCCCGGCAACGGCTGTACCGCGTATCAGTGCCGAGTTTCTGGAAGAGGAGCAGCGCGCTATGGGCGACTGGTGGTTTAGCCAAGAGTACATGTGCGAGTTTCGAGAATCGACTGACAGCGTGTTCTCGCACGCCGACGTTATGGCCGCGCTCGATACCGACGCCAAGCCGTTTTTTGGAGAGGGGTAAAGATGACTTTACATCATGTGCCAAGCCGGGAGTTTGCGAACCCGAAAACGTACCTTCTTGGCGTCGATCTGGGGCAGTCAAACGATTTCACCGCCCTATGTGTGCTCGAGCGTGAGCAGAGGAACACGGGTAAACGAGTAGCGGACGTGATAGCGCAGATCAACGCGAGTGCGCCAGGCGGTGACTACACAAAGCCGGTCTATGAAAACCACTACCTCGCCGGTCACCTCGAGCGTCTACCTCTCGGTACGTCCTACCCGGCGCAGGTTGGTAGGGTAAAGGTGCTACACGACCGTCTCAAGGCGGAGACCGGCACAGCACCCTTGCTAGTGGCTGATGCAACGGGCGTAGGCGCACCTGTAATCGACATGCTGAGGGCTGCCGAACTGGAGCCCATAGCCGTCACCATTACCGGAGGCGACGCGGTGAGCCGGGACGGTTGGAACTACCGAGTGCCCAAACGCGACCTGGTCAGCGAGACGCAGATTCTTCTACAAGCAAAGCGGCTTAAAATCGTTCCGACCCTCAAGGAAGCGCAGACCCTCACAAGTGAGCTACTAGCGTTCAAGGTTTCGATAAGCCTCAAGGGTCACGACTCCTACGGTAACGATGTAGGACCGTGGCGAGAGAACCCGCACGATGACCTGGTGCTGGCTGTAGCGCTCGCTGCCTGGTATGGGGAGCATTACAAACCGGTGGTAGATGACACGCCGCCGTCGCTGTCGATTAGGGGCTCGAGGTATTCGGGGAGAAGGTGAAGGCACCCGTGCGGCGCGCTCAGTCATTCTCGTTCTCGACGATGTGAGTTTCGCTCTACACTGTCCCTAGCTCACCCCTTGAGCGGCGTCCCGGCTAGCGGTCCGGGGCGTTTTAACGTCTCAAGAGTAAAGAAAAGAGGTGGGGGCCGGGTGCTATGGTCGGGAATGCCCTACTTCATCTTTCAGAAGCCCAAAAGCACGACCAACTGGAAGCTTTCGGGCCGTTTTGACAACTACGCACAGGGCTGCATAGCCAGAGATAACTACGCGAAGGCGTCCGAAAACGTGGTCGTCAGAATGGTCAAAGCAAACACCGAAGGGGAGGCCAGAGGCAAGAGCGGCGTCGTGTGGAATTCGTTAGCGAACGACCCGAACCATTAGACCCGAGCGGCTCGAAGCAGCGCCATAAGAGAAGTACCCCGCAGGAGGCTCGCGTCTCACTCAATCTGACAAAGGTACGAGGCTCTTTTTGTCGTGCTGCCCTTCCAGCCAAAGGCTGGAGGTAACCCGCCCGCAGAGGTTACAGCGTCCCGTGCGAGTTTTCGTTTGCTACACTACGGCTCTCCGCCGGGGGGTACAGCCTCGCTTTTTCCTTCGCAGGTTATGGCGAGGCTGCTTTCTGTACCATAAAGAGAACCCCCCAGCGCGTCAGTGATCTGGTACAAATCTGCTGTAACATCCGCATATTTTGAAGAAACTATATTCTACAAACACCCGCTAAGGGTTGCGGCAAACCGTCTAAGCGTCTAAGCGGTTTACCGTAAGGGTTAGCGGGTAGATCTATGCGTTAGTCTCTCATTGTGGACAGCCAGGGGCATTACTACCCAGCGAGCGAGGCTGCGAGGCTGCTAGAGGCGAGCGAGAGCGCGACCAGACGCTACGCGGCTCTGTACGAAGCGCTGCACGGTCCCATGCCGAGAGATAGCCAGAAGCGCAGACTGTGGACATATGAGGCAGTCGAAGCTATGCGGACTGCTAAGGCGTTGCTGGACGACGGCAAGGTTATTTCTATTCAAGCTGGGCTCGAGGCCGTAGGAGGGGAGCCACGCGAGGCGGTAGAGTTGCCACCTGCTAAGGCGCTCGACCACCCGCTAAGGGTATTGCTAGAGCGGCTCGAGGGTGTGGATCGGTTAGAGAACGAGATCAAGCTGTTAAGACACCAGCTCGAGGCACCGTCTAAGCGTGAGGCAGAATTAGAGACTATGAACGCCTATCTTATGCGTGAGCTGGAGCGCTATCAGAAACAAGCTGAGACAGCACCCGCTGACCCGCTAAGCCCCCTTAAGCGGTTGTACCGGTGGTTTTACCGGAAGGGCTAAAAAGTGGACGCGAGCACGACATGTTGTACACAGCTAGCAGACTTCTTTGGTCCGTAGTGATGCCCTCGAAGTAGACTTGCTTCACGATGGTAGAGCGTACTGAAGTTTTCACTACCGACCAGATGTATGGGATTTGGGTAACGTACAGCACCCAAGGGACAGCGTTCTGCCCGGTGTGTAGCTTGGCACTCGAGATCAAAGCGGAGCGACCTATCGATGTTGCAGATGACGGCACAGCAGTGAACATGCATGTGCGCTGTCCAAATTGCGGGCGTACCGGAATGCACATCACGAGCTGAGTCCTGACTCATCAAGATCTCGAGAAAGCGCTCTCCAGACTAGCGTAGGGCCAAGTGCAGTAAACTAAGGCAGCTCTCAACAGGCTCTGCAAAACTTAGTGGCAGAGGCACCTCTGTCGGGCGCGGATTGTGGTTAGCTATGGCAACAGGCAAAGTAAAATGGTTTAACGGCGAAAAAGGTTTCGGGTTTATCGAGCAGGAGGGTGGCGGTGAAGACCTCTTCGTACACTTTTCGGCCATCACCGGCGACGGCTACCGCAACCTTAACGAAGGTGACGAAGTTGAATTCGACACCGAGCAGGGCAAAAAAGGGATGCAAGCGACCAACGTCAAAGTAACAAAAGCGGCAGACCCGAGCACGTCGGGACGTTCCTCAGACCGCCCCTCACGGCCTCCGAGAGACCGTTACTAAACGGTCTAAGAAACCAACTTGACAAACTGACAAAACCCCCGGCGATCAACCGGGGGCTGTATAAAAACGCTGTGCTGTTGGCTAACCGGAATGTACCTAACTCTTTACATAGAAAGTCGGAATACGCCAAAAAGGAACAGCAAGATCCCCATTGCAAAGAATGCGAAGCCGAGCAGCACAAACACAGTTGAGCTGCCTTTGCCGAAGAAGGGCTCCCCACTTCGCATCCTGCTAATGCCTCTTGTCAGAAAAACAATGCTGGTAATAAGCATAAGCGAGCCGATAACTAAGGCGACTCTCGACATCTCTAACAGCGAAGTCTCCATGTAGGACATGATAGAACCAACCGCAGCAGTAAGGCAATCAAGCTACAGCACCTGAGACGGCGAGGCGATAACAGTCTTTATCCGACGGCAGAAAAAAACCCCGGTGAGGTGCCGGGGGCTTGTCTCGTGTTCAGTAGGGCATTAGGTGGTCAGCCGATCTTCACCCGCCATAGCTGCCTCGAGTAGGTCATCATTGTATTCAAGAGAGTGCCGTGCAACCGTAATAGCCTCCGAGCGTGAGAGGTTGTGACGTTTGCGCCACCGCTCGAGCCAAGCGCACAGGTTAAGCGCGACCAGGTGTCCCGAATTAAAGTAAGTCTGACATTCAAAGCAAAATCCATCTTCACTTACAGGCTCACCCTCAGCGCCGCAACCGCCGCAAAATGACCGGTTCACGCCGCCACCGCCAACACGACCGGCTGAGCCGAGACGAGGCTGTGAACCTCATCCCAGACGCCGTAAGCTACCCGCTCGACCCGAGTAGTGAAGGGCTGAGTCTGCGCCGGGAATACGACCTCATCACGCTTAAGGCCCCGGAAGGCGACCCGGTGGTTTACCCGGTCGGCACCCTCGACGATGGCGTAACCATAAGCAAGGGTGCTCGAGACGGCCACCACCAAGCCGAGGTCGCGGACGGTTGCGCCTAAGAGTTTGCACTGTTTCGAGGCTGTATGCTGCATGTGGATCTCCGATCTAGTTAGGGGCTGTACTTTTCGAGGGTCTGCCTCTAACTGCCCTTATAGTAGCAGGTATAAGACAATAATGCAACAGGTAACAACATATGTGCTACTATTAGTTTATGAGATGGTTACTGAAAAACTACTTAGCTCAAAACGACCTGACGCCTTACCAGCTCGTCAAGACGACGGGCTTAAGTGCTAACACGATCTATCCGCTTGCGCGTGGCGAAACTCAACGGATCAGCTTAGACACGTTGCAGACAGTTCTCGACGGGCTCGACAGTCTGACCGGAAAACAGGTAAATGTTACCGACATACTCGAGCGTGAAACCGAGGAGTACGAGTTTCCTGACGGCGTACCTGACGATATACGCGAGCGGATAGAACAGTTTGAACGGAGCGACAAAAAAGGTAAACCGCTGCGGGAGATCGCTGCTAAGTACGGCGTTGAACGTTGACCTATGAGGTCATTGTGTCACCACTAGCAGAAGCTGACCTCGAGGCGATTACCGATGTGCGGACCCGGAATGCGATCATCCGTAAAGCCTTCGACCTTGAGCACGAGCCCGACAAGCAGGGTAAGCAGCTCGGTAGAGACCTATCGGACTACCGAGTGGTCCGGGCAGCAGGGCAGCGCTACCGAGTGATCTATCAAGTAGCGACCCTCGAGGGTGTCGTGACGGTGGTCGTGGTCGGGATTCGCAAAGAGGGAGACAAGCGCGACGTGTACCGAGTAGCGGGTAAGCGATTAGGGGGTAGGTAATGGCTAAGGCCCGTCGCAAAGTTGACCCGACCAGTCGTTTAGGCCAACAGCAAAAGGACATCCTTGTTTGGATGGCTAAGAACTACTCGCTGCACATAGGAATGGAACCGCCGGGTAATCCTGACCTCTCCACCGTCCTATTCCTCCCGTGGGAACCTGCTGCGTTCCTCCGTGAGAGTCCCACAGCTGGCGAGCGGGCTGGGCTATCCACAAGCCTTAGGAAGCTTGCGGAACGCGGCCTTATAGAAAGAACGGGGAGCGATTTAGGCCACCGCACCGCTTGGGTCGCGTTCACTAAGCAAGGGCGGCTCTTGGCTGAAAAGCTAATTAACGAGGACTTCGACCCTGCTGAGCATGACCGCGCCGGGGAGCGAATGAACCTTGATAGTCGGATCGACGGGTTGCTCCTGGCGACCAAGCTGCTTAACAGGCTGGTGTTGCACCAGGAAACGCACCGCCGCGCCCATTTTGTGGAACCCACAGAGGGAGAGGAGAATGTACCCTTCATGGCCTCCGACCGACTCACGTCTGAAGAGGCGCGTGCGCTTAGTGCGGTGCAGGGTGCCTTGCAAGATTCACTCGCACAAAGGTTAAAACTACGTGGGGAGTAGGCGTATTAGCGACTTAACTAGACTTAAGTCGTTAATGAGATATGCCCACCAGCACGCATATAGTGGTTGACTCAGATAGCTAATGAGCGTACTCTTGTATACATGAAGCGCACCCCCCGTTCTCCCAGAGCATTGGGTATGATGCGTTTCAACATCCTTCAGTTAAAGACTGCTGGAAACCCGCGAAGGGAGCAGTACGGCAAAAGAAGAAGCGAGTGTGCAAAGCCTAGGAAACTTAAACACTCGCTTCTCTCAGTTTTCGCCCCTTACCCCGCCGCAAACGGGACTCAGAGCATTTCAAGGAAACCTGCTATGTGTCAACACTTAGAGACAATTCCGCACGGATCAAGCGTTGACCTAACGTTGACTATAGCAACATCGGTATGCCTTGCGCTACAGCAAAGGCAGCATCATGTGTAGACGTGCAGGGTTACCTAGAAGTGTTTGGAGTCAACCGTTAGCGACGTGGGATCGGCCATTAGGAGGCCACCATGCCGCA
>MWVY01000263.1_pt1 | contig 12596 bp, 13 predicted proteins | sample 1047251 | NCBI WGS metagenome assembly MWVY01 (sample SAMN06349983, study PRJNA376086) | soil metagenome | isolation source: MS7-5 sample Antarctic (ecotone) soil | place: Antarctica | collected 2015-01-13
GGTGGGGGTGCTTGGTGTCGAGGAGGTCGTGTCCGTGGTGCCGGGGTAGGCGAACCCGCGCATCCACTTTCGCGCATATCCATCCACAACCACCACATGTAGTGTCGACTACTTTGCCTATCGTGGTCCCGTGAAGGCCAAACCCTCCCTTTTGGCCTGGATTATCCAGGATGCTGCAAGCGGACTTCGGAGAATGGTCCTTCCACGCACCTCGGTGAATAGCGAGAGCAGGCCCCCTGCCGTTGCGCCTTTTTGTGTCCGCAGATAGAGTTGTGGGGTGTCGGCCTTGGTTGCCCACCGGAAACGGAGCGTGAGCAGATGGCATCGAGAACTTCCTCGGGCGGGGATTACGATCTCTCAGACCCGGTAGGCGGCTTCGCGGACGTCGTCAGGCGCGTGGTGCTCCAACCCCGGGCCTTCTTCGCGGGCCTTCCCCGGCAAGGGGGCCTGCTCGGACCGCTGGTGTTCGCCCTGGTGTGCGTCGAGGTCTCCGTGCTCCTGGTCGGGCTGCTCACCTTCCTGGACGTACCGGGGGGAGCCACCTCGCTGTTCGGCGCGAGTGGGGACCAGGGCTTGCTGGCGTTCTTGGGGGGCCTGGTGGTCGCTCCCATAGCGGGGGCCGTGGGCGTCTTCTTGACCGCCCTGGTGACGCACCTGCTGGTCGTCCTGGTGGTGGGACAGGGGCACTCGGGGTTCGGGGCTACGTTCCGGGTGGTTGCCTACTCGTCCGTGACGAGCCTGGCGGGCTGGATACCGTTCGTCGGGTGGCTCTTCTCCCTGTACAGGCTCTACCTGGCCACCGTGGGCATCCGCGAGATGCACGCGACGACCACGGGCAAGGCGCTGCTGGTGGTGCTGCTGCCGGCCATCCTGGTGCTGGTGTTGGTCGTGGTGTTGGTCGGCGCGTCGGCCATAGTGTTCTTCAGGGCCGCTTGAGGCCGTCCGGTCTGCCCGAGTAGGGAGTTCTCCAGCAAAGCCGCACCCGAGCTTCCGAGAACCCCCTACAGCCGAAGTTCGGAGAACAATGCTTCTAGGACGTACGATGAATAGAGCGGCGTGTGCGTAGGTAGACGACGGACATGCCGTCTTCTCCTCGTACGGTCCCTGCGTCCGCTGACGCCTGTCGCCCATCTCTCGCTCCGGGCTGGCGGCTAGGGCGTCGAGGGGTAAGATGCACTGACGTGGGAGAGCGACCAGGGAGGGCGACGATGGCGAGACCCGATGACTGGATAGATCGGACCGTGGTTCTCGGGACCGACATGTACGGGGGCGACACGGTGGGCACGCTGGAGGAAGTGAACGACAGAGGCGTGGTCGTGCGCCACGGGATAGTCGAGGTCGAGTCAGAGGTGGTCGAGTTCGAGGCCGATGCCGAGGGCGAGGTGGTAGAGATCGAGGCCGAGATCGAGTCCGAGCCCGAGCGACAGGCCATCTTCTACCCCTGGACCAAGATCAACTGGATGTACCACCCGGATGAGTAGCGGGTAGGTCCCCGTCCAAGACGGCGTAATACCTATCGAGGGGTGTTATGCGGAGATGCCAAGCGGGGTGTTGGACCGGGGCGGACCGCGAAAAGGGCCCGGCGTAGAAGGGAGCGAGACCGCCAGGCCCGTTAGGACCACCCTACCCAACCAGGTACTCAGATAAAACGAGAGAAACCCGGCGGCATAGAAAACGGCTTCTAAGCCTAGACACTACTCTGTAAAACACCGAGGACGCGCAATACCACGTAGGCGATGATAAGTACGACAATCACGATTGCGGCGTACTTGATGAAGGTAGCGGCTACGATCCAACCGCCGCCCGAGCCGCTCGGCGCCGGCTCTCTTGTTTCGTCCTCAAACTCATCAACGCCTCTTCTTCTTCGACCCATGCTCCTCCGTATCCCTAAGCTGGGTTGCCTCACTTCATTATCGCTTAGCAAGCCGCCAGGTTCTACGAAACCTACCTGGCCTATCCGCAAGGGGGCGTAATACCCCAAGGTATTACCGGGCTCTTGTGTACGCTGGGCCACGACCCCGCTTCTTAGGGCCAGGGCCATACGGACTTCCTAGAAACCCCTCTAGTACTACAGTTGTAGTTGGCCTGCGAATCTGCCGCGGCTACCCGTCTGGCCGTTGCGGTGCGTTGGCGCGCAACCACTCGATGGCCCCCGGGGTCCTGAGCCATCCGGGCAGCGCCTCGGCGAAGTAGACCACGGCCTCGCTCTCGTCCCCGAAGCCCACCAACGCCGGCAACGCGCCCGGCATGCCCTTCCGGCCAAGCAAGTACCCTGCTACGAATGGGTTGAACGAGATGGCTTCTTCCAAGGCCGATCGTGCCTCCTCGCCGTCCCCTTCCGTGCGGAACCTCCACAGGGCCCTGGCGTAGACCCAGCCCGCCCCCGCGTCGTCCTCGTAGGATTCGAGCAACTCTCCGAGGTCGTCGTCTAGCCCTTCCTCTAGGAGCGCGTTCGCGAGAAGGTAACGGACGCCCTGGTTGTCGTTCGGATTGAGGTGGAGCATCTGTTGGTAGTGCGCTATGGCTTCGCTTCTCTCGCCGAGTTCCCACGATGCGAGTGCCAACCCCTGGCGTGCCCGCATGTAGGGTCTCGTCTCCAGGATGCCCCAGAAGTGACCGGCGTCCTCCTCGAAGGCCTCCTCACCGAGGGTCTGCTTTACGGCCCTCTCGCCTGCTTGTACCCCCTTCTCGTAGAGTTCTTTGGCCTCCTCCGGGTCTTTGGCCGTCTCCTCGGCCAGGAGAACGTAGGCGTCGGCGCAGTCGGACGAGACTTTCAGCGCCTTCTTCGCCAACTGCACCCGCTTGCGGTGGCTCCCGGTCTCAAAGGCTTCGTAGATGAGCTCCTGGGCTTTCTCCAAAGGCGTGCTCGGCTCGGCCGGGATGGGCTGCAAGCCCTCCGCGGATTCGAGCATCTCCTCGAGGAAAGCCTGGGCCTCCTCCACGGACTCGAACTCTTTGCCCCTCAGTCGCTTGCCGATCTCCTGGATCTCCTTCTCCATCGCCCGGGGGTGTAGCGGAATGGGATCGCCGCCCTCCGAGCGATCCGGTTTTCTTGGTCCCTTCTTCTTGGGCACGGCGGGAGAACCTCCCTAATTGCGGTGGCGTGCATCGTCGCACCCCCATGTTACTCGTGCGAACGCTCTGTGTGGAGGGTAGGACGCCTCCGGGAGCGCCTTCGGTAGTGGCAGCGCTTGGCTCGCGCCTGATGGCACCGACGCCAGCGGGACCACCCGAGTGCCAGTTCGGGCGACTCCGTCCGCGCCAGCGCCAGGCTCCACAGCAGGCGCCTCACCTCCGGTACGGTGAGCGGGATCGGTCCGTCCGGGATCTGCCGGGCGAATGGGCGTCCGGCCGCGCCGGGTCTTCGAGATGTCGCCTCCTGCTCCCGCGCCTGGATCGCGGCGAGCAAGGCATGGGCGAACAGCGCGAGGGTGATGTGCCGATGCCAGCCGTGCCAGCTCCTCACCTCGTAGTGGCCGAGTCCGACCTCCCCCTTGGCGGCTTCGAAACAGGACTCTATCCGCCAGCGGGTTCCGGCGACCCCGACCAGCTCTTCGAGGGGCGTCCCCCGTGGAGCAAAGACCACGTAGTAGGCAAGATCCTCGGGGTCTTCGGTGTTGCGTCGAACCAGCAAGAGGTGCTCGAAGCGCCGCTCCTCCTCGGTGACCTGGAGCCTGAAAAGGGGCAACAGTGCCCAGTCGTAGAGCCTCTCTCCCTTGGAGCCCGCTCCGGCCGAAAGCCTGAGCCAATCCTCCTCGGTGGCTCTTTCGGCGAGTCCATCGGCGCGGACCTGGGCCGGTCCTCGATCGGTCGTCGCCCACAACGGCTCGTTCCTCTTGACGGCCAGCACGAAGGGCTGCTCGCTCGCCTCGAGGAACATCCTGAGTTTTCGGTCCCCGCCGTAGATCGAATCGCCGGTCACCCAGGAAGCGGGAACTCCCGCCTCGAACGCCCGTTCCAGCATCGTCCGGGCGAGTTGCGGCTTGGTGGCGAAGTTCACCTCGTCGGGGATGCCTGCGCCGGCCCGACGCTCGGCGTCCGCGGTCCAGCTCTTTGGCAGGTAGAGTTCCCGGTCGATGAAGGCGGCGCCCTTCTCCGAGGCGTAGCACAGGAACACGCCGATCTGGCAGTTCTCGGTGCGTCCCGCCGTGCCCGAGTACTGTCTCTGCACACCGCAAGACCTCTCGCCCTTCTTCAAGAAGCCGGTCTCGTCGACGATCAGGACCGCTCCTTCGGCCCCGAGGTTTTCGACCACATACTCGCTCAGCTCATCGCGCACCGCCTCGGCGTCCCACTTTGCCCTACCCAGCAGATGCTGGATCCCGTAAGGCTTTTCGTCGCCCGCGTCCTCGGCGAGTTGCCAGGAGTTCTTGCGCCTTGCGGAGCCCAGCAAGCCCACGAGGTAAGTCTTCGCCCTTCGCCCGAGATCCGAGCGAGGGAAGCGCGGAGCGATCCGAGCGGACAGGGAGCCGAGATCCCGCCGCCATCCTCGCACCATCCTGCGTTCCGGGCTCCAAGGCATTATCCCCTCCTCGCGTCGGTTGGCAGCATGATGCCGGGTCCCACCGCAGAATTACAACTGTAGTACTAGGCGAAATTCACAGTCGTCCGTTCCTGGTGTTGTGTGCAGACGGCAGGGATCGGGCCGCCGGACTATCCCGCAGTTGGTAGCATCCCCCCTGTGGCATCCCTGACCCCCCAAGCGTTCGCCAAGAGGTGGGGCGACTCGACGCTTTCCGAGCGCTCTTCTTACCAGCAGCACTTCCTGGACCTGTGCGAGATGCTCGGCGCCCCCAAGCCCGCCGAGGTAGACCCCACGGGCGGGTTCTACGCCTTCGAGAAGGGCGTGGAGAAGACGGGGGGCGGCAAGGGCTTCGCCGACGTCTGGTACAAGGACCGCTTCGCCATCGAGTACAAGGGCAAGCACAAGGACCTCTCCGCCGCCTACGGGCAGCTCCTGCAGTACCGGGAGGCCCTGGAGAACCCGCCGCTGCTCGTGGTCACGGACATCGAGCGCTTCGAGGTCCACACCAACTTCACCGGCACGGTGACCCGGGTCCACGCCTTCACAAATTCCGAGCTGCCCGAGCCCGAGAACCTGGCCTTGCTTCGGGCAATGTTCGGGGACCCCTACTCCCTCAAGCCCACGCGCACGCTCCAGAGCGTCACCGAGGAGGCCGCCGGCAAGTTCGCCCGCCTAGCGGACGGGCTGCGCGAGAGGGGAGTCGATCCCCAGGAGGCGGCGCACTTCCTCAATAAGCTCCTCTTCTGCCTTTTCGCCGAGGACGTCGGCCTGTTGCCGGAGGGCGTCTTCTCGCGGGTGGTGGAGCGGGGCGCCAGAAGACCTGAGACCTTCAACCGCAACGTCGGCGCGCTCTTCGGGGCGATGGCCGAAGGCGGGGAGTTCAACCTCCTGGACATCCCGCACTTCGACGGCGGGCTGTTCTCCGACGGCGGGGTGGTGGCGCTCGAGGCTTCGGAGCTGCGGGCGCTTGGGGAGGCCTCACGCCTGGACTGGGGCTCGGTCGAGCCCGCGATCTTCGGAACCCTCTTCGAGAGGTCGCTCGACCCGGCCCAGAGGGCGCGCCTCGGGGCGCACTACACGGGCAAGGAGGACATCCTGGCCCTCGTGGAGCCCGTGCTCATGGCGCCCTTGCGGAGGGAGTGGGAGAGGGTGCGAGCCGGGGCCGAGGCAGAGGCCGAGAAGGCCCGCGGGCTAGGCGGACGGGCGGCCGAGAACGCGCTCCGCAGGGCGGAGAGGGGGCTTGCGGGCTTCGCCGAGCGGCTGCGGGGGGTGAGGGTGCTGGACCCGGCGTGCGGGTCGGGGAACTTCCTCTACGTGAGCCTCAAGGAGCTACTGGACCTTGAGAAGGAGGTCTCGGCGTTCTCCGGGGAGATAGGGCTCACGCCGTTCTTCCCCGGGGTGAGCCCCGAGCAGCTCCACGGCATCGAGACGAGCCCCTACGCCCACGAGATCGCGCAGGTGGCCATCTGGATCGGCTACCTGCAGTGGATGGTTGAGAACGGCTTCGGCAGCCCCTCGGAGCCCATCCTCGGGCCCATGACAAACATAGTGGAGGCGGACGCGATCCTGTCCCGAGACGGGGACGGAACCCTCCGAGAACCCGTCTGGCCCGAGGCGGACGTGATCGTGGGCAACCCGCCGTTCCTCGGCGGGAAGCGCCTGCGGGCGGAGCTCCGCGACGCCTACGTGGACGACCTGTTCGCGCTCTACCGCGGGCGGGTCGCACGCGAGGCGGACCTCGTCGCCTACTGGTTCGAGAAGGCGCGCAAGGAGATAGAGGGGGGACGGGCCAAGCGCGCAGGGCTCCTGGCGACGAACTCCATCCGGGGCGGGGCGAACAGGCGGGTGCTAGCGCGTATCAGGGAGACGGGCAGCATCTTCTTCGCCGAGTCCGACCGGCCCTGGGTGCTCAACGGCGCCGCCGTGCGCGTCTCCATGGTCGGCTTCGACGACGGCACAGAGACCGAGAAGACCCTCGACGGGGCGCCCGCGACCGCGATAAACCCGGACCTCACCGGGGCCCTGGACTTGACTGAAGCGAGACCGCTCCCCGAGAACCTCGGCATCTCCTTCATGGCGGACACGAAAGGCGGTCCGTTCGACATCCCGGGCGACCTCGCACGCCAGATGCTCGCCGCTACGGGCAACCCGAACGGTAAGCCGAACTCCAACGTTGTGCGTCCCTGGGCCAACGGGATGGACATAACGCGACGGCCGCGTGGCATGTACATCATCGACTTCGGGACGGACACGAGCCTGGAAGAGGCCGCACTCTACGAGGCGCCGTTCGAGTACATCAACGAGCACGTTCGTCCCAAGCGTGAGACCAGCCGCAGTACACGAGCCGAGTGGTGGCTGCACGAAAGGCCGCGCGTAGATATGCGCCGCGCCCTCGCGGGATTGCCGCGCTTCATAGCTACTTCTTCGGTATCCAAGCATCGGCTCTTCGCCTGGCTCGATAGCTCTACCTTGCCGGACCACGCGTTGATCGTCTTCGCACGCGAAGATGACTACTTCTTCGGCGTGCTCCACTCGCGGGCGCACGAGCTCTGGTCGCTCAGGATGGGAACGTTCCTCGGTGTGGGCAACGATCCCCGGTACACGCCGACGACGTGCTTCGAGACGTTCCCTTTCCCGGAGCCGACTGAGGAGCAAAGTGCGGAGATAGCGGAGGCGGCCCGCCGCCTGGACGGGCTGCGCCGCAACTGGCTGAATCCCGAGGGCGCCGCCGAAGCCGAGCTCAAGAAGCGAACGCTCACCAACCTCTACAACCAGCGCCCGACGTGGCTGGCGAACGCCCACGCCCGGCTCGACGCGGCGGTCTTCGCAGCCTACGGCTGGCCTGAAGACGTCGCGGACGAGGACATCCTCAAGAACCTTTTGGCGCTCAACCTGGAGCGCTCTGCATCTCAAGGCTGAGAATAAAATTCGAATTCCTGCTTACCATATTCATAGGAATTGCACATTGTTATCGGAGTGTGTAATATAGCGAGCCATGAGACGACCGAGGAGAGGAGGCTCATGAAGGTCCCGCGCCTACGCCAACAGAGGGAGAGCCGCGGATTGACGCAGCAGGACCTCGCGGTCGCCGCGGGTGTTAGTCGCCGGAGCGTTGCGGGTTGGGAGCTCGGAGCGGGGATACGCCCCAACTCGGCACGCAAGGTCGCCCAGGCGCTCGCGGTAGACATCACCGACCTATTGGCCCCAAAGCTGGACCCGCGGGAGCAACCTATCCGGGCGAACTTCGAAGATGGCATGATTTTGGAGTTTAAGTCCATCGCGGAGTACTGGCGCATCACCGAGGCACTCCGTGAGCACGCTCAAGCCGTCGAGGCCGGAGAGTACAGCCGCCTTCGGCACATGGAGATCATGGACGACGTGGACAGCTTTCTGCGAGCATACGATCACATCGGGGATAAGGCAGAGGCCGAGCAACTTCACCGTATCTACCTCGACTTGCTGGAGCGCCTACGGGCTGCCAGCGGCCTGTTGGCGGACCACCTCGCCGGAGATGAGGCCGAAGAAGAGAGGCGCCAGAGTGGCCTTCAGAAGATCGCTTCGTAGACCTCTCCCATCACGAAGCAAGAAAAAGGGGCGGCACCACCCGCCCCTGAACACAACCCCCAACTACCCATTTTTGAGAGGAGTTGCGGATGAATACTACCGCCCGCGACCGGTCGCGTAAACCTTCGACCCACCCTCCGTACCGCGAGGCCAAGCTCTCAGAGGCCCACCGCCGGATGCTCTTTGACGAGTCAGGGCTCTGCCCCGAGGTCGTCGAAGAGCGCGAAGCCCGCACGATCACCCGCCTGGTCGACCTGCCGCCCGAGTTCAAGGGCCAGCAGCGGCGTAGGGGGTTGCTGCTGCCGCTCTACTCCCCCGACAGAAAGACGACTAGCCACCAGCTCAGGCCAGACAAGCCCATCAAGGCGAGCCGCAAGTACGAGCAGCCCGCCGGCGTCGGCTGCATCCTGGACGTGCACCCGCGGATGATGGGGGCGATTCGGGACGGGGGGCGCGACCTCTGGGTCACCGAAGGTGTCAAGAAGGCCGACGCCCTGACGGGCCGAGGGCTGTGCACCATCACGCTCGCCGGCGTCTGGAATTGGGGGCGCAAGGGCGAGATGCTGCCATGCTGGGATCACGTCGCCCTCAACGGCCGCAGAGTGTACGTCGTGTTCGACAGCGACGTCATGACCAAGGAGGGCCCACAGATGGCCTTGGAGCGCCTCGTGAGGGCCCTGGAGGCCCGCGGCGCCGAGGTCCTGGTCGTCTACCTGCCGGAGGTGCTGCGGTGCGGCAAGACCGGGGTGGACGACTACCTGGCCGCTGGCCACAGCGTGAACGAGCTAAAGGCGCTGGCCCGAAAGTTCGAGCCCTTGGACCTCGGGCGGGTCCGGCTCTCCCGAGACGGGGTGCTCCGGGCCCTGGTTAAGGACCTCCGGCGCACCTTCTGGGCGCGCGAGTGGAAGGGGCAGGGAGGATACACGGACCGAGACGTCTTCAAGGAGATCGTGGAGGCGGCCGCTCGAGGAGGAAAGCCCCACCCCGAAGGGTTGAGGGTCGCGCTCTCCCACGGCACGCTCGCGATCCGGGCGAAGGTCAGCTCGCGGACGCTCTGCAAGTCCATAGTCCGGTTGGAAGGGGAAGGCCTCCTCTACAGGGACAACGCCGGGCGCAAATCCGACAAGGCCGGAGCGTTTGTCGTGCGCGCGGGTGTAAAGCAGGTAGGAGAGAGCAGCGCAGCCGAAGCGAAGGGAGGCCAGGGGAGGGAAGGACATGGCCCTGGTGCTTTACACCTGCGCGCCCCCCGCCTGCGGTGGTCGACGCCCGCGGTCAAGCTGCGCCGCGGTACGGTCTTCGGGACCAGGATGGTGCGCCGGGGTCCACCGCCCCAGGGCCGGAACGGGATCGAGCGCCTGGGCAAAAAGAGGGGGGCGATCGTCGATGCTGTCGACGCCGCCGGCGGCTGCGCCACCGTCCAGGAGCTAGGCGCCGCGCTCCACATGAAGCGGCCGCGGGACCTCGTGCGCCGGAAAAGGACGCCGGCCGGGCGCGATGGCCCGGTTGTCATGCTGGAGGAGGCGGGGATTGTATCGTTGGATGGGGACGTCGTGAGGCTCCCCGCCGACTGGCTCGACAGGTTGGAGGAGGCGCGCCGTCTCGGCGGGGAGATCGAGGCCGAGGAAGACGCCCGGCGCCGCCTGTGGCTCAAGCGGCAGGCCTACCACGGCCACAGGGAGGCGGGGCTCGACCACCACCCTGCGAACGATGGAGCCGACGGCTGGATGGAAGGCCTCGTGCCTCTACCCGATCCGCCGGACTCCTGGACCCTGACCGCTGCGATAGGCACCCGCGTCCAGACCACCAGGGGACCGGGTGTGTTGTGGGACCACAAGGGAGGAGAGGCGCGGGTGGTCCTCGACGCCTCCCCGAAAGGGTGGACGGCCCTGGACGTCCGCGAGCTGATCCTGCCAAAGACGGGGGCCGCGTGACGACGCTAGCGACCGTGGGTTTCGGCAGGCTACGACGGGCCCCTCACCGTATGACGGTGAGGGCGAGGCCGAAGTGGTAGCCCCCGGCGAAGGCCGAGAGGAGGGAAACCTGACCCTTTACGAGGAGCCCAGGTTCGACGAGAAGGGGCGGCGGGTCTACGCCGTCCGGTACGAGGACGGCAGGCCCGCGTGCGGCTCGCCCAAGAGGCACGGCGGATACTGCGGGAGCCCGGTGCTCTACGGAAATGGCAGGTGCCGACTCCATGGGGGGCCCGCGGCCAAGGGCGCGGCGAGCGGTACGTTCAAGCACGGCCGGCGCTCCAGGTACGCGTCGATGCCCCTGCACCTCCGGCAGAAGTACGAGCAGGCGCTGCGCGACCCGGAGCTCACCCACCACCGCGGCCAGATCGCTATGGTGGACGCGCAAATCGACTCGTTCTTTGAGGACTACCAGGAGGGGGCGAACCCCGAGACCTGGAAGTCGGTCAAGGCCGACTACCGCAAGCTGACCGTCGCCAACAACGCCGGCGACACCCGCAAGGCCCGCGAGCACTTCGAGGCTTTAGGGCAGCTCGTCGAGGAGGGCCACACCCACGCCCAAGCGTCGCTCACGCTGATACGCCTCCTGGAGGCCCGCAGGAAGCACGCTGAGAGCGAGACCAAGCGGTGGCTCTCGGAGAGCATGACGTTCTCCTACGAGATGGCGTACACCTACTACACGGCGCTGGGCAGCGCCGCCCGGCGGTGGTTCGGGCATGACCAGGAAAGGTTGACGGGGTTTCTCAATGAGATCGTCGCAATCAGCGGGGAATCCGGGGTCGACACTGAGGGGTATGACCAGCCCAAAGGAGGAGGCGGACGGCTTCCTCCTGCGCTCGGCTAACCCCGACGCCTACAAGCCGCCCGACATCATCGAGCGGGTCGCCAGGTACAAGGCGAACCTCCGCGAGTTCGTGGTGGCCGCCTGGCCGGAGACGGACCCGACGCCGTTTCCATGAACCTGGCACGGCGGCGCGATTCGCGACAAGTTGGAGGCTCCACAGATAGTGGAGGAGTCCGTATCGCAGTGGACCCCGGCTTAACGTCGGGGGTCCTTTCGTTGTGCATCATTCCCTCACGACCCCCACATCTCGTAGCCGAATACGCCCTTGCTCGCGGCCGTCTACCATGCCCGTGACACCGAGCGGACGCGGGGAGGGACATGTCCGAACACGCGGGGCAGGACAACGGGACGCTGCGAGTCACGATCAGGGAGGCGGCCACCCGCCTGGGCGTGACCGAGGCCGCCGTCAGGAAGCGCATCCAACGGGGCTCACTGGGCAAGGAGCTGGGGCAGGACGGCAGGGTGTACGTGTACCTGGACCTGTCACAGGACACGTCTCACCCTGAGTCACAGGTACACCGTGATCCTATAGTCGAGGAGCTCGTGGAAGAGTTGCGGGACCGGGTGGCGTTTCTGGAGCGCTCGCTGGAGCGGAGAAGCATCGAGGCAGAGCGCTACCAGCAGATCGTCGCGGGGCTTACGCAGACCAACAACAACCTCTCCGCCCGCGTGCTGGAGCTTGAGGCTCCTGTCGAAACCCCAGCGCCTTATCAGCCCGGCGATACGGCTGCTGAGGATGCCGCGAACGGTGCGCCTGGCCCCCGGCCCTCGGCGAACGATACGGGGGCTCAGCACGGCTCTGGGCGCGTGTCGTGGTGGCGCAGGATATTCGGCGGGTAGGAGGCGGGATCATGTTAGAGAACCCCGACCGCGCCCTTGAGGAGGTACCCGGTCGGCCTGAGACCTCGTCGGAGGACGCGCAGGAACAGGCGAACGAAGAGGGAGGCGGACTTCGGGCGGTGAGCGTCATCGTGGCGGTCGTCTCTTCGTGCACGTTGGTCGGCGGCGGTGCCGGGATGCTGGCCGGCGTCGCGCTTGGGGCGATCAACCCGTTCGCCTTGGGGATCATTGGCGCGGCGTTGGGGGGCTTAGCTTCGGTCTTCCTCGCGGGCGTCTTTGGTGCTCGGGGGGGGCCCGGTGGCGGAGGGTGTTCGGCGGATAGGAGGCAGGGTATGGGAGATAACCCCGACCATGATCGCGAAGAGGTCCCCGGCAGGCCGGCGGTCTCGCCGGAGAACACGCGGGAGCAGGCGCGGGAGGGCAGGGAGCAACGGGCCGAAGAGGGGAGGGGGGACTTGACCACGAGGCTCCGCCTTTTCTTCCGGAGGCTTTTCGGGCGCCGGTGAGCAACCACGCGGAGTTTCCGTGGATGGGCGACGAGGAGCGCCGGGAGCGCGAGGCCGTCTACGACGGGTGGCGGCTGTGCGAGACGCTCGGGGATGTCGAGGAGCAGGAGGCCCTGGTGGACCGCTACGCCGAGCGCAACCCCGGCATGGTGGGCCAGTCCGACGCCGAGATAGCCCGCGAGATGCTCAAGATGGTGCGCCGGTCCATAGAGCGCTACGGCGGGCCCTGAAGCCCCACCCGATCAGCCACAGAAGCACCTATCCATCCAATGCGCAAAACTCATGTCGCGGCCGGTCTTGGGGAGGGGGGTCCGGAGCGGGTGTTTCTGGCCCCATAGGACCGGGGC
>MWVY01000264.1_pt1 | contig 12558 bp, 7 predicted proteins | sample 1047251 | NCBI WGS metagenome assembly MWVY01 (sample SAMN06349983, study PRJNA376086) | soil metagenome | isolation source: MS7-5 sample Antarctic (ecotone) soil | place: Antarctica | collected 2015-01-13
ACCAACAACCCCGACGGCATTTGCGGAAGCGGCGACGAAACGGTTTTGCTGGCGACGAGCGAAACTCTGCCGCAAGTGCAGAACCGCGTTTTGGGTGTCGGCGTAAATTCCGCGCCGCTTTTTAACTATTTGCCGAGTTATGCGTTGTTTAATCTGCGCGGCGGATTCACCGTCAATGAAAAGTCAAAAGTTTTTGTCGCCTTTCAAAACATTTTTGACAGTTTCCATCGCAATCCGAGTTGGGGAATTGACGGCGCGGGCAGAAGTTTGTTTGTGCAGTATCGTTATAAGTTTTAAAAACAAATTTCTCTAACGCAATTGCAAAACCAATATACTAAAGCAATGAAATTTATTGCAGAAATTATGCAGATTATTTTTATCCAATTAAGGATGCACGCGCGGAAATGTGCATTTTATTTCGGTTGTATTATAACGTTTACAGCGATTTCATTATCTCTGGTATTGGCTCAGGAAACAGAACCGAAGCCCGAAAATATCCAGAAAAAACGTCCAAAAATCGGACTTGTTTTAAGCGGCGGCGGTGCGCGTGGCTTTGCTCACGTCGGCGTAATCAAGGTTCTGGAAGAAAATCATATTCCGGTTGATTATATTGCAGGCGCGAGTATGGGCGCACTTATCGGCGCATTATACTCAACGGGTAGAACACCCGCCGAAATGGAACAATTAGTCGAAACGCTCGATTGGGACAACCTTTTGCGCGGAAAACCGGCTTTCGGCGATTTGACTTACCGGCGCAAAGAAGACCGCCGCAACCTTTCTGGCGCAATCATTTTGGGCGGAAAAGGCAGCAGCCTCAGACTGCCGAACAGTTTGAATCCGGGACACGAAATTGGTTTAGTGCTTGACCGTCTGATGCTGCCGTATGGCAGTAACACGGACTTTGATAACTTGCCAATTCCGTTTCGCGCGGTGGCGACCGATTTGGTCAACGCCGAAACGGTTGTTTTGAAAAGCGGTTCGCTTTCGCAGGCGTTGCGAGCGACAATGGCGATTCCCGCCGTTTTCGCGCCCGTCGAGTTGAACGGAAAAATACTGGCGGACGGCGGAATTTTGAACAACATTCCGACCGATGTCGTCAAGGAAATGGGAGCCGACATTATTCTCGTCGTCAACACTGAAACGCAGCTCGGCGACCGCGCTTCGCTTCGGGATTTAGTCAGCATTTTGGGGCAGACTTTTTTACGTCGTAACGGTTGAAAATTCGCGCCGCAGTTTGCGGCAAGCTGATATTATCGTCGCGCCTGACTTAGAAAATTACGGCACGTTTAGTTTCGGCGCGGGCAAAGAAATCGCCGAACTCGGTTACAAAGGCGCACAGCAGAAAGTAACTCTGCTCAAAAGTCTCGCGCTCGATGAAGCTGATTGGCAGCAATATGTTGCGTCGCGCCGCGCCAAAGTGCGCTCCGATATTCAGCCGATTCCCGATTTTTTGGCGATTGAAGGAACGGAAAATCTCAAAGCCAAGCGAAAAATCGAGCAAAAGTTAGATGACAAATACAAAAACAAACCGCTTGACCAAAAAGCTCTGGCAAATGACTTGACGCAGCTGACGGGAACTGAAAGATTTGACAACTTAGGTTACGGAATAATTCGCCGTCAAGATAAAACCGGATTGGTGATTCGCGTCTATGACCCGAAGGAAAGAACGCAAAGAAGTACGGTTCTCGAAGTCGGCGTTGATGTTAATAACTCCGAAACCGACGATGTTAATTTTAATGCCCTCGCCCGTTTGACTTTTTTTGATGTCGGCAGTGACGGGACCGAATGGCGCAACGATGTCAGTATCGGTTCGAGAACTTTGTTCGCAACGGAATTTTATCGTCCATTTGGTCAAAGCAAATTCTTTGCCGCGCCGAATGCTTTTTATGAAGACCGCAAAGTCAATTTTTATGAGGATGGCAACCGTTTGGCGGAATACTCGTTTCAGACGGTGCAAGCCGGAATTGATTTTGGCTACCTGTTAAATCGCAACAGCGAACTGCGTTTCGGTTATTCAATCGGGCATCAAACAGCCTCACGGCGCATCGGCAACCCGCTTCTTTCTGATCTGAGCGGAAAGGTGAGTCTTGCCTCCTTGCGCTGGAATTACGACACGAGAAACAATGCCCAGATTCCGACTCGCGGAATCGAGTTGAGAAATTCGCTTAATTATTACTTTGACAGTCCGGGCGCGGCAAACAGTTTTCCGCAAGCCGAATCGAGAATTAATGCTTTTCATCAGCTCGGCGATAAAAACATCATTTTCGGATTCGGTGGCGGCGGAACGACGTTCGGCAAAACCGCGCCGCTGTTCGAGCAATTCGCGCTCGGCGGATTATTCAACATCGGCGGTTACGGAAGCAGGGAATTTCGCAGCAGCCATTATCTAAAAGGCGGTTTCGGCGTATTGCGTAAAACCTTTTCCGCGCCGCCTTATATCGGTGGAAAATTATATTTGGGCGGTTGGTATGAAGGCGGAAGCGCGTTTGAAAATTTCGACGCGGCAAAATATCGCCAAAGCGTAACGGGCGGCGCACTGCTTGAAACGCGAATCGGTCCAATTTTTGTCGGCGGCAGTTTTGCCGAAGGCGGACGCAGAAAACTCTATTTTTCATTAGGACGATTTTTTTAGAAAAAAATTAATTAGAAGCTATCTCAAAAATACGCGCGAAACGTTTAGAGTCCACGCAGAGAGCGTATCTTCCGCCGCGCTTGGCGGGCGGAGCAAACTATAAAGTTTGGACTCTGAACGCTTGAAATTTATTTTTGAGATAGCTTTTAGATTCTATTGATATAAAATCGGTTTGGTCGCCAAAATGCAGTAAAAAGACATTTATCGGCGGATTGGCAAACCAAAGATGAAGATGTTGTTACAAGGAATAGCCAGTTACTACGATATTATAATCGAAGAAATGGAAGGCGGGTCGCAACCGTAGGTGTTTCTTTTGTATATTTCAGCCGCGCTGTTCGATAAGGCAAGTTACCAGCCGATTCAAAAATAATAAGCCTAAAAACAAAATCTCAACACTAGACCACTTTGGGAGAAATAAGAAAAAGGCTCTCTGAAATAAATTCAGAAAGCCATTGTTTATTATATTAAGTATGGTCGGGGCGAGATGATTTGAACATCCGACCTCACGGTCCCGAACCGTGCGCTCTACCAGGCTGAGCCACGCCCCGTCAAACTCGACTTACAGATTCTATGTTACTGCGTCGGTTAAGTCAAACCAAGCTGAAAGGGCAGACAACTTTATCAGTATTAAGCGCGTCAACAATTATGATTTTTTCGGGATTTGTCGACAAATTTATGGTTGCTTAGTCTTGGCTCAAATCTTTGTTTTTATGGTAACTGCCGAAACAATTGCGAAAATTTTAATTAAAATAATGGCAATATTTCGGCAATAAATTTTGAGAAAGACTTGTGTTTAATAAAATTCTTTTGGAAAATAAAAGTATATTGGGTTAAACGAACTCAAAAAAACGCCGTAGTAAAACATTAAAATTTTGCCTTTGAATAGAAAAAAAGGTATATTTTAACTAGATTAGGGAATAAATTCTGCATACTGAGAATTTTGCGTGAGAATTTGCGGTAAATATGTTATAAAACAAATTCGCCTCTCTTTCATATCAGGCGAAGCTTAATTTAAAAAATTTTATTATATTATTATAAAAGTATTACAAAGTATGGAAAAAGACGAAAGACTGCTGCCTCTACCGGAAACAAAAGATCTGCAGCCGACAAACCAAGACTATTCAACTAATTACGCGCCTTTCTATGATGACGACACATTTGACGAAAGACGCTCAATCCGCGAGTATTTTAACGTTGTCTATAAACGCCTGCCGATAATTTTGGCATTGACGATTATTACGACCGCTGTGGTTGCGTTTTATATGTATAAGCAGCCTTCGATCTTTCAAGCCCGCACGGAGATGATAATCGAACCGCGCAAACCGAAACAACAAACAAAAGATGCTATCAACATTAATTTTGGCAGCGATCTTAATTATAACAATACACAGCTGCAACTTCTTCAAAATCCCGATTTGATGCGCGATGTAGTTGTCCGGTTAGGTCTTCATCGCCAGCCAAATCTTTTTGACGGGCAGAGCAAAGGATTTTTTTCAACCCTTAATTCAATGTTTTTCGGTGGAAAGGCTGATTCGGAGAAAACTTCTTCCCTTCCGGTCTTGACTGAAACTTCGACCGATTCAAACCAATCAAACCAAATCATTTTAACACCTGAGGAAAAAGACCGCGCTGAAAGATATGCCTTTAATTTTCTCAGCAATTTGGAAATTGAAAAGGTTAAAGACACAAATTTAGTTAATGTTAGCGTCAAAAGCCCGAAACCGGAACTTGCCGCAGCGGTTGCCAATAAGGTCGCGGATGTTTTTATCGAACAAGACATTAAGCGTGAAACCGAAGGCGCGAAAAAAAGTTTGGAAGAATTGTCAAAATCAATTGATGACTTGAAAAATACGATTGCCAATCAAGAACAGGAACGCATTAATTATCTTAGAAATACCGGAATGCCGCTGGCAAAGGGACAAGATTTTTTGGCAGACCGGCTGCAGACAATCAGCGGTCAATTGCTGACGGCAGAAGATGATCGCCGAAAATTACAGGGTTTATACGAAGCCGCTGTGCGGGCAAGTCAGCAGGGCGACATTTTAGCGGTTGTCGGCGACAATAAAGCGATTCAAGATGCACGCAGTCAAAATTTAACCCGGAAATCCGATTTGGAAAAACGAGTTGAAGGAATTGATAAGCAAATTCAGGAAGCAGAAACTCAAAGACAGGAACTTTTGGTAAAATATACGTCTGAATATCCGGGAGTTAAAATAATTGATGCCAAAATTGAATCGCTGAAAGATAGTCGGAATAGAATTCAAAAGGAAGTTTCGGAAAAAATTACATCCGAAGGCACAAAACTTACTAAAAGTGCCGAAAGAGAAGTTCTCGCTAGTCTGCAGGCGCAGCTTCAAGCCTCGCAACGGCGCGAAGGGCAGCTTCGTTCGGCTTACAACAACGAAATTAGTTCCGCCAATTTGCAGGGACAAGCCGAAATCCGCTTGACTACTTTATCAAGAGAAATTGACACCAACCGCACCCTGCTTGATGCTTACATACAGAGTCAGAAACAGCAGGAATTGGCGATAACCAGCAGTAAGCCCGATAATCTTAAAATTTCCAATTATGCTCAAACGCCGCTCGCGCCAATCGGACCAAACAGAACTCGAAATATTTTTGTTGCATTTTTAATCTCGCTGGCGGCAGGAATCGGTTTGGCGTTTTTGCTTGATTATCTTGACGATTCGATTAAAACTTCCGATGATGTCGGCAGATATCTCGGCTTGCCGACCTTGGCATTGATTCCGCATCAGAGCTTGGTTGACAAACGAAAACTTAATCTTTTGCCCGGCAAAAATGGGAACGGCAACAGCAATTCGCTGGCTTTAATTGCGCTTGAAGATAACCGCTCAGCGATGGCGGAAGCCTATCGTCATTTGCGGACATCGCTGTTGTTTTCGTCCGCCGGAAAACCGCCGCAAACGATTCTGGTAACTTCTTCGCAGCCTGCCGAAGGTAAAACGACGACTGCTATTAATTCGGCAATTACGCTGGCTCAATCCGGCGCGGATGTGGTGATTATTGACTGCGATTTACGTCGTCCGCGTCTGCACAGCCATTTCGGGTTGGACAACACCAACGGTTTAACAAATTATCTTTCGGGTGAGAGAAATCCCGACGATTTGCTTAAGCCTTTTCCCGGGTTGCCAAAACTCAAAGTCATCACGAGCGGACCGATTCCGCCGAATCCGGCAGAACTTTTAAGTTCAAACGAGATGAAAAATTTGCTGCAGTTCTTAAAAGGTAATTACAAACATATTATCCTTGATTCGCCGCCCGCGATTTCTTTTACCGATGCGGCTATTCTTTCAACATTAGTTGACGGCGTGATTTTGGTTGCGCTGGCAGGTCGAAGTTCGATTCATTTGATGCGCCGCTTCAAGCAACGCCTGAGCAATATCGGAGCGCGAATTTACGGTGTCGTTCTTAATGGTATCAAACCAAATTCGGCTGAATACGGTTATTATGGTTATGGTAATAGTTATAATTACTATACACCCGACGGAAATGACGATTCGACGCCTTTGATGGAAGAAGAGAAAGTTTTTTCGGTTCACGATACGAGAAATTAAATTTTTGTGGTTGTTTTTTCTCTTTTGCCAAAACAAAAAGGCAGGTTCGGTCTAATTGAAAAATAGTGAACAGTCAATAGTTGATAATTAATAGTTTCTCCGTCATCCATGCAAACTATTAATTGTTAACTATCAACTATTGACTATTGTTCAGTAAAAAGTTTAACTAACTAATCCTAACTTGTTTTCGTATTATTAAACAAATATGGTAAAAACTTCGTTTGAAAATAAAAAACCTTTTGGCGTTAGTTTTAGAAATTTTTCGTCGAATTCAATCAGTCCGGCTTCTTTCAAATACTGTAATTCTTTTCCGTGTTCTTCCGCCAAATTAGTTTCAAACCGCTTTTCGTAGGCGTGAATATCAACGCCTTTGGTCAACCGCAGACCTAAAAACAGATATTCGGATTTAGGGGAAATCTCAACTTGTTCGACAATCGCCGAATTTTGCTTTTCAATCAGTTCAATATATCGCAAAGTATCGCGTTCATTTGCCCAACGCTGCTTTTCCCCGTCAAAAGAATGCGCCGAACAACCAAAACCGAAAACCACGTCCAAAGTCCAATACTTTGAATTATGCCTTGATTCAAAATTCGGCAAACTAAAATTCGAGATTTCATACTGCCGAAAACCTTCAGTTGAAACCTTTTCGAGCATCAACTGATACATTTCGGCGGCTAAATCTTCATCGGGCAGAGGTTGTCGTCCACTTCTGATTTGTTCAGCAAGCGGCGTGGCTTCGTGAATTTCTAAAAGATAAAGCGAAAGATGCTCAGGCTTAAGTTTTAATGCTTCATTCAGATTGCATTCCCAATTTTTGAGAGTTTGACGCGGCAAACCCGCAATCAAATCAAAGCTAACATTATCAAAATCCGCATTTCTTAAAAGTTCAACCGTTTCGCGGACATCTTGCGCCGTATGTTTTCTGCCGAGCCGTTTGAGTTCCGTATCGTCAAATGTCTGCGCTCCGAAACTTGCCCGATTTACGCCGAGATTTTTATATGCTTGCAAAGTTTCCGGCGTAACCGTCGCCGGATTCATTTCCATCGTAATTTCCGAGTTTTCATCAACGGAGAATTTTTTATAAACCGAATCAAGTATTTTTTCGAGTTGTTTTGGAATCAGAAGCGAAGGTGTTCCGCCGCCGAAATAGATTGTATCAATGGTTTCCTTTTGTGAAAAATTTTCGATTTCTTTAGCGAGCGCAGAAACATAGCGTTCAACCGCTTCGCCCGATTTATAAACGTCTGTTGCAAAATCGCAGTAAGAACACCGCGAGCGGCAAAACGGAATATGAAGATAGACGCCTGCTTTACTCATAAAAATGTGGGAATTTAAGTGTAATCCTTAAATTAAAAAATCACTTGTCAACTAATTTATATGCTTTGCTGTTGGCAAAGGATTTCTCTTGGCGAATAACATTATCCAACCGATTTTGCTTCCATTGCGACAAAGTTCGATATAAAAATTCATTCCGTTTCAAAAGATTTTTTATTTTATTTGAAGAATTGTTATTTTCCGGCGCGGCGCGTTCGCCCTGCCACATTTCAACATAATCGCTTTGCTGCGGCGCGTTGACAAAAAGCGGTTTGCTCGCGGTTTTCTCGGCTAAAACCATTAGATAAGTTTGTTTGTCGTTTATCAGTTCGACGCGCCCCTTAATTTGTTTCGGGTCGGCGGCTTCATACCAATTTCCGCGCACTTCCGCCGCAATCACTCGTTTGACCGCGAAACCGTTCTCTTCGCTCAAAGCGCGGTAAAAAAGTTCGGGAGAAAATTGATAAAAACCATGTCCGAGAAAATTATTTCCGCCCGTGATAATGACGAGATGCCCGCCGACTTTGACCATTTTCATTGCATTGGCAAGCGCGGTCGGGAAATTAAAGATATGTTCGAGCGTTCCGCCGTCCAACACAAACGTAAATTTTTCTTTTAGTTCATCGCCGATTGGCTGGTTTAAATCGTGTAGAATTGCCGCGTTTTCATAATCTGAAATGTCCATCGCAAAAACTTCTTCCGCGCCTAAAAAGTGAAAAAAATCATAACTTGTTTTTACGCGGGTTAAATTTTCTAAATTAAAAGTGTCGGTCAGAGCTTTATAATCCGAGTTAAAAAATTGGAATAGTTGGTTGCCGAGCATTAAAGTCTTTTGAAAATTAACTTTTCGCTCACGCGCCGAAAGCAGAAATTTGGCGACATCTTTATCTATTCCCATAATCCGAATTATAGCCGTAAAATTACGAATTATGAATTACGAGTTACGAGAGATTGCTCGAAATTACAAATTTATACTTGTTAATTTAAGCTGTCGTATTAAATGCGGAAGCCCGCACGCGCGTAAGGGCATATTTTTCACACTTATTGAATTTGGGTCAGGACTTTCTCAAAAGTCGGGAATTCGGCAGCAAAACTATAAACTCTAAGCTATAAATTTTTAACTAATTTGCACAGACAGATTGTTTTTCTGCAAATTAGTTGAGAGTTTAAAGTTTTGCTCCTGCACATTTTGAGAAAGTCCTATTGATATTACATTGTAAAAAAGTGTATTTTTCGTAATTCGTAATTCGTAATTCGTAATTAATTTGCCAGTTGATTTTCCAGAGAGGTTTTCCAAACATTTTCTAATTCTGCAATTTTCGCGGAAATAACTTGTTTGTCATTGAATCTAATTTCTAAATTTTCGCCGCCAACTTTTCCCAAAATTTCAAACGGGCAGTTAGCGGCAATTTCTTTCACCTTTTCCAGATTTTCCGCTGCAAAACTTACCACGATGCGCGACGGCGATTCGCCGAAAAGCTGTGCTTCGGTTGATAAATTTTTGTCCTTTAAATCAATTTCCGCCCCGATTGCCTTGCGGTTTAATGACGAAAAACAACTTTCGGCAATTGCTACCGCCAAACCGCCGTCCGAGCAGTCGTGCGCTGATTTCAGCAAATATTCATCGGCTAATTTCAAACAGGTTTCCTGCACTTGTTTTTCCAAATTCAAATCAATTTCAGGAACTTCGCCGCTTTCAATAAGTTCTTTGGTCGTAAAACCCAAAATTGTCTGCGCGTATTCGCTGACCGATAAATCATCTTTTGTTTCGCCTAACAGCGCGATAATGTCGCCTTCATCCTTAAAACCCGGCGTGATTATTTTTCGCGCGTCTTCCAAAAGCCCGACCATTCCAATTACGGGTGTCGGCAAAATTCCGCGTCCTTCGGTTTCATTATAAAAAGAAACATTGCCCGAAACGACGGGCGTTTCAAACATCTCACACGCCTCTTTCATTCCGTCAATCACGTCTGAAAATGACTGCATAACTTCCGGTCTTTCCGGCGAAGCAAAATTCAAACAATTGGTTACGGCAATCGGTTTTGCGCCGACACAGACGACATTTCTCGCGCCTTCGGCAACCGCCAGTTTCGCGCCTTCTTTCGCATTTACCGCAACGAAACGCGCATTTCCGTCCAGACACATCGCAATCGCTCGCCGAGTTTCTTTAACGCGCACAACCGCCGCATCCGCGCCCGGCAAAACCGCCGTATTCGTCCGAACCATATAATCATATTGCTGATAAACCCAACGCTTTGAACAAATATTTGGTGCGGCGAGAAGTATTTTCAATACTTCATTTTGGTCTTCGGTCTTTGGTCTTCGATCTTCGGTCTTTGATTTTTGCCTTTCGCCTTTCGCCTTTCGCCTTTCGTAACGCGGTGCTTCGTCGGTCAGTTTATCAACCGGCAAATCGGCGACCATTTCGCCGTTATGAAAAATTTTTAAACGATTTCCTTCAACCACGCGCCCGACGACAACCGCGTCTAGTTCCCATTTATTAAAAATTTCGATAATTTGCTTTTCGTGTCCTTTGTAAGCGACGATAATCATTCGTTCCTGCGATTCGCTTAAAAGCATTTCATACGCCGTCATATCAGTTTCGCGCTGCGGAATAAGCGTTAAATCTAGCTCCAAACCCGTTCCGGCACGCGCCGCCATTTCAACCGAAGAAGAAGTCAGACCAGCTGCGCCCATATCCTGAATTCCCGCAATCGCGCCGCTTCGCATTGCTTCCAGACACGCTTCCAATAATAATTTTTCCAGAAACGGGTCGCCGACCTGCACCGTCGGACGTTTTTCGAGTGCTTCTTCGTCAAATTCTGCCGAAGCCATTGTCGCGCCGTGAATTCCGTCGCGTCCGGTTTTTGCGCCGACATACAAAACCGGATTTCCGATGCCGCTTGCCTTGCCGAAAAAAATCTGGTCTTTGCGGACAATTCCCAGAGCAAACGCATTGACCAGCGGATTTAAATTATAAGCGTCATCAAAAACGACTTCACCGCCGACGGTTGCTGTTCCGAAACAATTACCGTAATGCGCGATGCCGTCAACCACGCCTTTTAGGAGAGATTTATTGCGGTTGGCGTGTTTTTCGTGATTTAAACTGCCGAAACGCAAGCTGTTCATCAAAGCAATCGGACGCGCTCCCATCGTAAAAACATCGCGCAAAATTCCGCCGACACCGGTTGCCGCGCCTTGAAAAGGTTCGATAAAACTCGGATGATTGTGCGATTCGACCTTAAAGGCGACGCACCAATCGTCGCCAATATCAACCACGCCCGCGTTTTCGCCCGGTGGAACGATAACTCTTTCGCCGCTCGTCGGCAGACGTTTCAGATGAACACGCGAAGATTTATAACTGCAATGCTCCGACCACATCACGCTGAAAACGCCGAGTTCGGTGAAATTCGGTTCGCGTCCGAGAATCTGTTTGATTTTTTCGTATTCTCCGGCGGTTAAATTATGCTGTGCAATAATTTCGGGAGTGATTGCGGAATTATTCATCGGTAATGCTCTCTAATAAGAAAATCTCGTTTAAAACAAAAAAGAGAGTTTATGCGTTTCAGACTTGTTTTTCAAATCCGATTCAATAAACTCTCCCTAATATTTTAATTTTCAGCAGCGAATTAGCACTGATTTTGAGGAAAAACTTTAATTCGCTTTTGTGTTTTGTATTTGCTTTGCTGCTTCTATCGGTAAAGTTTTATCAATTTCGCCTCGCACGATTTCAGGTTTAATTTTTCCTTGTCGAATATAAACAACTTCGCCTTTTTCATTGAGCAGAACGGTAAAGGGAAGTCCGCCTTGCCAGTCTTTGGTGACCGAAGCGATTGCTGCTTCTTCATTGTCGGTTTTTAAAAGATAAGCGGGCATCTCAGCTTTCATATTTACTAAAAACTTTGGAACTTCACGATTTATTTCCGCCGAATCATCAAGCGAAATAGTAATAAAATCAATTTTCCCTTTATAATCCGCGTCAATTTTCACAAGTTCGGGAAATTCTTCGCGGCATGGGTCGCACCATGTTGCCCAAAAATTAATGAGTAAAGGTTTTGACATTTCACCGTCGCGTTTGAGCAAATTTTTGAGCGCAGCTTCATCAATCTGCGTAACTTTCGGCAGATTTAAAACTGTTGCAGTTGCTTTCGGTGGAGTTTTTTTAACGGAGGTTCTCGGTTTGGGCTTTTGCTTTTGTCCAAAAGTTTCTGTTACAAGCACTTGAGCGAAAATGATAACAAAACCAAACAGAAGAATATTTTTCATTCTCGCCCAATTTATTGAATTTTTTTTCATCCTTTTAACCTTTATTCTTTCCTCTTAATTGAGCAGCCGAAAGCGTTTGCGCTGGTTTTCGCAATTGTTTTTCCGTTCAACGCGGAATCAAACGCAACGGTCAAATAACTTTCCGTAACATTTTTACCCGAACGGTCATTGTCAATCGCGCCGTGATACATCAAAACATTTTTCTCGTTAAAATAAAACGCTTCGGGCGTAACGTTCGCGCCGAGTTGGTCTGCCAAAACGTTTCCTTTGTCAACCAACATCGGGAATTTATAATTTTCTTCGGCGTGCGATTTGACCCAAGCGAGCGATTCGGTTGAATTGGAATTGATGCCGATAAAGTTGATGCCTTTGGCTTTGTAACTTTCGGCAATTTTGTTGATTCTTCCGTTGTAACCTTTAACGACCGGGCATTGCGCCGAAAGAAAAATGACAACCGCGCCGTTTTTACCTTTCAAATCATTGAAAGATTGTTTTTTGCCGTTGATGTCGGGCAAAGTAAAATTGTCCAAAGTTTTGCCGACGGCAAAATCGTCGTTTGCACGGCTCATCTTGGCAAATGAAACAAATGCAATTAACACAAAAAGCGCGACAAATAAAATGTTTTTCCGCTTCATTGATTTTTACTCCTTAAAATTTAAAAAATATCGAAGCAATAAGTTTAATAACCAATTGTTTCAATGACAAGTTGTGCTGTTTTTACGAGCCTCAAACTTATTATGTTTCGCTTTGACAAAAATTATTCCCCAAATC
>MWVY01000265.1_pt1 | contig 12524 bp, 10 predicted proteins | sample 1047251 | NCBI WGS metagenome assembly MWVY01 (sample SAMN06349983, study PRJNA376086) | soil metagenome | isolation source: MS7-5 sample Antarctic (ecotone) soil | place: Antarctica | collected 2015-01-13
GAAGCGACCATTGCCGAGTTTTGTTGGCAAAAAGGCTTTAACGAAAGCACGTTTTATAAGTGGAAAAAACGTTTTGGGTCAATGCAGGTCGCTGAAGTCAAGCGACTGCGCGAACTCGAATCGGAAAACGCAAGGCTTAAAAGACTACTGGCTGACCGCCTGATTGAGATAGATACAATGCAGGAACTGCTGGCAAAAAAGTGGTGACGGTTGAGCGCAAACGCGAGGCAGTAGTTTTTCTGAAAACCAAAGAAGTCAGCGAACGGCGGTCGTGCCAACTTATTTTACCGGCGCGTTCAACCTGTCAATATACCACTAAGCGCCAACCGGACGAAGAGTTTGAAAATCAGATAAAGGAATTGGCATTTGCCAATCCGCGCTACGGTTACCGGCGTATTCACGCTCTGCTGAGAAGGTGCGGGCAAATTGTTATATCAAAGCGGCTTATATTGAACCGGGCAGTCCGTGGCAAAACGGCAAAGGCGAAAGTTTTAACGGTAAATTCAGAGACGAATGTTTGCCAATGGAAATCTTCGGCAACTGGCGCGAGGCTGAAGTTGTTTCGGAGAAATGGCGCAAGTTCTACAACGTGGAGCGACCGCACTCAAGTGTTGGTTATCAAACGCCGAACGAGTTCAGACGGGACTGGGAAAAGCGGCAGAGATTATTGAAACCCGAATCAAGGGAGAAACTCGCCACCGCAATGGCTCAAAGTTTGGGGTCTTGACAAGGGTTTAAGTTAAATTGCAGAGTTTTAATTTAGAAAATCTTTTCACTATTTCCAGTTACCGATGAGAATAAACGGTGACCAGTAATACGGGTGCGCGAACGGGGCGGTTTTGGCAGCCTTAAACGGTTTCAGTTTCGCGCTGTCAATTTTGATTTTGTCAGATATTTTCGCGTCTTCCCGTGTTAGCTGGCGGTTTGCCGCGCTTGCCGTTTTATATTCACCGCGCAGCAGCGCGATTTGCGCTGACCGTAACGATGTTGCTTTGTTGGCGCCGTTTTGACTATTGTATGTTTTGTAAAACCGCGACATCAGTTCGGCAGTCGAATTGTCCGACACTTCCCACAGCGAAGCCATTACCGCTCCCGCGCCGAGTCTTTGAGCCAGTTCCGCAAATCCGTCAACTTCGCGTCCCGAAGCATCGGCGCGTTGCGCGGCGGTCTGGCAGGCGGATAACGTCAGCAAATCAACGCCGCTGAATAAATTTTGTTCGCGTTTCATTTCATTTAGCGTAAAAGTCATTCCGTCGCCAAGTAGCAGGAATGAACGCGCTTCGTCGCCCGCTTCAAACTTAAAGTGCGATGCGATGTGAACAACCGGACGACGCTTCTGCAATTCCGCCAGCATTCCGGCTTTGGTAAAACGCTCATCGAGTAATACCTCGCTGGGCAAAATCCCGGCAGTTGAATTGCCATTTTTGAAAATCCGCGCGAGTTCCGTTTTAACCGATGGCAGGGCAGCCGCATTGAAAGTTTCGCCGGCGAGTTTGACCGTATGCGATTCGGAACTGCCAAAACCCGTACCTTTCAGGTTTGGCATAACATTGGGCGTGAGACGCTCATTGTCTGCCCTTGTGAATATGACATTGTTATAACGCTCGACCAGATACTGCTTCCCGTCGTGCAAAGCCGATACGGGAACGTATCGCAGGTTGCCGTCCAATGACCAGAGAATCGTTTTCGTGTCGGTAGGCAGTTTCGCGGCAAGCGGCGCAAAAACAATATCATAAATTTCTTTGGCGGCAGGCTGCGGATCATATTCGGGCGTTCTGAGCAACCGCCACAACTGCTGCGCTTTTCCATTTAACGCCTTACCTTTTATCGGAGTTGAAACTGAAGAAATCGTGTCTGGTGTGATGACTAAAGCTCGATAGTTATCTTCGCCGACCAGGGTATAAACGGCGACGGTTTTTTGTTTGGTCGAAGCGGAAACCTCTCGCAAAGCCGCTTGCAATTGCTGTAGATCGGGGACGGCGGGAATTTTGTCTTTTTCGTCGGGCGGCGCGGCAAACTCTTTTTCGGCTTGTTTGAGAAAAGCCAGATAGCTATCGTTAGCCTTTTGTAATTCGGTTTCGAGTCGCTTCGTGGTTGAAAATCGGCGGCGAGTCGAATCCGGTAATTTCCGAGTTACTCAAAATTTTCAAAAGCGGCATAAAATTAGAAAGTAATGACAGAATAAACGAGCGTTTCTATATCAAGAATTGCTAAATGTATGACGTTGATAATACACTAATGATTGTTATAAAATAACTGCGAAATGCACCTTTTCTTTTAATTATTAAAAAATGGCGCAAAAATCAGCCAAAATTAAAACCGAATCGCCAAATTTCAAGACCATCGGTTATTTGAGAGTTTCCACTGGCGAGCAGGAGCTGGAAAAAAATAAATCCGACATTCTGCATCTTGCCAATCACTTAAATTTAGGGCGAGTTAATTTTGTCGGAGAAATCGTGTCGGGAAAGGTTTCCTGGAAAAAACGAAAGATCGCGGAAATAATTGAAGAATTCAAAAAAGGCGATACGCTGGTCGTCAGCGAGTTATCCCGACTGGGACGCTCGATGCTCGAATGTATGGAAATTCTCGCAGTGGCAGTTGAGAAAGGAGTTCGGGTTTATGCAGTCAAAGGAAATTGGTCGCTCGACAGTTCGATTCAAAGTAAAATTGTGGCAATGGCGTTTTCGATGGCTTCGGAAATTGAGCGCGATCTGATCTCACAGAGAACCAAAGAAGCCTTACGCTACAAAAAGGAACAAGGCATCAAACTCGGCAGACCGAAAGGTCCCGGCAAATCAAAACTCGATGAGTTTCGCCCGGAAATCGAAGCCTTGCTCAAAAACGGATCAACTCAAAAATTCATTGCCGGGCGTTATAGAACAACTGAAGCCAATCTGCACAACTGGCTCAAGAAAAACGGCATAAAGCGTAATCTGATTTAACTCAAAAGGTAAAAATTCCTATGAAACATTTTTACCTTTTGTAACCATTTAACCAGCATAGTCGCGTTATAAATCGGAGCGAATCCACAAATGGTTCTAATATTTCTCTGCGACGACGTAGAAAGCGGCGAACGGATATACTAGATTTCCGCCGCGCGATTGAACCATGTGGCATTGCCCGAAAAATTCCCGCCGCAACGACTCGACTTTTTCCGGCGCGGCGTTGGATAAACGCTTACGGGAGATGCTCGAGAACGTGCGCTGGATTTCCCAAAAGTCTTCCGGCGTTGCAAGCTGTGCCTGATGACTTTGCCAATCGGTTTGCAGAACTTTGAATCCGGCTGACCGAATAAGTTCGGAAACGTCGCTTGTGCGATTGTGCGAATGGCTCGCTAAATCTGATTCTTCCTGCTCCTCAGCTTTCGGTAAATGTTGTTCGACGAGAGAATCCAGAAAACCCGGCGCGACGAGTTGTCGTCCTTGTTTGCGGCGCACAAGATCGGGAAAGATTTTGACGAGATGGCTCAAACCCGAAGCGGAAAACAACGGCGGACGACTTCCGACGGCGACGACAAATCTGCAGCCGGGACGCATTACGCGATAAATTTCTTTGAGTGCCGTGAGCGGATTCGGAAAATGCAGCAAAGCAAACAACGACACGACCGCATCGAATGTCTCCGCCTCAAACTCTAAATTTTCGGCATCCATTTGACTGAACTTGATTTTTTCTTCGAGTCCGAGTTTTTCGGCTTTTGCCGTCGCCGTCACCAGCATTCCTTCCGAAAGGTCTATGCCGTGGACTTTGCCGCCTTCCGCGATTTTTTTCGCTGCCAGTAAAGCGACCACGCCCGTTCCCGTGCCGACATCGAGAACCGAGTCAGACGGTTTAATTTCGGCGAGCGAAACTAAATGTGTCGCCAGTGGGCTGGTTAGACGTTCGGTGAAGAAATCGAATTGTTCTGTAACCGCGTCGTAGCTCGTCGCATCGCGCGTTTTGAATGTTTGTGAATCGAGTGTCTGCATTTTATTACTGATATCTTTCGTCGAATTTACCAAAATTCCCGTTCAACTACCTGACTGAAGAGCAAATTGAGTGGTCATTATTTTTTAGATTATTCTTTTGGAAATTTTCGGACAGAGATATTTTATTGCATCTCTGTTCTCCGTCTCTCTATTATATTCATTATTCGCACTCAATTTTTAAATTGGTTATTTAATCCCGTTCAGTTTGATTGGAATTTTTCGCGCAAATTGTTAAAAAACGCCGGTGTTTGAAAAAAAAAGCGTATGTCTGGCGGAATTCCGCGCAGTAAAATTAAAGCCAGCAGATAACTACCACCGCCCGCGGCGAGCTGCAGAACCAATCCGTGGTTCGTTCCGAGCAAAAGTAAAACCGCGCCCATCGAAAGGGAAGCCAGAAGCGGTCGCCAAATTGGACGAAGGCTAAACGAAACGCCGATTCGGTTGACGGCAATGAGTCCTAAACCGAGCGTTAACACTTCGGCAAACGCCGTTACGAACGCCGCGCCGACAATACCGTAACGCGGAATAATCAATATATTTAATCCTATATTGACGGCAGCGGCGACGGCGAAAATTGTCATTTCGGTTTTCAGACGGTTGACCGCCATAAAAATATTGTGAATCGCCCCGAACAGAAAAACGATGCCGATGCTCAGGATAAGAAATTGAAAAGCCGTGCTTCCTGCCGCGTAATCGTTTCCGAAAACCGCGACCAGCAGCGGCGCGGCAACGATGATTCCGCCGACCACGAGCGGCGCGGCGACGGCGGCGGCGAAATTAAGTGAGCGTTCGGCGATTATCCCGACCTCCGACAATGACGAATCGGGAGTTGCTGCGCGAGTAATAAGCGGCAAATAAGAAGTATGAACTACTACTGCCAGAGCCACCAGCAAAAAACAAATCCGATAAGGTGCAGTGTATAAACCGACCGCCTGTTCGCCCAGCAGAAAGCCAATCAGCACAACATCGAAGGTATACATTACGGTTCTCAATAACCGTGAAACTGCCCAAAAACCTGAACTCCGCAAAATTCGGAAGCCGTCACGCAAATCGAGTTTGATTTTTTTCAGATATAAAAGAGGTAGCGTAAGCAACAGCGCGGCGCAAATCTCGCCAAAAAATTGGGCGAGCGGCACGTACGCGACATCGCTCGACTCGTTTACTGCCAAAAATATCGCGCCGGCATACAAAACCTGACCTATAATCAGCGAAAAGGCAACCGGGCGATTGCGCTCCAGCCCCTTATAAACCCAGGAAGTATCGAGCGCAAGCGGAAAAAACAAAAGTCCCATCAAAAGCAAAACCAATTTTACCGTCGGCGGTTTGTTCAAAAACCAAGCCGTAATGACAACGGCAATCAGCGCGATAAACGCAATTATAAATTTGACGGCTACGACATTAGCGGCAATCGAAGATGCTTCACGCGGGCGACGGGCGACCTCACGCGAGCCGATGTCATTAAAACCACCCGTCACACCGAGGGATAAATAACCGAACAAAGCCGCCGCAAAACCGATGATGCCGAATTGTTCGGGACCAAGTAAGCGGGCGGCATACGTTACTCCGAAGAAGGCGACGGCGCGGGCGATAATCTCACCGCTTCCCAAAGAAAGAATATTAGCGCCGATTCTCCCCACGCCGACAGATTTGCCGGAGTTTTCCGATTCGTCCGCCTGTTGTTCGTCATCCCTTGTTATACCGGCGGCGGACGGCTTCTGAGTTTTGTCGCTAGTTTGAATACTCATTCGCCAATTCGCCTCTCGCCAGTTGTTCATCCAGCAGCTTAATGTCGGCATCAACTAAAATCCGCACCAGTTCGGGAAATCTTACCTGCGGCTCCCAACCCAACAATGCTTTTGCCTTTGAAGCGTCACCTGCCAGCAAATCAACTTCGGCGGGACGATAATAAACCGGGTCAATCTCGACATACTTGCGCCAATCCATTTCGGCGCGGTCAAATGCGGCAATGACAAATTCCTCAACGCTGCGCGATTCTCCGGTCGCAATCACATAATCGTCGGGTTTATCTTGCTGAAGCATTTGCCACATCGCTTCGACATATTCAGGCGCATAGCCCCAATCGCGGCGGGCTTCCAAGTTGCCGAGGTAGAGTTTATCCTGCAGACCGCGTTTGATGCGGGCGACGGCGCGGGTTACTTTGCGTGTGACGAAATTTTCACCCCGGCGGGGCGATTCGTGGTTAAAAAGAATTCCGTTGCAGACATACATCCCGTAACTTTCCCGGTAATTAACCGCCGCGTGATACGCAAAAACTTTGGCGCAGGCGTATGGACTGCGCGGGTGAAACGGCGATTTCTCGCTTTGCGGCGGCGGCGTGCTGCCAAACATCTCGCTGCTCGACGCTTGATAAATTCGCGTTTTGATTCCAGTCTCGCGCACCGCTTCGAGAATGCGTATCATTCCCAAACCCGTTACATCGCATGTATATTCCGGTATCTCGAAACTGACGTGAACGTGGCTTTGCGCACCAAGATTGTAAATCTCATCGGGTTGTAAAAGGTATAGAAGTTTTATAAGACTGGTCGAATCGGTCAAGTCAGCATATTGCAAAAACAGACGCGCATCTTTGTCGTGACGAAAATCGTTGATTAAATGGTCAATACGCGACGTATTGAAACTGCTTGAACGGCGACGAATCCCGTGAACCTCGTATCCTTTGCCGAGTAACAGTTCGGCTAAATAAGAACCGTCTTGTCCGGTAATTCCTGTAATGAGTGCGCGTTTTGGCATATTTCGTTATTTTGAATTTTTAGATTTTGAATTATTTCCAGCCTGACCTAATCAAACTGCCGCCGACATCGTTTTCATTTCTTCCTGAAACCAAGCCACCGTCGCATCTAGCCCGTCGATAAAACTGACACGCGGCTGATAGCCGAGATTTTTTAAGCGCGAAATATCGGCGTGTAATCTCCGCATATCGCCCGCCCGCGCTTCGCCGCCGAAAACAAAGCGCGGATCAACCCGCATCCGTTCGCAAATCATTTCCGCCAATTCGTGAATCGTTACCGTTTCGTCGGAAGCGATGTTATACGCCTCGCCACGCAGTTCGCCGTTTTCGGCAATAGTAAAATATGCTTCGACGACGTTGGCGACGTGATTAAAATCGCGCACTTGTTTGCCGTCGCCCTGAATAAACAATTCTTCCGAATTGTAATGAATTTTGCTCATCAAATCATAAACAACCTGCTTGCGGAGCCGCTCGCCGAAAACTGGAAACAAACGCAAAGTCGCCGTCCGCAATCCGTATAGCATCGCATAAATCGAGGCATAGTTTTCCGAAGCCAGTTTGCTGACTCCATAGGGCGAAACCGGCACGGTCGTAAAATCTTCGCGGGTCGGAGTTTCAGAACCTTGCCCGTAAATCGCCGCCGACGAAGTGTGCAGAATTCGCGTTTGCGGGATACATCCGCGCACCGCTTCTAGCAAATTAAACGTGGCAACCGCGTTTTTTTCAAAATCCATTTTCGGATTTTCCACCGATGCCGGAACATTGGCATTAGCGACGGTGTGAACGACTAAATCGAAATTTTTTTCTTTGAGCAACGGGCGCAAATCGTCTTGCACGAGGTCAATCTCGCGCAAATCCACGCGCTTGGCAACCGCTGCGAGATTTTGTCGGAAGCCGGTCGAGAGATTGTCAACCACCGTAACGCTTGCGCCGCGCCGCACGAATTCCTCCGTCAGATGCGAGCCGATAAAGCCCGCGCCGCCCGTAACCAAAACCGAACTGTTTTTGTAATCAATCATTAGATTTAACCTCCGAAGCCGTAAAAGCAGCGGCAGAATTCGTTGCGTGTGCGGCTTCTGCCAAAACCGCCAGCGTTTCAGCAGAGCATTTTTGCCACGAAAAAGTTTGCGCGTTCGCTAATCCTTTTTCCGACAACTCACGTCGAAGCGCGGCATTACCCGCCACCTCAGACATCGCTTTGGACATCTCCGCTACTTCCAATTTCGGTATAAAAAACGCCGCGCCGCCTGTATTTTCCCTCGCGCCCGGCGTGTCAATGCAGATGACGGGCGTTCCGACGGCTTGCGATTCCATCACCGGAAACGAAAGCGTTTCGTAAGTCGAAGGCATTACAAACGCTTCCGCCGCATTGTAAAGCAAATTCAAATCTTCGTCCGTCGCAAATTTCAGCCGAACCAAATGCTCGGCAATGCCCAACTCCGCGCCGATTTCGGTAATGTTCAAGGTCGCCGTGTCCGGTCCGACAATAATCATTTTATGCGGAAACGACGTTTCTTTTTTGAACTTGGCAAAAGATTCAATCAGACGCGGAACATTTCGCCGACCTGAAAGTTTTCCGACGAAAAAGAAAAACGGTGCGCCGCCCGTCTGCCGCTCGCGCATTCCGTGAACTTTCGGGTCGTTCTGCAGCGGTTTGAAAGCATCGGCAATGGCAAGTCGCGTAACGGAAATTTTCTCAAGCGGCACGTTCCAAACACGCGCAATATCTTGTCGTGCGGCTTCCGTCGTCGTGATAACTTTGGTTGCCTTTCGCGCACTCCAGCCGTAAAGGTGATTGTAAAAATGCCGCACCGAAAACGAGAAAAATTCGGGATACATTTTCGAGGTCGCATCGTGCGTAACGACGACGGTTTTTCCGCGAGCGAAAACAGGTCTCGTATAAGACGGGCAAAAAATCACGTCGTCATCGGCGGCTCGCGCCATCAGCGTATTTTCCCAAACGAGCATTGGTTTGTCTGACGGTAAAACACGCACGCGAAAATTTTTAGGCAAAGGAATTTCCTTATGGTGAATCGGTTTCGGCGTATAGAAATTTATCACGTCGAAACGCCCATTGACCATTTCCTCAGTCCAATTTTTGATGACGTTCAAAAGATAGCGTCCCACGCCCGTGCGCTGACCGTGGATGCGCCAGCCGTTAATTCCCAACTTCATGTACTTTTCTCCAAGATTTCATCAATTCGTAAGTTCTCCGAACGCCTTCTCTCGTCGAGTAATGCGGCTTCCAATCAATCAAATGATTAATCGTCGTCATATCGCAACGAAATTGTTTCGGACCCGAAACGGGTTGGTCGAGGTCGGTAATCGGATACCCGCTAATTCGCTGCAATGTGTCCACGATTTCGCGCACGGCGGTTTGCGTTCCGGTGCCGAGATTGAGAATTCCCGTGTAATCAGTTTCGAGAAGTTTGACGATGGCGTGCGCCGCGTCTTCGACGTAGATAAAATCGCGCTCCGGCTTCGTATTCCAAACTTGTCCTTTGCCGTTATCCAATAATTGATGACAGAGCAAATGAATCAAATCGAATCGTTTAAGCGGTGTCGGACCGTAAATGTTCGAGAGCCGCACGGTGACAATCGGAACCCACTGCTCGTAAAATTTACAGACTTCTTCGCCGAGGTATTTGCTTATTGTATAACGATTTTTATACGGGTCAATCGGGCTATGTTCGGAAACGGGCAAAGTGATTTTATGCTCGTCGTAAATCAGAATCGTGGAAAAATTGATAAATTTTTTAATCGGACGATTTTTTATTTGTTCGAGCGTGTGGACGAGCGGCATCAGGTGATAATCGAACGCCGTCGGTTCGCCGCGCGGCACGATTTCCTTTTCCAGATTGTGATGGTCGGTGTTGCCGATAATGAAAATAACCTTATCGAATTCCAAGTCTTTCAGTGCATCCAAATTTTCCAGACTCTTGACCGGAATATGACGATTGCAAGTCGGCGGCGCGGTGCGCCCGACCGAGATAATGTCAGGATAATTTTCCAAAATATACGGTCCTAAAAAACCGCTTCCACCGAACAAAATCGTGCCCTTTTCGGTTTCGGTATTTTGTTGATTAAGTTCGGTCATGGCAGTAGAATTTCCCCCTTGAAACCGCGCTGGCGAAGTTTCGGCACAATCTCGTCGTAATAATTCCACGCGAAAAGAATTCCCGCGTCCGCCGGGCGCGGGTCTTCAAACATAAATTCTTCGTCAACGATGGGAATGCGAACGCCGGGCAGATATTTTCCGATGCGAAGCGGATTGACTTCCGTGACGTATTCAATTAAATCCGAGCCGAGCCGGGCATAATTGCAAATCGTCGAGGCTTTCGCCGGCGCGCCGATGCCGATAACTTTTTTCCCTTTTGAGGCAAGCCGGTAGACATCGTCGAAAAGTTTGCGGCGGCGTTCTTCGACCTGCGCGGTAAAACTTTCGTTGGTCGCTGCGTCATATAGTTTCTCTTTTTCTTCGAGCGCGACGAGTTTTTTTACGCGATCGGAAATCGGATATTCTCCCGCATTGCAGGCAAAAATGCGAATCGAGCCGCCGTAGACTTCCGAGCGTTCGACATCAAAAACGTCCATTCCGTATTGGCGATGAAGGTAAATCAGCGGTTTCATCGAATAATAGCGCAGATGTTGATGAAACATATTGTCGTAGTGAAGTCGCTGCATCGTGTCGAGCCAGTATTGCGAGTCGGTGGCGAACACGCCGCGCTTAGCGAGCAGTATTTTCACGCCGCGCATCGTGCTTTCCAAATCGGCAATATGCCCGAAAACTCCGCAAGCCGTAATTGCCTCCGCCGCGCCATAATTCGTTTTTACATATTCGGCGGTTTCTTCGTTGAAAAAGGCGTGAAGCGTTTCGATGCCTTGCTCGTTGGCGATGCGGACAGGGTCGCCAGACGGATCAACGCCCAGAAATTTCACGCCGGACGGAATGTAGCCTTTCAAAAGTGTGCCGTCGTTCGAGCCGATGTCCACAGCAAACGATTTGCCATCGAGATTCAACATTTTTACCAACTGCTTGGGAAGCGATTGCAAATGTCTGGTCGCCGTCTGCGTCGTACCGCTGACGAAAGGAAAATTTTTATAAACGATTTTCGGATTAACGATATAGCTAAGCTGCGTCAAACCGCATTCCGGGCAATGCTGCAATTTAAGTGGATAAAAAGTTTCCGGTTGATTCAATTGCGACGGCGAAAGAACAAGGTCGCCAATCGGTTGATTTCCTAAATCAACGCCGGGAATCGTTACTGCGCTACAGATTTGACATTTTACTTGCGCGGGACGGTCGCTCGTCCGCACGCGCCCGGAGATTCCGAGACTGCGCCGGCTGATTTCCGCCGTTTCGTTTTTATTCTTTACGCCGATAGTTTCTTTGCTCATCTGTAACTCCGAAAAAATTCGTGAAATTTTTCAATCACATACTCAGTTTCCTCATCGCTGATGTCTGGATGACAGCCGATATAAAATGCATTTTGATTGAGCCACGCCGCAACCGGAAACTCGTCGTCGAGATTGCCGAAAATATCGCGGTAAATCGGCTGATTGATAAGCGGCAGAAGATAGCGTGTTTCAATCGAATTGTCTTCCAAAAACCGAATCAAATCGTCGCGCTTGACGCGCTCGTCTAGAATCGTCAGCGCATAAAACATATAACTGTGCTCGGATTCGGGACGCGGACACGGCAACTGCAGAAAATTCTGTAAATCAGCCATTCCTTTGTTGTATTGAGCCACAATTTCCAGTCGGCGGGCGCACGCTTGTTTGTGTTCTTCGAGTTGTGCAATGCCGAGTGCAGCTTCCATCTCCGTGCAGCGGAAACTGTGTCCGAGCCGGACAAACGAAAAACGGCTGTCGGCGATTTGAAATAATTCATCGCCTTTGGCTGCTTTGTCGTCGTCAATAGTAATGTAAATCGAATCGCGCCCGTGATTCATTAAACTTTTGAGTATTACTATTAGTTTCGGATCGTTAGTCGTGCAAAGCCCGCCGACGCCAGTCGTAATCATATGCGCGGCATAAGTCGAAAAACAACCGACATCACCGAAAGAGCCGACCGGTCGCCCTTTGTCGCAGGCGAACATCGTTTCGGCGGAATCTTCGACGATTCGCAAATTATCCCTTTCCGCAATTTTGAGAATCGGCTCCATATCGCACGGCTGCCCGGCGAGATGAACGGGCATAACAGCTCGCGTGCGCGGCGTGATTTTTTCTTCGATTTTCGTCGGGTCAAGGCAGTAATACCGAGGATCGACATCAACAAAAACCGGCTTCAAATTGTTGTATATCACGACGTTTGATGTTGCCACGAAAGTAACCGCCGGAACAAGAACCTCGTCGCCGTCCTGCCAGTTATACTTTTCCTTGAGCGCGGCAAGCGCGATGTGCAGTGCGCTCGTGCCGCTATTGGACATCAAACCGTATTTACAACCGTGAATCGCGGCAATCTCTTTTTCAAACTGCGCCATTTTCGGTCCAGCCGTCAGGCGATTGCTGTCGAGAACCTCCATAACGAGCTGTTTGGCTCTTGCGCTGACATTAAAACCGCCCACGCCGATTTGAGAGCGTTTTGCAGAAACATTTACTTGATTGTCCATATATAAGTTATGTTTTTTTCGAGTAGTAAAATTTAATTTATCTACCGGTGCCTTTCATTCACCTCACGCTCTGAGATGGTCAAGTTTAAATGGACACAAAACTCTCTCTGCTCCTTGAATGTTTAATTTTCAACTGTTTTTCAAACTCCATCGGACTCAGATAGCCCAAACTTGAATGAAGCCTGATTCGATTGTAAT
>MWVY01000266.1_pt1 | contig 12502 bp, 12 predicted proteins | sample 1047251 | NCBI WGS metagenome assembly MWVY01 (sample SAMN06349983, study PRJNA376086) | soil metagenome | isolation source: MS7-5 sample Antarctic (ecotone) soil | place: Antarctica | collected 2015-01-13
CACGGCAGGCGGTCGGCTCCGCACTGCGTTATGGGAATGGATTATTACGCTTCGAACGAGCGTCTTGTTCACCCGGACGGGCGCGAAGAAGTCGTCGGACCGGTTCTCGGCTGGCACTCGATAGCCCGCCAATACTATGAGCGTTACCGCAGACCGATGATGCTGACCGAAACCAATTCGATGGACGTTCAAGAAGCGCCGGATTGGATGTGGAAGACCTGGCAAAACGTGGAATCGCTGCGTAAAGAGGGCGCGCCGGTCATCGGCTTCACCTGGTACAGTTTGCAGGATCAAGTGGATTGGGACATCCAGCTTCGGGAAATCAAGGGAAAAGTCAATCAAAACGGACTTTACAATTTGGAACGGAAACCTAATCCGGTCGCGCAGGCGTTCAAGGATTTGTGCCGGAGATACAGTAGTCTCCCGATTGTCGAGAGCTTCCCGATTGGCGGAACGGTCGGAGCGATTCCGAGCGAAATTTTAACGAGCGACGAAGCCGAATGATGAACCAGGATAAAGAGCGAAGCGAACGGGTAAAAAACGCCCTGCGAGACGGCAATCTGGACGCGGTTCTTTGCGCCCTGCCCTCAAACGTGCTGATGCTGACCGGATATTTTCCGGTCGTCGGAACGAGCGTGGCGATTTTTACACGCGAGGGCGAAATCTGCCTGCTCGCCCCGGAAGACGAAAGGGAATTAGCCGCACGAAGCCGGGCAGACCGTTTGCGGACATTCAAGCCCGGCTCGCTCGAAGAATTGCGAAACGCTTATCAAGCCGTTCAAAAACCGCTTGAAGAAGCGTTAAATTTTCTGCGCCTTTCGGGAAAACGCATCGGCTATGAACGCGGCGCGTATTTTCAGCCCGCCTCCTACGCCGCAATGCACTTTTACGGCGCAGGGTTAATTGACCTGCTTGAGGCGGCGGAAGCGTCGCTCGTTTCCGCCGATTGTATGCTGGCGCGGCTGCGAAGCGTTAAAACTCCGTTTGAAATCGAGCGCATTCGCGCGGCTTGCCGCATCGCCGGGCGCGCATACAAGCAGGGAAAGCGGCATTTACAAATTAATTGCACCGAACGGGAAGTCGCCGCATTTTTCCGAATACCGCTTGAAACATTGGAAAATGCGGATGAGAACATTGAGCGAGCCGAAGGATTCGTGTTTTGCGCTTCGGGCGAAAATTCCGTGAAAGCCGATGCCGCCTACCAGCGTTCGCGCGCGAAAAGGTTAAAGGAAAACGAATTCGTGCTGGTGCATTGCAACTCGCACGCCGACGGCTACTGGACGGACGTTACGCGAACCTTTTTGCTCGACGGGGCGGACGAAAAAAAGAGCCGGATTTCCGAAGCTGTCTTTGCGGCGCGAGCGGCGGCGCTCTCGGCAATTTGTCCCGGCGCGAGCGCCGCAGAAGTTGACAAAGCCGCCCGCGAAGTTATCGAAGAACGCGGTTACGGAGAATATTTTACGCATGCGACCGGACATGAAGTCGGATTTTCCGCCATCAATCACGACGCCGTACCGCGCATTCATCCGGCTTCGGAAGACGTTTTGGAAACGGGCATGACGTTTAATGTCGAACCGGCAATTTATATCGAAGGCGTCGGAGGTTTCCGCCATTGCGATATGGTGGCTGTAACCGAAAACGGATACGAAATTCTGACTCCGTTTCAAACTAAAAAAGAGGAGTTATTAATTTCAATCGAAGAGATGATCGTTTCTTCAATTTGTATTTGAAACAATTTGTATTTGAAATTAACTTTTAATAATGACAGAACCAGATAAGAAATTAGAAAAGGCGCGAGAAATTTTTGCCGGATACAAAGGCGGTGAAGATATGCCGCTTGCCGGATACGCCGGTTTGCTTTTCGTCTATAACGCGGCGTTATTTGCAGCTTTGCAGGCGGCTGATAAAGCTGGTTACGAATTGCCGGAGAAAGTAAATTACGGCGATTTGATTTTGCTCGGCGTGGCGACGCATAAACTCAGCCGGATTATTACCAAAGACCGCGTAACCAGCCCGTTGCGCGCCCCATTTACGGAATACATCGAGCCTGCCGGCGAGAGCGAAATCAAGGAAAAAGTACGAGGGCGAGGGCTTCAGAGAGCAATCGGCGATTTGCTGATTTGCCCGTGGTGCATGAATCCGTGGGTGGCGGGCGCGCTCGCTCTCGGTTTTGTTTTCAAACCCCGAGCGACACGCTTTCTGACGGGAATTTTTTCGGCGGTCACGATTGCCGATTTTCTGCACGAAGCGTCGGAAGCGGCTAAAAAGAAATAAAAAATTTTCGAGCGGGTTTTATCAAGATTTTCGACCGGAGAGACGATGACGGACAACGATAAAGGAAAATTTCGCACGGAGAAAAAAGAAACGCGGCAGCATCGCGCCGATTTACAGGAAGGCGACAGCGATAGTTTGCGGTGCCGTCGCTTGATTATCAATTTGTCGCTTCTTGGCATCGGCGCGATGGCTGCCGCCACCTTGTTTCAAACGGGCATCGTCAAACATCTGCCCGTCCCGCCGATTTATCAACCGGAAGTCGGCGCGGAAGCCGTCTATTTTGTCGCGCACAACGACCGGCGCGAAATGTATGTCGGTTATCCGACGGTCGAAGCGATTGTCGGCAACAAAATTGTTCCCGGCTATGCGGACAAATATCTGGCAAAAGGCGGTTATAAATCGCAGCAAACAGACGAGCCGGTTGAGGCGGACAGACAAAATAATCTTTACGAACCCGTCGCGGGCGATCACGGCGCGCACGGCTCTTTTGACGAGCGTGCAAAAGATTTCAGCCCGCAGCTTTGGGCAAATAAAAATCGCGGCAAAGTGGCATTGTCAGCTTTGGGGATTGCGGCAGGTTTGGCTTTGCTGTGGAAACGCAGCCGTGATTAAAAATAAGTGAAAAGGATAAAGCTATTATGAGTATTAACTTAACTTGCGATTTATCGGGGGCGACAACGCCGCTTCCGCACTTTTGGGAACATACCGTCGGCAGCGGACACGCGCCGCTCGCGCTTCGTGCCGATTGGCAGACGCAATTAAAAAAAGCGCATTCTGAACTTGGCTTTCGGCACGTTCGCTTTCACGGGATTTTTTCGCATCCGATGGACACTTTGATTTGTCAGAACGAGGAATTTCTCTACTCATTTTTTAACGCCGATCAGATTTTCGATTTTCTGCTGTCTATCGGAATGAAACCGTTTGTCGAACTCAGTTTTATGCCCGTCGCGCTTGCCTCCGCTACTAAGACGGTTTTTCACTACAACAGTAACGTGACGCCGCCGAAGGATTATAAAGATTGGGCGACGCTGATTAATAAAATCGTTTCGCACTGGGTCGAGCGTTACGGTATCGAGGAAGTTCGGCAGTGGTTTTTCGAGGTTTGGAACGAGCCGAATTTGAAGGATTTCTGGGGCGGCACGCAGGATGATTATTTTAAACTTTATCGCTTTACGGTTGAAGCAATTAAGAAAGTTGATAAATCGCTTCGTGTCGGCGGTCCGGCGACGGCGAAGAACGAATGGGTTGCGGATTTTGTCGAATTCTGCGAAAAAAACGACTTACCCGCCGATTTCGTGTCAACTCATCATTATCCAACCGATGCTTTCGGAGAAATCGGGACCGACACCGTCGAACAGTTAGCCGCCGGGCGGCGCAGCATAATGCGTGAGGACGCGCAGGACGTTTTCCGGCAGGCGAAAGGCAAACCCGTCTATTATACCGAATGGAACGCTTCATCGAACCCGCGCGACGAACTGCACGACGAACCGTATGCCGCGGCTTTTATTACCAAAACGATTATGGAAGCGAACGGTTTGGTTGCAGGCTACAGTTTTTGGACTTTTACCGATATTTTCGAGGAAAACTATTTTCCGTCAATGCCGTTTCACGGCGGTTTCGGCTTGCAGAATATTCACGGTATTCCGAAGCCGACTTATCGCGCTTTTGAATTACTGCATCATCTCGGCGACGAACTGTTGATCGTTGACGGTCTGCATCCAACGGTTGATGCCTGGGTAATTAAAAAAGATAAAAATTCATTAACCGTCTTGCTGACCAATCACGCCCTGCCGAAACATCCGATAAGTGCGGAAACGGTTAAAATCAAATTAGATAACGCGCCGAATTACTCGTCGGCAGTCGTTAGAAGAATTGACGACGCGCACGCGAACCCGAAAAAAATCTGGCAGGAAATGAATAAGCCGGAATACCTGAGCGCGTCGGAAGTTGAGCATCTGACGGAAGCTTCAAGGCTGACCGAAGAGCCGATTGAGTGTCAATATAATGATTCGGCGATTAGTCTTGAGATTGATTTGCCGCCGCATTCGGTTGCTGCCGTTACGGTGAAGTTTTCGGTGGATTAGAACTTAATCGAAAACTACGGATGAATAAATTAAGCGGGAAATTTTAAAGATTATAAGTTAAGGAAACACAAGCAAATGAGTGAAAAGGTTTTAAGCGAAAAAGCATTGGAAAAACTTCAAAAAGACACATTCGGGTATTTTTTAAAGGAAACTAATCCTGAAAATGGTCTGGTCCCGGATAACACGCGCCCGGATTCGCATTGTTCGATCGCCGCCGTCGGACTTGCGCTCTCCTGCTACACAGTGGCGGCGGAACGCAGGTTTATGACGCGCGACGAAGCCGCTCAACGAACGCTGGTTACGCTCCGTTTTTTTTGGGAAAGTCCGCAAAGCAAGGAAAAAGACGCAACAGGATACAAAGGCTTTTTCTATCATTTTCTCGATATGAAAACCGGACAACGCGCCTGGGAATCGGAATTATCAACCATTGATACCGCGTTTTTTCTCGCCGGCGCGCTTGCCTCCGCCCGATATTTCGACCAAAACACAGAGGAAGAAAAAGAAATCCGTATGCTTGCCGACGCGCTTTATCGCCGCGCCGATTGGAAATGGATGTTAAACGGCGGGAAAGCGGTTTCGATGGGATGGAAACCGGAAAGCGGTTTTTTGCGCTATCGGTGGGAAGGTTACAGCGAAGCCCTGATCCTTTACGCCCTCGGTTTGGGTTCGCCGACGTTTCCTTTGCCCGCTGAGAGTTATAAGGCGTGGCTTAAGACCTATAAATGGAAAAAACTCTACGACATCGAATTTCTTTACGCCGGACCGCTTTTTATCCATCAGCTTTCGCACGTCTGGATAGATTTTCGCGGCATTCAGGATGAATTTATGCGGGAGAAAGGAATTGATTATTTTGAAAACAGCCGCCGCGCTACTTACGTTCAGCAGCAGTATGCAATCCGGAATCCGAAAAACTTCAAAGGCTACGAAGAAAACTGCTGGGGAATTACCGCCAGCGACGGTCCCGGTCCGGCGACGCAGAAGGTGAACGGAAAACAGATGAAATTTTATGACTATGTGGCGCGAAAAATTCCGCACGGACCCGACGACGGCACAATCGCGCCGTGGGCGGCGATTGCCTCTCTGCCGTTCGCGCCGGAAATCGTGCTGCCCGCGCTCAAACATTTTAACGAGAATTATCCTGATATGACCAGCAAATACGGTTTGAAATGCAGTTTTAACCCGACCTTTGAAAGCGGCAATCAAGGCACAAACGGCTGGATTTCCAAAGGCTATTACGGACTCGACCAGGGTCCGATTGTGCTGATGATCGAAAACTACCGGACGGGATTTTTCTGGCGATTGATGCGCAATTGTCCCTATATCATGACTGGTTTGCAGCAGGCGGGATTTACGGGCGGTTGGCTCAATTAAGATCGAAAAATATTTTTATGGAACTCAAACACGAAACGCGCTATCCGAACTACAATGTTCTCGATAAATGGTCATCACCCGATTGGGACGATCAGACCCGGGAAGTTGTCAGAAAACGACTGGAAGAAATTCCGCCGATTCGCTTTTTTACCAAACACGAAACCGCGACTTTAACGGCGATTGCCGAATGCGTCGTGCCGCAGCCCGACCGCGTTGAAACGGAGAAAGTCCCGATTGTGCCGCGCATCGACGAGAAACTTTTTAAGGACGAGCGCGACGGCTATCGCTACGAAGATTTGCCCGAACAGCGCGAGGCGTGGCGGCTGGGATTAAAAGGAATTGACGATGCGGCGCGAGAATTTTTCAAAGGAAAATCATTTATTGAACTCGAACCCGGCGCAAAAGATAAAATTCTCGAAATAGTTGCAAAAGGTGATGTTTCCGGCGAGATTTGGGAAAAAATGTCAGCCAAAAGATTTTTCAAAAGCGTTTTATGCAGCACGATTATCAAGATGTATTATTCGCACCCGCTCGCCTGGAACGAAATCGGCTATAACGGTCCTTCTTCGCCGCGCGGTCACGTCCGCAAGTGGGAAGGCGGCGTTGACCCGTGGGAAGCGCGGGAAAAGGAAAGTTAATGAATACGAACGGCAAAAAAGATTGGACTTTAAACGCGCCCGGCATTAACGGCGAGTGCGTTTCGATGCGCGATTTATCAAAGGATACGGTTGATTTCTGCATTGTCGGGGCGGGCGCGGGCGGCGGCGTTCTGGGAGCGAAACTCGCCGAAAAAGGCTTTTCCGTCGTCATTCTCGATGCCGGACGGCATTGGAATCCGACCACGGATTTCGTTTCAGATGAAATTGCCGCACGGGAACTTTTCTGGAACGATGAACGGATCACGGGCGGCGACGATCCGGTCGAACTCGGCTCGAATAATTCCGGCAAAGGCGTCGGCGGCAGCACCGTTCATTACTCGATGGTGGCGATGCGGGCGCACCCGGAGGATTTCAAAAGAAGAACTCTGGAAGGGGACATCGAAGGCGCGGACTTGCAGGATTGGGCGCTGCAGTTTGAAGATTTAGAACCTTTTTACGATGAAGTCGAAGAAGCCCTGCAAATTGCGGGACCTACTTTTTATCCGTGGGGAAAGCGAAAAAAACGCTATCCGCAGCGCGAACACGAGCTTAACGCCTGTGCCGAAATTCTCGTGCGCGGCTGCACGAAATTAAAAATTCCGGTCGCGCCCGCGCCGCTTGCCACTTTGAGCGCGCCGCACGCGGATCGCCCGCCGTGCGTCTATCGCGGCTTCTGCAATTACGGCTGCACGACGAACGCGAAAAGCTCGATTCTTGTAACTTATATTCCCCGCGCAATCCGCGCCGGAGCGGAAGTGCGCCCCGGTTCGATGGCGGCGAAAATCGAACACGATTCAAAAGGGCTTGTTACGGGCGTGCTTTATTTCAAAAAGGGAAGCGACGAATTGTTTCGGCAAAAAGCAAAAAATGTGGTTGTCGCCGGTTATGCGATTGAGTCTCCGCGCCTTTTACTTAATTCTGAAAGCTCGCTGTTTCCCGACGGCTTGGCAAATTCCTCCGGTCTGGTCGGGAAACATTTTATGGTTCACACGGGCGAGCAGGCTTTTGCCAAATTTCCGAACCGCATCAACCAATACAAGGCTCCGCCGCCCGGCGGCGCGATTACAGAGCATTTCAACCGCACGATGAAAGACGCAGGATTCGTCTGCGGCTACACGATTGAAGTCGTCGGACCGCACCCGACCGATTTTGCGACGCGGCTGGCAACATCCGTCGGAATGTGGGGCGCGCGGTTGAGAAAAACAATGCTCGATTACAACTATTATTCGGGCTTAGGAATTGTCGGCGAGGTTCTGCCGCAACAAAAAAACGAAGTAAAACTGCACGCGCGCGAAAAAGACCAGTATGGTTTGCCGATTCCGCACGTTTGTTTCTCCTTTCACGAAAACGATAAGAAAATCGTCGAACACGCGCGGGCGAAAATGAAGGAAATTCTCGGAGCGGCGGGCGGCGAGGAACTGTGGACGGCTGAGCGAACGGCTCATATCCTGGGAACTTGCCGGATGGGAACAGACGCGAAAAATTCGGTTGTCAACCGCGATTGCCGCTCGCACGACATATCGAATTTGTTCGTCTGCGACGGCTCGGTTTTTCCGACCTCGACCGCCGTTAATCCGTCACTGACGATTCAGGCAATCGCGGCGCGAACGGCGGACAGAATCGCCGATTTAGCGCAAACGGGAGATGTGAAAATCGGTTGATTTGATACGATAATAGATTAACGACAGGAAAAGCACCGACGAATAAATCGGCGCGAAAAAGAAAGAGTAAAAATAAATTGAAGCGAAAAGATATTTTATAATATTAAATCCGGGAGGTATATATGGTGTTTGGATTCGGAAAACCGAAACCGGTCAAGGAAATTGAAGCGACGGGCGAAATCGAGCGCGTTTATCACGAGATAAAACAAAGTATGCGCGTGAGCGGTATTAATCTAAATTTTAGAACGTGGGCGGGCTTCGATAAGTTTTTCCCCAAAATGTGGGACGAGATGCGCCCGCTTGTCGAAACGCGCGCATTTGAAGACGCGGCTGACCAAATACGTGCGGTTTCGGTTGGAATGGCGGAGAGTTTGGGCGCGCCGCTCGATGCCGGATCGCAAATCAATTTGGGCGAAAGCCAGCAGTATCAAATCAAAGAAGCCTTGAGGCTTTATCACTATATCAATCCGAAACTGCTCGTTTTTACCTCAAAAGTAAAACAGGCTTTGGAAGCCGAAAGTTTATCGAACGCCGGCGATATTTCCGGGCTGGAGCTTATCGAGCGCGGCATTCCCGTGCGAATGTATTCGATGGAAATGGTCGCCGAAGAACCGGACGACGAGCGGCTCGCCGCAATTTTTGAAGATATAAAAGAAACGCTTTCGCTTTCTTCGATCAACAGCGATTACCGCACGCTCGCGCTCTGGGCGGATTATCTTGAAGCAGGGTGGAACGCGCTTAAACCAATCACGCAAACCGACGGCTACGCGCAGGCTTCAAAAGATTTGAGGGAACTTTCCAGAAATCTGGCGAGCAGTCTGCCCGACGTTTCATTGTCCAACCAACAAGTTGAAGATTTGGGCGAAGACGCGGGCGAAATCTTGAAGACGACGGAAAAATTCGAGCAGCTTTTGCCGTCGCTCGTTCTAAACATTTCGCTTTTTTCGCTCGATTGTCAATCGGCGGGAGAGTTATTAAAATCGCCTTTTCCGGCGGCGACAAGGGCAAAAATGAGCGGAGGTTTATGGTAATGGATTGGAAAGATTTTCAAGCGATGCAGAAGGTGGCGGAAATCGGCGAGCGTTTCGTCAGTTATGTGGACGAAGGCACGGGCGAGCCGGTCATTCTGATTCACGGCATACCGACTTGGGGTTATTTGTGGCACCGGCTCGTTCCCGTTTTATCCGAACAAAACCGCGTTCTCGCGCCGGATTTAATAGGTTTCGGCTATTCGGACAAGAGCGATAATTTTGACCGCTCGATTGCCAGACAAACAGAGATGATTGATGCTCTGATGGAAAAAATCGGCATCGAGCGCGCAAACATCGTCGCGCACGACATCGGCGGCGGAGTCGCATTAAGACTCGCAACGCTTTATCCGCACCGAGTCAATAAATTGTGCCTGATGAATTCGGTCAGTTATGATTCATGGGCAATCGAAGCGATGATTCAGCTCGGACATCCGGGCGCGTATTACGCCTTATCGGCTTCCAAGACGGTCGCCGCTTTGCGGCTGATGCTCAAGCAAGGTTTTAATAAAACGCCGCCGGACGAGATTTTAGATGGGATTTTCGCGCCCTATTCCACCGAAGTCGGCAAACTATCTTTAATCCGCAACGCGGCGGCTCTAAATACGAACCTGACGACGGAAATCACGCCTCTGCTTCATAAAATCGAAGCAAAAACCTTGATTCTATGGGGCGAGGACGACAAATTTCAGCTTTTGAAATTCGCCGAGAGACTTTCTGACGACATACCGAACGCCGAATTGATTCAGGTAAAAGACGCGCGTCATTTCGTGATGATTGACCAGCCGGAAGCGGTCGCCCGGCACGTTTCGACTTTTTTGGGAGAAACGGAATGAAAAATCGTTTCGCGGCGGGCGCGTTGGCGGGCATCATCGCCGGGATGACGATGGCAATGGCGATGATGGCTTATATGTATCTGACGGGCAGAAGCGTCTGGACGAATCCCGATTTGATCGCGGCGATGTGGATGGGAAGCGACGCGCCGGACGGTTCGCTTTCGGGGGCGACGCTCGTCGGGTTTCTGACGCACGAAGCAACGAGTGCGCTGATGGGTGTTGTCGCCGTTCCGTTTATCAAAAACTTATCTTTCAGGCGCGCGATTTTAGCATCCGTCGCTTTCGCGCTCGCCTCCTACCCGTTCGTTTTCGCGTTTGTTCTGACGTGGGCGAATCCACTGATGGTCGAACGCTCGGAACTCGTGCCGATGACTGCCGCCCACATTCTTTTCGGCTTGGTGCTGGGATTTGTTTATAAAATTTTATCGCCGCGGGAATAATTCCTCTCATTTTGACATTTAATTCATTGGATAGAAAATTATAAATCAATTAAATGAAAGAAAAAGGCAAGTGGTGGTTCAAGGTTAAATCCCGATTCCTGAAGAGAGCGGCTGCAAAATCGTTCGGCGGCGGAATTTCGCTAAAGAGCGAGTTTATCGCGCCGGAAGCTGCCGATTTGCTTGCCCAGCTGCGCGAATATTTTTTGCTTGCCGGTGAACCTGATTTCAGACTTAATCCCCGCTGGCTAGCCGCCCGTCTCAGAATTGCCGAAAATGATCTGCTTTCCGCACTGGCTTACGCCGTCCGCGACGGATTAGTCGAACTGCACTGGGAAGTGTATTGCCCGTCCTGCGGAAGCTGCGCCGCCGATTACGCGTCGCTCCGGGAAAGTCGTGGCGAGATTGAATGCCGGACGTGCGAATCGGAATTCGAGACGCATCTTGACCGCGACGTGCGCGTTACTTTTTCAGCAAGCGAGAGTTTCCGCCGGCTGCGATCTGACAGCCCGGTCCTGATGCCACTCGAATCCGCTCGACACGCTCCGACACGAGGGCTGGATTTATTGCTCATTCCTTCGTTTCATAAACTTTTTTCCGGTGAAGCGCCGCCGCTTAACGAATCGCTCAAGATCTCCCGCGTGACGATTTTGTTTACCGATTTGCGAGGCTCAACGGCAATGTACGCCGAGCGGGGCGATCCAAAAGCCTACCGGATGGTGCGCGAGCATTTTGACATTTTGCGCGAGGCAATCGAGCGTCACCGCGGCGTTTTTATTAAAACCATCGGCGATTCCGTGATGGCTTCGTTCGCCTCGGGCACAGATGCCGTACGCGCCGCCTTTGCCGCCCAGGCGGAACTCCGCGGGCAGGTTGCGGAAATCGGCGGCGAGCTAATCTTAAAAGCCGGTATTCACGCCGGGGCGTGCCTGGTCGTTAACCTCAATAACCAGCTGGATTTTTTCGGCACGGCGGTGAATACCGCCGCCCGAGTTCAGACAGTTTCTTGCGGCAACGACGTGGCTGTAACCGATACTGTATTTGACGAAGCGGAAACAGAAATAACGAGGTTTTGTTCAGCCGAGAATCTGGCTGTAAAGCTGCGCGGATTAACTGAACCGGTTCACATTCGGCGGCTGACGTCCGGCTGACTTTCTTCTCTAATTATCAAAACTTTTCCTTGCTTTTTTTGCGATCACGGCTTTTGTCTGAAATTTGAATAGGCGGCTAATACACCGCGAGGGTCTTCGATCTGAAGCCAGTGTCCGATATTCTCATCAAGCAGGATAACTTTCGGGTGCGGAATCAACTCCCGGTAACGCTCGACCATCCGCAGACCTGAATTTGGATCCGCCGGTCCGTTGATAAAACACATCGGTACCGAGGTGCTTTGCATGGCATTTATCCATCGCTGCTGATAACGCTCCTTGTCAAAAACAAGTCTCCCGAGCAAGTAGGCGATTGATTTTCCGTCATTGTAATTTAAAATATCCCAGAAATTTTGCAGTAATTCTTTATCGGGTTTGGTAAACTGCCCGAAGACTTCGGAAGTCGCTTTCTCGACTGCGCTTTTCGACATCAGCCGGCTGAGCAGCTTTCCGAGCGGTTTCGGCGATTTGGACAAAAGAATCTGGATCAAACGCGGCTCATAGGCGTCGGCAAAAAGACCGCCGTTTAAGAAAGCGATCGATTCGATCAGGAACGGATTTTTCCTTTCCGGGTCACGGGCAAGCAATTCCTGCACGACGCTGTTGCCGAGGTCGTGTGAGATGATGTGGCATTTTTCGATTCTCAGACGGCGTAACAGTTCCGAATACAAATCCGCCATATTCTCAAAACCGTATTCGTAATCTTTCGGTTTTTCGGAAAAGCCCATCCCGAGCATATCCGGCGCGACGACCGTGTATTTTGCCGCGAGATCCGCCCACACCTCCCGCCAGTCGAAAGTGTTGAAAGGGTATCCGTGAACGATTAAAAGTACGAGTCCTGTTCCTTCTTTACGATAAAAAATATCATAGTTTTTGTATTTGAAAAATTGTCCCTTCGATTTCCAGTCAAGCAATTCCTGCCGCATAATATTTACCTGATAACAACCTAAGTTAAATTTGCTGAGCGGTTTGCGCAAGTTTCGCCAGGCTCGCTTTCGCGTCGCCCTAAAACATCATTGCCGACA
>MWVY01000267.1_pt1 | contig 12437 bp, 18 predicted proteins | sample 1047251 | NCBI WGS metagenome assembly MWVY01 (sample SAMN06349983, study PRJNA376086) | soil metagenome | isolation source: MS7-5 sample Antarctic (ecotone) soil | place: Antarctica | collected 2015-01-13
TCGGATAAATCGTATTAACTGACAACTTAGCCTCCAGCGCGAGCCGATGGGGTGTGATTTCGTGATCATCGAGGTAATTTTTCAGCTTCCATTTCATGCTGTTAGTTTAGCACATATTTAGCACAAGATACTTGCATGTTATGCATATACCTGATAGACTATAGACAGCTAAGGGCAAGGCGTCGAAAACCACCCTTAGCTGGAAACGGAGTTCCATATGCAAGATACCCCGAAACAAACCCGACTCTTAGGCGCAACGGTGCGCAGGCTCGGCGTGATCGTCGCCGTCAGCAGCACGCTTCACTTCGGTTACGCCATCGTCGAGGGTGCCGACCGGGTAAACCACCGGGTCGCCCTGCGTGAGCTGAAGCGTGAAGCGGTCGTGTTCCCGGCAGCGCCGCAGCCCTACCGCACTCAGGTCGAACGGGTCGGCTACGATCTGTGGAGCTCTACGAAGCTCTAATGGCTCTAACGCTTACGTCCGGGCGGTTTAGAGATCTTCGCCAGCGCCACCCGATACCACTTGTGCGTGGTTGAGCGCGGCTACGAGTGTGACCCCGCCGAGAACGTTCCCGATCAAGGTTGGCACCGTGTAACTGCCTAGAACCGTCAGCCAAGATGTTTGCCCCATCGCCGCTAGCGTAAACGTTTCAACCGAACCGGCGATGATGTGGCTGAAGTGCCCTAGCCCGACAAGGTAGGTAACGAGGATGATGACCCACACCCGCGCCGTTTCAGCAAAGGGTAATAGCCAGACCATGAGCGCGATAAGCCACCCGGCGAAGATGCCGCGCAACAGAATTGTGCCAAAGCCGTGCTCCATCGCCCCACGCCCGAGCTCTGCGAACGCCTCTCGCACAATTGGATCGAAGGCGTTCGTTCGGGCGGCGACGACAGCAATGATCAGTGCGCCGATCAGGTTAGCAATAAGTACGACTCCCCACAGCCGTAAGACGTTGCGGAGTGCCGCGACTGTTTTGCGCTGTAAAAGCGGCAGTATGGGTGTGAGCGTGTTTTCCGTGAACAACTGCTGCCGACCCAGGATGACGATCAGGAACCCGGCGCTGTACCCGAAATTCGCTACTAGCGGGTGCCAGGGTGCGTCTGGCAGATAGGCGGTCAGTAGTCCTTCGGCGATCATCGAGAAGCCCATCGACAGACCGGCGGCCAGGCCGGACCAGAACAACGCGGAGGACGGCCGGGACAGCTCGTTTTCACCCTCTTCCAGAATCGTTTTGTAAATCACTCTCCCGGTAGGCGCGCTGCGGTGCTCGGCTTCTTGCTGTTCGGTAACCTGCGGTTGTTCTGGCGTCATAAACTCTCATACCATTAAGCCGAGAGAAAATTGTGCCGCCCGCTATTTAATAAGCTTTCCATTGGAACTCAACATGAAGTTGGATGATACTTCTTAGCCTTTTCTCGGAATCGGCAGCGCCTCAAAGTTCGTAAAGGCGAACTCACCGAATAAGGCTCGAGCTGCCCCGTCATAGACGCGGGCGGCGTCTTCTTTGTCGTCGTAACGTCCAAGGTAGTGGTTAACGCCTCTTTCGATACTGACCATTGGCGTCCATTTGGGGCTTCTCACGCAGTTGTACACACCTCTGTAGCCACTTCCCGCGTACCCACGACTATTTTGACCATTCTGGCTGGGTGTGGCTTCTCTGATTTCAGAGCGCCTATTGTCCAGCTTGTCGTGATGCCTATGGTCGGTGTGGAGGCGGTTAAACGGTAGATTCTGAATTCCTAAAATCAGTCGAGGTCGAGGGTTCTTGTTATGAAGGGCAGGTCGAGGAGCTGAAAGAACGCTTAGCCGCGCTCTGGTTTGGCGATGTTACGAAAGTAAAGGTGAAAGAGCCGCGCCAGGGTGAGGGTGAGCCGACAGAGTAGCCGGTCGAATAAGTAGAGGATTCCTCCAAAAAGACAGCCCCCGGTTGATCGCCGGGGGTTTTGCTTTGTTATGTCAGAGGTAACAAACGATGTGTGTCAACACACATCGTTTAGCCTTTGCGATATAGCAGCCCCTCGAGCCTTTGTGCTGCCCGAACGAGTATGCCAGGGCGGTCTGCTGAGGGCGTAGCGGGTGCCTGGCTCGCCTGCATCTCAACTTCGAGGGCTCGGTCGATCCGCTCATCGTTGACGCCAAAGCGTGCAGCGTCACCATGAACGCCAGTTGCGGGCGCGCTTTCGCCTGCCTCCAGCTCGGCAGGCTTAGGGCTTGGTAACTGCCGACTCTCAAGGGCTTCCAGGCGCTCTAGTAGGCGTTCGTTCGCTAGGCGCAACCCGCGTAATTCGGTCAGGATCGCCTCGGCAAACGCTGAAGTGTCTATACCCGTCGGCTGCGCTTGCAGCTCCTTAACGGCGCTCTCAGCTCGCCCTAGGGCAATCCGTAGGGCAGTGTCAACCGACATACCCGCGTTGGTATCCACAAAACCTTTGGAGGCTATCAGGGCGTCTAGCTGGTCGCGCGTATAGAGCCGTCCATCTCGAGCATGTTGCTTGATCGGCTCGCCGGTGATGGCCTCAAAGGTCGCAGCATATTTGCGGACCATAGCCGTAGACACGCCTAGGGCTTCGGAGACTTGCCGAGCCGTATAAACGGTGTCATCACCTGTGCTCATTGCCGCAACTCTATCACCAGGCGAAAGTGCGCTTGAGCGTTCGCACTTGCTTGCGCCGGGCGCTCGTCAGTTACGCACGCCGGTTGCGCCTATAGCTGTCTACACTTGTCTAGAGCTATCTACATGCACATAACTGCAATTATGTTAAATAGTATGTAATAAAAAGTACAAAGGCTTTGTGAATAAGAAACAGCAGTGTGTAGAGAATATATAGAGCTATTTTTGACGCTAGCAGTTAAGCCAGCTCCGTTGCAGGTTCGGGTAGGGCGACGTTACTATTATTTGTAACGTCTTTTAGCTGTGCAGCTCCGTTGATAAGCGGTTAAACGATGTGTGTTGACACACATCGTTGACAAAACTCCTCTGCGAGCCCGTACGCACGGCTAAGGTTGTAAGTCAATATGCATATGCATATTGAGAAGTAGCAACGTACTGAAGTGGCTTGTGGCGAGTTTTCACGCGGCTTTAGTTCACCCCGTCCAGAAGCTGTAACTTGCCGGGTAGTCATACACAACAGGCCGGTTCTCCCCATACCAGCACGCCAGGGCAACCGCCAGCACCAGATCGTCGTGCGGGTTCTCTCGCCATTGTCCCGCGTCATTTCCGTAGCTATCGTGACCCTTCAGGCTTATCGACACCTTAAACGCCAGCAGCTCGGCGGTGAGGGTATGCGCCTCTGGTAGAGCCCTTGCTATCTTCAGCCGGTCGCTTTGTAACAGCACCTGCACCACGCTCACGAGATCGCGCTTGGGTACCCGGTACTCGAGCCCGTCTCGGTTTACAGCGTCGCCCCCGGTGATGGTTATTGCAACGGGCGACAGGTCAGCAGCGCGCAGCATATCGACTACCGGACGCCCTACACCCGTTTGATCGACCACGAGCGTCGGGACGGTGCCGGTGTCTGCTCTAAGCCGGTCTGACAGCGCCTTGATACGGGCAACCTGCGCCGGGTAGGGCGTGCCGATAGCTAAACGCTCGAGGTACTGCGCTTGATAGTGGTTTTCTGTAACTGGCTTGAAGTACGGCCTCACTGCACCGTCTCCCCACAGGTTACGCGCTATCGTTTTTGCAGCGTCCTGTGTTATCCGGTCTGTACTCGCCTCTGATCGCTCGAGCACCGTCAGCGCGGTGTAGTCCTGCGCCTGTCCTAAGTCAACGCCTAAAATAAAGTCGTTCACAACTTACCCCCAAACAGTACGGGCACATCGTCCGATAGCGCCCGCATTACGTCGTCATAGCCAAATACCGAGTCGGTACTTTCCTTGAATTGACAGAGGTATTCCTGTTCGTACCACCATGAGCCCATGCTCGCCTTCTCTTCAGCTAAGAACTCTTGTGAGATACGCGGTACAGCGGTCGCCGGGACTTCTACCCGCTGCCAGGTCGTCCCGGTATCCCATTCATTCCAGAAATGCCCGCGTTTACCGAACGGTGTAGACATCAATACCAAACGCCCTTGTTTCACGGCCAGCATGGGCCGGATAGCCATGTAAAGCTCATCGGGTACTCGGCTCGCCTCATCTTCTATCAGCAGCGTTGCACCTGAAAAGCCTCGGATGGTCGCCTCCGAACCGGGTAAGGACAGGACACGCCCGCCGCCCTTAACCGTCAGCGAGAGCTTGTTATCTTCGGAGAGTTCGGGCTGGGTCGGTAGCAGCTCCCGAAGCTCGGTTAGTTTCCTGAACAGCTCGCTGCTCTGACGCTGTGACGGTGAAACGAGAATAGTCAGAGACCCCGGACGGTACAGCGCCTCATGCAGTCCCAACACCGCAGCCGTGGTCGATTTACCGGCCTGTCGTGAGCAGTTCAGCAGGTCGCGCTTACCCGTAGACGCTATAACCTGACGCTGCCACGGGTCGAGCTCGAGGCGCAGCAGCTCCCCGGCAAACGCTACCGGGTCGAGGGCGTAGCGCAGATCATCAGCTAACGTTGTGCGCTGGCGCATATCGTTTAGGGTCATCTCTCGCCTGCCGTAAGTGCTCGTGAAACAGCCTGTGCCGCGTCCGGGTAAGGGTGCAATGCTGCGATGACCACAGCCCGCAAGGTCAGCCACTCGGGGCTCACCGTGACGTTGATAGTGCCCTCTTGTTGCAGCTCACCTAAGAGTTTGGCTTGCAGCTCTAACTGCCGCTGAATTCGGTCTACAGCCTTTAGCGCCAGTTCGCCGTTCTTGTCCGCTCGAGCTTCTTTGAGAATGGCAAGGGTCGCGCCGTTGATCGCCTTAAGTTGCTTTACAACGTCGATAGCCTGTCGCACGTCCTCTTGCTCTTGAGCTTTAACAAGCTGTTTAGGTAGGTGCTCACGGTGCCGAGCAAGGGCGTCTTTGCTTGTCTCATAATGGCGCGCTATGACGCGTAACGGCGTCTCGTTTAAAAGCGCCGAGTCAATATCGGCGCGCTTCTCGTGATTACAGATGGTGCAGGTTCGGGGCACCTTTACGGCACCTGTTCGAGCACTGCGCGGGCCTCAGCCTGCGCGCGCGCTGTGCTCTCTCTGACTTGTGCCTGTCGTGTCGTCTCACGGTGCGCTAATACCTGCCGCGTTTCGCCGGTTGTCACTACCTCGTCGGCTTGCGCGATCTGCTCCAGTAGCTCGAGCACCTGACGGTCTGTCTTTAGTTCGGGATAGGTGTCCTCAAAAACGCCTGGTAGGACGGACGGGTACAGCCTTGAGAAGTTCGTACCGATAGCGCCACGAGTGCTGTAGGGGTCCGTGCTCCGCTGATAGATGCCGAGTTTGAGCCCCAAGCTCTCTATTTCAGACCGCCGCGCTTCGACCTGCCCGCGCTTCTCAAGTTGCCCGCGTAGGGCTTCTTGCACCACGCCAAGCGTGTGCCGGATGCTATCGCGGTATTCGCCTATAAGCGCCTCGTGGTGCTCTTTAGCGACGGCTAGGCGCTCGCCTGCGCTTTGTTTGTCGTAACGCTCCTGAAGGGAGGCGATCTGCGCCTCGCGCGCTTCTATGTCGCCGTCGTGTTGGGTCAACACTGAAGCGAAAGCGTCTCGCTTAGCTTGCAGCTCTGCCAAATGCTCGAAGTCTGCGCCCTCTTTCTTTGCGGTCGCAAGGGTCGCCGTATGCCCGTCAAGTAGCGCGACGATCTTGGGCCGATCTCTGCGAAGGGCTTTAAGGTTTGCTTGAGTTTCGGTGATCTGCTTTTTTATGGTGGCTGCTTTAGTCATAACTAAAGGGTAGGACGGGCAGCACCCTAGATGCTGCCCGCCTTGACGGTCTCGCCGGGATTGCCGGTTTAGATGAGGCCAGCCCAGTCCACAGGCCAGCCGTCAGCCTCGAGGCGAGCAAGTTCCTCAGCCCGAATATAGCGCGTGCATTTCGGCGGGGTCGGCATGATCTCCAGGCGGCCCTCGTCTACCCACGTCCGAACGGTTCGCGCCTCCATACCCAGCGCGGCTGCAAAGTGACTTATCTTGATCGCCCCCGGGATACCTTCGGGAACACCTAAGCTGCTCACGGTCTCGCCTCCAGACCGCAGCGAGTGCAGTGCAGCCGGACGGGTCTCAGTCTCACCTCTACCCAGCCCCGGCAGCGCGGGCAGTAGGTAGCGGAGAGTCGGCGGCGTTCGGGGTTGTCAACCCGGGTTGACGTTTCGCCGTCGAAGAGAACAGCTTCAGCAGCTTGTCGGGTCGTCATGCGTTCACCGGCTTCATGGCTGACCCGCAACGGATACAGGTCACAGCCTCGAGCTTTATTCCGGTCTGGACAGAGTTCCCACACCGGCAGCGGTAACAGGTCGTCAGCGCGTCGAGGGTGAGGGCGTCGGCTTCTCGGATAGGTGCGAGTGCAGGTAAGAGGCGCGGCTGTTTTTGTTTGCGGGTCATCAGTTCACCACCCGTTCAGCAGGTACAGGCGTTTGTGCAGTAGGTTGCAGCTCGGTCTTATCCGTTAGCGCGTGCCGGGGTACGTCGCCCCAAGCCAGCAGCACGTGACACTCGGCGGTGTAGACGACGCCCCAGGGGTACCGAGTCAGCGCGCCCGTTACGTGGTCGGGTTTGGCGTCTAGGGTTATGCCGCCCGGATGCTCGAGCCTGAGTTCGTAATAGCGGGCAACCCACGCCATGAGCGAGTTCAGCAGATCGCCGTAAAGGTGCAAACTTCCAACGCGTTGGAAATGGGACACGCGTGTCCCATTTGCCTGTGCTATCAGGTGCTCGAGTAAGGCGTCCCGGTTGTCTCGGATGAGGGCGCGGGTATCGTCGGATGGTCGGGCGTCTGCGCTGACTTTCAGGTTTAGCGACACGCCGACGCCTTCAGCCTCGAGGGTTTTGAGTAAGTCGGCGGGGGTCATATTTCTTCGGTCCACTTTGCAGAGGGGGTCTCATCAGACTTAATAGGTTTTGGAGCGTCAGAAGCGTCAGAAGCGTCAGTTTGCCGTCTAGCACGCGCTTCTCTCTCTGACGCTTGCATGGGGTCTCTGACGCTTGGAGCGTCAGTAGAATGTGGAGCGTCAGTAGAAGCGTCAGAGGCTTTCGCACCGTCTGGCACGGTGTTTTCGGCTTCTTCCGAGTCTCTCTGACGCTTCTGACGCTTGTTTTCCCTTATTATCTGGATGACCCATTTTTTAGAACCTTTGGCGTCGTCTCGGTTAGCTTGCGTCACCTCTAAACCCTGTTCCAGCAGCGCCGGGGCAATCCGTTTAAGGGTGCCGCTAAGGACGTGGGCAGCTCCGGGCCAGCCCTTCGGCGGTCGTTTGTCCTTATGCCCCTCAACTTCATTCAGCAGGTCCAAGAGTTCGGAGGCGGTGAGCGTCCATTTCACAGTCTGCCCGTCGCCATGTTTGGGCAGCTTCAGCAGGGCAACCGCTACCGGCTCGGCGTCGAGGGCGTCCCGGATGAGGTCGTCTTGTGCGCCTTGATAGGCGACCGTAAACGCGCCGGGTTGCCACCCTAGCGGCTTCTCGCACGCGGTCGCCCACAGCGCGAAGTCAGCGAGCCGGGGCAGGGTCTCGAGGGTCGTGGTCGGCAGTCTTTGCAACCCTTGCACCACCACGTCGAGCAGCGCGCCCAAGATGCCCGGTTGCGCGTCGTCAAACCGTTTCCAGATCGCCGCCTCCGGTTTGCGGTTCTCTTCGGGTATCGCCGGTAGGTGTACCTGTAGAGCTCGGCTGACTAAATCTTGTTTGTCTACAAAATCTGTAATCCCGTTCAGCACCACCGGGCGCAGCGCGTCGAGAAGCGTTTCGTCGTCGTCGCTGAAGAGTTCACGGGTACTCAGTCCGCCCCCAGTAGATAGCTTGCAGAGTGCGTCAGATGTCCACTGTGACAGCCCGCTGATATTGTCAAACGCCAGCGCCCAGCCGTTGACGGCAGCTATGAATAGATCACGTTCGTCTTTTGAGAGTGAACGCAAAGGGCTCACGTTCGGGTCGAGTAGGGCGCGCAACATCTTCGCCGCTGTGCTTTTGCCGCTGCCCTGTCCCCCGGTCAAAACGAGAACGGGATACGGTCCGGTGCCGCGCAAACCTTGCAGCAGCCACGCCACAATTAGCTTTAAGTCTCTCGAGTCTTTGTCAACGTTCAGCAGCTCGGCTAGTTTGTCGAGGCTGCCACCCGTCCGGGGTATCGGTAGCGGCAACATCCCCCGTGGTCGCCTGAAGCGGACGGGTACGGCGTCGGCGTCTACTACCGTCCAGTCGTCGGGCGTGACGCGCACGACTTCCCAGCGGTCGTTTGCCAGGTCGATATAGATCACGCCGTCAACTTCAGCCAGCCGGGTATAGGTCGGATGCTCCGGGCCGTCGAATACCGCTTTAGCCTCGAGGGTGCTAAAGGCTTCTTGTACTCCTTGCCCGTTTGCGGGTCGTTCGTGTTTTTTGTAGAAGAGATGGGTCAGGTAACGCTTGACGGCTTTGTTTCGGAGGCGGTGGTGCTCTACGTGGTCGTCTACGTGCAAAGTCGCCCACGGTTCCCGCTCGGGGTCGTGCCACATTTTCATCCCGGACTCGAGCGCCAATTTGACGAGAAGTGAAGCGGTTGACTCTTGCTCGGCTACCAGATCATTGACCCGAAGGTAAGTGCTGAAATCTTTTTTTAATGCGGTCACGGTTGCGCCGGTTGCCGTCTTGAGTGCGGCCCAGACTTCGGCGGTTTCGGTTTCGGTCAGCCCCAGATCACTGACGACCGGAAACACCGCTTTACTGAGACTCGGTGCTGTGGCGTGGGCTGTTTCGGTGAGGGTGATAAACACCCGCCCCAGCTCGGCGCGGTTGACTAAACCCAACTCTACAAACGCCTGTAAACTCTCTTGGACGGTCGTCTCGAGCGTTTCCGGCGTTGCACTTTCGCAGAGGGCCAGCACGTCGTCCAGGCTATTAAGCTCTGCCACGGCCCCACCCCCTCATGCGTGCGTGAACACGGCTCGAGCGGCTTCTGGGTCGCTCTGGGCTCCGGGTGATGGTGAGTTTTGCGGCGTCTCCCTCAACGCTCGGCAGGTGTCCCAAGCTGAAGCCTTGCTCGAGTAAGAACTTGATACCCCGCTGCTTGCTGCCGGTTGCCCTAACCCAGCGGTCGATCTCTTTAACCCATTCGTCAGCGTCTCGTGAGCCGTCAGCGGCCCAGGTTGCCCGTACCGCTTCACTTTTGAGTGTCCTCACCACGTCGGACAACCGTCCGCAACGTCTCCCCAAGTGGATAAAGGCAGCGAGTGACCCGTGCCGGTCGAAGGTGCCTTGTGGCGGGTTTTGTATCGCCTCACAAATCGCTGTGACCGCCTCCGGTTTGAGGTCGTCAGCGGGGCCGTCGGTAACTGTTTCCTCTGCCGGGGTGTACTGCTCGGCTAGGTCGGTGAGAATGTCAGCAGGGGTCAGCTCGAGCCATTCGTCCAGCTCACACGGCGGGATAACCTGCCCTGCGTCGGTGGTGAGTTGGGTACGCCCTAGACCATCACGAGCCGCCCCGGCGTAAGGCATTAAGTACCAGGTGCTTAAGGGGCCGTCACCGGCTGGGTACGGTTCGGTCTTGGCTAAGCCTGCCTCATCACAGAGGACGCGCAACGCTGCCGACATCGTGCGGTGAGGTCTCACCGTGTCGCTAAAGATGTGCGCGTGTAGCCCGCCGCGTGTACTCGTTTCCGGGTAGACCTTAACGCCGTAGGAATAGCAGACATCGTAAAGACGGTGCAGAGCGTCGTATAAGCTGCCGGGTTCCGGGTAGTCCTTTACGTCGAGGTCGATCATGCCCGCCGTGGTGCCGGTGTCGTCGCCGGGTAAGAAGCCGAGTGCAAGAAAACCAGGACGGCCCAGCAGGTGACGTGCCCAAAGTTCGGGGGTGACGCCTTGACCCTCGAGGGTGGTGCAATCCTTGACCATCACCCCGACCGAGTTTTCAAACAAGCCTTTCATACGCCCGTGTCTGTGAGGGTTCGGCGGGTAGAAAGTTGAGAGTTGGGCGACGGCTTGCTCGAGGGTTAAGTGGTCTACAGATGGTATAGTGCTTCGTGCGCCCCCGGCTGAGTTGGCAACCTCAGCCATTTATTTTTGTCCCGCTAAAAATCTCTCTAACTCGCTTTTAGGTATCAGGACGCGTCGGCCTACCCGGACGACCCGGACGGTTCTATTCTTTTGCATCCTTAGCGCGGTCTGGTAGCCAATCCCTAAACGGTCGGCAAACTCTTGTGTGCTGTAGGCGTCTCGCTGTGTTTCTTGCATGGTTGGATTCCCTTGTGGGTCTCCGGTCTGTAGGTAGCTCCCTGTAGCCCTACGTGGGCTGTATTTACGTTTTTACAAACTTGCATGGTGTATCCTTTTTGCAGCGGCTAGCCGCACGTAGGTAAAAGTAGGGAGCCCAGATCGGGCTCGAAATCGGAGAGTGGTTCGTGCGTCGGTCCGCAAAACTAACAGCACGCCACTCTTTTCTATTGCTTAAAACTTACCTCCGCTCCCTGTTATACACACCCGGCAGGGGTGTGCGTTTGCAGATAGCTACCGGTAGTCTAAACCACTGATAAGTCATAAAGCAAACTTAAAATCAAACGTGCTGGTCGGCTTATCTTATCAACCGCTTAAACGCCCTTAACTGATTAATAAGGCTACCTACTTGCAACACGCTCAAACTCCCTATCGGCTTTTAGCTGCTTCAGGCTTTCTTCAACTGCCGCCAAGGCAAACTGCACATCTATTTTCGTTTCGCTGGTGGTCGCCTGTTCTAAGTGCTCGCTTAGCAGGTCCATAGCCACCCGCAAACCTTCCGCCAGGTCCGCCACTTTATCGCGTTCGTTGGTTCTCTCCCCAAAATCAATCCCGGCTAGGGTTAAGGCGAGTTGGAACCCTTCTTGAGTGAGGTTGACGTGTGTAGTCCGGGTGCGCCTGTTTTCGTCCCTTCCCGAAACTATCCGAGTTACTCGGTCGTTCTTATCAAAGCCGACGCTGTAGCGGTCTACTAAACCGCGTTCCTCGAGCCGCTTTAAGGTATTCGACAAAGCTGTAATTTTGCTTTGCGTCGGCTTGTCGCCTATAAAGACGCGAGGACGCCAAGGTGCAAACCGATCATTGACTAAATGGTCTAGGGGCATCCCCGCCCCGGGCTTAACAGGCTCGTGTATTACGCGCAATGAAATGCCTGGGGTGGCTCGAGGCTCGGGTACTGGGTTTTGATAATTAAAGACCCATAGCAACACCTCTTTCATCTGCTCACTTAGGCGTGCAGTTGGGGCGACTTTGCGGCGGGTTTTAGGCACGCTCTACGTACTCCACCAGGTCAGCGATGTTGATTTCCTTACCCGTCAATCGTCGCAAGGTTTCTATAGTCGCCTCAAAAGTTTTGCTGTTGATCGTATCCGTTTCGCCATTGGCTAATCGGTAGGCCGTCCCCTGCGCGAGTCCTGATTCTTTCTTGAACTGATTCACAGTAATGCCGTGATCGTCCAGAATTGCTTTTACCTTCCACCGAATAGGCATTTGGGCCATGCTATCACCTCCACTAAAGTTTACCATAGATTGACTATCTTTGCTAATCTATGGTAAACTTTAGATATCAGTGAGCCCGACCCCGAGAAGAGAAGGCCCACTGAAATCCAGCCGTACAGAAGGATTAGCATGAATTATACAGCCCCGAAACAAACCCGACTCTTAGGCGCAACGGTGCGCGGGCTCGGCGTGATCGTCGCCGTCTCGAGCACGCTTCACTTCGGTTACGCCATCGTAGAGGCTGAAGGCCGGGTAAACCACCGGGTTGCCCTGCGTGACCTGAAGCGTGATGAGGTCGTGTTCCCGGCAGCTCCGCAGCCTTACCGCACTCAGGTCGAGCGGGTCGCCGTCGGTACGTGGGATGAGGTTCACGCCCTCATCCCCGGCGTGGTCGGCTTGGCGGTCGCAGCGTGAAGCACACCGCCGTCACCATTCGCCACGAGGCAACCGGCATAGCTGAGTTAGTCGGCTTCTACCGTCTAGCCCGCGATATGTGCGCCCGTGGGGGGTTGCCCGATTGGGGAGAGATGGTTTTCACGCTCGAGTGCGAGTTCCAAAGCGTGCGGGTCTTATCCGATGAGCAGAGCAAAGCGTTGCAAGCCGAGTTAGACGACCTTGATATGGGCGGTCGGCTTGTGGTCAAGGATTTTTGAGGACACCGCTACTCCAAAAAGACAGCCCCCGGTTGATCGCCGGGGGTTTTGCTTTGTTATGTCAGAGGTAACAAAAGATGTGTGTCAACACACATCTTTTAGCCTTTGCGATATAGCAACCGCTCGAGCCTTTGTGCTGCCCGAACGAGTATGCCAGGGCGGTCTGCTGAGGGCGTAGCGGGTGCCTGGCTCGCCTGCATCTCAACTTCGAGGGCTCGGTCGATCCGCTCATCGTTGACGCCAAAGCGT
>MWVY01000268.1_pt1 | contig 12430 bp, 23 predicted proteins | sample 1047251 | NCBI WGS metagenome assembly MWVY01 (sample SAMN06349983, study PRJNA376086) | soil metagenome | isolation source: MS7-5 sample Antarctic (ecotone) soil | place: Antarctica | collected 2015-01-13
AGCGCCGATCAGCGCGCTAGGCTACCCGGGCTGTTGGAGAAAGGGGCCGTTGGGCACGGGTTCAGGGGAGAGGTGTGGACGTGCCAGAGGGTGGCCCAGCTGATCAAGAGGGAGTTCGGGGTCGGCTACCACCCGGCGCACGTCAGCCGAATCCTAAAGAGGCTAGGCTTCTCCTTGCAGAAGCCCGATCGTCTGGCTGACCAGCGAGACGAGGACGCCATCGAAGAGTGGAGGGAGAAGCGCTGGCCGGAGCTAAAAAAGGGGCGCTCAAGGAGGGTAGGACGATAATGTTCGTGGATCAAAGCGGCTTCTACCTGCTTCCCAGCGTCGTACGCACCTACGCTCCGGTGGGCCAGACGCCCATCCTCCACGAGAAGCTCACGCGCGAGCACCTCTCGGCCATGAGCGGTATCACCCTGGAGGGGAAGCTGCTGATGGTAGAGCAGGAGAGGGCTTTCAAGGGCGAGGACGTAGTTCGCTTCCTCAAGCACGCCCTCGGCCAGATACCAGGCAAGCTGCTGATCGTCTGGGACGGCTCGCCCATCCATCGCTCGAAGGTCGTCAAGGAGTTTGTGAAAGGTGCAGCGGCCGACCGCATTCGACTCGAACAGTTGCCCGGTTACGCGCCGGATCTCAACCCCGACGAAGGTATTTGGAAGCACCTGAAGTACACGGAGCTTAAGAACGTCTGCTGCCAAAGCCTCGCTGAGTTGAGGGTCGAGCTACGCAAGGCAAAGGAGCGGTTGAGACACAAGAAGCACGTCATCCTCGGCTGCATCCGGCAACCGGGCTTCGAGGTTTAGGTGTTTGAGCAGAGATCAGTAATAACAACGGCAACAATAACACCGACAAGAAGAAAAAGAATAAGAACAACAAGCGCAACAACAACGGCAACAACAACGGCAACAACAACAGCCAGTTTGATGAGGACATAGACGAGGATGGGGACGTAGACCAAGACGACGAACTCTTCGATGCCGAGAACGACCTCAACGGCGAAGAAACGAACGGCGAGGATACCTTCGGAGACGACTTCGACGACGACCTCGACGACGACGGGCCAGCGGTGAGCGCCGACGCCGGGGACGGGGTGGCGGAAGCTTCTACCCCCAATGCGGTAGCGAGAGCCGGAGATCCCGACGAACTTGAACCCATCACAAGCACGCCCGACGACGTGGTGAATGAGATACCGACCTCGGGGCCGCTCCCCAACACGGGTGGTTTGCCGCTTTCCTACTGGCTCCTGCCCCTTGCCGGACTTCTGTTGTTGGCCGGGTTGCCGGTCTACAGGTGGGTAAAGAGGTGGGGGTAAACGTGGTCCGGATGAGTAGGGATGGCTAGAGTCCCCCTGGAAGGACTCGCAACCCTACTCATCGTTACCGGCTTCTTAGTGGCGACCTTCCAGGTGCCCGGGAACACTACCTCTCGTCCCTCTTATCCCGCCGATTCTGAGGGGGAGGTACCGGTAAAGAAAGCCTGTTACGACAAGATGCCGAAACAAGCTTGGACGCACAGAAAGTTCTACGAAAACAATACCAAGGTCCAGGCGACCATCTACGTCGATACCTGCGAACTCGACGACCTCGGGGCGGGGACACAAGACACCAAGAACTTCATCGCGCACGAGAAGGCCCATGCCAAAGGTTGGCAGCACGGGGAAGGAACTCCGAAAACGAACGCTGCTTATTACCCTTCGGTAGAGATCACCGGCCGCTAGCTCACGGCCCTAGGAAGAACCGACGCCACCAGCTCGGGCGGCGTTCCGGCTCCTCTTCCTCCGTGAACGGCTGCTCCCCTGAGAATCGATTCTGACGCGCTGGCTCGTCTTCCCGTGTTCTATCCCTACCCGACTGCTCCTCGCCCGTCTGATCAAAGCCTCGCGAGCCTCGTGGCGCTTCAAGCTCGGGGATGCGTTCGAGTGCTGCGGCCAACAGACGACGGTTCTCGCGGTTCGCCTCGCGCTCTGCTGCGAGCTGCGCTTTCAACGTCTCGATGTAGTCGAGAAGAACGGGAGCTTGTACGGCGTGTGGTTCGTCGTCCTGTACGGCGTCATGCTGCGTAGGCTCCGGCGACAACAGCACGTACACGTTGCCATCCTCGTCGCGCTCATACTCTATCGTGTGTCGCCTGATCCTCTGGCGTACAGCATCTTTAGAGATCCCCAGGCGCTCCGCTGCCTCCGCGACTGTCAGCCGGTCCACTCCGTACCCTCCGCCGTCCCCTACGCGTGACGTTCAACGTTACACCTGCGTACGGCTGCGTACGGTAGCAGAGCGTGCGACCGCGCGCCACGAAAAAGGCCGGGGCGTTAACCCCGACCTAAGAAAAAGGGCCCGAGCAAGGCCTTCTCTGTATTCTACCGAGCTTCCCGCGCCACGCGGATCGCCCGCATCATGCCCAGTACCCACCGTGGACGCAGTCTCCGCACAGGCGCTGCCCCACGAACCAAGAGAGCAATGCATCGTCCTCGGTGACCTCGGTGGCGAACCTCCACGGGACACGCGCCCCGCAACAAGCGCAGGTCGTGGACTTTGCGCGGGCTATGGTCGCCGCCGTGACGTGCAAGCACTTCGCGCCCCGGTATGAGTAGTCGGGACACTCACACGTCTCTACGGGCCCGAGGCGCACGGCGTAGAACCGACCCTCAACGGTGGTGCTGGGGACAAACCAGGAACCGTGCTCGAAGCGAAACTCGGCCCACCGTTCGGCGTAGAGCTCTCGACCTCGCTGTACTCGGGTGGTGGATGGTGGCGCTGGTTGCGCTAGACTTCTGGTGTCCATTGAGCCTACTCTCTTTGGGCCGGGCCCCGGGAGCTGTCACTCGCCGGGGCCGTTTCTTATCAACACCTGTATTTTAACAGTGTTGTAAACTCTTGTCAAGTCTTGTATACTGTTAATATGAAAAATAGAGAGCTTTTTTACACGCTGCCCGAGATTGCCGATATGTTGAAGGTCAGTCGCCAAACCGTCTACCGATGGGTGAAATCAGGAGAGTTACCCGCATTCAAGCTCGGCCACGACTGGCGTATCAAGGACTCAGACCTACAGAAGTTCATAGAGGAGCGTAAGGCATAGGACCGGGGCTAAGGTGCGTCCCAGCCCTCTTCTCTTCCTTCTTCTCTTCCTAAGCCTTTAAGCGGCCGGCGCATTAACTTAGCTAGCTAATCATTTTCCAGCGCGGTAGAGTTGGGGCGCGCAAGGAGTTCGCTTAGGGGGATGCCTAAGGCGCCGGCGAAGCCTTTAAGCGTTGAGAGGCGCGGGCGCGTTCGAGTGCCCCCCTCCACCTGAACCACGGTTAGATTGCTTAACCCCGCCCGGCCGGCTACCGTCCACTGTGTCAGGCCCGCGGCCAGTCGCGCGGCCCTTATGCGGCTTCCGAAATCTTCCCTACACAGTGGGCTATCTGCCGTCTGGGGTTGGGCAATCTTGTGCGGGTCGCCACGGCGCTGCCACCGCAGGTAGTGCCTGTTGCAGAAACCACGGGCCTCATGCTTGCCTTCACAGCCGTCTACCATGCAGAGCGGCTTGACCCTCGGCGGCCTCCCTAGCGGCACCACCTTGAGGGGATCGCCACACTTCCTCCACCGCTGGTAGTGCTTGTGGCAGTAACCGCGAGCCTTATGCTGGCCTTCGCATCCCTCCACGGCGCAGGCCTGAGCGCTTACACGCTGCGTGTCGCTGGCTGTTTTCGGCATTATTCTTCCTCCTTCTCGAGCACGCTTAGCGCCGCCCGAACCACGGTTTCGATGCTGTGCGCGTCGTCTATAGGGTCGAGGCCCACAAAGGGCGCGATGTTGGCGGCGAGTACGCCGGAGGTTATCCGACACTCTAGGGGCTCCCCGCTCGCCGCCGTCCTGCAACCCGAGACGTAGGCAGCGCCCGTCTTGCGCCGCCGCACGAGTTCTACTAACCAGGGCGTCGGAGGCTCGAGGATGCACGCGGCGGCGAGGAAGAGGGGCTTGTTCTCGACTATGGCCTCGCGTAGGTGGTCGGGCACGCGCTCGGGCCCGTCGACGAGAAGCTTGTCGGCGTAGGTGACCGGATGAGGTCCTATCTTGTGGTCGTGGACGTGGACGCGCGTCTCTACCGAAAGGGTATAGCCGCGCTGCAGTAGTTCGGCCAAGACCGCCTCGACGGTAGCCTGAGCGGCCGCTGTAGGCACTAGAACTTCTCCTGAAAGGGGCCGTCGCCGCTAGCGTCATAATTACCCTTATAGTCTTCGATAACGGCAACGGCGGGGTCATTCTCGTTGTCATCATTGTCATTCCCCCTAGGGGGTTCCGGTGATGATGACAACAACTTGTAACGTTTGTTCCTCCCTTCGTAGCCATCCTCACAGATATCCACGTTCATCATCTCTGAGATTTTGTTGCGCACGGTGCCTTCGGCAAGACCAGTCTTGTTGGCGATTGCTTTGATCGTGCAGTACCCCGCCTGGATAGCAGCCTTGATCTTGTCCTTGGAGTTCAGGCTCTCTTCCTCTGCGAACTCCGAGAGGTCTATTTCCACCCGGGATAGAGTCACACTATCACCCGGCCCGAAGGTAAAGCGCACGCCAAAAGGTTCTAGGCGAGGTCCTAGATTTACCTTTTGGTGGCGGACGATTACGTCAAGCTCTTTCGTGCCTTTGTTGTAGTCGTAGTACTCGAACTGGAGCACGCTGCGGGATAGGTTTGTTTTATAGACGCTATTGATCGGCGATTTCTGACGGCGCTTCTCTCCTGCTTGAAGCTTAGCCTCGTGGTCTACGATAAGTGGCGTCACGCCGATATTCCGAAAGTGGTCCATATAATCGGTGTGAAATGCGATTATGTCCTCTCCGTCCATCCTGCCCCGAGTAGCCAGGCCCATGCTGTCCACTACTACGGCCACAGCCTTGTGCTTCACGCACCACTTATACGCCCGGCGAAACACCTCCTCAGTCTGCTGTCCGGCGCCCGAGATGTAGCCCAAGTCCTCGGGGATCTCTGCGCCCGCGCCGGTGCATAGGTCCTCAACTCTGCGTTGCTGCTCGTCTATGTCTAGCTCGAAATCGATGTAGAGCACGGGGCCGTGCTCCATAACTTTCAATCCGAGCCATTCATCACCATTGCCTGCAATAGCGATACCGGCACGCAGGACACCTAGAGACTTAGCAACTCCGCCGGCCCCGAAGACAACAACGGGATAACCCTTAGGACACACGTCTTTTACTAGATACTCGCGTGGCTTTCGTTTCCCCAGGTGCTTGAACCGCACAACTCCGAAATCATCGTCCTCGTTGTTGTCATCATCATCGGTTTTCCCTAGGGACGATGACAATGATGACAACAAACGATGGCCGTCTTTACGGCCCCAGTCGTACGCCTCGCCGGGGTCCTGGAGGGCGCGTGCTATCGTCAGGCGGCGGTAGTCGGGACGGTCCCGCCATTTCTCCCGGCGCCCGAACGCAGACGCCGAGAACAAACGCTCCAGCTGTGCCGCGTCCTGGGTGTAGAATTTTAGAATGCCTAAGAGTGCCAGGTCGGCGGCCGAGTCGTCTCCGCCGTTGTAGGTGTGGACATCGCCCCGGTCAAAGAGGTCGGCGAACTTCGCGGCGTTCTTCGCGCTCCGGCACTTCCCTATAACCGCCTCGTCCGTCGGTAGGGTCCCCGAAGAGGGCGATCGCCCGTGTCCGTTGGTCAGCGGGTCGGCAGCGGAGCTTGCACCGCCGTCGTTTTGTTCTCTGCGCAGCTTGTCCGCCAGCTTGTCGAGGAAGGGCTGGTCCTTGCTCGGGCTCACAGGACGCGCCCCGTCATCGTGAAGAAGCGGGTCTGACTGTACATCTCGATGGGGCGCTTCTTCACCGCTCCGCCACGCACGACGCCCTCGAGGATGACGTGAATGCCGGTCCCGCTGGGCGACACCTCGACGTAGCCTTCCTGCACGGATGAGATGAGCGTCCGCGCCCACTCTTCCACCGCTCCGGTCTCGGGGTCTCGGCAGTCGTCGAGGTCGATGCCGCAGAACGGGTCGGCGCTACAGAACACGAACCCGATACCGTCAAAGGTGCCGACCGTGTGAGCTGCCACGGCTTCGTCGAAAGTGGCCCACGTCAGCAGATTCGTCGAGGACGCCCGCTCGAAAGAGAGGGGCGAGTACGGAACCTTGGTGCATTTGTCGTCGCGCTCTTCGTAGCGCCAGTTAACCCACTGGGGGCGCTCGGTGAGCTGTTCGGGGATGTTTTCGGGGATGATTGGCGGATTTACCGCTGTCAACTCTTGCGTCATGGCTTATACTCCTCTGTAGGTGCTTGTTGAGAAGAGCCCCGCAGGGCGCGCGGGGGTCTCATCGTTCTCGCGGGGGTCCCGGAATCCGGGACCCCCGCTGGATTTGCTCTAGCCTAGCGCCTGATGCATGGCCTCCTCGTCCTCGTCGGACCACGGAATTTCGTCGCTGTCCACGTCGTTCGCCGCTTGCGCGGTCGCCGGCATTTGTTCGTCCGGACCAATCGTGTCGTGGACTATGCGCGGATACTCGCCGTTCTTCGACGCACCTATCTCCGCCGCGAAGCTCTTACCGATGAGCTTTAAAGCGAGCTCATCCAGCGTGCTCGCGGTGCGGTTGTCTCCGAGCGCCGCCGTCAACAGCTGCCCGGGCTTCGACTTCGGCGAAATATTGCCGGTCGCCGGGAAGCTAAACCATTGAAGAAATGTTTCTCCGTCTCGATCTTCCGCCCCCGACAGCACTTTCAACTCGGTGGCGAACTGCTTTTGCTCGCGACCGAGCTGGTCTCTGTAGCTCGAGGCCACGACCTCTGCAGACTCTATCCGCAGAACAGCGCGCTTCGCGCTGATCGGGTCCGCATCCATAACTCCTACTGTCATTTTCAACTCCTCTCGTTCGTTCTTTGCGCGCCGGCCGCAATGACCCTCCGCGCTCGACGTTTCCGTTTTGCTAAAATGTTGGGATAATCAGAAGACACCGCCTTTCGTCTCGTAGAGCTCGCGTTTCGCCTCATCCAAAAGCTTTCGCGGGCTCTCTGTCTTTACGGGCACAGTATAGCACACTTGACCTACTTAGTATAGCCATACACCGCGTGAACTACTTTTGTGGTATAGTGTACTTAGTCGGCTAACTAGCAGGGAGGCGTACTTGGACATTGGAAGCCGCATAAAAGAGGCGCGAAAGCAGGCGCAGTTGTCGCAAGACGGACTAGCGCGTAAGGCGCATGTTAGCCTGGGCGCGATAACTCAAATAGAGCAAGGCCAACGAACCGATCCGCACTATTCCACCTTACATAAGATAGCGAACGCATTGGACGTGTCGGTTAGCGAACTGCTCCAGGAGGCGGGAGAGCCGGGAAAAGCCCTCGCCCGGTAGAGCCGGGCGTCTCAGAAGCGCCGTCGGCGGGGACCTCCGAAGCCTTACAAGGAGCGGTTGCTATTGCGTGGCGACTTCTCGCCCAACAGGGGCAGGGCATAGTCGAGCAAAGTGTCCGCGAAGGCGCTTCAGAACAACTCACAGAGGACGTCAAGAGCTACTACACCGACGCCGCTCGGCTAGCCAACATAAGAAGGCAGGCCGTAGGCGCACAGATGACGGACGAGCTGGCCGAGGCGGAGGATGCCTACCAGGAGGTAGAGAGCCGAATACAGGCTCTACTGCTACAGGATATTGAAGCTTCAGCCCAGGAGAAGGCGCAACTGCAGCGTTTCAAAAGAGACAAAGCGAACGGCAATGCCGAGGAGCGCGCCACGGGGAGCGAATCCGCGTGATGGTGACGGCCGCATGACCCCGCGGCTGAGGGGAGGAAAGAATCGAAAGCAGAAGGAAAAGCCGAGAACAGGCGAACGACGAAGCCGACGCGGCGAAGCTAGCCGGGAGCCAGCGCCGGGAGAGGATCCGGGAGGCGAACCGCGTTGCGTGGATCGACTATTGCCGGAGGCTGGCGGACCACCACTACACGTCCGCGCGCGGCTACCGGGAGCGGGCGCGGTCACTAGCACGCGGCGACGCGGCGTAACAGAAAGAGAGCGATTATGAAAACTAAGCCGAACGGACGGAAGACTATAAGGAAGATGGTGCGCAATCAACGCTCAATGATTCGAGGCCACCGCGCGGATTTAGCCGGCAGGTATCGAGCCTAGAAAAGGAGCTAAACTATGACAGAAGCACCGGACCAACAGCTAAACGAGGTGGCGCACGCGGAGCACGCGGAGCCCCAGCCGAACACGTACGAGGCCCTCAGGGATGAGCTGCCTGGAGTGTCTGCGCTTTTGCGGGACAAGTGGCAACGGGCCGACCGGGCCTCCGCAAACCTTTTGCAGGCTTACCAAAGCCTCCAGGCGGACGCGGATATCACACAAGAAGCGCGCTCGCGAAGGGCAGATGAGTTCTACGCGCGTGAATCTCCCCGGATTGAGCAAAGTTGGCGGGAGCTTCGCGCAGAACTAACGGGTGCCGCGGGAGCGCTGGTAGAGGCGGCCACTCCTCGCCCAAAGGGCGAAAGGCTCGCGGCTCGCTCGAATGAAGAAATTCTAGCAGCGCAAGGCGAGCGCGAGAGGATACTTCGGACAATTGAGCGCCGTGCTAATGCCCCAGGGCCATTCAAGCCCGCGGCTGCCGATCACCTCCGAGACGAATACGAGCGTGGCATCGCAGCTGGCGGGGCTTTGGGTGCTGCTATTTGTCGTGGGGCCCTGGACGCTGGCCGCGAGCTCGGACACTCCGAGGAGGCGTGGATTGCACCGCTCCGGGACGACACCCAGCTCGAGGCCCTCGAAAAATCCCGAACGCTGGAGCGGGCGGCCTACGCGGTCCCCAGCCGAGCGCCTAAGCCCGGCGCGGCCCTTAACTCTCGGGTCCGGCCGGCGAGCAAACACAATTTTCAGATGCAGAAAAGACAGACGCATTTCGCCCAGCAACCCAGCAACCTCGACTCGAGCGAGCCCCCGAATCCGTTCAAGAAGACTTCTCAACGGTCGCGGTGGAAGTGAGCCATGTCGTGCATGATTTGCGCACACATGGAGCGTTTGACTATAGATAGGTTCCTGTCTCTGCCGCCCGGCACTCCCGGCAAGCGTGGTCCCCGAAGTCTTGCTCCGGTGTTCGGGGTTGACCGTCGCGACATCGCTCAGCACGACAAGTCTTGTCTCACGGACGAACGCCGCGAGCAGGTTCTCGCGGACCTTCAAGAGGGGGGAGGGTAATAGCTATGGCTTCTTGTAGTGGCATAACCGGCGCGGGCGACCGTTGCCGAGCAATAGCTATCACCGATAGCGATTACTGCCACGCACACCACCCCGACCGCGCAGAGGCCCGCCAAAGGTCCGCCAGCAAGGGTGGCAGGCGCGGAGGGCGCGGCCGTCCCGTGGTCGATGTAGCCAACCTCAAGGACCAGCTCTCCGACCTCTACGATTCCGTGCTTTCGGGCGAGACCGAGCCGAAGGTCGGAGCCGTCGCCGCGCAGATCGCCAACGTGCGAGCCCGACTCGTGGAGACCGAACTTAAGGTTCGGGAGACCGAGGAGCTTGAGCGGCGCATGGACGAATTCGAGACCCTTATAGGGCGCCAGAACAACGGGAGGGATTATGGCAGGATTTAAGAGCCGGCTAGAACGCTTGGAGGCTTCGCTCTCTCCCCGCCACGCGTACCACCACGGTGCGAAAGAGCGCCTCAAAGGGAAGCTCGGGGCCATCTCGGAGGCGCAACGCGAGCACCGCGAGCGGGGCGAAGAGCCGAACCTCGAAGGACAGAGTATGGCGTCTCTTTTTGCGCTGGTTTTATCCTACCCTCACGGCGGGATCCCGCCAGAGGTTGCACAGGCGGCAAGAAGCAAGGCCGAAGGGTTTGGCCACGGCCGCGACCACGGTCCGCGGACCGTGGTCGCCAAGATGGTCCACCAGTGCCTGGAGTCGAAAGGATACGGGCGTGGGGATTAAAGGCAGGTTGCAGCTGCCGATCCACAGAGGTGGGGCTACAACTGCGACCAGCTCAAATTGTCACGCCGGCGTGATATATCAAGCCGGTTCACAGAGGTGGGGCTACAACCCATATTTGCAGGGCATGCTGCGGCGGGCCATTCTCAAATTTGATAATAAGCTTTACAGCCCGGTAACCCGCGGGTTACTAGAGCTTTCGATAGCCGCCGGTCAGTCTCCAATTGGTTACTAGAGCTTTCAATGGCCCGTCGGCCGTTCTACATTTGTAGACGGGGCCTCGCGTAGTTGCGCGGTTCTTTCGTAGACAGTTTTCTGAATAAAGATCCAACCGTGTAGCACGCGGCCAAACCGGCGACGGTGGATCCAGACCGGCCGAACGACGTAATGCGGGATCCACGCCATTGCAGACACCTCTTATACAAGAAACTGTATACCAATTTCCGAGAACGCTTGCTCTCGGCAGCCGAGTAAATAGAGGCAACGAGATAGTCACGGAGGTAGGCACAAGCTTTTCTCTGAGTGCGCCAAGCTTCGCTGTGTGCAATGCTTTGCCTAAGAGGCTGCGCGGATAGGCGGGTAGCGAATGTGTCAACGGGCGATGAGGAGCCGATTTGATCGTGCGGAGAATCGACAAATATGAAAAGTAGCGAGCCTATCCGCGCAAGCTCTAAGTAGATTCTTATGGAAAGGGGAAAGCTATATGACATCTGCCGATCTTATCCGGTGGTGCGGCTTGGCAGCCATACTGGGCGCAGCGCTGTTCATAGTCGCTGACCTCATCGATCTGTTGACAGCGGACTTTGATGCAAGTCCCAGCGAATTCTTCACCTCGTTCGGCTTTTACCTTACTTCCGCACTCTTTCTGGTCGGCGGGCCGCTGGTGCTGTTGGGCTTGGTAGGTCTCTACGCCCACCGACCAGAGGCTATGGGAGTCTTAGGGCTAATCGCTTTCCTGGGTGCCTTTTTCGGCGGGGTGCTAGCCCAGGGTGCCCTATGGGGCGACGCCTTCGTCACCTCGGCCATCGCGATTAGCGCCCCCGAATTGTTGGAGACAGAACCGCCAGGGGTGGTTATCTTCGGCATCCTATTGTCCTTCGGGTTAGTTAATCTAGGATGGATTTTGTTCGGAGTGGCCGTACTGCGGGCGAGGATTTACCCACGCCTTGCTGCTTTACTGCTCATAGCTGGCGCAGTGGTCGCCTTGTTGCTCAACCTCCTGTCCGGAGGAGGCCCCCCCAGCGTCTTGCCGTACGTGTTGGGTACAGCTTCCGATATTCTCTTCTTCGGAGCTATAGCCTGGATGGGTTTCGTCCTCCTAGCGGGAAGGGGATCATCTGCAGAGCAGCCCTCCCGCGTTAGGTAGGCTTCCGAGGATGTGAGTCACCCGAAGCTTAATTTCCGAGAAGACCAGTTCTCGGCAGTCCGATGAATAGAGGCAACGGCAGCCTTCTAGCTCTGTGCGCAAGTACCGTAGATTTGCGCCTCAATGCGAAACGATTATTACTATTTGTGGCATTAATGTTGCATTAATATTTGTTACTTTACTTATAAAATGGGTTGACACGTTCGTTATTTGTAGTCATGGCCTTAGCAAGAGAGGTAGAGGCTAAGAACTTCGTCCTGAATATAGGGCACCTGGGACGAAGGGAGCCAGTGATGCAACCGGCTACTTCATAAGTAAGGGAGGTAGCGTCTATGAGGCGCCTACTTTTGGTTCTGTCGTTGATGGCGGTGGTGGCGATGGTGATGGCGGCTATGGCCACGCCAGCGCTGGCTAAGCGGACGTGCGAGGAAGATCCGGTTACCGGGGCCAACAGGTGTACCGGAGGGGCGTCCTTCAGCGAGCCGGGGGGTATAAACAACGGCGTCGTCGGCGGTTCTGGCGGAATCTCAGTGGTTGATTGCGACCCGGAACTTGGATGTGATGTTTTCTTCGCTGGCGGAGGCGGTGCGCACACTAGGTTCCCTTAGTAGCAAGAAAGAAGAGCCGGGGCTGTTAGATCCCCGGCTCTTCTTATCGCCGAACCCATGTACGCAAGACCCGCTGCAGCCGGGTTATGCATGCGAGTGAAACCACGGAATGAGAGTAGGGAGGTGAAGAAGTGAACCGTCGGATTCTAGTTGCTTTGTTGGCAGGGCTCCTTATTATGGTCTTTACTGCGACCACAGCTTTGTCTCAGGCACCTCCGGATTATTCTCCGGCTCCGGACACAGGGTGTCATGCAGTAAAAGACAACGTTGGCCATGCTCCTAAATGGGTTGTGGAGGAAACCCTTTGTCCAGTGCCAGGTCCCTATCCATGGCCAGTTCCCTAAGGAGGTTTGGGAGAGTATCATTTGTTTTTGACTTTGCCGAGTAGTTAATGCGGGTGTCCACCATCACAAGGGCCGGGGTCCAACAGCCCCGGCCCTCGCCTCTTCTTGCCTCAGTACTGCGTGCCCGCTCTTTCCTAGCGCTTCTTCTCTTCGCCTCCAAAGAGCTTGTCCGTGACCCCGCGTACTGGTTCCGTGGCCCCGCCTAGCGTATCC
>MWVY01000269.1_pt1 | contig 12414 bp, 21 predicted proteins | sample 1047251 | NCBI WGS metagenome assembly MWVY01 (sample SAMN06349983, study PRJNA376086) | soil metagenome | isolation source: MS7-5 sample Antarctic (ecotone) soil | place: Antarctica | collected 2015-01-13
TCTGGCTGACCATTGTCGTTTCGGTGGTTAATTTCCTGTCGGCGGCGCCCGGGCTAGCATTTGCGCCAAACGCCGCACTGCAAGTCGCTGCGACAATAACGGTCGTAGGGTCTGCCATCATCATCGTGCTGGTAGTGCTTCCGGCCTCGCGGCGTGCTTTTGCAACTGACGACCAACCTTCGCGCGTGAGGTAAGCCGGGTTTTCCAAGAACTCTCGGCCTCTAGTGGTATTCAGCTGTTTGAGTTTTCGAGAACGGCCAACACCGGAAGCCCGGTTTCCGAGAAGCCGTGAGCCTGTTGAAAAACTCCCCAGTGCCCGCTTGCGCCCCTCGATTCGGCCCCCAGAAGGCCGATTTTGGGGCCTTTAAAGCCAGTTTACGCACCCACAAACGTGTCTAGCCGAGTTTTTCAACAGCCTGCCGTCTCTCTACAGCATCAGTTAGGACGGCCATGAGCTATCCTTCCGATGGAACGAGGAAGGGAGCGCAATGGTCGCGCAAAACGGGGTCTTCGAGCCACCGACCGTTGGTAGATGGGCGGTAGCGTTGGGGGAGTTGCACGAGCGAATAGGCCACCGCTTCGCCCGCTCGGAGGCCAGGGAAAGGGTCAAGCGCTACCTGCTCGGTTTGCTCGGCCAGGTCGAGCGCAAGAACGGCTGGCGGCTGGCCGAGGCCATCGGGGAGCGGGACCCGCAGGGGGTGCAGAGACTGCTCAACTCCGCCAAGTGGGACGCGGACGAGGTCCGCGACGATCTGAAGGAGTACGTCGTCGAGCACCTCGGTGACGAAGAGACGGGCATCCTCATCGTCGACGAGACGGGGTTCTTGAAGAAGGGCGAGAAGTCGGTCGGGGTGGCCCGCCAGTACACTGGCACGGCCGGGGACACGGTCAACTGCCAGGTCGGGGTCTTCCTGGCGTACGCTTCAAAGAAGGGCGCAGCCCTCGTGGACCGGGCGCTCTACCTACCGAAAGCGTGGACCGACGACTCGGAGCGTCGGGCGGAGGCCGGAGTCCCGGAAGGGATCGTCTTTAGGAACAAGATAGAGCTGGCCGAACGCATGCTGGAGCGGGCATTCGAAGCCGGGGTACCCGCGAAGTGGGTGGTCGCGGACTCCTTCTACGGTCGCTTGCATGCCTTCCGGGAGTGGCTGGAGGAGCGAGGGCGTCCCTACGCCGTGATGGTCCCGAAGACCAACGCAGTCCCTCTCGGCGGTCGCAAGAAGAAGATAGAGCAGCACGTCGAGCGGTTGCCCGAAGATGCGTACTCGGAGGTGTGTCCCGCCCGGGACGGTGGGAGACGACCATGGGAGTGGGCGTGCCTGGACCTGGCGGCCGATCCCGAGAAAGGCATGCGCCGTTGGCTCCTGGTTCGCAGGAGCACCGACGATCCCGAAGACCGTGGCTTCTACCAGGCTTACGGACCTGAAGAGACGACCCTGGAAGAACTCGTTGGGGTGTGCCAGGATCGTTGGGCCATAGAACAGTGCTTCGCCGAGGCCAAAGGCGAGGTGGGCCTGGACCATTACGAGGTCAGGAGGTGGGACGCTTGGCACCGCCACGTCACCCTGTGCCTGCTGGCCCACGCCTTCCTGGTCGTCGTACGCCTCGCCGCCCGCGAAGAAGAAGACGCCGGTAGGGGCGGTAAAAGGGGGATCTCGATCCAGGTCTGATCCCACCGACCGTGCCGGAAGCGAGGAAACTGGTGCTCGCGATGACCGCGCCGAAAGGGCAAAGACGTTTCCTTTTGGGATGGTCGGCGTGGAGGCGAGCGCACCAGGCCGTGGCCGCCCGCTGCCGGGCCGCGAAACGTGCCGCGAGGTACATGATCTCCGGAGTAAGGCCGCCCCAAACCGCCGCGATCGCGCCCGAAGAGGCGAGGCTCACCGAGGAGCAGTGGGCGCTGGTGCGTCCCATTCTACCGCCGCAAAGGGGTGGGATAGGCAGGCCGCCCAACGACCACCGCGCCGTGCTCAGTGGCATCCTGTGGGTGGCCAGAACAGGCTCGTCGTGGCGGGAGATGCCCGAAGAGTTCGGCAAGTGGGAGACCGCCTACCGACGCCACGAATTGTGGCTCGGCCAGGGCCTGTGGTGGCGAATCCTGCAAGTTTTAGGAGAGGAAGACTTGCCGGGACCGGCGACCAAAGAACTTTAACTGATGCTGTAGGGAAAGCTCTCGGCAGCTCGGTGAATAGAAGCAACCCGCCCTCTACTATCGTACTGTCCTATCGTACTGTCCCCTACTACCTTACTAAGGTATAGGCGGCACAGACTCTTGACAGATGCGCTACGAGCGGTCATGGTAGTAGAAGGAGAGGTAGCGGCTGAGAACTTCGTCCTGAACATAGGGCACCTAGTGGGACGGCAGGAGCCAGTGGTGCAACCGGCTACCCGAGACAGGTAAGGGAGGAGGCGCATGGCTCAGGCCAACGAGGACAACATCGGCGTCGCAGCAGATGTGGTGGATGACTACGACGCGATCTGCCGGGTGTTGCAGCTGTGCACCGACGGGGAGGCCAAAGGCGACGTCGCGAAGCTGCGGGAAGCCTTCCATGCGGACGCGCGGATGTTCGGGTCCATCGCCGGAACGCGCTACGACATACCGATCGAGGAGCTCTTCGAGCTGGCGGAGAGCGAGCCCGCTGACACCGGCAACTACCGGTCGCGCATCCTCTCGGTGCAGCAGACGGGGGGAGATGCCGCGGTTGCCGTGGTGGCCGAGGAGGGCTACTGGGGGTCGCTCTCCTTCATCGACCACTTCCAGCTTGCGCGTATCGAGGGGGTATGGAAGATCGTCAACAAGCTGTTCGCCCACACCGGCGGGGAGCCGCCCGAGGGGGTCTAAGACCTTCCTGAGGGGAGGGAATAAAGAGGGCTAGGGTGTAAAAGCCCCGGCCCTTCTCACGCTGGGAGTTTCCGAGAATGAGGCTTAGCGGCAATTCGGTGAATAAGCTGCTAGCAGATGTGCTTGGCCTCTCAGCATGGCATCATGGGCGGTGGGCTTCTATACAGAAGGAGGATTAACGCATGCGCTCACGACCGCAGAGTGTGACTGTCGCCGCCATCTTACTGGTGCTGTTGAGCCTGTTTGGGTTCCCCTGGCCGTGGATGCTTCTCTTCCCCGGGGTGGAAGATCCACCAGCGTTTATTTATTACTCGGGTATTGTGCTGGGCATTGTGGGCCTGCCCGTCGCCTTCGGATTATGGATGCTAAAAACGTGGAGCTTGTGGGCCACCATTATCGTTGCTGTGCTCAACCTCCTTTTGGGAGCGCCGGGGATAGTCCTGGGACCAAACGCCGGAATACAAGTTACTAGCGCAGTGCTGGCGGTAGTGACAGTCCTCATCGTTGTGCTGGTAGTGCTTCCCTCCTCACGACATGCTTTGGGAACTGCCCATCAACCTTCGCGCGTACGGTAAGCTGGGTTTCCGAGTAGACCTCTTACTCGGACGCTCGACACCTGCGGGAGTTACAAGGCTCTGCCCCGGTCCGATGGGGGTATGCGACCGGGCCAGCGCTTCGTTTTTGGGAACAATTGTTCCCATAGACTCGTCTCACTGACTAACCATGGAGATTGAAGACTGCAACATGTCTCCCATGGGAGACATTCCCAACGAGCGTCCCCGGGTTCAACAGAGTTACCCTAACAACAAGTCACGGCGCCATGACAATCTCAGGGTGCATCGACCGTTCTCCAACACCGCCGACTGCAACAAACTAGCACAAACTAGCAATAAGGGGTATCAGCATGGTGCATCGACCGTTCTCCAACACCGCCGACTGCAACGGGATCTCCCCATTGAATACGCGATGCCGGGTCGTGGTGCATCGACCGTTCTCCAACACCGCCGACTGCAACCCGAGGAACTCAGGCGGATGGTTATCCAGTCTCTACGGTGCATCGACCGTTCTCCAACACCGCCGACTGCAACCGAGGATTTGCAGCAAGTTTGTGTGGCGTCCGTCTCCGAGACCCGCGATATCGCCGCCTGGAGCCCGCCTACACTCTGTAGAAGTTCGCAAAACTACGGGGTTACGGGACATAAACGGGGTTTGCGGCAGGTACCGCCCCCGTATGGCTTTAATACGCATAACACAGCCCCGAGGATTTCTCTCTAAAGGCCTTCTAGCCGACGGCACGCTACTCGGTGGTAAGGTTCAGCTCGCTCGTGATCTCTATGCTACCCATGATGGACCGGGCGACCGGACAGCTCTCGGCGTACACGTCGACCACGCGCTCTATGGTCTCGCGATCCTTCTCCTCGGCAGTGAGGTGGAGGGTCTGCTTGATCCTCTTTACCACGAGTACCTTGTTTTCCGTCTCTATCTCCCCGACCGTGTCGGCGTAGAGACTGTCCTTATCGAAGGAAACTTGACGCGCTGCCAGCGCGCCTGCGAAGGTGCCCAGCAGTCAGCCACCAGCCGCCGCGACCAAGTAATCGAGGGTGGACGAGTGTTGCTCCTCGTCGTCGGGAGAGACACCGTAATGCTCGGCGACCTCACTGTGAACCCCAAAGAGCACCGGCTCTTCTTCACCAGGAACATACGCTCTACGGGTCTTCCCCTCTACCGGCTCCACCTTCACTCGCGAGACGTAGGTTACATCAGCCATCCGTGCCTCTCCTTACCGCAACGTATTCGTTGATTCTTCTTTACCCTACAAACAAGAATCACAGACATCGGGCCGGGACACCCCGATAAGGATGCCCCGGCCCGGTGCATCGTTAGTGCGCTACTAGCCTCCGGCGTGCACTTTACTGCCTCTTCCTTCTGGCTTCTATCTCGACCCGCGAATCGCGCTGACCAAAAACATGCGCCGTCCTCGCCTCCTCACTCACCGTCGCTCCCGCTTCGGCAAACGCCTCCATAGATCGTCAACTCACGTTTGTGCATCCCTCTGAGCTTTGCTAAACTACAGGCCAGGAGTCTAAGCCAGGAGCAATATGATCGACTTCGAGAGATTTGACCAAAGACATATAGCGATAGCCGGTAGCCCCTTCGTAACTATCCAACGGGGGGGCAGGGTCATGACCATTAATCGTGTCGCCTACGAAATGCTAGGGAGCCCAGAAGCGGTGGAGCTGCTGTACAGCAAAAAAGACCGCGTTATAGGGGTAAGACAGGTCTCCAAAAAAGAGCCTTACGCATTTCCTCTTCGGGGCCAGGGCAGGAAGGGGCAAGACCCTTCGAACTACCTCGTTGCCGCCCAGGCGTTCACCAAGCACTACAACATAGATACCAGCCTCGCGATGCGATATCCGGCTGAGATGCAGGACGACATCCTCACTATATCCCTGGATAGGGGCATGGTCGCGACCGGACCTAGAGCTAAAACCAAGGACGATGAGTAGCGGGAAAGCGCATCTATCGGTGAGCGAGGCTGCAGAGGATCTTGGCATCTCCGAAGCTTTCGCGCGAGATCTTATCCGTGGCGGCCATCTTGCAGCTTATCGTTTTGGCCCACGGAAGACCATCGTCTATCGGGAAGACCTAGAGGCATTCCGGCGGAGCCGAAGAGTCGAGGCATCGAGAACGAGTGAGGCGCTAGAGAAGAATTGAAAACATTGTTACCATGACCAGAGACACGGTGAAAAAGCCGTGGTGAGCGCCGGACGACCAAATCTAACGCTCACCACCAGACACAACAGGAGATTTCGTGTGAACGAAAACCCCTTTGCTTCCGTTATTGTACCTTACCGACCCTTGTCGACACTAGAGGGACCTCATCGGCCCCTACTGCGCTTATCGGCCCCTACTGCGCTTATCGGCCTTTCGGGAGACAAAGAATGATCGGGGCCGCTTTGAAAATCGCGGGCAAACGCAAGCCGGTCTTTCCCTGCAAGGCAGATAAAGCTCCATACTACGAGAAAAACGTACTAGAGCATGGGTGTCTCGACGCCACCACCGACCCACGCAAAATTACGGCTTGGTGGACGAGGTGGCCCGAGGCAAACATCGGCATTCCTACCGGCAAGGCTTCGGGTCTCTTTATCGTAGACATGGACACCTATAAGCCCGGCGCTATGACGCTGGCGGAGTTTGAGGAGAAATACGGTTGCATCTCGCATACCGCAACGGTACGAACCGGCAGCGGAGGGTTGCAGTTTTACTTTACCTATCCCGACGGTGAGGAGATCCGCAACAGCGCCGGGATGCTCGGCACGCACGTGGATACACGCGGAGAAGGCGGATACACCCTGGCCCCGTCCAGCGTCACCACAGGCCGGTACGAGTGGATCAATAAGGTACCGCCGGCGCCCCTACCCCCGAGGCTACTAGAGGCCCTCAGAGACGAGCCTCGCAAGGCTAGCGGACCAAAGCAGAGCCGGGCGAGGGCGGGTGTCCCGGACGACGGAGGGCCGATACACGAGGGCGAGCGCGATGAGACCCTGACCCGCATTGCCGGTCGACTACACGACGGTACCCGTGACGTCGGCCAGCTTGAAGATGACCTACAGATGGTAAACGAGGCCCGTTGCATCCCGCCCCTATCACAGGGGCAGGTCCGTAAGATAGCCCGCTCCGTCTACCGATATGAGCCGTGCCGTCGTGCTCGTCGCGAGCACGCCCCGGAGACCGTCAACGCCCTGGCAAAAATCGAACGCACTCTCCTCCGAGGTGAGTGGAAGGGAAAGGGCGGTAAGACGCAGTACAGCATAGCCGTGGCCGCGTTAAAGATAGCCCGCCAGCACGGCGCGAGGGTAGAGGACGGCGTACGGGTCGAGGTTAGCGCCCGCCAACTCGCGCTCGCGGCGGCTGTATCCCGGATGAGCATCATCAGAAACCTAAAGAAGATGAGCGATGTTCTACGCCCCGACAATGAGAACGTCGAAGACGGCAAGTCCGGCGCTATCGTACTCCTCCTGCCCCCCGCGCGAACTGTTACCACTCCACCCACAGAGGAGGTTATAGAGGGGGGGTGTAACAGTTCGCGCGCCCCCTTTACGGCGTCCCGTTTACGGTGGTCGTCTCCATCGCGGCGACCGAGAAGGGGTGTAACTCCGGGAACTTGCAGGGTACGCGACGGCATCGTCTCCAAGAAGCGAGATGCCGTTCTCAGGCTCGGGAAGTCGTGCGAGAAAGTAATGGATAGCGTGGAGGCGGCGGGCGGCTCCATGCCCCTCTCCTCGCTCGCGGATGCGCTCGACGTAAAGCGCCTGCGCGAACTCACCCGGCGCAAGAATCCCGAGACCGGCAAGGGGCGCGACGGGTTCGTAACTCGCCTGGAGGATGTCGGCGTCCTGGAGGTGGCCGGGGATACCGTTGCCTTGACCGAGGACTGGCTGGAAGCCTTGGACCGCGAGCGCGATAGGGCGGGGGAGATCGAACTGTATAAGCGGGATATGCGCCGGTATAACGAGCAGAGCGAAGCGTATCGCAACCGCCACAAGGTCAATCCTGATCACCACGCCGTCAACGTCGGCGCCGACGGCTTCATCGGGGATCTTCTACGAGAGGAAGACGACGGCGCCGAGCCCCCACGGGGCTCCGATGAGTCCGTTATCTCTCCGCTCGCTGACGCCATCCGGGACTACCTTGATCGTAACCCCGTTGACGCTTGCCAGCCTCCGGGTTGGATAGGCTCGACGCTTTGGACCTACGACCTCTACCCGAAGCTGGAAGACCCGGCGGGGGAAGTCCGGGCGGCTATAGACGAGCTCGGGGGCGAGACCTATCTCCGAGAATGTCTCGGGCGAGCAAGAGGGGCGGTAGCATAAGCCTCTTCGCAAACTTCTCGCAACTGAGCCTCCTCGTCGTTATGGTGGGTTTGGCGGCCATAAGCGGGATTGTCATGACCAGGAGCATTCAAGAGGAGGACGCGGTTGCTGCCTGGATTTGGGTGGCGGTGTTCGGGGCGACCTCACTCGTCGCCGCCTGGAGCTTTTGGAGGCTGGTGTGAGCGAGCAAGGGAGGGAGCCGGGGCAGGCGGACCCGTGGCGGACCCGGCGCGTGATGAGGCTGTACGCCTCTGGCGAAACCATCCCTCTGATATCCCGCTCGGTGGGTTGGAGCGAGGGTCGCGTGCACAAGGTGCTCCGCGAAGCGGGCGTGGTTCTAACCGAAGAGGGGGCGGCACTGGCACGTAGGAACTCTGAGGAGGCGAGGAGGAGCTTGCTCGGAGCCGGTTGGGAGGCGAGGACGCGTGGCGGACTGGTCGCATGGCGTCGGCCGGACGGGAGCGGAAGCTGGTATTCGCAAGAGGTGGCGTTCGAGATATTGGAGGCAGAGAACGAGGTGCTGGAAGATAGGCGATCTGATAGGCAATCCTGATGGTACGAATTCTACGGCCGTAGACTGTCCGCGCGACCGGAAACCTTTTTGGTTGGGGAGCTTAGAGCGCCGAAAGGGGGACTCTCCCCCAAGCGGGGCAAACGCGGAGGTGTTACACAACGGTGAGCTGGGAGAGGAGGAACGGCGGTGGTTGGTACTACACCCGGGTAGTGGCTCAATCGTAGGAGATAAGCGCGAGGTTGTAGCTGTGCAGAAAGAGCCGCAAACAAACCTCGTGCATCTCCTCCGACTTGGAAAACGATAAGCTCTTGCGTACGAAGCGTCCCAGCCGCTGGCGCAGGGTGTTGTTCCATCGTTCGACGTGCGCCGTTTCTCCGCTGTCTTTGCCTACCGCCGCGTGCTGCTCGGGCGGGATGACCTCCCGATACGCTTCCCAGAAATCGCTGTAGCAACGTCCACCACGATAAGCTTCCGGGACGCGTTCCCACAGCCTTCGGCAAGTGGCTTCGCCGCGGTTGCCGATAGCGTAAGCCACCACCTGGCGCGTGGCCCGGCACAGCGCCAGCCAAACCCAGCGCTTGCGCGCCTTTTCGAGCACGAACGACCACAGCTCGTCCAACTCCAAAGTGGTGGCGTCGGGATCGTCGGGGTCCGGCTCGGCCAGCGTCTCGCTTAGCTCCGGGAGGGTTGCTGCCTTTTTTTGAGCCAGCCGCTCACGGTGTTGCGTGAGACGCCGAAGGTGCGCGCCAGCCCGCGCAGGCTACTGCGCTCTTGGTAAGCGCGCAGGATTTCCTCGCGTTCTTCTTCGGTGTAACCGTTAGGCTGGGGGTTTTGGCGGCTGCGCTTGCCGCAGTCTTTGCACAGAAAGCGTTGTTTGGCGTTTGAGGTCATCCCGTTGCGGACGATGTTTTCGCTGCCGCAATGGCGGCACGTAAGCTGAATCGTAACCATAGGGCGAGTGTACGGCATCTCCCCAGTTTGATCCACTACCCTACACCCGGAGCAGACGAGAGGGTAATCGCGTCGTTCGGGAGTATGTCGGCACCGGCCCCCTGGCCGACCTCGCGGCCTTCCAAGACGAAGCCGACCGCCTACGCAGAGAAGAGGAGGCGCGAGCGTGGAGAGAAGAACGCGAGGACCTGGAGCGTCTCGACGGATCGGCGGGAGAGTTATGCGAACTGGCCGAACTCCTCACCCGTGCGGCGTTGTTGGCGGCCGGCTACAGACAACACAACCGTGGAGAATGGAGAAAACCGCGTGAGCGAGATTAGTTCGCAAGCTGAAACGTCGCCGGTGAGACGGCGCGAGCTCATAGACGAACTCAAGGGCCACATGATTAGGGTGCAAGAGGGGGACGAAGAGGCGATAGCCGACATGGAAGCGTCCCTAGAACAAATCCCTAGCATCGCACGGAAGTTCGGGAACCTAAACCTCCTCGTGGAGCAAGGATTTATAGAGAGGAGTTCGGGCAACAACCCGGTTAAACAAAAGTCTCTTACGATCACGTTGCGGCAAATGCGCGAGGAGCTGGCCGGTCCTAACCCCTCGCCCTTAGAGGTCCTCGGGGCCGAACGGGTAACTTCGTGTTGGCTCCAGCTTCACTACGCCGAGTTGCTCTACAACCAGGAGCTACCCAAACTCACTTTGAGCGAGGACGATTACCACCAAAAGCGACTCGACAGACTCCACAAGCGTTACCTCTCCGCCATGCGCTCACTCGCCCAGGTTCGCAAGCTACTAAAGCCAAAGGTCGCGCAGATCAACATCGGGGAGAAACAGCAAATCAACACCGGCAGCGCGGCACTCGAACCCGTCCGGCCTAGTACGGCCTAACAGAGGGGGGTATCGAAACCTAGCAAACCTAACAAGCAGGGGGATTGATTCGCTCCCCTCGCCACCACTTGCAAGACGAATCTCCAAAGCAACCCCATGCACCCCTCGTTTTTACCGCTCTTGCTTACACCGTTTTTTTGTACCGACCGGGCGCGATTTTCACCGCCTTGTTTCACCAACCCCCCCAGTGTCAACCGCTCTTGTGTCAACCGCTCTTGTGTCAACCGCTCTTGTGTCAACCGCTTTTTCAACTTCGCGGTGGAAGATCCGGTGACACCAGAGACGGTGACAATGGGGGCGACCGGGGCGTATTCGCATAATGCAGCCGCGAGGTTGCCCCGTGGATCTGCCCCGTCCCCCGTCGCGGGCCGGTGGGTAGACGAACCGGCAGAGAACCTCTCCGAACCTTAATACGGGGCTCCGGTGGAAGAGCGTATCCCGGAGCCCCAGAGAAAAAGGACGCGAGCATCTTAGCAGGATCAGAGACGTGCGAGGTTGCCGTCTCCCGTGCGGCGAGGGGTCGGGTAGGGGTAAGATACCCGCTTAGGAGGGGGCTGTACGTGGAAGGTGTAAGCGTGGTTCCCAAAGAACGCGAGCTCCCGCTCGAACATAGAGTAGACCGCAGTCACAGAAGAAGAGTCAGCCGTCGACGACGTCGGCATCGTCTTCCATGGACGAGGGGAGAAAAGGCCATGTTAGTCCTGAGCCTTGTCCTCGCCGTCGCAGAGGCGATCCTAGCCGTCGAGATGTTCGTGCTATAGCCTCGCCTTTCTTCGGTGCGAAGATGCCCCAGGACGGGCGGCGAGGGGATAGGTAAAGGGTACTCGAACGGCTCGCAGCGGATAAGCTAGCCGAAGGCAAATGCCCTATCTACGCGAGGAGAAGACAAGGTAGCCCGCGAACGCGAAGACGCCGGCGCTCAGGATCATCCCGGCGATCCTCCACAAGGGGAATCTCCCATCATCGCCGGAAGCATTGTCTGTGTTGGATTGCTGGGGTAGCGGGAGATCGCCCCCAGCCTCAAGGAGGATGTCGTCCTTTTCCGGAGGTGGCGGAGGTGGTGGGCCTCCCGAGGGCTGGAACGGGACCAGCTCTTCGTCTCGCGGTGGCGGGAGGTCCTCACAGGCTAGGCCGGGCGTCCCGCTAGAAGGCTCTCCGGGCGGACCGTCGAGACCGTCGGGGTCGTCGGGGAACTCTCTAAGGCTCTCCTGAGCCTCCGCCTGGGAGGCGAAGTCTTCACAGTTGAGTATGTCCTGTGCCTGAGCGGTCGTCGGCATCAGGAGTACGGAGAGGAGGCCGACGAGCGCCAGCCGAGGAGCACGGCCTTTCACGCCTCGAACCCAAAGAATCTACGCCACCAGGACGGCTTCTCTGCGCCTCCATCGTCCTCGCGTGCTGCCGCCCCATCACCCTGCTGCACCGAGGCCCTCTGGGGAGATTCTCGTGACTCTGGCGCGGCGCTGGAAGCAGGCTCTAGCTCTGGGATGCGCTCGGTCAAGGCCGCGATGATGTGGTCCTTGCGTCGTGCCTCCTCTTGCCACACCTCCAGCTGACGGCGGAGATAGTCGACCTGATCTTCGAGGCTGTCGACGAAGGCCGACATGCCGGTGTCTGAGTCGTGTGACGTAGCGGCTGAGTCCTGTGGCATGTCGAAGGAAGCGTCGCCAGCATGCCTGGGCATGTCTCTGTCAGAGAGGAGTACGTAGCGGACCCCGGCGACCTTTTCGCTGTGGATGGTCCCGCGTTCTATACGCTTTCGTAGCGCATTGGCTGAAGTTCCCAACAGCTTGGCCGCCTCATCAACCGTGAAGCGGATAGGACCCGACACGCCGTGGGCTGAGTCGTTGGCATGCCGAGACGTATCGTGTGGCTGGCCGTTTGGTATGTTGGAAGCATGCTGTGACATGCCGGAACCCTAGATCATCTTTGACCCCAGGTGTAGAGGCTTTTGTGCAGACCACAACACCTGTGGTTCAGGGATGTGGGAGACCGCAAGGGGCTGAGATGTCGATACCCTCAACCGCTACTATAGCCGCCAGAGGCCCGACGAGGACATCGGCAAAGCTCGCACCTCCTGGTGATCCTGGTAACGCCGATTCTTCGGGTTTTGAGTGAATATCTATCCAGGCGTGTAGCAAGATGCCTCGACTACCTCGCTTGTCGGAGTACGGAACATCGCTTAGCCCCGGTCCTATTGGATAAGGATTCGTCAAGCTGAATAGGAGTTTCCGAGAATTAAAGCTCTCGGCATTTCGGTGAATAGAGGCAACCCGACCCTTAGTGCTAGCCGCAAACCTTCAAGCCGGTTCCCGAACGGGTAAAATGTATATTGCACGTGACGGCCGAAGAAG
>MWVY01000270.1_pt1 | contig 12408 bp, 14 predicted proteins | sample 1047251 | NCBI WGS metagenome assembly MWVY01 (sample SAMN06349983, study PRJNA376086) | soil metagenome | isolation source: MS7-5 sample Antarctic (ecotone) soil | place: Antarctica | collected 2015-01-13
CAATACAGATTCTTACAGGTATGGTGGCAAGGTGCGTTAATGGTATTTATTGTTTTAATAGCACTATTCTTTATACATTATTTCATCCACAATAAATTGAGTAGAAGCACCGCTGTAATACTACATATACTGGTATTATTAATTGCACTTGCCGGTTTATACTTTACTTATGTAGATTTCCGTGAAGTACTGGAACACCGCTTACTTGGTGAACGTTTCCATTTAGGTGCCTATTTATCATGGTTAGGCTGGATAGCAATCAGTTTATTTTTTCTTGTAAAGAGAAAAAGAAATTACCGCTAGAAATATTTTCCTCAAATTATCTCGTTGAATCTCTTCTTTGATTACCGGGAGTGGTACGACGGGATTCTTCAGGGGTTCCGCTAACGGAATCGCTACCAGTTCTTCTGTTATCCGTAGGATAAGTTCCTGTATTACTATTGATGTTTAAGGAATCGCCCTGTAAAGCTGGATCTGCCGGCATAGTGGTAGTATCTGGCGGTGTGGGCCTGTTAGTTGTTTCATTAGTACATGCTGCCAAAAAAATCATTCCCAGAATAATAAAAATATTTTTCATAAAGTGTTTGTGTTGTTTTGTTTCCTATAAAGCTACTGTTCAATTTTCAGGCCAACAGAAGACGCAATTGTTTGCAGGACTTCCTTCATGTAATTTATATAAAGTGATAGATGTCCTTCATTGCTTTTACGCAGCACCATACCATTTACAGTTTCTTTTTCAATAGTTGTAGCATGAATCCCTGTTACAGTATTATCCTTTGTATCCCACCAGTACGTAATCGGTTGATGTATATTCTTTACATCAAAGCCCAAGTGAGTAAAATACGATCTTGCATCATGAACAGCACCTTTAATCCCCCTTCTGCATGCTTCTTTAACTGTAAAATCCAATAAGCCGCTTAAATGCTTTACATCTTTAAGTAATGCATGAACTTCGTCAGGCAAACCTGTAAACTTTTGCGAGACAGCTGAAGTAACCTTTTTCTTTTTTATAATTGAAAGCGCCGCCCCCAGCAGGAGCGGAGTATATTTTGCAGATCTAAATACCATTTGTTCATGCCCATCTCACCTACTACATCTTTGATAAACCTCCTGGTAAAGCCGCAGACAATAAATACTTGTTTTATTACATCAGCATATTGATGTGCAATAGCCAATGCGTATGGTCCTCCGCCAGACCAGCATAATACCGAACAATTTTTAATATTGAGATAAACCAATAATTCCTTTGCATCACTTGCAAAAGATAAAAAAGTTCCATTCTTATTGAAAGTTGATAAACCCATACCCGGACGATCGACTGCAATCACTTTTAAATTCGTTTGGTGAAGCAATTGTTCTATATCCATTCTATAATTGTTCAGTAGCAGTAATTCTAAACGTGAACTTGGTGTACCGTGAAAATATAATATAGGAGTACCAGTAACAGGACCATATATTGCATAGCTTAATGTTCTTCCATCTGTCAATTTTATTGTAGATTCTTCCATAGATGCATGCACAACAATTAACGAGCCATCGCAAACAGTTGCATTAGAAAGTTGTTCTTTTGCTTCATCAAATAAAAACCTTCTCTTAATAATATTGTAATGACGCTAAGGCAAAGACTCCTGGAATTGATATATCCTTTGCTGATCAGAATACCCCGAACACATACAGTAGTATATAAAAATGAAAAACACACCCGCTCACTGGAAAATTTTTACGCATTAAAAGTGGAGGTAAACAACACTGAGCTTTCTTTTGAATCAATGAAAGGAAGAACAATCGTATTAGTAAATACCGCTTCTGATTGCGGTTATACTGCTCAATATAAAGAGCTACAACTTTTACAGGATATGTATAAAAATGAACTGACCATCATAGCTTTTCCAAACAATGATTTTAAAAACCAGGAAAAATTAAATGATGATCAGATAAGCAGGTTCTGTAACAAATACTTTGATGTTTCTTTTCCAATTGTAAAAAAAACGACAGTTACTAAATCCGATCATCAACACCCTGTTTTTAAATGGCTTAGTGATCCTCTGAAAAATGGTTGGAATAGCCAGGAGCCAGGGTGGAACTTTTATAAATACATCATTTACAAAGAAGGGACTTTAACGCATGTATTTGGATCAGGAATTTCGCCGTTAAGTAAACAATTTTTAAACGCAATTAAAGAACTGTAAATGAATTATGCTGACTGGATTGGAACAATAGGTGTTAGCTTGATATTAATTGCTTACTTCTGTGGCACCTTTAAATTGATATCGAACCAGGGTACCTTATTCTTTTTACTAAATACAATTGGTGCAGGTCTGGCTTGTTACGCTTCTTACCTGATATTGTATTGGCCATTTATTATTTTAGAAGGAACATGGTTTTTAGTATCAGTTTTGGGATTATTAAAAACCAGGAAATTAGATCAGGCAGAACATTTCTCTTCATAATTCATCATTCTGATGTTCACCTTTTCAGGTTGAAAGTTTGCATAAGACTGATTTAATTCATTCAACACATCATCTATTTCCTGTACAGTAGAGAGTGTCACTAATCTTTGCCTGTATTCTTTTATGGAAGGAAGTCCTTTAAGGTAATTAGCATAATGCCTGCGCATTTCATTTATACCCGCTTTTTCTCCTTTCCACTTAATTGATTGTTTAATGTGTTGCCGAATTACCTCTATTCTTTGATGAATAGAAGGTGCCGGTAAATGCAATCCTGTTTTCAAATAATATTTAATCTCATTAAAAATCCACGGATAGCCAATAGCAGCACGGCCTATCATAATTCCATCAACACCATACTTATTTTTAAATTCTAATGCCCGTTCAGGAGAATCAATATCTCCATTACCAAAAATGGGCATTTGAATACGATGATTATTTTTTACTTCTGCGATCCATTTCCAATCTGCATCGCCTTTATACATTTGACACCTTGTGCGTCCATGTATTGCTAATGCTTTTATACCGGCATCCTGTAATCGTTCTGCAACTTCAACTATATTAATGCTTGCATCATCCCACCCCAAACGTGTTTTTACAGTAACAGGTAACGAAGTAGAATTCACAACGGCCTTTGTTAACCTCACCATCAGATCAACATCCTTTAATACTGCTGCCCCTGCCCCTTTTGTTACTACTTTTTTTACGGGGCAACCAAAGTTTATATCTACAAGATCTGGATTAACTGCTTCAACAATTTTCGCACTCATTGCCATTGCTTCTTCATCGCCACCAAAGATCTGAATTCCAACAGGCCGTTCATTATCATAGATATCCAGCTTCTGCCTGCTTTTGATTGCATTTCGAATCAACCCTTCGCTACTGATGAATTCAGTATACATCAAATCAGCACCATTTAATTTACATACCGACCGAAACGGCGGATCACTTACGTCTTCCATTGGTGCAAGTAGTAAAGGAAAGTCAGGCAGTTGTATGTTTCCGATTTTTATCAATGGGGATTGTATTGCTTTTTCAGAGCTTATATTGCAGCCCGATTTACAAAAATACAATTCGAAAACCGCGGAGTATGCAATCTTATCTTAAAACCAAACCCATATGGATTCAACTAATGCTTTTCCTGGGAATGGCTTTTGGAATTTTTATGGTGCTGAGTCTCATTGGCATTGGAGTTTTATCTGCCATAACAGATGTTAGCCTCATTGAAATGGCTGACCCGGGTAAATGGGATAATAGCAAACCCGGTATGATTACTTTTATCAGGGGTATGCTTGCAATACAGTTTTTTGGATTATTTGTAATCCCTTGCTTACTCTTTGCTTATTTCTCAGATCCACAACCTATGCAATATTTGGGGCTCCGGTCACCATCAAATAGTGTGTACTGGATAATAGCAATTGTCGCACTTCTTTTAGCTATACCATTAGTTGAACTTACAGGAATACTTAATAAGCAGATCCATTTTGGAGAAAGCACACAAAAATGGATGCAAAATATGGAGGACGAAGCGGCTAAAACTATTCAGTTCATGCTAAACAAGCATACAACTGGAGAACTCATAGCTAACATTATTTTCATTGCATTATTTGCAGGTGTAGGCGAAGAGTTGTTTTTCAGAGGAGTCTTACAACGGCTTTTCATCAAGGGTTTAAAAAATCCGTGGGCCGGAATCATTCTCGCAGCTTTCTTGTTTTCTTTTTTTCACTTTCAGTTTTTTGGGTTTTTTCCAAGATTTCTTTTAGGGGTTTTACTGGGAGCCATTTACTGGTATAGTGGCAGTTTATTAGCTGCCATGCTTGCGCATTTTATTTACGATGCATTTTTTATTATCCTCATCTTTTATCAACCACACCTGCTTGAAAATACTGATGCGACAATCTTTAATGGAACAACCGCTGTTGCTATGGCTGTACTAAGTGCTGTTTTGCTGGGACTGATAGTTTGGTGGATGAGTAAAAAATCAACAGTTACATATGAGAAGGTTTATGCAAACGATTCTGATGACCCCCCCGTGCAGAATTTTACCTTTGATGAATAAATGGCTTTAAACAGGCAGACATTTAGAGTACGTACATTAACTGCTATAGTGTTTGCGGTTGTGATGCTCGGTGGTTTATTATGGAACCAATGGTCATTTTTCATATTATTTTCAGTAATTCACTTTGGATGCTGGATAGAATACCAAAAATTGATTAGCAGAATATCTCCGGATTACAATAAAATAACACCTGTTCACCAATATGGAATTATGATAGCAGGTTGGTGTATGATGTTATATTTTACAAATCATCAACTACAACTATTTGGATTGGATTTGTCTGTATTAGGTTTCTGGCTTGGGATAATAATGGTAGTAGTATTACCAATATTGATTGTAATAAACTCCAGATTTCTTACAGTAAAAAATTTATTGTATTCTGCTTTTGGGCTTGTATATATTTCGCTCAGTATTGCTTTATTAATCGATTTACGAAATAAATGGGAAGATGATCAGAATCAATTAAACTTAGTAATACCCCTGTTACTCATTTTTACTTTATGGGTAAACGATACTATGGCTTATATTGTTGGTTCCTGGATGGGTAAAACTCCACTTTCTCCCATATCACCAAAAAAAACATGGGAAGGTACTGTTGGGGGATTAATTTTAGCAGTGATAGTGATGTGTATTGCTGCTTTTTTTACAGAAAAACTGTCATTGATCCACACAGTAATTATTGTTATACTTGTAGGAATTGCAGGAACTTATGGAGATTTGTTTCAGAGTAAATTAAAGCGATTGGCTGGGGTAAAAGATAGCGGTACATTATTACCGGGGCATGGAGGTTTTCTTGACAGATTTGATTCTTTACTATTTGCAAATATGGTTGTTTGGCTTTATTCAGTAACTTTTTTGTAAACCGTAGTAGAATTTCTGCATTGGTGCAGAACACTAACATTTAAGAAAGACAATTTTGAATTATGAGATTACATAAAGAAGGATTTATTACTATTATTATTTGTACTGCTGCTGTATTACTTATCAATTTCATATTGTTTTATTTTTTTGGTAATACATGGTCATCATGGTTGATATTGATTGTAACTCTCGTAATACTTGTATTTATTTTTTCTTTTTTCAGGGTACCTACACGAAGCTTTACGCCAGGTGAAGATTCAATTATTGCTCCTGCAGATGGAACAGTGGTTACCATTGAAGAAGTTGAAGCCGATGAGTTCTTCAAGGATAAAAGGTTACAGGTTTCCATTTTTATGAGTCCCTTAAACGTTCACGTAAATAGAAACCCTGTAAGTGGTGAAGTTATTTACAGCAAGTATCATAAAGGAAAATACCTGGTAGCGTGGCATCCAAAATCTTCTACGGAAAATGAAAGGCATACTGTAGTTTATGATTGCAACGGAAAACAGTTACTGGTAAAGCAAATAGCCGGAGCATTAGCGAAAAGAATTGTCAATTATCTTAAGCCCAATGATGAAGTAAAACAGGGTAGTGAGATGGGTTTTATCAAATTTGGTTCAAGAGTAGATTTATTAATGCCATTAGACACACAAGTCCTTGTTAAGCTGAATCAAAAAGTAAAAGGCGGTTTAACTATTCTTGGAAAATGGTAATTTCTTTATAAATAAAAAGTGCTACCTTAATAGAAATTTTCCTCCATGAAAAAATATTTATTAGGTGTTACTGCCGCATTGCTTACTACTGCAGCTGTTACAGCTACTGTTATTGTAGGTACTGAAACAAAGAAAAAAGAAGTTAAAGAAGTAAAGGCAGAGAAAAAGAAACAATGCGCTGCCAAAAAAAGTTGCTGGTTTAGCTAGTATCCCGAAAGCCTTTAAAAGGCTTTTTTCTTTTAAAAGATTTCCCGGAGCTCCTCTAATGTTTTTACTGTGTAGGTTGGTTTAATATCCTGCGACAAACCTGCATAGTTTACATGTACCTGGTCCATACCAACACCCATTGCTCCTGTTACATCAACATCCAGGCTATCACCAATCATTATACTCTCTCCTACTTCAGCACCTGCCTTATGTAAAGCAAATTCAAAAATCTCCTTGTATGGTTTTAAACTGTTGGATATTTCAGAAGTAATTACCTGTTTAAAATAGGGAGCTAATCCTGAATGTTGCAATTTGCTGTGCTGGGTTTCTTCAAATCCGTTAGTTATTATATGAAGTTTATATTCTTTATTCTTTAGATAATCAAGTAACTCTATAGTGCCCGGGAAAAGAAGTGTTCTTGTTGGCAGCAGGTTTAAAAACAAGTCATTCATCTCCATAGCAAGTTCATCATCAGCAACTTTAAAATCGAGCAGCGCAAGGACCATTCTTTTCAGTCGTAACTCATCTTGCCTAATTTGACCACTTCTGTATCGTGCCCACAGCTTTTCATTATGCTGAAGATAATTTTTATAAAAAAGCTCAAAATTGTGAATTCCCCTGTCTATTAATCTTAGGTCTAAATGAAGTTGTTCTAATGTTGCCCTTGCGTTAGCATCAAAATCCCACAGAGTATGATCAAGATCAAAAAACAGGTGCCGGTATTTCATGGGGTTGAACTTCTAAATCTGTAAATCGGAATGTTTGCAAATTACGTATTGTAGATTTGTGTAACTCAATTTGTGTCCGGAGAAGTAATGATATGAACATTGTAATAACAGGAGCATCAAGAGGAATTGGAAAAGCAATTGCTGAAGCATTTGCAGAAGATAAACAAGGCAACACAATTTTGATGTGCGCCAGGAACAAAGAACAACTTACTGCCTTTAGTACGGAGTTGCAAGGCAGGTTTCCCAGAACAACAGTTGATTGTATGGCTACTGATCTTACTAAAAAATCTGAGGCAAAGGCATTTGCTTCGTGGCTTCTTTTAAAGAATATCAGTATAGATGTTTTAGTAAATAATGTGGGGACATTCATTCCTGGAAATATATCGGATGAACCTGATGGTGCTTTAGAAGAAATGTTGAGTGTTAACCTGTACTCTGCCTACCATTTAACGAGAGCTTTGTTGCCTAAGATGATAGAAAATCGTAAAGGCCATATATTTAATATGAGTTCGATAGCCGCACTAAAGGCTTATCCAAACGGTGGAGCATACAGCATCAGTAAGTTTGCTTTAGCAGGATTTTCAAAAAATTTACGTGAAGAGCTTAAGCCACATGGAATAAAAGTAACTACCATTTACTCCGGTGCCGTATATACTGATTCATGGAAAGGCAGCGGAGTTTCCGAAGAAAGAATTATGGAAGCAGCAGATATTGCAAAAGTCGTTTATTCTGCTGCACATCTTTCTCCGCAGGCTACTGTTGAAGAAATAGTTATCCGTCCACAATTAGGAGATTTATAGTCTCGTTTTTGCTGGCCAGCAAAGTTTCTTTTAGGTAATCCTTCGTTTAATTTTCGAAGGAAACTTCCAGTGCCTTATCTCCCACAGGCGGATACCCTTGATCTATTGTTCTATTGTTACTTTTTGGCATTGCCCCAAAAAGGAACCAAAAAAGTCTAGGCAATTCAAATGCTCCGCTGAATTGCCGGCCAACTCACAAGTAACAGTCTTCACCATATGAAGCTTGATTTAGTTCGTCGCATGAATCAACCATTCCTTTAAGAATAGGAATTGAACAACATCCGGCGGAAACACGATTTAAATCTTTATTATTGGTACAGAAGCCTCTATTCAAAGAATCCATTTTTCTTTTTCATAAATGAAGATATTACCAGTGCCTTATCCGTCCCAGGCGGATACCCTTGATCTTTTGTTTATTGTCACTTTTTGGGATTGCCCCAAAAACCAACTCCAAAAACTCCAGACTGCAAGAAATTTCCAGTGCCTTATTTCGCCTGAAGTGATACGCTAAAAATCTAAAAATTGTAAGCGAAAAATACAGCACCTGCAGTATTTACTTATAGCACAAATAAAGCAACAATAAGCTGTTCGAAAAAGTAACGACTGCTCACCATGCGCTAGCCCGGCAAAACATGCGGAGCAGTTGTGTTTGCCTTGATCTTTTCCTGCCCGACTGCGTCAGTCAGGCGGGGTTTCTATTGGTCAAACCAAAAGAAAAATAAAGAAGAGATTAATAATATCAACCTCTTTAATAAACAGATAAACACTTTATTGTCACTTTTTGGCATTGCCCCAAAAAGTATCCGCCTGAGGCGGACTAGGCAATTCAAATGCTCCGCTGAATTGCCGGCCAACTCACAAGTAACATTCTTCATATTTAGTATGTGTTTGTAGTTTGTCGCATAAATCAACCATTCCTTTAAGAATAGGAATTGAAACAACATCCGACGGAAATACGATTACAATCTATATTATTGGTACAGAAGTCTCTATTCAGGGAATCGATTTTTCTTTTTCATAAATGAAGATATTACCAGTGCCTTATCCGCCTTAGGCGGATACAGCACCAGCAGCATTTACAAATACCACGATAATATTCAAATTATGAAGCTGCACAACCTTTTAATGACTGTTCCCCTGTGCGTTGGCCCGGCAAAACATGCGGAGCAGTTGGGTTTGCCTTGATCTTTTCCTGCCCGACTGCATCAGTCAGGCGGGGTTTCTTTTGGATCAAACCAAAAGAAAAATAGACAATTCAAGACAATGAAAGTGACAAACATTTGGATCAATTAGCAAAAGAAAAATAGAATTATTGCCTTACCTTTTACATACAAACTCAACTATGAAATATCTTTTAATATTTAGCATAAGTATCATCACTGTTAGTTGTAGTCAAAACGTTGATCAGGCAAATACATCGCCTGGCAGCACATACACAGATGAAGGTTTTGAAGCTTTTAATAAAGACACACTTGCTCATGACATCCGGGTATTAGCTTCCGATTCTTTTACCGGCCGTAAACCATTTACAGAAGGTGAAACCAAAACAATCAACTATTTACAAAAACGATTTGCAGAAGTGGGTCTTGAACCCGGCAACGGAAACAGTTACCTGCAGGAAGTACCAATGGTGAACATTGCCACCACAGCAGATTCAACTATGAAGGTGCAAACTCCAAATGGAAACTTTCAGCTAAAAGGGTTTAATGATTATGTTATCTGGACAGAAAAAACAGACCCTGTTATCACCCTCAATAATGCTGAAGTTGTTTTTGCCGGCTATGGCGTAAATGCACCAGAGCGCAACTGGAACGATTATGCAGGTCTAGATGTAAAAGGAAAAATAGTGATGGTGCTGGTGAATGATCCAGGTTATGGAATTGACTCCACTTTATTTAAAGGCGATACCATGACGTACTATGGCAGGTGGACCTACAAATTTGAAGAAGCAGCACGGCAGGGTGCAAAAGGCTGCCTTGTAATTCATAATACAAAAGCAGCAAGCTACCCGTTTAGTGTGGTACAAAATAACTGGAATGGTTCACGGCTTCGATTAGATACCCGCGGAAAAAATGTTCCTTATTGCGATGTAGTTGGTTGGGTTTCTGATTCAACAGCAAAAAGGTTATTGCAGGCAGGCGGACAAGACTCTGCATTGCTTACTAAAGCAGCACAACCGGGATTCAAACCCGTGCCATTGAATGTAAAACTTTCAACAAGCATTAAAGTAAAAGCTAACTACAATAAAACAAATAATGTTATAGGCAAGATCACCGGTGCCACTCGTCCTGATGAATACATTATATACACTGCGCACTGGGATCATTTAGGCATTGGCAAACCTGATGAAACAGGTGATAGTATTTACAATGGTGCATTAGATAATGCCACCGGCACGGCAGGTCTGTTGCAATTGGCGAAAGCATTTAACAGTTTAAAAAATAAATCAGACCGTACAATTGTTTTTCTTGCTGTAACTGCGGAAGAGCAGGGCTTATGGGGCTCTGCTTATTATGCGGAAAATCCTATTTATCCTCCAAACAAAACTGTTGCTAACATCAATATGGACGGACTAAACATGGTAGGGAAAACAAAAGATATTGTAATCATAGGCCAGGGGCAATCGGAGCTGGAAGATTATTTACAGGAAGCTTCCAATAAAGTCGGTCGTGATATTTCTTTTGAGACCCATCCTGAAGCCGGTTATTACTACCGCTCTGATCATTTCAATTTTGCAAAAGTGGGCATACCGGCTTTATACACTAAAAGAGGAATTGATGTAACAGGCAAAAGCAAAGAGTATGGACAACAAATGGAAGATGAATACAGGGATAAGCATTATCACCGTCCGTCTGATGAATACAACGACACATGGAATTTAGAAGGTGGTATTGAAGATTTAAAGTTGTTGTTCATGGTAGGCAGGCGGTTGGCTACTGAAGATAAATGGCCGGGATGGAAAACAGGTTCTGAATTTAAACCCATACGTGATAGTACATTGGCGAGATAGAATATTGTTATTAAATTAAACCAGATGTTCATGTATAAAACAGGGTTTGTAGTTACTTTTTTATTTGTATTTGTAATTATAACCCGTGCACAACAACAGGTAATTCTTCCTTTAAAAGAAAGAGCAGTAGTGCAGGATGATTTGCTTAAAGACAGGCTGGAAAATTTATTGCCAGGACTGATGCGGCAGGAAGGTATTGATATGTGGGTAATAGTTGCAAGAGAGTATAATGAAGATCCTGTTGCAAAAACAATGTTGCCTGCTACCTGGTTACATGCCCGGCGAAGAACAATACTTTTATTTACAGACAAAGGAAGTAAAACAGGTGTAGAACGATTGGCTGTGGCCCGTTATGATATAGGTAAATTGTTTACGGGCTCATGGGATCCTGAAAAAGAACCCAATCAATGGAAAAGGCTCGCTCAAATTATAAACGAACGTTCTCCAAAGAAAATCGGAATCAATGTTTCGCCTCAGTTTGCACATGCTGACGGGCTTACAAAAGCAGAATGGGATAGCCTGATGCATTACCTGCCTTCGCGTTATAAAAAAAGTGTTACCAGTGCAGAAAAGCTGGCGGTTAACTGGCTTCAATTGCGCACTGAAAAAGAATTGGTCCTTTATGAGCAAATATGTCGCATTGGTCATAACATTATTTCTGAAGGTTTTTCAGACAAGGTTATTCAGCCGGGTAAAACCACTACGGAAGATGTGGTATGGTGGTTTAGAGAACGTGTCGCAGAATTAAAATTACAAACGTGGTTTCATCCTACAGTGGATGTTCAAAGGAGTAATCCGGGTGAAGGTGATTCGCAACGCTCCTTTGCAACACAGCCCGGTAAAGAAGTAATAATGCCCGGTGATCTTTTGCATGTTGATTTTGGAATTACTTACCTGGGATTAAATACCGATGTGCAACGACTAGCGTATGTTTTAAAACCGGGCGAAAAAGAAGCACCTGTTTATCTCCAAAAAGCATTAGCGGTTGGAAACAGGTTGCAGGATATACTTACTGCTACATATGCATTGAATAAAAAAGGCAACACATCGCTGAAGGAAGCTTTGCAACAGGCAAAAAAGGAAGGGATTGCCGCTTCCATTTATACCCATCCTATTGGATATCACGGGCATGGTGCAGGGCCTGCAATTGGCATGTGGGATAAGCAAGGTGGGGTGACTGGCTCAGGAGATTATGTATTACTTCATAATACAGCCTATGCAATTGAATTGAATGCCAGGGTAATATTACCTGAATGGAATAATAAAGAGATCCGCATTATGCTTGAAGAACAGGCTGTATTTACGCCAAAAGGAGTTTATTACATCAATGGAAGACAAACCGAATGGTTATTAATACGGAGTTGATACAGTTTGGAAAACCTAGGAAGATGAAGGTGAGATAGATGAATTTTATTTTATGTAGTCGACTGAAGAATTACTATTTAGCTTCTGTTGCGTCGCACTCTTCAATGATGAGAATACGCTGCACCGGTTGAATTAATTATTTTTTTTTATCATTATTCTCTATTCTATAATTTTTTATTTTACTGTTAAGCAGTTTTATAAAAAGCACACTTCAATAA
>MWVY01000271.1_pt1 | contig 12408 bp, 10 predicted proteins | sample 1047251 | NCBI WGS metagenome assembly MWVY01 (sample SAMN06349983, study PRJNA376086) | soil metagenome | isolation source: MS7-5 sample Antarctic (ecotone) soil | place: Antarctica | collected 2015-01-13
GGAAAAAAATAAATCGGTTCGCTCGATTGTGCAAAGCGGCGCAGTGTAAATGTTTTCGGGCAAAACGCCGACGCTTGTTAATTGCTCCTGATTTGCAAGATGTAAATCAATCAGCGCGTGTCCTTCGCAGGTTTGCACAAAAAAATTTCCACAGGTGGAAAAGTTTTCCTCAAAGGCGAAGATTACTTCCTGCCCGACTTCATAATTTTTCCCGCTTGCCGCCGGACCAATCGCGCAAATCAGATCTTTCGCGTTCGTGCCGTAAAGTTCGCGCATTTTTCCTATTGCATTTTTGATAATCGAATTAACCGTGCCGCGCCAACCGGCGTGAATCGCCGCAAACGCTTTTGTTTTCGTGTCGCCAAGCAAAACAGGAACACAGTCGGCGGTTTTCACGCCCAGCAAAACATTCGGAACATCCGAAACAATCGCGTCCATTTTGCAGTTTCCGTCCTTTGCGTCAGTAATCTTTTTGACAACACGCACGTCTGCGCTGTGAATCTGCCAGCACGAAACAAGCGTAAAGTTTCCATCAAAAGCTCCGAGAAAACGCCGCCGATTTTCCGCGATATTTTCCGCCGAATCTTCGTCGTAACCAGCTAAATTCAAGGAATTTTTAGGAAAATCGCTGACACCGCCGAGCCGCGTCGAAAAACCGTTGGCAAAACCATTTTCTTCCAAAGCGCAGCAAACGAGAACTTTTATGCCGTTATTCTCTCGCCAAAAGAAGCCGGAATTTGATAGAGTTTCCTTAGTTAAATCTGAAATTTGAAATCTGGAATCTGGAATTTTATTCATGATTGTTTCCATCGGAATAGACATTATAGAAGTTTATCGCATCCGCGAAACTCTTGCCAGAACGCCGCGTTTTGTCGAGCGCGTTTTTACGCAGGCAGAACGCGCTTACTGCGAGAGAAAAGGAATGGCTTCGGCGCAATCTTATGCGGCGCGGTTTGCTGCCAAAGAAGCGTGTCTGAAGGCTCTAAAAACTGGTTGGCAAGGAAAAATCACTTGGCACGATATTGAAATCATTTCCGATGAAAACGGCGTTCCTTCATTAAAATTTCACGGCGAAGCCAGCAAAATTTTGGAAAATCTCGGCGCAAATGTCGTTCATCTCTCGATGTCGCATACAACCGAACACGCCGTCGCACAAGTTATTTTCGAGAAAATTTAGTCAGCGAATTAGACAAATTTCACGAATAATTTTTAAATTTAATTCGTGAAATTTGTATGTTTTTGAGATAACTTTTAATTATTGCTGACCGGCTCTCTTTCCGATGGAAAAACAGGTCGGTTGACGGGCGCATTATCCGGCGACGAATGCAGGTGAACTACTTTCCAATCCTTGCCTGTCTTTTTATAAACCAAAGTCGTGCGTCCTGACGCGGATTCCGAAGAGTTGTCATAATCCCGCGTTTGTTTCCACAGAAAAGTTACAAGTGCGGCATCTTTACCGAGCATCATCACGCGCACGTCGCTTTTTTCGAGCTTAACATTTTTGATGCGCGGGTAAGTTGCTTCCCGATTTTTTCGGTTTTGCTCCCAACCGCGCGTAACCGTCCCGTTATGATTGAAAAACAAAAGTTCCGGCGAATTCCAATAAGCCTGTGTTGCGCCGTCAACATTTGAGTTTTCAATAGCTCGAATCAAATCGTCAAACGCATTTCGCACAGCTTTTTCGTCGTCAGCAGTTGCAGTAGCTTTAGCGGCTGCCGGATCAGTTTTCGCTTTTTGACCGAAAGCTGCGAAACTGCAAATTAAAACCAATAAAATAACCAAAACAAAATTTCTCATATTGTTATTCCTTGACAAAATAAATTTGTGTTGAAAAAAGTTTATAATTAAAAGGCTTAGTTGCAAAACCTAATCGAAAGATTTTATAAAATTGCGGCAGAAATTTCTCTATTAACCAATTTTTATGCAATTGAACAATTTTAAAAACTTAAAACGGCTCTCATTTCCGAAAGCCGTTTTAAGTTTGTATGATTTATTAAATTCTTAAATTCCAAACAATCTTGGCGGTGCTTTTTTTTGCAGAAGTTTTCGCAATTTCAGACGCGCTTTATGCAGCTGCGATTTTGATGTTCCAACCGAACAACCCAAAATTCGCGCAACTTCCTCGTGTTCGTAGCCTTCGACATCGTGCAGAACAAATACATTGCGATAACCGTTCGGAAGTTTTTCAATCGCGTTTTCAATGGCGATTTTATCAACCACCGGCATTTTGCGCGGATTTTGAGTTCCGCTGACGATTTGCACTGGTGTTTCGCCTTCTTCGGTCGTTTTTTCAAACTTCACATTACGTTTGCGAAAGTGCATCAAAACCTGATTAACCGTCAAACGGTGAAGCCAGGTTGTAAAGGCGGAATCACCGCGAAAACTGCCGATTTTGCGATGAAGTTGAATAAATACATCCTGCGTTAAATCTTCGGCTTCAGTCGTGTTTTGCAGCATTCGCAGACAAATTGAATAAACTCTTCGATGATGACGATTGTAAATTTCCTCAAACGCCGCCATATTTCCCTTCGCGGCAAGCTGCGTTAATTCAAAATCTTTGGCTGAACTTATATTAATGGTTTCTTTGGGTTCGATAAACCCTCTCTTTTCCTTTTTTACCTCTGATGTTTCCTGTAAAATCGGATATTCTAAAGTTTCAGTTGTTGTTGTCATTTTCTTAATCCCCCGTGTGTTATTACTATCAATTAGTGTGCCACAAATCTTTTTTATTCTCTCTTATAAAATAATTCACGCTAAATAAGCCTATTTGTTTCATTTTCTTAGGCATACTATTTTATACGTCAGTCATCCAAGTTTGGATTCAGCCCAAAGCGTGTAGTATTTGACGCATCTCATACACGACTTTGTTAAACGTATTAAATCATTACTAATTACCGATTGTTTTCCAAATAATGCTATCATCGTTATTACAAATTCATTCAGGAAAGTTCCCAAGCAGTAAGGTTGCAAAGATGAAAAAGGCTTTGTTTATCAGATTTCTAGTTTTAGTAAGTTTGGTTGTGTCGGCGACGGGGGGTGTTTTTGCCCAAAACACCGCTTCGCCCAAGCCAAAAAGTCAGGAATTTTCTGAAAATGACGGTGTTCCCGTTTTGGCAAAGCATCTGCCCGATTGGGAAAACGCACGAAATAGTGCAGCCTACATTCTAAATCCTGCCGATTTGCGTAAATCACTGGGCGAACGTCTTGTTTTTGATTTGATTGATTTTACAGGCGGCACGGAAGCTGTCACTGCACCTTACCCACAGGGAAAACTTCTGATTGTCGAATATACAACACCGCAGGCATCGGTTGACGCAGATAATAAAATTAAGCAAAGACTTACGGAAATCGGACAAAATCCGCCGATTTTTTATCGCCGTATCGGAAATTACAACGCATTTGTTTTTGACGGCACGGACGAAGCGGCGGCAAACGCTTTGCTCGACCAAGTGAAATACGAAAAATATATTCAGTGGTTAGGCACTGACCCGTTTGCCTTCAAACGTGCGGAACGCGCTTTTGTCAAAGCCGCCGCCGACCTTTTTACGTCAACGACTTTAGCAATCGTCGGCGGACTCGGACTTTCGGTTATTGCGGGAATTATTGTCGGGATTATTTTCTTTTTTATCAGAGACCAAAAACGCGCAGCAATGACGGCTTTTTCAGACGCGGGCGGAATGACGCGCTTGAATCTGGATGGTTTAACTCCGCAAACTTTGCCTGACAGGTTACTTGAAGATTAAGTATTATTTACTCCCGGAATTGAAAACCGTCTTTACCGCCATTTTCGCCAGTTTCCAAGTTCTATCCCAATTAATTGCGCCGTCTTTATCACGCCCTAAAAGTTTATCAGTCAGCATCTTACGCAAATCCTTGCCTTCGCGTTTGAACATAAATTCCTTGGCATAAGGTTTCGCCGTTTCAAAGAAATTAAATTCCGGGTCAGTGATGATACCGATGCCTTCGAGCGTCATCAGCGCACGCATAATGTATGTAAAATTCGACGGCAGACGAAACGGATAATCATACATCACATCCGCCAAATCGTAAGATAACTCTTTGAAATTCACGTCCTTAAGTTTCAAATTCAAATGAAACTGAAACATTTTTTCAACCACCGAACGCACCACATTGGAATCTGAACCGGGTTTTAGAAAATCCAGATCAATCAAATCCTGCGCGATTCCCGCCGGGTCTTTTGCGACCACGTGGAAAAATGCGTCAATCATTTTTGACTGCAATTCGGGCGTAATTCTGCCGACCATTCCGAAATCGAAGAAAGCAAGCCGTCCGTCCGGCATAACAAGCAAATTGCCCGGATGCGGGTCGGCGTGGAAAAATCCGTCCTCCAACAGTTGTTTTAAATAAGTTCTGATTAAAAGACGATTGACCTTTTCGGGTGAAACGTTCCGCGCTCGAAGTTCCTCCAAAGCCGTAACTTTCGTGCCGTGAATAAATTCCATCGTCAAAACCTTATTGGTCGTCGCGTTCCAGTAAATATGCGGAACGTGAACGTTTGTCCAGTCTTTGAAGTTTTCCTGAAAACGCTCGGCGTTGCGACCTTCCGCCGCGTAATCCATTTCCTCGTGAATCGTTACGTCAAATTCGCGCAGCATTCCCGCCCAATCCGCGTTTTCATTCAAAGACGGAAAGCGTTCGGCGAATTTAGTAACCTTTCGCAAAATTTTAATGTCGCCTTTGATTATCGCTTCCAAATTCGGACGCTGAACTTTAACCGCAACTTCTTCGCCCGTAAAGAGTTTGGCGCGATAAACTTGCCCCAAAGATGCCGCCGCAATTGGTTCGATGTCAAATTCTTCATAAACTTCATTTATCTTTCTGCCTAATTCCTTCTCAATCCGCGCATACGCAATTTCATTCGGAAAAGGCGGAACTTGGTCTTGAAGTTCCCCCAACGCTTTGACAAACGGCAAGGGCAAAAGATCGGCGCGTGTTCCCATTGACTGCCCGATTTTGATAAACGTCGGACCTAAGTTTATAAGATTTTCTTTGAGCCAAACGGCTTGTTTTTCTTGGTTTAGCTCTTTGTTTTCTCCATTGCCGATAAAAAACCATCGAAGCAGCAAAATGAAATCGTGAAAAAATGCGAGATTGGTTTTGTGAAATTTTTCGCCCAAAACCGCCAGCCAAGTCAATTTTCGAGCAATTTCCAAACGTGCTTCAGCTTGTTTTTTGTGTTGCGCTTGATGCACTTCGTATTGGTCGAGATAAAGATAGAGCGAAAGCATCCCAATAATGCGGGAAACGTGAAAAAGCCGCAAATAACCGCCGATTCCGCGATAATTTTTCTCAACCGATTGTTCCTGCTCAATTAAAGATTTTTCTTCGGCGATTAAGTCTTGATTGGAAACTTTTTTGGCAATCGGCAATAACTTGGTTTCAACCAAAGCGTGATTGCCGTTTCCATTTAAATTGTCGCCGTTCTCGGAAACTATTTCCGATTGTCGTAAAATAATCCCTTGCTTGTTCTCTGTCATTTTTAAATCCTTGTTAGATAATCTCAAAAAATTCATTCTATCAAATTCGATACGAAATATAATTTAATTCAGATTAGTTTTTTTTCATTTGCTTTGCCTGTTACATTTGAAATGATTTTTCTCTGTTTTTCGACAAACCTCAGTTCTGCTCAAAGAGAAACAATTCGGTTCAGCCGTCAGTTTCGACCGGCAATTAGAATTTCATGCTCTATACCGCATTTACGATATGTTTATTTGCGGGAAAATAAGTGTTAAACTTCTTTCATCTTTGGAATGATTTCCGCTGCCGAAAAATATAAAAACGTAATCGAAGAATCCGTCGCACATCTGCTTTTCCGCGCCGAAAATTCGCGCGGGCTTCAGATTGACGATTTGTCGGCGCGTGTCGTGGCGGCATTGGAAAAATATCTTTTTAAAGATAACGAAAACGCTTCCGGCGCGGACATAAAAGAGTTTATTGAGTCCATCAGAGCGGACGATTTTTGTTTGATAATCGCTTGTGAAAAAAGCGATGAAAAAGCGTGGAACGATTTGGTCAAGAATTTTGACGCAACGGTAAAATCGGCGGCGCGTTCGATTTCAAAAAACGCGGAAGATGCGGAAGACCTTGCAAGTTCGATTTGGGCGGAACTTTACGGTTTAAAGCAGGACAAAGACGGCAAGCTAAAAGGCAAACTTTCCTATTATTCGGGACGCGGTTCGCTCGGCGGCTGGCTTCGCGCCGTTACAAATCAACTTGCGATTGACCAATTTCGCAAGATGAAACGGCTCGTGCAAATTGAAGAAGACCGCGAATTTGAAAATTTAGCGCAGGATTCTTCGGAGAAAACGGGAAATGATTTGGTGGTTTCCAAAAGCGAAAATCCTGAAGAACTTTTCAGCCAAACCGAAGCCCGAAAAGATGTGTCAAATGCTTTGAAACAGGCAATTGACGAACTCGAAGCCGAAGATAAACTGATTTTGATACTCTATTATTTCGACGATTTGAAATTAAAGGAAATCGGAAGCACTCTGGGTTTTCACGAAGCGACGGCAAGCCGCAAACTTGTCCGTATTCAAACCGAAATCAGAAAATCGGTCGAGAAAATTTTGCGCTCCAGACACGGCTGGAACGAAGAAGAAGTAAAACGCAATTTATCGGATACTGCATCAAAACTCGGCATCAGTTTTGAAAAATTGTTTGCGGTTTTACTTATGTTCGCGCTCGTGCAAGAGTTTTTGTATCAAAGCGTTCTTTAGGTTGGGAAAATTTTAGCCACAAAACACAAAGAAATGAAAAACGGAAAACGGAAAATGTCGGATTAAAAATTTTCCATTTTCCATTTTCCATTATTAAAAATGGAATTTGAATTCGACAAAGAAATAGATGCTCTTTTGCGCCAAACGGCGAAAGGCGAAACTGCGTTTTCAGGCGAGAATCCGCAATCGGCAATCCATAATCTGCATTTGGATGCCGACGAGATTTCCGCATTTGCCGAAAACGCTTTGCCCGGGATGGCGAAACAGCGTTACACGGCGCATCTGGCGAATTGCAATTCGTGTCGAAAAAACTTATCGAATTTGATTTTGCGCAATCCCGAAGCTAAAAGTGAAACAGTTCACGCTGAGGAAACTACCGCAATTTCCTCAATGATTCCTTGGCACAAACGCCTTTTCGCTTTTCCGAATTTGGCTTATACAATGGGCGCGTTGGTGCTTGTGTTTAGCGGAATAATTGGTTTTGTCGTTGTGCAGAACATGAATAATCCTCAAAATCCGGAAGTTTCGCAAATCAGTGAAAAAACACAAAGCAACAACGGAATTTTCCAAAGTAACGAAACCGCTCCGCCTCCGACTGGTTATGCCAGCAACGCAAATATGGTGTTAAACTCAAATGCGGCATCGGTTTATTCGACAAACTCGATGACGACAAACGTGCCGACAATGAATTCAAATATGAGCGCAGTTGCAAGCAAACCAACCGTTTCCCCAAACGCGCCGCCGAAAGAAGAACCGCACCGCGAAGACGATTTGGCTTTGCCAAAAGATAAAACAAATATGCAATTAGACGGCGGAAATGCGGGAAGTGTGGCTGAAGAAAAACAAGAAATTAAAAAAGAAACCGAAAAAAATGTGGGAAGCACCAATGCCGTGAAATCCGCGACAACACAACCGAAATCTGCGGAACTTTCCGTTAGCGAAAGAAATGCTGTGTCGGACGCGCCAAGCACAAAATTGAAAAGAAATTCCTTGCCAAATACCGAAACAACAACTGTCGGCGGCAAAACATTCAAACGGCAAGATAATGTTTGGATAGATTCGGCTTATAACAGGCAAAGCACGGCAAATATCACACGCGGCACAAAGCAATACAAAAAACTTGATAAAGATTTGCGCGTTATCGCGGAAAATCTCGGCGGAACAATTGTTGTTGTCTGGAAAGAAAAAGCGTATCGGATTCAATAATTTCCGTGAAAATAAATGTAGGGACAAATTCCGTTTCTACAAAACCTTTTCATCTTCCCAAACAAAAGCTAAAATAACTTTATGAAAGTTTTTGCTTTATTTTTGTGTCTTTTGTGCTTTTTCGCGGCAAATTCCCAAGCGCAATCTGTTTGGCAATCAAAACTTGACGGCAAAGTTGAGTTTTATCAAACTACCGATTTCGGTATTGTTTTAACCGGCACGGACAATTCGCTTTACGCAATTGACGGACAAACGGGCGAAACTCTCTGGCGCAGGCGGCACAGAGGTTTAAGCGAAACTTCGATTACGCCGATTCCGTCAACCGACTTGATTTTGCTCAGTTTGGACGAAGGCAACAAATCGCGCATCGAAGCGGTTGATGTGCTTTCGGGCGCGTCAATTTGGCGCAGCGATAAAGTCAAAGGCGACGTTCTGCAGCTTGCGTTTGAGCCTGAACAGGATTTGCTCGCAGTTGTTTTGGTCAAAAAGGCAAAAGGTAAAGTCGGCGAAGAACTCAAACGAACGCCGACAGTTCATGTTTTGCGGCTTTCCGGCGGCGGCGAGCTTTGGAAAAAAGAACTCGACAGCGATATTGAAATGATGCCGTCGCGTTTCGACGGAAATTTGGGCGAAGTTCCTTTTACGTTGGACAATTATCGTGCGCCTTTGATTTTAGACGGCAGACTTTATCTTTTTTACGAAGGTGCAACGAGTTACGACGCACGGACGGGCAAGGAAAAAGAACGCGAAAAATTTAAAATCAATGAAGACGGTTTGGCTTTGACTGAAGCCGATCCGGTTTTCGACGAAAAATACGTTTTTACGTCGGGACGCGGAAAAATTCGCGCGGTTAATCGCAGAACCGGCGAGGTCGAATGGACAGCCGTCGATTTAGGCGTTACGCCTGAAATGGCGGTTGTCGGAGATATTCTATATATTCGCACCGGCGGACAATTTACACGCATCGAAGACGGCGAAATAAAAGAAAAGGGTTCGTTTGGTGTTTCAGCAATTAACACGAAAAGCGGCAAAACTTTGTGGCGTTACAAAGGCGCGGACAAAGGTTTGACAAATTTTGTTTTCTTGGATGCAAACACGATTTTGATTGCCGATAAAGACGATTTGATTACAATTGATGCAAGCAACGGCAAGCGCATTGAAAAGAGCGAACACGATGTCGAAAAAGCGCAGTTTGTTTTGGTAAATGAACGCGGCGAAGCGGTTGTCGGCGGGCACGATGAAATCGCTGCATTCCAAGTCCGAAGTCTAAAGTCTAAAGTCCAAAGTCAGTTTGAAATTCGAAGTTCAAAGTTTAATATTCAAGGTTTTGCTGAAATCCAAAATCCAAAATCTAAAATCCAAAATCGGGCAGAGGTTTGGAGAGTCAAACATAAAGCACCTTCGCGCGGCGTTTTTCGCATCGTCGCCGGAATTGCGCTGCGGGCAACCGCGCTTTATTTTCGTTACGGCGGCATTGCAACTTCGGCTTTAAATCTCGTGCGCGGTGCAAATCTGGCGCGTTCCGCATTTGCGCTTCGCTGGTCGGGTTTGAAAAATCAATTTTCTTCTTTTGATTTGACAACATTGGCGAGCAATTCGGCAAAAAATTACGTTACAAACAAAATTTATTCTTACGGCATCGCTTCAAGAACGCCGAATCTTTTAAATCGCATCAATGGTTTGCAGGTTCAAGCGGGAAATTTGCCAAGTTTGCCGAATACTTCAAACATTCGCGGCAAAATCATCGGCGGCGCAATTAACAGAGTTACGCCTTCGCGTACCGACGTGCAGGAAAGTTTGCTCGACAGAATTGATCCGGTGCGACAAGTCGAAAAACTTTCCAATTATTTTTTGCGCCGCAAACGTCTGGCAGATTTGCGCGGAAATTATATGTATTTTTACACGGATTTGCCGCGCCCGTTTGACAAAAAAGGTTTGGTCGGCGTGAATGTCCACACCGGCGAAGATGCACGGTTTATTTTGGTTTCCGAACCCGATGCGCGTTTTGTAACCGATGAAACCGTCGGCTTGCTTTATTCGGCGGACGGCAATCGTTTGTTGGCTTATGATGTTTTAAACAGATGATTTTCAGCCACGCGCTTACACAAATAACACAAATTAAAAATCTAAATGTATTTTGTGTTAATCTGTCATTTCTAATATGAATGTTTTAGCACCCGAAGAAATCGAACTTAATAAAAAGAAGCGTATTTTGGAATGCTTGAAAGAAAAACTTGCCTTCCGTGAGGAAGTGATGACCGAACTCCACGCCGAACTCAAACAATTTGAGGCAAATTATACGATGGAAGTCGGCAGACTTTACGCGCTGAACTTGACGACATCGAAGCGCAGATTGCCGAAGAAGAAGCCAAACTTGTGCCGGACGACGAAGAAATCAAAAAACGCGCCGAAGAATTACGCAAACGCGCCGAAGAATCTACCGCCAATACCGACAGGGAAAATTGGGAAGGCTGTTCGTTTAAATGGCAGCCGACCTCGGAGGCGAAAAAGGCTTATCACAATCTGGCGCGAATTATTCATCCCGATTTAGCTTTGGACGCAAAAGAAAAGGAAAAACGCCACACTTTGATGGCAAAACTCAACGACGCTTATTCAGCCGGCGACCAAAATTTGTTGAATAAATTGGTTGAAGATTTTCGTGATTCGCCCGATTTGATAAGCGGCGATTCAATCGGCGATAAACTCGTCCGCGCCATTCGTCAGATTTTTCAGGTCAAAAATCGCTTGCAGGAACTCCGCGCCGAACTGCTGACAGCCGAACTTTCCGAACTCTACATTCTGCGTAAAAAAGTCAGCGCGGAAATGTTTGAAGGCAGAAATCTGCTCAAACAAATGGCTGAAAGAACCAAAACGCATATCAAAAAGTCCGAACGCCGTCTAGCAACTTTGAAAGATTTAAATCAAGTGCAGGAAGACTATGTCAAAGAACGCTTCGGGATGGATATTTCGGCGTTTCGGTAATTGAGCGACAACTTTCAGACGAATTGCCCAGCCGCAAAACCCGACGACCACGCCCACTGAAAATTATAGCCGCCGAGCCAGCCTGTAACGTCCACGACTTCGCCGATGAAATATAAACCTTTAACGCGCTTGCTTTCCATTGTTTTCGATGAAAGTTCGTCGGTTGAAACTCCGCCGAGCGTTACTTCCGCTTTTTTGTAGCCTTCGGTTTCGGAAAACGGAATTTGCCAGGCGTGAAGTTTTTCGGCGATATTTGCCAATTCGCTTTCGCTGTAATTCTTTAAAGGTTTTGATTTTACAATCGTTTCACCGAAAACTGACGCAAAACGGTTTGGCAAAAATTCACTCAAAAAGTTTGCTAATTCCTTTTTGTTTTCGCGTGAGTTTTGCAGAATCTCAAGTGCATTTTTTGTCGGCAATAAATCAATCTCGACGCTTTCGCCGCGCTTCCAATACGAAGAAATCTGCAAAACGGTGGGACCGCTCAATCCTTTGTGCGTAAATAAAATGTTTTCGCGGAAAGACGCTTTGCCGAAAGAAATATTCGCGTCAAGCGAAACGCCCGCCAACTTCTTAAAACTTTCGGGAAAATCGTTTTGGAAAACAAACGGCACAAGCGCAGGTCGCGTTTCAAAAATTTTCAAACCGAATTGTTTGGCGATACGATAGCCGAAATCCGTCGCACCAAGTTGCGGTATCGAAAGTCCGCCCGTCGCAATCACCAGACTTTCACAAATGAATTTGCCTTGATTGGTTTCGACTTCAAATAAATCATTTTTGGAAACATTTTTAACCAAACAATTCGAGCGAATTTCAACTCTTGCTTTTCGACATTCATCAAGCAGCATCTCGACAATTTGGTTTGAACTTTCGCGGCAAAAAAGCTGTCCGAGTTTTTTTTCGTAAAATTCAATATGATGTCGTTTGACAAGTTCGACAAAATTCTGTGGCGTGTAACGCGCCAACGCCGATTTGCAAAAATGCGGATTTTGGGAGATAAAGTTTTCAGGTTTTGTATGAATGTTTGTAAAATTGCAGCGTCCGCCGCCCGAAATAATTATTTTGCGACCAACCTGCGCGTTATGTTCTAAAACAAGAACTTTCCGACCGCGTTTTCCCGCTTCAATCGCGCAGAAAAGTCCTGCTGCGCCTGCGCCAATGACGATTACATCAAACTTTTGCATTCCGGTAGTTTAGCAAAAGAAATTTAATTGTGCATTACCTGAGATTGCAGGCAATTGTGTGCGCGGCTTTCAAATCAGTTTCGATTTTCAAACGCTTTTGCTCGTTTGTTTCCGCCAAAATGCTGATGACATTTGCATTATTCTTCCGCAGACATCTGTTTTTCCGGTGCTTTTTGATTTCGTCAGGAATCGAATCCGTTTGCCCGATGCAGATAAGCGCGTGATGTCCTTTTTTGCGCCTGTCGGTTTTGCGTTTTGAAATAACATAAACCGCCGGAATTTGTTCAAACGGCTCATTT